>Ga0137385_10003883_pt1 | contig 13021 bp, 7 predicted proteins | sample SagtaG_FD_104921 | JGI IMG/M metagenome (GOLD analysis project Ga0137385, IMG submission 104921) | Vadose zone soil microbial communities from Sagehorn Ranch, Mendocino, California, USA - Sage2_R_80_16 metaG | ecosystem: Environmental > Terrestrial > Soil > Vadose zone | place: USA: California...
ACCCGATGAATTTGATGCGCTGTTCGCCGGCGCGACCGCGGCGCGCTTCTCCGCTCTGCAGTCCGGCGCGGTCGACGCGACGGTCCTGATTCCGCCGTTCAACTTCTTCGCGGAGACGGCCGGCTTCACCAATCTCGGCCTCACGATCGACTATACGCCAGAGCTGCCGTTCAGCGGCGCGGTGGTGAATAAGAACTGGGCGGCGACCCATCGCGCCACGCTCGACAAGCTGCTTTCGGTCCACAACAGGAGCATGGCGTGGTTCCTCAACCCGCGCAATCGAGATGCGGCGATCGCGGTGATGGTGGAGGCGAGCAAGCAGAAGGCCGAGGATATCGCCAAAGCCTACGACTTCCTGCAGAAGCACAAGTTCTTCGACGGCACCGGCAAGGTCTCGAGGGCGAAGATGAACGCAATGCTCGCTGCGCTGCGCGAGCTCGGCGACGTTTCGGCCTCGCTCACGGTGGATCGCCTGCTGCTGCCGGGAGTGACGCAGGTGGCGGATTGAAGGAATCCTTAGCCCGGATGAGCAAAGCGCAATCCGGGAACGGCGGTCCTGCATTGCGCCTCTGCTCCATGCGGGCTACGGAATGGAGATAGAGTCATGGCTTTAATTCATGTTCCCTCACGCGTTGCAGCGGCCTTATGTTTTGGCTTGGCGACTCTGTTTGGGTCCTTGGCCCACGCGGCCGACACGGTGCACCTCGGCTCGGTCGATGCCACCTCGGCCAATCTCTGGCCGCTCTACATCGGCCAGAGGAACGGCTATTTCGACGCCGCCGACCTCAAGCTCGATCTGGTCTTCGCGCAGTCGAACGCCTCGGTGATCCAGCAGCTTGCCGCCGGCGCCTACGACATCGCGCCCAGCGCCGGCCTGGTCGATCCGATCCGCGCGATCGAGAAGGGCGCGCCAGTCGCGATCGTGCGCATCCTGTTGCAGGCGCCGCCCTATGCGCTGCTCGCGAAGCCCGGCATCAAGAGCATGCGAGAGCTCAAGGGCAAGACCATCATCATCGGCGGGGCGAAGGACATCACGCTGATCTTCGTCGAACGGATGCTCGCGGCGAGCGGGCTCAAGCCGGGCGACTACGATCTCGTTTTCGCCGGCGCCACCAGCGCGCGCTTCTCCGCGCTGCAGGCGGGCGCGGTCGCCGCGGCGATTCTCACCGTGCCGTTCAACTTCTATGGGGCATCGGCGGGCTTCACGAATCTCGTATTCACTTTCGATACGCTGCCGGACATGCCGTTCGCCGGCATGGCGGTCAACCGCAGCTGGGCGGCCGCGAATCCAAAACTCGTGGAAAAATTCCTCGCCGTGGTCGCCAAGGGCATCGCCTGGTTCGAGGACTTGAACAATCGCGACCAGGCGGTGAGGCTCATGGTCGCGACCAGCAAGCTCAAGCAGGAGGACGTCGAGAAGTCCTACGATTTCCTGCGCGGCAAGCACCTGTTCGAGCCGACTGGAAAGGTGTCGAAGGCAAAGCTTAACGTCATCCTCGGCGCATTGCGCGAACTGGGCGACGTCCCGGCCGCTTTCCCGGTCGATCGCCTCTTTCTGCCCGGCGTGACGCAGGTCGTCGACTGAAGGATGTTACCGTCCAACGGAATCCGCCACCCTCCTGTGGCCGGCCTGGTGTCGGTGGTCGCAGGCTTGGTCGTTTGGGAGCTGGTCAGCCGTTTCGTCGTCGCCAATCCGCTGTTTCTTGCCGCGCCCACCCAAATCGCCTCGGCCATCATCGCGCTTGCCGCGAGCGGCGAGCTGTGGCGGCATGTCAGCATCAGCGCCATCGAGTTCGCGCTGGGTTACCTCATCGCCAGCACGCTCGGGATCGCGGCCGGCCTCGGCATGGCCAATAGCGCCGTCGTCAAGCAGGCGCTGCAGCCATGGGTGGTCGGGCTCTATGCCACGCCGACGATCGCGCTCGCGCCCTTGTTCATTCTCTGGTTCAGCATCGGCGTGTGGTCGAAGGTGATGGTGGTCATCCTGCTGGTGTTCTTTCCGGTTGCGATCAACACCGAGGTGGGCCTGCGCACGACCAGCGAGCGGCTGATCGAAATGTTGCGCTCGTTCGGCGCGACTCCCCGGCAAATCTTCTTCAAGGTCTCCCTGCCCTCGGCGCTGCCATTCATTCTCGCGGGCCTCAAGCTCGGCATCGGGCGCGGCCTGATCGGCGTCGTGGTGGCGGAGCTGTTCGGCTCGCGCGCGGGCCTCGGCCGGCTGATCAGCGCGTCCGCCGACGCCTTCAACATGCCGGAACTGTTCGCCGGCGTGGTCGTGCTCGCCGTCGCCGGCATTCTCATGACCGCAGGCTTCACTTGGCTCGAAAGCAGGCTCGTGCCCTGGACCAAGGACTGATGCGATGTCGCCGAAACTTGCCATCCGGGGCTTGAGCAAATGGTTCGGCGGGCTCGAAGCGCTGCGTGACATCGACATCGAGGTCGAGCGCGGAGGCTTCGTGTCGGTGGTCGGGCCGTCGGGTTGCGGAAAGACCACCTTCCTGCGCATCGTCGCCGGGCTCGAGCCTGCAAGTGCGGGCGAGGTGCTGCTCGACGGGCGGACGGTGCGCCGGCCGGGCGGCGATCGCGGCTTCGTCTTCCAGACCGATAATCTCCTGCCCTGGCGCACGGTGCTGACCAACGCGCTGATCGGCCCGGAGGTCGCGGGCCGCGCCGGCGCGGCGGAGCGCCGCCGCACGCTCGACCTGCTCAAGCTCGTGGGACTCGAAGGCTTCGAGCACTATTATCCGCGCCAGCTCTCTGGCGGCATGCGCCAACGCGTCAACCTCGCCCGCGCGCTTGCCATCGACCCCGAAATCCTGCTGATGGACGAGCCGTTCTCCTCGCTCGACGCGCAGACCCGCGAGATCATGCAGACCGAGCTGATGCGGATCTGGGAGCAGGGCCGCAAGACCGTGCTGTTCGTGACCCACCAGATCGACGAGGCGGTGTTTCTCTCCGACCGGGTGCTGGTCTTCGCGCGCCGGCCCGGGCGGCTGCAGGAGAGCGTCGAGATCGACCTGCCGCGCCCCCGCGCGCTCGCGATCAAGCGCACGGTTGAATTCGTCCGCTATGTCGACCACATCTGGCGGCTGATCGAGGACGATGTGCGCGCGAGCGTGATCGAAGAGAAAGTATGACAATGCTGGAGCGACATTTCGTCTCTCCCTTCGTCGTTGGCCGCGAAAGTCGGAAATCCCGTCGACACCGTGTTGCGCGAAACCGACGGCCGTGCATCATCTGCAAGTAAGAACGCCAGGATGCTCCGCTTTCGCGGTGCAGAAAAGATGGAGAAGGGCGGAGATGACCAAGAACCTCATCACGCGCAGAAGATTTTCGACCGCCGCAATCGTGGTCGCCTCGGCCTCAGCCACGCTCGGGCGTCCGGCGCTACGGGTGGCGCGGGCGCAGCAGGCCTATCCGAGCCGTCCGATACGGCTCATTCTTGCATTCGCCCCGGGCGGCGTCGCCGACATCACGGCGCGCATCGCCGCCGACAAGCTCGGCGAGAGGCTCGGCCAGCGCCTCGTGGTCGAGAACCAGCCGGGCCCGGGCGGGATCGCCGCCGCGCGCTCGGTATTGTCCGCGGCGCCCGACGGCCACACGCTGGGCCTCGTCACCAATGGCACCTCGATCACCATCGCGATCTACAAAAACCCTCCGTTCGATCCGGTGCGGGATTTCGTGCCGATTTCGACGCTGGGATATTTCGATCTCCTCTTTGCCACCAATGCGCAGTCCGAGTTCCGCACCTTGGCGGACTTCATCAAGACCGCCCGCGCCGAGCCCGGCAAGCTCAATGTCGGCACCATCAATGTCGGCGGCACCCAGAATCTGGCGGCCGAGCTGTTCAAGTCCTCGGCCGGCCTCGATTTCCAGATCATTCCCTATCGCGGTACGCCCGAGGTGATCATCGCGTTGCTGCGCAACGACATCCAGCTCATGGTTGACTTCTATGCCGCGATGAAAGGCGCGCTGATAGACCAGAAGATCCGAGCCGTCGCGACATCCGGGCGCACGCGCGCGAGCTATCTGCCGCAGGTGCCGACGGCCGACCAGGCCGGCGTCCCCGGTTACGAAGTGACATCCTGGAATGGGATCTTTGCTCCGGTCGGAACGCCGCCCGAGATCCTCAATACCTTGAACAAGGCGATGCATGAGATCCTGGTCATTCCGGAGGTGAAGGCGAAATATGCCGAGCTCGGCGTCGAGGCCAAAGCCAGCGACCCCGCGGAACTGAAATCCCGGCTGCAGGGAGACATTCGGAAGTGGGCGGCCGTGATCGAGCGCGCCGGAATTCCGAAACAATAGGCTGGCTCGGGCGGAGCGGCCCAGGGGCGTACGGCAAATGTGCGGCAAACCGCGCTCGCCCATGGGCCATCGGGCCGGGACGCCGGCTCGTTGCTCAAGTGCGGTCTAACCAAGGACCATGTCGCAATCAACGGGGGCTACCGCAGTTGAGGGCTGGAAATCGGCACTTGTGCGAGGCTGCCGTACGGATTCGGAAACGGGCCGTCCTACGTTCGTGCTCTCCGAGACATAGTTGAGGGCGCACCGAATTCTGGCACGACGCTCTTCCAGGAGCGTGGCCAACTTTGTATGGTTTATACACCGACATTAGGTTGGTTCGCGAGCTGTGTAGTTAGACATGCCGAAGTCCTCATTAGCGGCAGCCTGGGCGCCCTCGGTGGGAATATTCACATTGAAAATTGCCGACATCGCTTAAAGGGAGGAGAACCATGAAAATGAGAACAGCTATTTTCCTCAGCGCCTTATCGTTTTTCGTCCTTGGATTCGCAGGTAGTCTCCAAGTGCAACAGCAGTCCGCAGGGCCAGCTGCGCGAAGAGTCATCATCTTTGTTTGGGACGGGCTTCGAGCTGACGATGTAACTCCGGAAAACATGCCGAATTATTTCGTTCTGGCTCGGTCCGGCGTCGTCTTCGCGGATCACCACTCCGTCTATCCGACCTTCACGATGATGAACTCCGCGTCCATCGCGACTGGGACCTATCCGGGAGCGCATGGGTTCTACGGCAATGTAGTGTACGCGCCGAATGCGAAGGGAAAGAACGCGAAGGGGAGCGACATCGATTTTTCCGCCCCGGCGTTCATCGAGGACTTCGGTGTGGTCGAAGCCGTGCGGGAGTCCTACCAGGGCAAGCTGACGCTCGTTTCGACAATGCTCGAAGCAGCACAGGCCAAAGGGCTGACGACAGCGGCAATCGGCAAGTTTGGAGCCGCATTTATCCAGGATTATAGGCGAGGAGGTTTCATCCTCGATGAAGATGCGGCGATGCCACTGAGTTTCGCCAAGGAACTCCAGCAGGCCGGTTATGCCCTTCCGAGAAATGCGGTCAACGCCTACGACCCGGGTGCCTTAGCGCTCGCCAATGGCAACAGTGATCCCACCGCTCCTATTGCCATTCAACGGCTCAAAGATGGGCAGACCGCGAATCCACTCGACCGCACTGGAGCTCTATCTCGCCGCGGGTTCACATATTTGACTGACGTATTTGTCAATTACATCCTCCCGAACAAGAAGCCCGACCTGACAATCTTCTGGTCGAAGGAGCCGGATGCAACGAGTCACGCGTATGGACCCGGGACATACAACTCAATTGATGCAACGAAGATGAATGACGAGATCTTGGGAAAGGTCGTGGACAAGATTCGCCAGCTTGGCTGGGCGCAAACCACTGACATCATCATTACTCAGGACCACAATCACAGCACGGTCTCCGGCGATGTCGCACACTATCCCTTGCGAGAAATTGTCGATGGCGGTATCGGCTCGCATAATTCGCATGGGTACTCAGTCTCTGGCTTTGTGCGGACGGCCGAGTTGCTAACGCGTGATGGACTAAAAGCCTACGATGGCGCAACGTGCCGCGACGTACCGATCTTATCCGGCATTTTGTCCGACGGTACCCACCTTCACCCCAGCAAGAATGACGCGGATGGAAGCGTTTGCGGTAAAGCACAAGCGTACACCTCGCCGAGTTACCTGGTGCCAAAGCTGGTTCCTGCCGGAAGTGTAGTCGTGGCCGCGAACGCTGGGAGCGATTATCTGTTCGTCCCGGACGGCAACCCCGACACCATCAAGGCCGCTGTGATGAGCCTTCAGAGCCGCATGCAATTCGGCGCAATCTTCGTGAGTGACAAATATGGGGAGATCGCAGGAACGTTGCCCATGAGTCTAATCAACACGGAGAACAAGGTTGGTGGCCGGAGTCCCGACATCATCGTCAGCTTTACCTTCGGCGAAAACGTAGCCGTGGCAGGCCGTCCGGGGATCAGCTACGCAAGCTCGGTCAATCGCAGGGGTGACCACGGCAGCTTCTCGCCGACCGATATCCACATTTCTTTGATGGCTAACGGGCCAGACTTCAAATCCGGCCTTTTTGCCACGCTTCCCACGGCGAATGTGGACATCGCGCCCACAGTCGCGCGCCTCCTCAATTTGAGCATGCCGGACGTTCAGGGACGAGTACTTGACGAAGCTTTAGAAGGAGGACCACCCGTCACGGAATATAGGGTGTTGGGCAAGACCTACCGGTCCTCAAAAAAGACCGGGTTGAAGGTGAAACTTCCCACCGACCTCGACGGCCGAACCATTGATCCCAAGCTGACTACGTATTCGGTCGAGCTGAGTACGAAGATTCTCACCCGAGGCGATTCCAGCTTCACTTACTTCGATCAAGCCAGAGCGGTCCGCGAATGAATTTTCGGTGACCCGCGACAGAGGTCCCCCGCTCCGATCACTGGCATCGCCAACCGCGCCCCGAGCGGCCAGCCGGCAGCCGAGCCGCCGAGGAGGCTGATGAACTCGCGCAGTCGCATCTGGAGTCCTTCGTGGCCGAGAACATGCTTCCTGGGAACTGGCACCGTAACACGCCGCGACCGAGACGAGTACGGCGCGCGCCACTCCGGCCTCGCCATCGGATCGGCGTGCGGGAGCCCGCGGGCCGGCGCGGCTGCGACGCGGGCGAGTGGGCGAGCGTTTTGGCGTCGCGCACGTCGTCGGCACCCGGTATTGTGAGTAGTCCGCGCCCAGCGCGCGGCGGACGTACTGATTTAGTTACCCAAGGGAGGAGCGGAGACCTCCATGCCTCCCGTCCTGCGGCTCTACGAAGACATTTTTGCAAGCAACGCGCCCGGCCTGCGGCTCCCGGCGCTGCCGCGCATGATCTTCGTTGTGCATGGCTCGGTGACGGTCGAGGGCCGCTCATTCGGTGATGGCGAGGCCTGGCATGGCGAAGGCACAGCGACGCTCAAGCCCGGCCTGGGTGGCGTGACCTGTTGGCGGTTCGAGCTGGCGCCGGCGGACGCCCCGGACGGCGGCATCGAGGGTCTCGGCGCGACCTCGCGCCAAAAGCTCGCGGCCTCGCTCGATCCCTTGCCGAAAGGCAACCTGCTGCTGCGCGGCGACAGCGTGGCCTTTCCGCCGGGCGGCTGTGCCCATCTGCACCGGCATCAGGGGCCTGGCATCCGCTGCCTGATCGAGGGCGGCATCCGCATCGACACCCATGGCCGCTCGACCTCCTACGGTCCGGGCGGCGCGTGGTACGAGAGCGGGCCCGATCCAGTCTTCGCCCAGGCGGCGGACCGTCCGACGCGCTTCATCCGCGTGATGATCTTGCCGCGGGAGCTGCTTGGAAAAAGCTCGATCCAATACGTCAACGAGGACGACAAGACGAAGCCGAGATCGCAGCAGTACAAGATTTTCGCCGACGCGCCGATCGCGTTTGCAGCGACCCGTTAGCGAGCACCGGAGGAAGACCATGGATGCGAGCCGGCGCAGCTTGCTCGCAACGGGCGCCGCGGCCTTTGCGACTGCGGCTGCAACGGCGGCGGCCTCGGCCCTCTGGCAGCCTGGTGACAGGATTTCCCGTCGGCAGGGGTTGTTCCAAGCGTAATCCTTTGGTGCAATGCGACTTTGTCCCGCCGTTTTGTGCAATGCGGTCGCGAGCCCCCTAAGCAACGGAACCAAAAGGCGATGTTGTCGGTTCCATTCTATTGGTCCCGCTGCCATACAGAGGCTTGCGAGAAGGGCGCAACGGTCGAAACGTGACAGCGAACGCGGCTATCTCTTCGGTCGGCGGCCTGTCGGGTCGTCGCATCTATATCGAGGATGTGTACCCCGCTGTTGATGCAGGCCGCTTCGCGGTCAAGCGGATCACCGGCGAGGGGGTGGAAGTGTGGGCGGATATTTTCCGCGATGGCCATGCAGTGCTTGCCGCAGAGGTCTTGTGGCGGCCTGAGGCCGCGACCCGGTGGTCGCGGGTCGCGATGGATCTCGACGGCAACGACCGCTGGACTGCCAGTTTTACCCCCCCGAAGCCAGGCCGCTATCTCTATGCCATTGAAGCCTGGACCGATGTCTTTGCCACCTGGCGCCGTGATTATCGCGCCAAGCGCGAGGCGGGGCTCGACGTCACGCTGGAAGCCCGGGTGGGCCGTAATCTTCTGTCAAACTTGAAACCGCGCAGCGAGGTTCGTGCTCGCTCGGTCGGCGAGCTCTGTCGAAAATCCGAGGTGGGCGACCCGGAGACGCTGCTGACGGAGGAGGTTGCGGCAGCGGCTTCGAAGGCTCATCAATCGGATCTGACGCGAAGCGCCATTTTTCCGCTGGTCGCGGATCGGCCGCTGGCCAGGGCTGGCGCCTGGTATGAAATGGTGCCTCGGAGCCAAGGGACCATTCCGGGACGACACGGAACGTTCGAGGATGCCATTCGCCGGATCCCGGACATCGCCGCGCTCGGCTTCGATGTCCTTTATCTCACCCCCATCCATCCGATTGGCCGCACCAACCGCAAGGGGCGCAACAACGCGCTGCGCGCGGCGCCCGGCGATCCAGGAAGCCTCTATGCGATCGGCTCTTCGGAGGGCGGCCACGACGCGGTCCATCCCGAACTCGGTACGCTCGATGACTTCCGCCGCCTGGTCGCGGCCTGCGCCGAGCATGGAATGGAGATCGCGCTCGATTTCGCCGTTCAATGCTCGCTCGATCACCCTTGGCTCGCGCAGCACCCCGACTGGTTCAAGCGGCGGCCCGATGGTTCGATCCAATATGCCGAGAACCCGCCGAAGAAATACGAGGATATCGTCAATCCCGATTTCTCCTGCGCCGACAGCGAGAGCCTTTGGAAGGCGCTGCGCGACGTGGTGTTGTTCTGGGTCCGGCAGGGCGTGCGCATCTTCCGGGTCGACAATCCGCACACCAAGCCCTTCGCCTTCTGGGAATGGCTGATCCGCGAAGTCCAATCCGCCGATCCGAACGTCGTTTTCCTCTCGGAGGCCTTCACCCGGCCGAAGGTCATGAAGGCGCTCGCCAAGCTTGGCTTCAGCCAGTCCTATACCTATTTCACTTGGCGTACCGGCAAAGAGGAGCTGCAGGCCTATTTGAGCGAAATCACACGCTACCCGGAGCGCGAATATTTCCGCCCGAACTTCTTCGTCAACACCCCCGACATCCTGCCGATCCACTTGCAGACGGGAGAGCCGTGGATTTTCAAGGCGCGCGTGGCACTCGCTGCGACGCTCGCGGGCAGCTACGGCATCTACAACGGTTTCGAGCTCCTCGAGCACGAGCCGATCCCGGGCAAAGAGGAATATCTCAATTCCGAGAAATATGAACTCAAAGTGCGCGACTGGAACAAGCCTGGAAACATCAAGGACTATATCGCCCGCCTCAACCGGATACGGAAAAGCAATCCCGCCTTGCTGCAAACCGGCAACTTGCGCTTCGCCGCGGTCGACGACGGCGAGGTCATCGGTTTCGTCAAGGAATCGGTTGCGGGCGGCAACGCCGTGGCGGTTGCGGTGGCGCTGACGAAGGCGCCGCGGGAGTTCTGGTTCCATTTCGGCGACATCGAGATCGGCCCCCCTGGCGCACGCCGCCGCGTCGGCGCCATGGAAAACCTGGTGACCGGCCAGCGCCACACCATCGAATGGGGCGGGGTCCGGCTGCGCGCCAACCCGGATCAAGACCCCGCTCTCGTGTTCCGCTGCTTCGCGTGATGAAGGTCGTGTCGTGAACATCGCGCCGGAGATCAAGACCGAAGCGAAGCTTGAGGGCGACGAGCTCTGGTTCAAGGACGCCATCATCTATCAGCTTCACGTCAAGGCGTTTGCCGACAGCAACAATGACGGGATCGGCGACTTCGCGGGCCTTACCGACCGGCTCGATTATCTGCAGGACCTTGGCGTGACAGCCCTTTGGCTGCTGCCCTTCTATCCCTCGCCTGGCCGCGACGACGGCTACGACATTGCCGACTACCGCCGCGTCAACGCCGACTTCGGGACGATGCAGGATTTCCGCCGCTTCATGCAGGAAGCGAAGCGCCGAAAGCTGCGGGTGATCACCGAGCTCGTGATCAATCACACGTCCGACCAGCATCCCTGGTTCAAGCGGGCGCGGCGCAGCAAGCCGAGCTCCGATGCGCGCAACTGGTATGTTTGGAGCGACACCGACCAGCGCTATGCCGCGACCCGGATCATCTTCAACGATGCCGAGAAATCGAATTGGGCCTGGGATCCCGTTGCCGGCGCCTATTACTGGCACCGGTTCTTCTCGCATCAACCCGATCTCAACTACGACAATCCGCGCGTGCTGCTCGCCATCATCCAGGTCATGCGGCGATGGATCGATCTCGGGGTCGACGGTTTCCGGTTGGACGCGATTCCCTATCTTTGCGAGCGCGAGGGGACGAACAACGAGAACCTTCCCGAGACCCACGCGATCATCAAGAAGATCAGGGCGGCGCTCGATTCCTACGCGCCCGGCAAGCTCCTTCTGGCGGAGGCCAACCAGTGGCCCGAGGACGTCAGCGCCTATTTCGGCGACGGCGACGAGTGCCACATGGCCTACCATTTCCCGCTGATGCCGCGGATCTTCATGGCGATCGCGCAGGAGGACCGGTTCCCGATCGCCGACATTCTGCGTCAGACGCCGGACATCCCTGGCAACTGCCAGTGGGCCCTGTTCCTTCGCAATCACGACGAACTCACATTGGAAATGGTGACCGATGCCGAGCGCGATTATCTCTGGTCGACCTATGCCACCGATCCGCGTGCGCGCATCAATCTCGGGATCAGGCGCCGGCTCGCACCCTTGATGGACAACGACCGCCGCAAGATCGAGCTGATGAAGTCGCTGCTGATGTCGTTTCCAGGCACGCCGACAATCTATTACGGCGACGAGATCGGGATGGGCGACAATATCTATCTCGGCGATCGCAATGGCGTGCGCACGCCCATGCAGTGGACGCCTGACCGCAACGGCGGGTTCTCGCGCTGCGATCCCGCGCGTCTGTGCCTGCCGATGATCATGGACCCGGTCTATGGCTACGAGGCAGTGAACGTGGAAGCGCAATCGCGCAGCCTCGCCTCGCTGTTGAGCTGGACCAAACGCCTGATTTCGGTCCGCAAGTCGAGCAAAGTGTTCGGCCGCGGCTCGCTCGCCTTCATTCGGCCGACGAACCGTTCCGTCCTGGTCTATGTCCGGCAATACGAGAGCGAAGTCCTTTTGTGCGTCGCCAATCTGTCGCGTTCGGCGCAGGCCGCCGAAATCGATCTCGCCCCATGGCGCGGACGCGTTCCGCTCGAGCTGCTCGGCCGAACGAAATTTCCCCCGATCGGCGATCAACCCTACCTGATCACGCTCGCGCCTTATGGCTTCTTCTGGTTCCAGCTCAGCGAGCCCTCCGGCGCCGCGGAAGCGCCGAGCATCGTTCCCGAATTCGAAACGCTCGTTGTCACCAATGGCTGGAGCTCGCTGGTGCAGGGCCGCACCGGATCGATTCTGGCACGCGACGTTCTTCCCGCGTTCCTCGCCAACCGCCGCTGGTTCGCCGAAAGGGGCAACTCGTCGATCGCGACTCGCGTCGCCGCGACGATCCCGCTCGCCGCGCGCGATCCCGGCCTCGCGCTCGCATTGGTCGAGGCGAAAGGGCGCGAAACGGCGCAGTACCTCCTGCCGCTCACGATCAAATGGAATCGCTTCCACCGCGAGCGGCAGAATCCGAACGCGGTCGCGGCGGTACGACGCGGCCCGCGCGAGGGAACGTTGTTCGACGCCTCTGCCGACGTCGATTTCGTCTCCTTCCTGCTCGAAGGAGTGCGCGCCGGCGAGGCGGTCGAGGCCGATGGCCGGCGATTGGAGTTCAAGCCGACCAGCAGCTCTTTCCAGATAGCCCCGACGACGATCGAGAATGTCCGCGCCGTCGACACCGAGCAATCGAATACGACCTTGCTGGTCGGAAACCATTATGTCGTGAAGCTCTTCCGGCGGCTTGAGCCGGGGACCAATCCGGAAATCGAGGTCGGGCAGTTCCTGACCCAAACGGTCGGATTCGAAAATGCGCCCGCTCTGTTGGGGACGGCGGAGCTGGTCGAGAACGACGTGCGCACCGCGGTCGCGGTGGTGCATCGCTTTGTCGAGAATCAGGGCGACGCCTGGTCGGTGACCGGCGCCTATCTTGACCGCTTCGTCGAGGAGCAGCGCCTGCTCACGACCGAGGCCGCGGTGGAAAGCGATGAAGAGGCGGCTTATTTGCGGCGCGTCCGCCAGATCGGGCGGCGAGTGGCCGAGATGCAGCTTGCGCTGGCCAGCCGCTCCGACCTCGCCGCCTTCGCGCCCGAGCCGGTCATCCGGGAGGATGCGCGGACCTGGATCGGTGACCTGCTGCAGCGCGCCGACCTTGCACTCGATGAATTGGCGCGCCGCCGGGCCGACCTGAAGGAGGGGGAACGGGCGCTGGCCGATGCACTTCTCGCCTATCGCGAACTGCTGCCGGCAAGGCTGCGCGAGCTGCTTCCCGAGACGATCGACGCGATGAAGATTCGCCACCATGGCGACTTCCATCTCGGCCAGATGCTGATCGTGAAGGAGGACGTCTACATCATCGACTTCGAGGGTGAGCCGCGGCGCAGCCTCGCCGAGCGGCGGCACAAGGCGCCTGCCGCGCGCGATGTCGCCGGTCTCATCCGCTCGATCGATTATTCCGCGACCGCGGCGCTCGA
>Ga0137385_10003886_pt1 | contig 13019 bp, 8 predicted proteins | sample SagtaG_FD_104921 | JGI IMG/M metagenome (GOLD analysis project Ga0137385, IMG submission 104921) | Vadose zone soil microbial communities from Sagehorn Ranch, Mendocino, California, USA - Sage2_R_80_16 metaG | ecosystem: Environmental > Terrestrial > Soil > Vadose zone | place: USA: California...
CGGTGGTATTGGTGATACCGAACCCCTGACCACCGATGGCACCGAAGGCAGGGGCTCCGGCGAGCCGATAGAGGGCATAATCATAACGACCGTTGGTGCTGATTTTGTCGTTGACTGGATAGTCGAGACGAATGTCCGCCTTGTCGCCATTGTCCGTTCCATTTCCTGAAGATGCGAAGTTGTTCTGCGTCAGGGAGGAAGAGGTTGTGTTGGGAGCGGGAAGCTGCTGGAGGAGATTGATGGCTTGCGGAGAGAGCGCTGACACTGGAATGGCATTTGGAGCGTATGCGACCGGAGCACCACCAGAGATGGGGTATCGGTAGACCGAGCCGGAGGTGATGTATTGGCTGAGGTTGCAGGTTGTGCTCCCCGCCGCGAGGCAGGTATTGCGCACCGTATTCGTCGGGACAGATTGTAAGAAGCTAGAGCCGAGTCGCTGGCGCAGGCCCTGGTAATCGATGAAGAAAAAAGCTTTGTCCTTTATGATTGGTCCCCCCAGCCTGCCACCGAACTGGCTATAAAGCGTGCTGGGTATGAAGCGGTTTGTAATGGGATCGCGTAGAGCCTGGGCGAAGGGATCGCGCGCCTCCAGCGCATCGCTATGGCGGAACCAGAAGGCATCGCCATGGAAGTTATTGCTGCCCGACCTGGTGCTGGCGCTGATGATGCCGCCGGCTGCGCCGCCAAACTCTGCGTCGTAATTCTGGGTGGTCACCTTGAGTTCTCCGATGGAGTCCAGGGCGGGGTTGATGACGATGATTCCCAGCACAGGGTCGCGGTTGTCGGTCCCGTCCAGCAGGAAGCCCTGTACGCCGTAGTTTGAGCCATTGGAGTTCAGAGCGAGGCCGCCCTGGGGGTTCTCGGGGCCGAGAATGTTGAACGAAGAGTGCTGAATGCCGGGGGTGAGCAGAGCAAAGGCTGTGAAGTTGCGCGTGAGGTTGGGCAGCTCCTCGATGGAGCGTTCGTTAAGCACTTCCGAGACCTCGGCGCGGTCGGTCTTCAGGGCCGGGGCCGCCGACGTGACGGTGACGGACTGCTGTGAGCCCTGAATCTGAAGGGAGATATTCACCTGCTGGGAAGTTCCAGCGTGGAGCTCCACACCCTCCGCGTGGCCGGGCGCAAAGGCTCCGGCTTCAACTTGGACCGTATAGGTATCCGGAATCAAGTTATCTGCCCGCCAAAACCCCTCTCCGTTGCTCTGGACGACGGTCTGGGTTCCTTTGGCGACGTCGGTAACCGTCACTTTAGCGTTTGGAACAACTGCGCCGGTGTTGTCGAGAACGGTTCCAAAAAGCGACCCGTAGACCGCCTGTGCGTGCCCAAATCGCCCAACCAGCAACATCGCTGCCACGAATATCGCGAAGCATCGCTGTCTCGTAAAAATTTTCATCGTCAGACCTCCGAGTAAGACATCAAATAGGTATCGAAATCTCGCTTCAGGACTTGCAAGTGACGCTCCTGCGCGAGATAGTTGATAGATGCGTTGGAAACAAAAGATGGTTCTCCTCCGTTTGTGAACGCGCTTAAGACGTTGCGCTCCGTCGATAACGTCTGACTACGGAGTTCACCGTGATTTGACCGTGAAATGGGACGTGAAATGCAGAGAAACAAATGAAGACGCTGCCGGAACAGCATTGGGAAGCAATTGAATTTGAAGGGGACCTTCGTTGGGAGCTGGTCCAACGGGTGATCGAAAGTCCGCATTTGATTGGCTCGGCTCGCTTGCGGGATTTTTTGCTCCACGTAACCGCGTGCGCTATCCGCGAGACACCGGAAGACGCCACTGAACAGCAAATAGGAATTCAGGTCTTTCAGCGCTCCCCAGGTTTTAACTCAAGCGAAGACAGCATCGTTCGCAGCCAGGCACGCCTTTTACGACTTAAGCTCTCCGCCTACTTCAACGCCGAAGGCACATCGGAACCTCTAATCATTGAGATTCCAAAAGGACATTACCTCCCGGTTTTTTCCCCATCCCAACGGGCTAACTCCGCCAGCGAAATACAGGCCGAGGATTCGACTAAGGAGGCACCCCCGCCAATTCGCGAGGAAGCCAATGATGTTCTACCTTCTGGGCCGACCCGAATGTTCGGGACGGAAGGGCAAAGGGGTTGGTTGGCCCTGGCTGGGGTTGGTCTTGCTTTGTTGCTCTGTTTCTCTCTTGCCGTGGTATTTCGCTGGCAAAGACAGGTCGTAGCGGCTAAACCTTTGAAGCAACTGTGGGCGCCTTTCCTCGCTGGGGATCCACCGCTGGTCATCTATAGCAACGCTCTTTTTGTGGGAGATGCGAAGAGTGGGATGCGATATGCGGCCAACGATGGTTCGGACGGACAGCATGCAGAGTTAGTTGATCACTACACCGGCATCGGCGAACTAATTTCCGTGCACGAGTTGACAAAGATGTTCGACTACCAGCACGCTGAGTTTGTGCTCAAACGCAGCCCGTTGGTAACCTGGGACGAAGCCCGGTCCCGCAACCTGATCTTTATCGGTTCGGCTGCGGAAAATGCCTCGCTCAAGCTGCTGCCGTCCACGCAGGACTTTACCTTGACGGCGACCGCAGACGCAGCTGGGATCGTCAATCATCACCCGCGTCAGGGGGAGCCGCAGGTCTATCTTCGTCCGGAACATCCGCTGACCAAGGACCACGCAATCATTGCGCTTCTATCCGGCGTTCAACCCGATAATAAAATGTTTGTCTTTAGCCGACTTACGACGCTAGGCACGCAGGCGGCGATGGAATATGCGTTAGAGCCAGATACTGCTGCAGAGCTAATGCGGCAAGTGAGCTTCGAAAAAGAGATGCACAATTTTGAAGCATTGCTGGAGGTAAGCATCCGAGGAGGAGTGCCTCTTCAACCTCATTTGGTCTCGATACGGATTCATTGACGCTCAAGGTTCAAGCTGTCCGGGCGATGGAGAGGACAGTCTGATCATCCTGCGGACGCGCCCCCTGGCAGAACTTGTCTAACGCTGAGAATAGCGCTGTAACCGGATCTGATTGCATCACGTGACACTCAACCCGCGGAAGTCCAAACTGGATGCCGTCCACGTTCTCGGCTTCGCTGATGCCGTCGCTCAACAGAATGATGCCATCGCCGACAGCCAGCGTAATCGACAAGGAATGGAAACGCGCGAAGTCAAGCAGCCCGACGGGCAGGTCTCCATCCGTGATGGTTTCGATGCGGCCATCGGCGCGTACGACAAGCGGCGAGACATGGCCTCCATTGACGAGTTCAATGTGTGCTTCACCATTCTCTGAATGGGTGTAACGGAGAACAGCCAGTGTTACATATTTTTCGTTTGCAACGCGGGAACAGACGAAGGTATTGACCGACTGGACGGCATCTACGAGTGATACGTCCGACGTGTTTTGGATGTCGACGTGCGCGTGGAACATGCCCTGGACCATGGATGCGAGAAGAGCGGCGGGAACCCCTTTGCCGCAGACGTCGGCAATGATCGCGACGAAGCCGTTTGGAACGGGAATGACGTCGTAGAAGTCTCCACCGACATCAGTGCAAGGAATCGTGCGTGCGTACAGGCGGGCGAAGGGAAACTCTGGCAGGGTCTGCGGTATAATCTGGCGCTGGATGGACGCAGCGATCTCAAGCTCTTTCCGGAGTAGTGCCGACTCGCGTTCGACTTCGATCATGCGCAGATTTTCCAGTAGTGTTGCTGCCTGACTGGCCATGGCGTGCAGGATGTCGTTGCCGGTGTGGGTAAAATCATGACTCCCGGAGCGGCTGTCGAGATAGAGCAAACCCAGCAAGCGGCCGGAGTTCTGGCCGCGTAACGGAATGGCAACGACACTGCGGATGGCATGCAGGACAAGACTTTCGTGTTGCCGCCCTATCTCTTCGGTCACGTCGGAGAGGATGAAGTCTAGCTGAGAGTCCGCCGCTTCTCTCACGATAGAGAATGAAATAGTGGGATGTCCGAGAATGGCTTCGCCATATCGATCCTGTGCGCATTCGAGGTGCAAGCCGTCGGCGCTTTCGCCAAGAAAGACGAAGCCACGCTCTGCGGCAGTGATTCGGATGGCGTACTCGACCATTGTCCGCAGCACGTCGTTGATGGCGCCATAGGTGTTTAGGCTTTGGGCGGCCTTGAGGAATAGTGACAGTTTCTCAAGATCGCTTTGACTTTCGAAGTAAGAGCCGGTTTGTGAAATCTGCCCAATTAATGTGCGTACTGTACTCTCCTCGGTATCCTCAAACATTAAGACCGCATGGCTTAGACCGAGATTGATGGAATCCTGCGAGCGCAGGCGTGTGCAGCTAATACGCATTCCATTGACGAAGCTGCCATGTCGACTACCCATATCTCGCAGTAGATAGCCGTCAGCATCTCGTTCGATGCGGGCGTGCTCGCGGGAGACCTGGGGATATGGCAGCGAGAGGTCACGATCCGCGCCCCGTCCCAGCGTGAAGGGAGTGCGGTCGATGGGAATGACCTGACGTGCGCCATCGACATTGATGACCAACCGCGCGTTTCGTGGGGGAACAGTATCCATGTTTGGTCGATGCTATTGAAGGCGTACTGGATGGTACACCCAGATTGCCGTTCCTCATCCGTTATATGCCCCATCCCACTAATCCCTGGTAGCCAGTGAGGAGACAACACCTGACCGCAGGAATTCCCACAGAACGTTCCATAATTCCTGAATCTGATCTAGTCCATTCGCAGCCGCATCGATAGCCGCGTAGGTACTGAGAACTTCAGAGTCGATTTCCAGCCCATGTTGCTGACCCTTCTGAAGCATCCACGTTTAACGTTGCCTGGCGCGAAAACTTGCGGGAAAAACTTTAAGAAAAATGACCTTGAAAACCTCGAAAAACCTCAGCATTTTCGCTTGTCAAGCCCCAAAATCCCAAAGCCCCTGATGCTGCAATAACATGCGCTTGGCATGTTAGTTATCTCCAACCTGCTATTCTTTAAATAGATAGAAAAGCCGATGCTTTTCCCATTGGGGACAACAAAGGCAGCGCAACTCCTTTGTTTGGACAAATTTAGCTGTAACCCTTTTGGAATGACAAATTTGCGGCGGGTTCCTCCCTGTAAGATGCTGAAATTAAAAGGTTTATAGACGGGCAATGGGGGGCGTACCCCTCAGAGAAAACGTAGATACTGTCAGGATGAGTTCACCTACAGCAGCTGCTCTGGGCGAGATCGGATTGCCCATGCCGGTGCATGAACTGGCATCGCGCACCTGGGATGTGATCGTCGTCGGAGCAGGCCATAACGGACTTGCCTGCGCGGCCTATCTGGCGCGGGCAGGCAAACGCGTGGTCGTACTTGAAAGCCGTCAACGTGTGGGTGGGGCTTGCACAATCGAGGAACCTTTTCCCGGCGTGCGGATGTCTCCATGCGCCTATCTTGCCGGGCTGCTGCATCCGCTGGTTGTCTCCGAGTTGGATCTTCCCGCGCGTGGCTTTGAATGGAGTCCCGCGGTCAACGGACTCTTCGTTCCCTTCCTGGACGACTCCAGCATTCAGCTCTGGGACGACGACCAGCGGTGCGAAGATGAGATTCGAGCTTTTGCTCCAAGGGATCTAGAGGGCTGGCGCGCAATGAGCGATGTGATTCGCAGGACGCGCGATGCCTTGCGTCCCGCAGGCGACAGAGATCTTTGGATCGGCGAGGCTCCGACGCGCGAACAGATTGACGAGCGGCTGGGCAGAGACGAGGAAGCACGGCGGATGCTCTTCAACTGGTCGATGGCTGAATTCGTTGAACATTATCTGGTCGATGAGCAGTTGCAGACGGCTTACCTTGGGCAGGGAGTGATTGGAACGAATGCGAGCCCCTTCGACGCGGGGACAGCATCGATTCGGTTTCACCATGCTTCAGGCCGGCTTGGCGGGATGCCCGGGATGTGGGGCTATGTAAAAGGCGGTATGGGCATGGTCTCGTTCTACTTCTGCGATGCCGCGCGGGAGGCTGGAGCTGTCGTTGCATCCGGTGTACCTGTTGCGCAGATTCTGCCTGGAGAAGGCGTGGTTCTCGAAGGCGGCGAGCGCATCCATGCGCCAGTCGTAATTTCGAACGCCGATCCGCGGCAAACGCAGAAGTTGCTTGGAGCTGCTGCCGACCCTGGTTGGAGTGCACGCGTCGAGGAGATTCCGATTGAGGGATGCACGGTAAAACTGAATGTTCTGCTGCACGAGTTGCCTGACTTCCCTGCCCGTCCAGGAAAGAATGAACCTCATCACTACGGACAGATCAATGCACCGCTCACAAAATCCGAGTGGAAGGCCGGATTTGCCGCAGCACGGCGAGGCGAGTTGCCGGAGCATCTTTGGTGCGAAGTGTACTTCCAGAGCGTGCACGATGCGACGGTCGCCCCGGCCGGGCTGCATACCATGAGCGTCTTTGCGCAGTATGTTCCTTACAAATTCTCGCGCGGGACGTGGGAGGAACGGCGCGACGAAGTTCGCCAACTCGCACTTGGATCACTCGGCCGATTCTGCTCCAACATGGAGAGCGCGGTAGTGGATGCGCAGGTGCTGGGTCCTCCCGATATCGAGCGAAAGGTAGGCCTCACCGGTGGTCACATTTTTCAGGGCGAATGCCTGCCTTCCTATATGTGGTCCAATCGGCTTGCTGCACGCACTCCGATGGACGGTGTCTATCTTTGTGGGGCCTGTACGCATCCGGGTGGAAGCGTGATCGGCATCAACGGGCGCAACGCCGCCATGGCCGTGTTGAAGGACGCGGAAGATCTTTAGTTTCGGGCTGGCGAGTTACACAGGTGTGCTTCGCGCGCATGTCTAAGATCTCCCTTTCCTAATGCGGCTAACACAAGGAACCCTCCCGAGAGCAAATTCATCCTCTGATCCGCTAGAAAATCACCGTATTGAATCAAACGATTCTCTTATGGCTTTTATTTGTTTTAACCGGGACAGGATTTGAATGGCTTCTGGTCAACGACGGTTTCACGCTTTCTCACTACCAACCCAGCGAATGCCGAACCAATCTAAAAAGAGATGGCGATCGAACTCGAGAACTTGCAGAATTCGCTGCGCACGATGGGGAGATGTCTATGAGTGGCAATGGGAGTACCGGCATTTCGGATATACAGCAAGTCGTAGTGGAGACTCCGCGTGGAAGCCGAAACAAGTACAAACTGGATGAACAGACCGGGCAGATCAAACTATCGAAGGTTATGCCCGAAGGAATGGTATTCCCCTTCGACTTTGGGTACTTCCCCGGAACGAAAGGCGAGGATGGCGATCCTCTCGTTGTGCTTGTGTTGAGCGACGAACCAACCTTTCCGGGATGCCAGATCGCCTGCAGGTTGGTTGGCGGGCAGCTCGCGCAACAGAAGGACAAGACCAAGGACGTTCGCAATGATCGGATCGTCGCGATAGCCGAAGCTTCGGTTCTCTATTCGGAAGTGAAGCAACTCGGCGATCTGTCTCCGTTTCTTCTGAAACAAATCGATGACTTCTTTGTGAACTACCAACGGGTGCGGGACATTGAGGTAACACCGCTCGGCCATGACGGACCGGAACATGCGAAGCAACTGCTGGAGAAAGCATCAGCCAACCGTTGAAGTGGAAATTTAGCCGAACTCTACGCCAGGCAGCATTCGTGTGCAATCTGCATACGCTCTTCGCTAGGAATAACCCACGCCGCGATCCTTGACGTTGCCGTCGAAAGCCTTCCCTCGATATCGATCAGGCGATCGCTGGCTTCTGCATCGATTTCTAGTCCAGAAGAAAACAGCCCGGCACAAACATGCTCCCGTACGAATATCGTATTCTCGCCGATTCCGCCGCCGAAGATAATTGCTCGGCGGATCCGAGAGCCGCAAAGAGAGAGCCAACGGCCTTGCGGGCGCGGTAGGCAAACATGTCCATCGCCAATTTTGCTCGCGGGTTTGAGTCGTACTGTTCCATCAGAACGCGGGTGTCCAGTGATTCTCCCGACACGCCGAGCAGACCAGATTTCTTATTCAGCAGGGTCATCACTTCATCGATCTGCATGCCCTCCTCGTGCGTTAGCAACGGAATCACGGATGGATCTACATCTCCCGATCGAGTTCCCATCATCAACCCCTCGAGCGGTGTCAGCCCCATCGTATTGTCGATCGACTTCCCTTCTCGAACCCCCGTCACGGAGCAGCCGCTTTCGAGATGCAGCGATACGACGTTGCATGCAGTGGGTGTCTTGCCGACGAGATGGGCATAACGTTCCACCAAGTAACGATGATAGATACCGTGAAATCCGTAGCGCCGAATCTGATGCTTGTCCGCCAGGTCCGGAGGAAGAGCATATCGCGAGGCGTGCTCTGGAATCGTTCGATGAAACGCCGTATCAAAAACGGCATAGAGGGGAACGTTCGGCAATTTTTGCCGTAGAGGTGCAAGGACCTCTATTGAACTTTTGTTGTGCAAGGGAGCCAGTTTTTTCGTAGGCTATGATCTTCTTCTCTATGGTTTGGTCGATCGGCGTGGGTAAGTCAAACTCGCTGCCGTCGTGCACAACCCTAACTGCGGCGCGATCGATTTGTATGAGATCTGGAAGATCACCGCGAGCCTTTTTATACCAGTTCAGAAAGCTTTCTGTGGCGCTAGCGTAGTCCTGGGCTTCAACCGGTTCACTATGAACGGACGTCTTGCCCTGCAGTCGCGACAACTTTGGTTTTTTGCCGATGCCCTCGATGCTCACACTGATTAACTTGCCGGCCTCAAATGCGTAGCGCTGATTCGGCCCACATGCAACGACTTCTATTTTGAGGGAATTTCCTCCCGGATTGAGCACAAGAATATTCATCCTGCAAGGCTCAATTTTTCGCGTAAGGTCAATCCCCTGCCATTGCCATGTCGGGCTGGTTATCGGTTTGACCGCGAAGCGATCGTTCAAAAACTGCGAGCTGGGCCTCAATATCTCTCTCGGTGCTCCGACGCTTGACGATGTCTTCCCGATAACGGCGGAGGAAGTAATCGATCGTCTCGACTCGAATGCGGATAGAGCCGGAGGGTTTATTTTCGTCGAGGTCTTTGAAGGAGAAATATGGGGTTCCCGACCGTTCAATGATGCCTTCGATCACTCCATAGATGGGAGCGTCGTGGCCGCACTTGAAGCTGGAGACTTCGAGGGCAACCAGGTTGGGATGACGTGCCGTGAACTTTGCAGCCCACACCTTGTGATTGGTGCTGGTGGAGTAACGGTTCTTCCAGACGTCACTGATATCCAGCGGATGCGTAATCAGACCGGCCCGGACCTCCTCGCCGAAGAGGCGGTCGAGCAGATCCTCATCGAGCGGCAGGGTGCTTTGCGAGAAGACGGGATAACCCAGCTTCTGGAACTCCTCCATGATCTCGTGATTGAGCCCGGGATCGTGATGATAGACGCGGCCCAGCATGACGATACCGATGCGATCCTCACGCTCCAATTGGTCGAGCGTCTCGCGCGCCTGTCTGCGGATTTCGGTTTCGCATTCGTGCAGAGCATGGAAGCCGACAGCAACAGCCCTCTCATTTTCTTCGCGGCTGAGACCGAGTACTGGCCCCCATGCCTTGAACATCTGATCGGCGCAGATCTTCCTATCATGAAGGTTCAGGATTGGATCCATATATAAGACGCCGTTCTCGGCGAAGATATCGCTCTCCTTGGTGAAGGCAGCTTTCACAGTCTCCGGCGTAGCGGTCACGGTTGGGCAGGCGTTCGATCCCGTTAGGTTCACCAGGTGCGAATGCAGCACGTCATACATCGGGAACCAGATCGCGTGGAGCGGCTTTTTTGCGTGCTTGGTGGCGAGCAGGTTGTAGACGTGAGCGATGCCTATCTTCGACGGATAGCATGGGTCGATGGCGCCGCGGCTTGCTCCTGCACGGTACAGTTCCGGCGTTGTGTAATCGGAGTAAATAATATTTTCGGATTTCAATCCGAGACTGGCGAAGTACGCATTGAAGAACGGCGCATAGGTGTAGGTGTTCAAGAGACGAGGTATGCCGATGCGGAAGTCTTTGCGCCGATCCATCAGAGAGGCGCGTTCTTTGGCAGCTTTTGAAACGAACAGCCCTTTCGTTTGCGGGACGGAGTCCGAGGCGCTCTCCACTTCGCGGTGACGGAAGACATCGCGCGCCGCGATATCGACATAGTTCGGATTGACAGACTTGATTTTGTCGATGTCGGCCTTGATGTCCTTCATCTCGTCTAGATCTTCCACTGTGCCCTTTTCGCAAGTGGCGATGATCAGCCGCTGTTCATCCACGCGCAGGGGAACCTTGGTCTTGCGCGGCTGAAACTCAGTGGGTTTCGGCAGTTCGACGACCTTGTTCGATCCGGGGGTCAATTGAATTTGAACCAGCGGTTCTACCTTCGCTTTGAATACGGAGGGAGCGCTGTGTCCTCCACCGGTGCTGCAAGACCCATGCGATTCGACGGGAGGAAGGTTCGCCTGAATCTGTTCGAGGGAAGGCAGATTGGAAACGACCTCTGCTACTGCGACAGCATGGGAGTGATTGTGTTCCGCGGTCTTTCCGCCGGTTACATCGACGTCGATGAAGGTACGCAGGCAATTGTTTTTGCAGAAGTAGCAGCGCGTGTCTTCATTGCGCGTTGTACGATAGCGGATGTTCGCGACGGCTTCCAGACCGATAAACGTGGTCTGCCGTCCATTGTTCCAAAGGCGGTGCGCCTCCTGGGCTGCGCCGATTGCGCCGGATTCACCGCAGTGCTCATGCACGATAATCTCCGGCTCTCTGCCGTTAGCGCGGAAGCTGGACTTGATGAAGTCCACCTCGGCCTTGACCACGGCGAGATTGTTCTGTGTTCCACCCTGGAGGACAAAGCGCGTACCGAGGGCGGCTAGATTCGGAATACTGGCAACGTAGAGGAAGACATTTTTCGGGAGCACGTCTGCGAGGCCAGCGAGAATCTCTTCCGACCGCCAGCCCTGGCGTTGGAAGTTGACGATGTCGGACTGCATGAAGACTGCGCAGCCATAACCAAAGGACGGCATGGATTTGGCGGCGAAGGCGATATCAGCAAATTCTTCGACCTTCATGCCGAAGCCTTCCGCGGTCGATTGCAGGAAGTATCCGTTGCCTGCGGAACACTGTGTGTTCAGCTTGAAGTCCTTGACGCGGCCATCTTTCAAAACAATGAGTTTGATGTCCTGGCCGCCGACATCAACAATGACATGGGGATCGTCGTAGAACTTCAGCGCCGACTCCGTGTGCGCGACCGTCTCAACCAGTGCGACGTCGGCGTTCAAAACATCCTTGAGAATATCTTTGGCATAGCCGGTGGTGCCGACACCAAGTACCTCGAGCGACGCACCCTTCGTTTCAATCTGCTCTAGAAGCTTCTGGAACACCTCGATCGTGTCCTGAATCGGATTACCGTTCGAAAGCTGATAAGTCTTGCACAGAATCTCCCCTTCCTTGTTGAGCACGGCAGCTTTGGTCGACGTCGATCCTGCGTCAATCCCGATGAAACCAGAAACGACCTGCCCTGGATAGAACTCTGCAGGGTTGAACTTCTTCTTCGCGTAGGCCGACTTGAAAGCAACAAGCTCAGCATCCTCCGCAACGAGACCTTTGCCGCCGGAGGTTGCCTTCTCCTCAGCTCGGCCAAAATCGATGTAGTAAAGGAGCTTGTCCGTACCTAGATAACAACCGACCTCCGGCTCTTCCTCTTTGCCGAACTCGACCGATCCCAGGGCTGCGAAATATTGGGCATTCTCGGGTACCTTGATCAGTTCTTCGGGAGTTGTTCCCTCTGGAATCTCAACCTTGCGCTCCTTCCACATGCGCGGAATGTTGGTTTGCCACGCCTCGCGCATGCCACGGATAAATCCGTTCGGGCCGCCCAAGAGAAGAACGTGGGGGCGGAGCGTATGACCGCGGGTAAGTACGCTGAGATTCTGAAGCACGATGGCCTCGAAGAGAGACGCCATCAACTCATCAGGCGGCGTGCCTGTCTTCTGCAGTCCGTTGATGTCAGTCTCGGCAAAAACCCCACATTTGCCGGCAACCTTGTGCAGCTTGATGTTCTGGTACCCCTGATTCGCGAGCTCCGCGGCGGGGATCTTGAGCTTGGCATTAATCTTGTCGATGACCGCTCCTGTGCCACCGGCGCATTTGTCGTTCATCGAGGGGATTTTCTTCTTGCGTCCAGTCTCCTCATCGTCTTTGAAGACGATGATCTTCGCATCCTGTCCGCCTAGCTCGATGACGGAGTACACCTCTGGGTGAAGTTTCTCGACTGCGAGCGAGACGGCATGCACTTCCTGAACAAACTTCGCACCGATCATCTCAGCAATGGTTCCGCCACCCGAGCCGGTAACAAAGATGCGTGTATTTCCGGGAGCGATTCCAGTGTCCTCTTCCATTCGACGCAGGAACTCGAGGACTTTTTCCGGCTGACGCGTCTCATGGCGCTGGTAGTCCTGCCAGATGGTCTTATCAGTCGCCGCGTCAACCACAATCGCTTTGATAGTCGTGGAACCTACGTCCAGACCAACCAGGAATTGAGACATTACCCTCTCCTCAATGATGAATCCGCGGTGCCGTGAAGAAAAGCCGGTCGTTTGAGTTGTTCCCTTTGGCGGAAACCGGCGTCGGGAATAATGTGCGGGTTAGATAATCCTCGCGGCAGCTTGACGAAGCGCCACACTGAATGACGAAGCAACGCAATGGACGCCACCACCAACAGCAGGGCCAAAACGAAACAACCCTCCAATAGAGCGCCCGAGAGTACACGCATTTATGCCACCCGTTGGACAGGGACTGGGGTTTGAGTCCGACGACGATACGCCCTGTCCTTTTCCATCAGATCGTTTACATGCCAGGCAAAGTGAGCAGCAGTTCCAGCAATGCCCTTCCGATGCGGTACCTTGTAAAGCGCATACTTAAGCGACGGATGCTCGTCAACATACTGCCGCAACTCCTCGAGAGATCTCCCCGTCTGCTGCAGGACGCCATCGAATTCAGCGCGCGCCTTGGCCTTGGCCTCTGCGAGCGCCATCTGGACCCGGCTATGCGCATTCACTTCGCCCTCGCCAG
>Ga0137385_10003890_pt1 | contig 13007 bp, 13 predicted proteins | sample SagtaG_FD_104921 | JGI IMG/M metagenome (GOLD analysis project Ga0137385, IMG submission 104921) | Vadose zone soil microbial communities from Sagehorn Ranch, Mendocino, California, USA - Sage2_R_80_16 metaG | ecosystem: Environmental > Terrestrial > Soil > Vadose zone | place: USA: California...
CACCGGGCGGCCGACCGGCACGTACAGCCTGGGACTGGTCCGGCCGCCCGCATAACTGAAATTCCACGACCACATGCGCGCCGTGGCGGTCACCTGAAGGGCTCCCTTCGGCACGGTCCGCAGCACCAGGTACTCTTTCCAGCCGTACCAGAACATGGCCAGCACCAGCAGGGTCGGCAGCACGATCCAGACAATCTCCAGCCAGATGTTACCATCGGCCTGCGAAGTCGGCTGCGGCGCCTTCGAACGGCGGTAGCGCACGACAAAAAACATCATCGCAGTGGTGATGCCGAGCAGCAGTACGAGGCTGGCGCCGAAGATGAACATGAAGACCGGGTCGATGGCCCCGGTGGTGGTTATGAGGTTCTGTTGGTTCACGTAGTTCCCTTAGCCCTGATAAACAGGATTTCTAACTTGCTAACGGTAAAGTACATCGAAAAAGGTGAAGCCGATATAGATGGCCAGTGTGACCAGCGCCAGGAACAGCAGCCCGCGCAGCAGCCGCCCCTCGTACTTCATGTGCATGAAGAAGGCGATCACCAGTCCGGCTTTTACACAGGCGATGACCAGCGCCGCCAGCACCTTGTACCCGCCGAGGTCCAAACGGGTGATCGCCACGGTCAGGGCGGTCAGGGCCAGGAGCGCCAGCCAGATGACGGTCAGTTTCCTGCAACTTACGATGTGCGGTTGTGCGTCCATGGTCATTTCCGTTACAGAACCAGATAATAGAGCGGGAAGATGAAGATCCAGATCAGATCGACCAGATGCCAGTAGAGCGCCCCGTTTTCGAGGAGGATATAATTGCCGGAATTGACCGCGCCCGATCTGACCTTCACTCCGATCAACGCCAGAAGCGCTCCGCCGATCAGCACATGCAGGCCGTGAATTCCGGTGGTCATGAAATAAAGGCTGAAGAAAACCGACTCCCCCGGCGCTCCGCTCTTGAGATGCTCTGAACCGGGATAGATGCCGTGGCCGATCTTGGCGCTCCATTCAAAATACTTGATGATCATGAAGCCCGCAGCGCAGAGGATCGTCCCGCCGATCATCCCCACGGCGCGGCGAGGCTGATCGCGCTGCACGGCGGTGACCGCCGTGGCGGCAAACAGGCTGCTGGTGAGCAGTATCACCGTGTTGGCCGTCCCCATCGTCCAGTCAAGCTGTTTACCACCAACGGCAAACTCGTGCGGGTAGCGTTTGAGATAAACGGCGTAGAGCAGGAACAGCCCGCCGAAGAGCAGCAGTTCGGTAAAGAGGAACAGCCACATGCCGAGTTTGGCGCCTGCGTCGTCTCTGTGCGGGTGGTGGGTCATCTATCGCGTCCTGCCGCCGTCATGGGCGGCCTCTTGAGGAAATTCAACTGCACCGGGCAGATAGGCGAAATGATCATTCCGCGAAATAATATTTGTCGTTATCGAGCTTGTCATGTAACGCGCAGGCCTCCTCGACATTTGCCAGGAACTCCTTCTCGTCAAAGGGTTTGACCAGAAACTTGAAGATGGTGCCGCGGTTGATCGCGCTTGTAGCGGCACGAAGATCGGGGGCGCCGGTCATGACCATACGGACGACATCGGGGTAGATCAGCTTGACCCGTTCCAGAAATTCGTCACCGTTCATGGCCGGCATCCGCAGATCGGCGATGACCACATCGATATGCCTGGTTGCCAGCAGGTCGAAGCTCGCCTCCGCACTCCCGGCGGTCACTACCTGGTATCCTTCCCGTTCGAGCATTCTGCGAAGCGAGGTCGTCACATCCTCCTGGTCATCGACGACCAGTATGCCATGACGCGCCATTTCCGTCCGGGGGGCGCTGAAGCTCAGCCGCTTGTTGTCAATCAGCATGGCACGGAAATCTTCTCCTATGACCGGCCTGCTGAACAGGAAGCCCTGGATCTCGTCACAATCGTGCAAGCGCAGATAATTCAGTTGCCCGGCAGTCTCGACCCCCTCGGCTATCACCTTCAAACGCAGGTTGTGGGCCATGGCGATGATGGTCTTGGCAATCGCCGCGCTGTCCGGTTCGCTGGTGATGTCACGGACAAAAGACGCGTCGATCTTCAGCTTGTTGAAGGGAAACCGCTTCAGATAGCTGAGGCTTGAGTACCCGGTACCGAAATCGTCCATGGCGATGGAGGTACCTAACGATTTCAGCTCGTTCAGGATGGTGGTCACCCGCTCCGGATTCTGCATGACCAGGCTCTCGGTGATCTCCAGCTCGAGGTAGCGGGCGTCCAGGCGGCTCGTCCGCAGGATTCTCTCCACAACCTGCACCAGATTTTTCTGGCGAAACTGGCATGCCGAGAGATTAACCGCAACCGGAAGTACCGGCATTCCGTCGTCCTGCCACTCCCTGTTCTGACGGCAGGCCGTTTCCAGAACCCACTCGCCGATCGGCTCAATCAGCCCGGTTTCCTCGGCCAGCGGAATGAAACTGACGGGCGAAACCAGTCCCAGCTCCGGGCTCTGCCACCGCACCAGCGCCTCCATTCCGGTTATCTGTCCGCTGCGCAGGCTCACCTTGGGTTGATAACACAAAAACAGCTCGTTGCGTTCGAGAGCCCGCCGCAGATGCTTTTCCATGGTCATGCGCGACAGCGAACGGACGTTCATTTCGGCGGTATAGAAACTGACCCGGTTGCGCCCCTGCTCCTTGGCGCGGTACATGGCCAGATCGGCATTCTTGATCAGGGTCTGCACATCCTCGCCATCCCTGGGGGAGATGCTGATGCCTATGCTGCAGGTAATGACCAGCTCATGCTCGTTGATTTTGAACGGTTGCGAAATTGCTTCCTGCATGACTCCGGCGATGCGGTCGGCAAAATCGGCCACATCGGGATCGGAAATCATGACTACAAATTCGTCCCCCCCCTGACGCGCCACGGTGTTGCCCGCCCTGATACCGGCGACGAGCCGCTCGGCGGCGATTTTGAGCAGTTCATCGCCGACATCGTGTCCCAGGCTGTCATTGATAATCTTGAAGTTGTCCAGATCTACGAAAAACACCGCCACCTGATGGCCGTTCCGCTGCGACATGAGCAGAGCCTGGTGGATACGATCGACGAGGAGATTACGATTCTGCAGAGAGGTGAGAGCATCGTGGCTGGCCTGATACTCCAGCTGTCCCTCGTATTTTTTCCGTTCGGTAACGTCTTCAAAAGTCTCGACTACGGCAAGCAGCTCCCCCCTGTTGTTGCGCACCGGCGCGGCGCTGAAGGAAAGATAGCGGTCCATGCCGTTCAGATCGAAGTACCACCCCTCGGCATGCAGGCCTTCAGGGATAAAACTCGATTTGCCGAACTCCTGATAACACTCGGGCATCTTTTCCGGGATGCCGTCGATGATGATGTCCGCCAGAACGGGGCTCTTCGTCTTGTAGAACGCCTTCCATGCCAGGTCGCGACCCAGCATCTCCGCCGCCTTGATGCCGGTAAGCTCTTCGCAGGCCAGATTCCAGATCACCACCATGCGATCGGTATTGATGACAAATGACGGCACCGCGCTGTTGATTATCAGGCTTTCGGCAAACTCCTTCTGCTCCGCCAGGGCGGCGGCGGCCAGGGCTTGTTCGGCCCGGCTCTTTTCCGTCTCTGCAAGATCATTGAACGGCCTGACGATGAGCCACCAGATGAACGGGGCGCTCATAATGGACAAACTAAAGGAGTCTAAAAAGTTCTGCAGATGTGACGAGACACCCGGCAGAAAGGCTTCCATCAGATACATCACCAGGGTTTCAACGGTGAAGATTATCAGCATCAGACGAAAGAAGAGGCTCACCGGTTTCCGGATACGCGGAACTGCAAGGGCGCCTTTCATGATGCTTCCTCGCTTAACATACCATCGCCTCTCAACTCCTTGAAATCATACGGCCCATGCGTCACCAGCGGTTCCCGGACAAAATTTTCCGTCGGGGGAGGAGTCGGAATACTCCACTCCAGCGTGGCGCCGCCCCAGGGGTTTCCCTCGAACGGCACCCCCCACCAGAGGCCGCGAAACAGGTTGACCAGCATGATCACCAGCCCGACAGCCAGAATCCAGCTGCCGGCCGTGGCAACCAGGTTGAGGGTGGCGAACTCAGGCAGGTAATCGTAGTAACGGCGGGGCATCCCCTTCATCCCCAGGACCTGCATGGTGAAGTACATGACGTTGAAACCGGTGAACATCAGCGCCCAGCCAATTACCGCCGGTTTCTCGGCATAGCGGCGGCCGTAGAATTTGGGGAGCCAGTAATGCATGGCGCTAAAGAAGGCGAAACCTGAGCCGCCGAATATCACGTAGTGGAAGTGTCCCACCACGAAATGGGTGTCATGCACATGGACGTCGGTGGCGGCCGCACCGAGGATCAGGCCGCTCAGGCCGCCGATGGAGAAAAGCAGGATGAAGGAGAGGGCGAACAGCATCGGGGCTTCCAGCGAGATCGAGCCCCGGTAGAGTGTGGAGACCCAGTTGAACACCTTGATGGCCGATGGTATGGCCACGATGAAGGTCAGAAAGGAGAAGACCATGACAGCGGTGTCGCTCATGCCGCTGGTGTACATGTGATGTCCCCAGACCAGCGAGCCAAAGGCGGCAATGGCCAGGCTGGAGAAAGCGATCATCTTGTAGCCGAAGATCGGTTTGCGCGAAAAGACCGGAATGACGTCCGAGATCACCCCCATGCCGGGCAGGATCATGATGTAGACCGCAGGGTGGGAATAGATCCAGAACAGGTGCTGGTACATGAGCGGATCGCCCCCCCGGCCGGGATCGAACAGTCCGGTGCCGAGCAGCCGCTCGGCCGCCACCAGCAGCAGGGTAATGGCCAAGATCGGCGTCGCCAGGATCTGCACCCAGGCGGTGGCGTAGAGCGACCAGACAAAGAGCGGCAGCCGTCCCCAGGTCATTCCGGGGGCCCGCAGACGGTGGATGGTAGTGACGAAGTTGACCCCGGTAAGGATCGAGGAAAAGCCGACGATGAAGACCCCGAAGACCGCCAGGGAGACGTTGGTCCCGGTGCGGGCGCTGAAGGGGACGTAAAAGGTCCAGCCGGTATCGGGCGGGCCGCCGCCGGTGAAGAGCGAGGTAAGGATGATGACGGCGCCAATCATGTAAAGCCACCAGGAGAACAGATTCAGGCGGGGAAAGGAGACGTCGCGGGCGCCGATCTGGATCGGCATGACCAGGTTGCCGAAGGAGCCCTGAAAACCGGGGATGATGAAGAGAAATATCATCACCACGCCATGCACGGTGAAGAGCGCGTTATAACTCTGGGCCCCCATGATGGTCCGCCCCGGCGCCATCAGCTCGATCCGGAGCAGGAGCCCCAGCAGTACCCCCACCAGGAAGAAGCCGAAGGCGGCATAGAAGTAGAGCAGGCCGATCCGCTTGTGGTCGGTGGAAAATATCCAGGAGGATACGCCGGTTTTGCCGGTATCGTTCCAGAAGCTGCTGACAGCAGGTTGCTTGTTTTCAGTCATAATCGATATCCTTGAACCAAGACAGATCGGAACCAATAATTCTGTTCACGCGACGCCGCAACGACGCAACGCTTTAAGATTTTAAACCAAAAGATTTTGTTGAAAGACTTTCGTCGCGTCGTCGCGTCGTTGCGTGAGAAGTGCCGTTTACGTCTTCGAAATGTTTTTGCGCTTCCTGCCGGTCAGGATCAGAAAAACCAGAAATCCCCCGGTGCAGAGAATCACCACCGTGGCACTGACCCGCAGGATATTAAAAACATATGTTTTCTGCCCCGGATCGAAGGTAAAGCAGTACTCCACCATCTTCCGGATGGTGGCGCCGGAGGTGCCGTCCCGCGCTTCGATCAGCGCCAGGGCCAGATCCTTGGGGAGAACTGTTGAGCCGTACAGATACCGGACGAACGTACCGTCCCCGGCAACGATCAGGCTGGCCACCGGATGGAGAAAATCGCGCCCCCGGCGCTGAAAACCGTACCCGACCGCCTGTGTCAATCTGCGGATATTTTCGGCGTCACCGGTCAGAAAGCGCCACCCGTCCAGCGGAAAGGGGGTGTGCATCGCGGTCAGGTAGACCCGCTTGAATTTGGCTGCCAGCTCCGGAGCCTCATTCTCGTCAAAGTTGACCGAGATCACCCGGTAATCTTCACCCGGCCTGCTCTTGATCTTCGGCAGTGTCTGGGCCAATCCCCACTGCAGATTATAGCAGACATTCGTGCAGCTGAAATAGACCGGCAGCATGATCGTCGGGCCGGTAACCAGATCGGACAGCCGGACCGGTGTGCCCCTCTCATCCCGAAAGGTGATATCGAGCGGGATTCTGGAACCGAGCCGCTCGTTGACACCGACCGCCCCTTCTGCGGCAACCGGTACGGGTCCGGGCGCTTTTTCCGCGCTCCGCGCTTCACCATGAACGAAGGTCAGCAGGGCCGCCAGAAGGAGAGCCAGGCAGAGCGGCATGAACGGCGCCGTGCCTGCCGTGCTGCGGGGAATGTTGGAGCATGGTTCAGCCATTGTGCCCACCCGCCGCAATCCTCTCGCATAACCCCGACCTTCTGAGCGTGCGCCGTTCGACCGTCTGACGGAAGACCTCTTCCGTTCCCCATATTTCAATAGAGCCGCGGGCGCGGGTGACCGCGGTGTAGAGCAGCTCCCTGGTGAGAACTTCCGACAGATGATCCGGAAGGATCAACAGCACCCGGTCAAACTCGGAACCCTGACTCTTGTGGACCGTCAGGGCAAAGGCGGCATCAAAGGGGGGGAGGCGAAGCGCGGAAAGGTGGCGCAGTCCTCCCTCCGGATCTTCAAACCAGACGACCGGCGCGCCGTCACTCTCCGCCGCCACCCCGGTATCGCCGTTGAACAGCCCGAGTTCATAGTTGTTTCCGGTGATCATGACCGGCTTCATGGTGAGGTTCCGGGGGTCGTTTTTCCGCTCCGCCGCGAGGGCGCTCAGACAGAGGCTGTTCAGATTTTCCACGCCGTACGGCCCCGAGCGGAGCGGTGACAAAACCCTGAACGAACCCAGCTCTTGCAGCGCCTCTGCGGGAGATGCCGCCCCGGCATAGCCGGCATAGCCATCCCGGGCAGCGGCTCTGAAGGCCTCTTCGAACGCCCTGCCGGTCGGCAGCCGCCGCCAGATGATGTCCGGGTACTGTCCGGATTGCACCAGTTCTGCCGCGGCAGCGCCCTCTCCGGCGTTAATAAGCCGGCTCATGGCGGCGATGCCGCTGTCGGCGCCGAAGCGGTAGCTTTTGGTCAGCTGTGTCACCGGGACTCCCCCCCGATCAGCGCTGTCGCAGATATCCGCCAGCACCGCCCCGGCCTCGACCGAAGCCAGCTGATTGCGGTCCCCCAGCAGTATGACCACGGCATCGTCGCGCAGCGCTTCCAGCAGGCCGGCCATCAGTTGAAGATCGACCATCGACGCTTCGTCGACCACCAGGATGTCGCAGGAGAGCCGATTGTCCCGATTATGCCGGAAGCCCCCGCTACGGAACTGCACACCCAGCAGCCGGTGAATCGTGCTTACCCCGGTCGGCAGACGGCCTTTGATTTCTTCCGGCAGACCAAGGCGGTCGGCGGCCTGCTTGATCGACTGATGGAGGCGCAAAGCCGCCTTGCCGGTCGGAGCGGCCAACGCGATCTCCGGACGGGAATCCCCCGTCAGATCAAGCAGCAGCGCCAGCATACGCGCCACGGTGGCTGTTTTGCCGGTGCCGGGCCCGCCGGAAATAACGGAGAAGCGGTGAGTCAGCGCCATCCGGGCCGCCGAGCGCTGCAGATCGACGGCGCCGCTTTGCAGAGGGAAATAGCGGTCGAGGGCATCATCCAGCCGGGCTTCGTCTATCGCCAGCGGCCGGCTGCGCGACAGGATGCCCGTCGCCACCTGTTGCTCATACCGCCAGCTGCGATGCAGGTACAGCCGTCCCGCCTGATCCAGCACCAGCGGGGTGTATGCCCCCGGAGCGCCGACCGTGTCGCAGAGTTTCAGGGATTCCCGCCAGAGGCGGAAATCGGAGGGGGGCGCTATTCGCGGCGTCTGCGGAAGCGGAAGTGCAGAGCCGCCGGGTATGTCGGATAGGTCGAAACAGGAGTGGCCGCGACCGGCAAAATAGCTGGCCAGGGCCGCGCTCCACCAGAGCCCGTCCCCGGGATGACGGTCGATGCGGACGATAAAATCGGCAAAGTGAGTGTCAAGAGAGGAAAGCTTGATGGTTTCAGTCATGGCAGATGTTTCCCTCATTGGCCGACAGCTGCCAAGGTAATCACGGCTGTTATCACATAGCGGGCAAGCTTCCCGGCGGCAACCAGCAGCGAAAACAGCCCGAAATTGACCTTCAACATCCCTCCCACCAGGCAGAGCGGGTCCCCGACTACCGGAAGCCAGGAGAACAGCAGCGAGTAGACCCCGAAGCGGTTATAATAGTTCCGGGCCCGTTCCTGCTGATGCAGCGAAACCCGCAGGATCTTCTCGATCAGCCAGCTCCCCCCCCAGATCCCGATCAGATAGGTTACAACGGCGCCCAGATAATTGCCGACGGTTGCGACCGCCACGGCTTGGAGCGGATCATACCCGCTCGCCAGCATCATCACCAGCAGCCACTCCGATCCGAGCGGCAGCAGCGTGGATGCCAGAAAGCTCATGAAGAACAGTGACAGGTAGCCGGGCTGGTTGAGCCAGTCATGCAGCATGACAGTATATGTCAGAAATTGGTTGTCAAAATGGCTCAAAACGCTACAATGCTCCCCGCTACCCCCAGTCCCCAGAGGGTCCTTATCATGGGGGAAGTCTTTAAGCCTCCCTTGATAAGGGGAGGTTTGGAGGGGTTTGATACTTGGTATATTTGTAGACATTGTAGCGATAAATTCAGATTCGGCAAGGGGGAACCATGCTGAAGGGAAAACCGGCGAGAAAATATTCCCAGGCGGGGCGGCTGCATTCGATCATCCGGCTGCTGGAAACCAGGCGCGGCCTGACGCTGGACGAGCTGGCGGAGGAGTGCGATGTTGACCGGCGCACCATTCACCGCGACCTGAACGCGGTTGAGCAGGCCGGGTACTCATTGACTACGGAGTGGAGCGACGGGAAAAAGGTCTACAGCTTTCTGACCAAGTCGCGCAATCTCCCCCCGATCACCTTTACCCTCCCGCAGCTGATGTCGCTCTACCTGCTCCGCTCGCTGGGCGCCCACCTTGCCGGCACCCCGTTTCTGGCCGAGATCGACGAGCTGTTCAAAAGCATTCATTCCGTGCTCCCGGACCGCCATGCCGCCCATCTGGAGCGGATCGCGCGGGTTTCCCTGCCGCTGCTCCACGGGGCGCGGGATTACTCGCAGTCGGCCCCGTTTATCGGCGACCTGCAGAAAGCGCTGTTGCAGCAGTACCGCATCCGCCTGAAGTATGCCAAGAAGAGCAGGGGCGCGGCAGAGGAATACGAGGTCGATCCCTACACCCTGGTCTTCCACAAGGGGGGCATTTATCTGCTCGGAAATGCCCACAACCGTTCCGGCATGCGCCTGTTCGCCCTGGAGCGGATCCGGGGAGTCGAGGTCACCCGCCAGCGTTTCGAGATACCGGACAGCTATCAGCCGGAAGCCCATTTCAGCAGCGCCTTCGGACTGGTAAGCGATACGCCGATGAAGGTCAAGGTCCGTTTTTCCGCCGAAATAGCTCACACGATCAAGGACCGGGTCTGGATGCCGGGGCAGAAGATCGGCAGCGACGCCGAAGGACGGGTGCTCGTCGAATTCGAGGCGGCAGGTCAGATGGAGCTGGTGTCGTGGATTCTTTCCTACGGGATCCATGCCGAGGTGCTTGAGCCTGCGGAGCTGCGCAGGGAGGTCAAGCGCCAGGTGAAGGGGATGCGGGAGATGTACCGGGGGAAAGAGAAGGATGCCGAGAAGGTGGAGAAGAAAGGCAAACGGAGTTTAAGCGGAGGAACGCCATGGCTCACATAACCATACCAAAAGAGGGCATTACCCATTTCTGTACCCAGAATCAGATCAAGCGGCTTGCGTTGTTTGGATCTGTTCTGCGGGACGATTTCCGTTCAGACAGCGATATTGATGTTCTAGTGGAGTTTATTCCCGGCAAACATGTCGGTATGCTTGCCATGTCACGAATTGAACGAAAACTCTCGCAGCTGTTCGGGGGAAGAACTGTCGATCTTCGTACTCCGGCGGAGTTAAGCCGATACTTCCGTGAAGATGTGTTGCAAAAGGCCGAGGTATGTTATGGCGCCTGAAGACCTGATACGTATTCGACATATTCTAGATGCCGTCAAGGAAGCGCTCACTTTTTCAAGGGATAAAAGCCGGGATGATTTGGACAACAGCCAAATGCTGACCCTGGCCATCATCAAAGAGCTTGAAATTATCGGTGAAGCTGCGTCAAAATTTCACCCGCGTTTAAGGCCAGTCAGCCTCATATCCCATGGCTCGATATTGTCGGTATGCGCAACCGCCTGACCCACGGCTAAGTAAACTGTCCCCGGAACATGTCGTCGTTCGATAAAAACTAAAGGGTCAAATGGTAATTAATAATGCGTGAAATCATATTTGCGATATTTTCATTTCTCATTTTAAGTGTCCTTATATATCTGGCCTATAAGACTAAAGAAAAGTATATGGCAATAAGCTATATTGCTACACTGGTTGTATTTGCTGCCTTTTACTTATTTCAATATGGGAATTTACAAACATTTTCTATAAAGGCTTTATCTATAGATGCTAATTTTATAAGCGCTAAGAAAAACGAGGTTCAAAAGGATGCGGCAGAAATAGACAAGATCAAAAATCAAATGAAAGACATTCTAGAAGAAGCAAAAACAAGCAAGGAAAAAACAAAAAAACTTGAAGCGCAAGCCAATGAAACAGCTAAGATACTATCACCTCCAATAATTACATTAGCAAAATACGATATCGAAAAAAAACATTCCGCTATTTTCGTCAGCATTAAATTCAAGTCTTCAAAACGTCAACCGTTGCCCGAATTATCGTTTAGGGCCAAAATTACAAAGGGTGATGCCAAAATACTTAATTTTCATGCAGATACGGAATACTCATTTATTCACTTTACTAATGATCCTGACACGTTTGAAAAAATGGCATCCGATGGTAGAAGTGCTACAACAGTATTTTCTCCTACAAATTCTGAAAAAGCAGATTTGCTGTTGATAGTTAGTGGCCCATCAGAACTAGAAATTACAGGGAAATATCTCAAATCACCGGCAGCGATTACTATTCCCTAACAAGGTGAAGAGTGCCCCCAATACCTCGGACGGATCAGCCATTGAGATGAGAAAAAAGTGAAAATCGAAAATATATGCGTTCCAACCAAACGGGAGGACCAGCGAACACGGTCACTCGCTGGCCCGTTATCGTTACACGCCGCTAAAATTGTTTTTGGATGCAGAGCTGATAGGATAAATCATGGAAAACAACCGCATCGAATACAAACGGGAGCTTACCGACGGCCTTGAAAAGGAAGTGGTGGCTTTTCTGAATGCCCGCGAAGGGGGCGTCCTGTATATCGGCATCGACAATGATGGCGCCGTATTCGGGGTCGAGGATTGCGATAAACTCCAGTTGGCTATCAAGGATCGCCTTAAAAACAACATTCAACCCTCCATCATGGGTCTGTTCGAAATTCTGCACGAAGCAGTTGATGGCAAGGACATCCTCCGCATAATCGTGGCCGGCGGTCTGGAAAAACCCTACTACCTCAAAAAATACGGCATGACCGAAAAAGGCTGTTTTCTGCGCATCGGTAGCGCTTCCGAACCCATGCCCAGGGAAATGATTGAATCGCTTTACGGCCGGCGCATCCGCAACACGATTGGCCGCATGGAATCCCCGCGAAGAGATCTCACCTTTGAACAACTCAAGATTTACTATGAAACCCGGGGGCTGCAACTCAACGACGCCTTCATGAGGACTCTGGAGCTGCTGACGCCGGAAGACAAACCCAACTATGCGGCCTATCTGCTGGCTGATGAAAACGGTTCTTCACTGCAAGTGGCCAAATATGCCGGTATTGATCGGGTAGATCTGATCGAAAATCGCGATTACGGTCGCTGTTCTCTTGTTAAAGCGTTGAAAGCCATGCTGGATCGGGTCAACGTGGAAAATACCATCTTCACAAAGATCGGCTACCCCTTGCGGCAGGAACGGGAGATGATCAACTCCATTGCCATACGCGAGGCCATTATCAATGCCGTGGTTCATAATGACTACTCGTATGGCGCGACCCCGAAGCTGGAGTTTTTCTCCGATCGCGCTGAAGTCACCTCCATGGGTGGTTTGCCCTATGGTGTCACCGAAAAGGATTTCTTCGGTGGCTGCTCTGTCCCCCGCAACAAGGAGATCATGCGCGTTTTCCGCGATCTGGAAATTGTCGAGCATCTCGGCTCCGGCGTGCCGCGTATACTCAAAGCCTACGGGAAAGAGGCCTTTGAAATTCGCGACAGCTATGTACGCATCGTTTTCCGCTACGCAAAACCCATTTCCGAAGTCACCGGGCAAGTCACCGGGCAAGTCACCGGGCAAGTCATGCGGCTGCTGTCCAGCATGGATGGCGAAATGAGCCGGGCGGCATTGCAGCAGACCCTGGGACTCAGACATCGTGACAGTTTTGTTGTGAACTATTTGCAACCGGCATTGGAATCAGAACTGATTGAAATGACCATCCCCGATAAGCCCAACAGTCGGATGCAAAAATACCGCCTTACTGATAAAGGGAGAGCACTCCTCGTCGCCGGATAGGCTCTTATCAATAGAACAGGAAACCCATAACATGACCGAAAAAACACCGCTCAACGACATCATCGCCGCCCGCATTGCAGAGCGGGGGCGCATCACCGCCTGCCTCTACGAGCCGAGCCGCCCGGTGGGGTCTGCCCTTGAAAAGAGAACAGTAGGATAAAAACGAGTTCCAACCCTTATAAGGCCCCCGGCTGTCAATAGGCAAAGTGATGCCCGGACGATTTTGACTCGTTTTTTTTACTCGAATCGCTTTACAGCTTCCTTGTTCCGACTTGTATTTCTCAACAACGGC
>Ga0137385_10003893_pt1 | contig 13001 bp, 10 predicted proteins | sample SagtaG_FD_104921 | JGI IMG/M metagenome (GOLD analysis project Ga0137385, IMG submission 104921) | Vadose zone soil microbial communities from Sagehorn Ranch, Mendocino, California, USA - Sage2_R_80_16 metaG | ecosystem: Environmental > Terrestrial > Soil > Vadose zone | place: USA: California...
CAAGCAGTACGACACGCCCATCAAGATCATTTCGCTCAACAACCGCTATCTGGGCATGGTGCGCCAGTGGCAGCAGATCGAATACAGCAAGCGCTATTCGCATTCGTACATGGATGCGCTGCCGGATTTCGTGAAGCTCGCCGAAGCGTACGGCCACGTCGGCATGCGTATCGAACGCACGGCCGACGTCGAGCCGGCGCTGAAAGAAGCGCTGCGCCTGAAGGATCGCACGGTGTTTCTCGACTTTCAGACCGATTCGACCGAAAACGTCTGGCCGATGGTTCAGGCCGGCAAGGGCATCACCGAGATGCTCATGGGTTCGGAAGATCTATAACGACGGCTTCTGCGCCGGCTTCGTCATGCGCGCCTCCACAAAGGGCGAATGCGGACGAAGCGGTGCGAACCCGCTCGCATACATCGACAAAACATCTGGAAGAAGCGAAACATGAGACACATTATTTCTGTCCTGCTGGAAAACGAACCGGGCGCGTTATCACGCGTGGTGGGGCTGTTCTCCGCACGCGGCTACAACATTGAAACCTTGACGGTGGCTCCGACCGAAGACCATTCGCTGTCGCGCATGACCATCGTCTCCATTGGCTCGGACGACGTGATCGAACAGATCACGAAGCATCTGAACCGCCTGATCGAGGTGGTGAAAGTGGTCGACCTTACCGAGGGCGCCCACATCGAGCGCGAGCTGATGTTGATCAAGGTGAGGGCGGTCGGCAAGGAGCGTGAGGAAATGAAGCGGATGTCGGATATTTTCCGCGGCCGCATCATCGACGTCACCGAAAAGACCTACACGATCGAACTGACGGGGGCGAGCGACAAGCTCGATGCCTTCATCGAAGGGCTCGACTCCACGGCGATTCTCGAAACGGTCCGCACGGGCAGTTCGGGCATCGGCCGCGGCGAACGCATTCTGAAGGTGTGACGCGCGAGCTTTTATACCGTCTCGATCCAGGCCGGGCCGTGCCTGTATGAACCCGGCCAGGCAACACAACATTCGCGGTATTTGAATTTCACTGAATCATCGAATCTAGCCAAGGAACCGACATGAAAGTTTTCTACGACAAGGACGCCGACCTCTCCCTCATCAAGGGCAAGCAAGTCACCATCATCGGCTACGGCTCGCAAGGCCATGCGCACGCACTGAACCTGAGCGAAAGCGGCGTGAAGGTGACGGTCGGCCTGCGCAAGGGCGGTGCATCGTGGAGCAAGGCTGAGAACGCCGGCCTGCAAGTCAAGGAAGTGGCGGAAGCCGTCAAGGGCGCGGACGTCGTCATGATGCTGCTGCCGGACGAGCAGATCGCCGAAGTCTATGCCAGGGAAGTGCACGCCAACATCAAGCAAGGCGCCGCGCTGGCTTTCGCGCACGGCTTCAACGTGCACTACGGCCAAGTGATTCCGCGTGCCGACCTCGACGTGATCATGATCGCGCCGAAGGCGCCGGGCCACACGGTTCGCGGCACCTACTCGCAAGGCGGCGGCGTGCCGCACCTGATCGCGGTTGCGCAAGACAAGTCGGGCGCGGCACGCGACATCGCTTTGTCGTATGCGGCAGCGAACGGCGGCGGCCGTGCCGGCATCATCGAAACGAACTTCCGCGAAGAAACGGAAACCGACCTGTTCGGCGAACAAGCCGTGCTGTGCGGCGGTACGGTCGACCTGATCAAGGCCGGCTTCGAAACGCTGGTGGAAGCCGGCTACGCGCCGGAAATGGCGTACTTCGAGTGCTTGCACGAGCTGAAGCTGATCGTCGACCTGATCTACGAAGGCGGCATCGCCAACATGAACTACTCGATCTCGAACAACGCTGAATACGGCGAGTACGTGACGGGTCCGCGTATCGTGACGGCTGAAACGAAGAAGGCGATGAAGGCCGTGCTGACCGACATTCAAACCGGCGAGTACGCAAAGAGCTTCATCCTCGAAAACAAGGCCGGCGCACCGACGCTGCAATCGCGCCGCCGTCTGACGGCGGAGCATCAGATCGAACAGGTCGGTTCGAAGCTGCGCGCGATGATGCCGTGGATCGCGAAGAACAAGCTGGTCGATCAGTCGAAGAACTAAGCTAGTCGCCGCTTTTGTCCGGCGCGGCGTACCGCCGCAAGCCGAACACATCAAAAAGCCGTCCAAGGGTGCTGAACCCTGGGCGGCTTTTGCTATCCTACGGTTTTACAAAAATACAGAAGCCACCCATGAATTACCCTCATCCGATCATCGCGCGAGAAGGCTGGCCGTTCATCGCCATCGCGGCTGTCGTCGCTTTACTGGTTCACGCGTTCGCGGGGTTCGGCATTGCGTGGCTCTTCTGGCTGATTCTGATCTTCGTCGTGCAGTTCTTCCGCGATCCGGCGCGTCCGATCCCCACCCAGGCGAATGCCGTGCTGTGCCCGGCCGACGGCCGCATCGTCGCCGTGGAAACCGCGCATGATCCGTATGCGAACCGCGAAGCGCTGAAGATCAGCGTGTTCATGAACGTTTTCAACGTTCACTCGCAACGCTCGCCGGTCGACGGCGCGATCTCCAAGGTCGAATATTTCCCCGGCGCGTATCTGAATGCCGCGGTGGATAAGGCGTCGGTCGAAAACGAGCGCAACGCGGTGGTGATCGAAATGGCCGGCGGCCAGACCGTCACGTCGGTGCAGATCGCCGGTTTGATCGCGCGGCGCATTCTTTGCTACGTAAGGGCAGGCGAGCCGCTCACGCGTGGTCAACGGTACGGATTTATCCGTTTCGGCTCGCGTGTCGACGTCTATCTGCCGGTGGGTAGCCGTCCGCGTGTGTCGATTGGCGAGAAGGTCTCGGCGTCGTCCACGATTCTCGCTGAACTATAAAGCGGCACCAAGGAGGTTTTCCGAATGGCCGCATTCAAACCGCGTCGCCCGCGCAGCAGTGGACCGCTGCCGCGTCCGTTTCGCCGTAACAAGCCGATCGTGGCGGAGTCGCCGGTGGTCGAAAGCCGGCGCGCGCAGCGTCAGCAGTTCCTGAGAAAGCGCGGCATTTATCTGCTGCCGAACGCCTTTACCACGGCGGCGCTCTTCTGCGGCTTCTTTGCCGTGGTGCAGGCAATGAACGTGCGCTTCGAAGTCGCGGCCATCGCGATCTTCGTGGCGATGGTGCTCGACGGCATGGACGGCCGCGTCGCCCGTATGACGCATACGCAAAGCGCGTTCGGCGAGCAGTTCGACAGCCTGTCGGACATGGTGTCGTTCGGCGTCGCGCCCGCGCTCGTGATGTATGAGTGGATCCTGAAGGACCTCGGCCGCTGGGGCTGGCTCGCGGCGTTCGTCTACTGTGCGGGCGCGGCGTTGCGTCTCGCGCGCTTCAACGCGAACATCGGCGTGGTCGACACGCGTTTCTTCCAGGGCATGCCGAGCCCGGCCGCGGCGGCGCTGATCGCCGGTTTCGTGTGGCTCGCCACCGATAACCGCGTGCCGCTCAAGCTGGTGTGGCTGCCGTGGGTGGCGTTCGTGCTGACCATCTACGCCGGCGTGACGATGGTGTCGAACGCGCCGTTCTACAGCGGCAAGGCGCTCGACGTGCGGCATCGCGTGCCGTTCGGCGTGATTCTGCTGGTGGTGGTCGCGTTCGTGCTCGTGTCGTCCGATCCGCCGCTGATGCTGTTCGGCCTCTTCGTGCTCTACGGTCTGTCGGGCTATGTGTTTTGGGGCTATCAGGTGCTGCGGGGCAGGGCGAATCCGGCTCGGTCGGTAACGGGAGACTAGGTCGGCGCGCGCAGCCTTGCGTGTGTCGGCAAGATGAAAAACGGCGGCCTTCGAGCCGCCGTTTTTGTTGGCGCGAACCGCCTCCGGGGCCGTCTGGACGCAGGTATGACGCCAATTGCACGGCGGTGGGAATGCCGCTATAGTCGTTGGATGATGCGTTCACGCTCCCCGCTCAATCGAAACGCGAGTCCCGTAATGCGAACGGCAGTGAACCGCTGCGAGCCGGCATGCCGCGAGGCGTGCTGAAGCCGGCGCGTTTTTCACGCTGACATCGCGCTGATCGTTTTCACTCTCCTGTGATATCGCGTCGCCAGCGGTGGCGCCAACGCCGAATTCCACTATCTCATTCCCACAATTGACCGACTCCCGAGGAGCCCAGACATGTCCGACAAACTGATCATATTCGACACGACCTTGCGTGACGGCGAACAATCGCCCGGCGCGTCGATGACGAAGGAAGAAAAAATCCGGATCGCGAAACAACTGGAACGGATGAAAGTGGACGTGATCGAGGCGGGCTTCGCGGCCAGTTCGAACGGCGACTTCGATTCGATCCAGACGATCGCGGGCCTCATCAAGGACAGCACGATCTGCTCGCTCGCCCGCGCGAACGACAAGGACATTCAGCGCGCCGCCGACGCGCTCAAGCCGGCTGATCATTTCCGCATCCACACGTTCATCGCAACGTCGCCGCTGCATATGGAAAAGAAGCTGCGCATGACGCCGGACCAGGTGTTCGAGCAGGCGAAGCTGGCGGTGCGTTTCGCCCGCAAATTCACGGACGACGTCGAGTTCTCGCCGGAAGACGGCAGCCGCTCCGAGATGGATTTTCTGTGCCGCGTGCTCGAAGCGGTGATCGCCGAAGGCGCGACCACCATCAACATCGCGGATACGGTCGGCTACGGCGTGCCGGAACTGTACGGCCAACTGGTGAAGACGCTGCGTGAACGCATTCCGAACTCGCATAAGGCGGTGTTCTCGGTGCATTGCCATAACGACCTCGGCATGGCGGTGGCGAACTCGCTGGCCGGCGTGCAGATTGGCGGCGCGCGTCAGGTGGAATGCACGATCAACGGTCTCGGCGAGCGCGCGGGCAACACGTCGCTCGAGGAAATCGTGATGGCGGTGAAAACGCGCAAGGATTACTTCGGTCTCGAACTCGGTCTCGATACGACGCAGATCGTGCCGGCTTCCAAGCTGGTGTCGCAGATCACCGGTTTCGTCGTGCAGCCGAACAAGGCGGTGGTCGGGGCGAACGCGTTCGCGCATGCGTCGGGCATCCATCAGGACGGCGTGCTGAAGGCGCGCGACACGTACGAGATCATGCGTGCCGAAGACGTGGGCTGGAGCGCGAACAAGATCGTGCTCGGCAAGCTGTCGGGCCGCAATGCGTTCAAGCAGCGTCTGCAGGAACTCGGCATCGCGCTCGACAGCGAAGGCGAATTGAACACTGCGTTCGCGCGCTTCAAGGAACTGGCCGACCGCAAGTCGGAAATATTCGACGAGGACATCATCGCGATCGTCACCGAAGAGTCGGCTGAAGCGCAGGAGAAGGAGCACTACAAGTTCCTGTCGCTGTCGCAGCATTCGGAAACCGGCGAGCAGCCGCACGCGAAGATCGTGTTCTCGGTCGAAGGCAAGGAAGTGACCGGTGAAGCGCGCGGCAACGGTCCGGTGGACGCCACGCTCAATGCGATCGAAACGGAAGTGGGCAGCGGTTCTGAGCTGCTGCTGTACTCGGTGAACGCGATTACCACCGGCACGCAGGCGCAGGGCGAAGTGACCGTGCGCCTGTCGAAGAGCGGGCGTATCGTCAACGGCGTGGGCACCGATCCGGATATCGTCGCGGCTTCCGCGAAGGCGTATATCTCGGCGCTCAACAAGCTGTATTCGAACGTGGATAAATTGAATCCGCAACGTTCGGAGTGAGGTTGCAGCGGCGCGTGGACTGCGCGCCCGCTGATTCGTATCGAACAAAGCCCCATGCCTTCAAAAAAGGCGCGGGGCTTTTTATTTCAGGGCGCTTTGTTTTCGTGTGTGCTCCGTGCCCGAAAAGCAAGGGGCTTGATCTTTTTTGCAGCGCCCGTTTTTCACGCGCCTCGTGCTTTCGAGATCACGAGGCGTCCTGCTTTTGCCGCGCGGTGTGTCGCGGATCTCGCGCGTTACTCCGTCGCCGCGCGCCGCATCGACCACCCGCGTGCCGCGCGGGCCTGCGCCTGAACCTGATGCCGCACTTCCACGGCGATCCCGCGCGGCGGCGCTTCGGCAACGAACGTGTCGAGCAGGTCGCGCACATCGTGATCGACGAAATCGGCGCGCGTCGCGTCGACGATCAAGGTTGCGCCATCGGGAATCTGCTGCAGATAGTGCTTGAGCGGCACCTTGCCGAGAAACGACACGTCCTTGCGAAACGACAGCAGATAGTGATCGCCGTGTTGCGCGAGCACGATCGGGCTGCGCAGGTTCGCATACAGCGCGAGCAGCACGCTGCACAGAACGCCGAGGACGATGCCGATCAGCAGATCGGTCGCGAGCACGCCGGCCAGCGTGACGATGAACGGCGCAAACGGCGCGAACCCTTGCCTCGCGACGGCGACGAACAGCGACGGCTTGGCGAGCTTCAGTCCCGTGAAGATCAGGATCGCCGCAAGGCAGGCAAGCGGAATCAGATTGATGACGCTGGTGAGCGCAAACACGCTGACCAGCAGCAATACGCCGTGAATGATCGCCGAGAGCCGGCTCTGCGCGCCCGCATGCACATTGGCCGAACTGCGCACGATCACCGACGTGATCGGCAGGCCGCCGATCGCGCCGGCGATCAGATTGCCCACTCCTTGCGCCTTCAGTTCGCGATCCGGCGCCGCCGGGCGTCGTTCGGGATCGATCTGTTCGACTGCTTCGAGGCTCAACAGGGTTTCAAGACTTGCAACGATCGCCAGCGTGATGGCCACGCGCCATACATCGGGATTGACGAGTTGCGCGAAGTGCGGCCCGAAGTCGGCCCATTCGAGCGCGACCTGCAACGCGGCGAACGATTCGAGCGGCGGCAGCGCGACGCGATGTTCGGCGGGTGGCGCAAGCGACGGCGCGAGCAGGCTGAGCAGCAACGTCGCGCCGATGCCCAGCAGAACCACCGCGAGCGGCGCGGGCACGAGACGCACCACGGCGAAGCGGCGCATCGCGCGGGTTTCCCAGCCGACCAGAATCGCCAGCGACAGCAACGTGATCACGCAGGCCGCGAGCGAGATCGTGCCGAACGGCGTCATGACCGTGCCGGCGGCCGCCTGCACGGCGGCTTGCGAGCCGGCCGACGCGTGCGTGCCGAAGAGGCCAAGCGCAAGCGGGAACTGCTTGACGATCAGCAATATGCCGATCGCCGCGAGCATGCCCTTGATGACCGGCGACGGCACATACGCGGCAAACCGGCCGGCCTTGAGCATGCCGAAGCCGAACTGGATCACGCCGGAGAGCAGCACGGCCGCGAGGAACGCGGAGAAGCCGCCGAGCTGCGCGATCCCGTCGACGACGATCACGACGAGGCCCGCCGCCGGGCCGCTCACGCTCAATCGCGAGCCGCTCAGTACGGCGACCACCAGTCCGCCGACGATGCCCGACACGAGCCCGGCGAACGGCTCGACGCCCGACGCATTGGCGATGCCGAGACACAGCGGTAGCGCCACGAGAAATACGACCGTGCCCGCAAGCAGGTCGCGCTGAAACGTAGAGAAGAAAGCTCGAAGGTTCATGGTGTCCGTGCGGTAATAGGGTGGAGCCCGGCGCGCCCCGAAGTTCGACGCGGCACCGGTGCGGAAGAGGCTGCGTACCCCGCGTATTACGCGGCGCTATGTGCGGCTGTCATGCAGGTCATCGCATCGTCGGCTTCGTAGCCGGATGTGAGCACCTTGATGCGGCCATCCTCGAGCGCGAAGATCCAGCCGTGCACGAGCGGCGCGGCGTCGGCTTGCCGCACGATCGGGCTCGCTCGCAACTGGCGGACCTGTTCGAGCACGTTCAGTTCGGCGAGGCGGTCGATACGCTCACGCTCGTTCGTATGCGCATCCAACTCTTCGCGATGCGTTCCGGCCAGCGCGCAGAGCGGCGCGATCCGCCGGTTCACGTGCGGCAGGCTCGGCTCCGGCGGCAGCAGCGAGGCACGCACGCCGCCGCATCCGTAGTGTCCGCAGACGATAACGTGGCCGACCTTCAGGACTCGCACGGCGTATTCGAGGACGCTCGCGGAGTTGTCGTCGTCGGGATGAAAAAGGTTGGCGATGTTGCGGTGGACGAACAGGTCGCCCGGCTCGCAATGCGTGATGGTTTCGGCGGGCACGCGGCTGTCAGAGCAGCCGATCCACAGCACATGCGGATTCTGGCCCCGCACCAGATCACGGAAAAACTGAGGGTTGCGCGCGGCGGTTTCATGCGCCCATGCGACGTTGGCGACCAGCAGGCGTTTGGGACGGTTCATCGGTTGGCGGCTCCGTAAGTGGGGCGCATTGATTCGACGCCGGGTCCGCGGCTGCGCTCGTGGCAACGCCGGGAATGGGCAGGCGCCGATTCAATGCTTACGAAAGCCTTTCTATCAAAAAAATAATTCTCTGTGCGCGAAATAAAATTCGTCGCCATGCGCAATAAATAAAAAAAAGCCGCCTGAGAAGGCGGCATTCGTAGATGCATGCGTGGTGGGTTAAAGCGGGTTCACGCGGACGCTCAGAACAGGCTGCGGCGATCCGGATCGTGCAACGGATCCGGCGTTTTCTGCGTGAGCCGCACGATGCCCTGCTCGTCGAAATAAAAGCTGTACATCATGTACCAGACGTTGTCTTCCAGATAGCGATAGGTCCAGACCTCGCGCTTCATCAACGGGAAGTAGGCGGTTTCGACCGGGCGGCCGAAGTTCACCAGCACGTCGCTCTTGGTCCACTTGCCGATTTCCGCCCGATAGAACTCGTTGGGCTGAAGCACCTGGCGCACGTTGACGATCTTGCCGGACGCGTCGATGTCGGCGGCGGTGGTGGTTTCGCCCATGGGCTGCGTTGGCCACATGAGCCGTTTGCCGCCGTTCGGCAAGTCGTAGCTCTCGCGCGGCGGGCCGAGGCGCGCGACGATGGTCGACGCGTCCGCCCCTTGCTGAAATTGCTGCCAGGGCTGCGCGCAGCCGGCGAGCGCCAACGCGCTCAGGCAGACGAGCGCGGCGCGGCGCACACGTCCGGCGGCCGTCGCTCCGATCGAGTCCGCCGTGAAATGGTGGCGGTTGAACATGTATTCCTCCGATGGCGTTTGTGTGGCGGTTTTTATCATCGAGACGCATTATTTTGACACGTGCCGCGGCAAAAGATTGGCACATCGTCCAGCGCCGCCCGGTAAGCACGATAACGGATTCGCCGGCTTGCTTATTCCGTCTTGCACGCCCTATGATCCGCGCTTCGACGATTCGAGCGGGGGCAATCAGATGGCGAAGTGGCAACGGGCGGCAGCGGCGCTGGCAGCGATGACGATGGTTGCCGCGGCTTACGCCGCGGGCGAAACGGCGGCGAGTCCTGCAGGCAACCCGGCAAGCAAGCCCACGGGTGCGCCGATCCAGCTGGCGCTGATCGAAGGCATGTCCGGCCCGTTCGCGAACGCGGGCGCGGCGGTCGAGCGCAACCTGCGCTTCGGCGTCGAACAGGTGAATGCGCATGGCGGCGTGAAGTTTGCTGACGGCGCGCATCCGTTCGAACTGGTGGTATTCGACAGCAAAGGCAGCAGCGAAGAGGCGCTCACGCAACTGCGCGCGGCCGCGGACCGCCACATCGGCTACATCATGCAAGGCAACAGCTCGGCGGTCGCCGCCGCGCTGATCGGCGCGATCGACAAGCAGAACAGCCGCGAGCCGGGCAACCGCGAACTGTTCCTCAATTATTCCGCCGACGACCCCGCGTTGACCAATGCCAATTGCAGCTTCTGGCACTTCCGCTTCGACGCGCATGCGGGCATGCGCATGGACGCGCTGGCCGACGTGATCCAGCGCGACAAGGCGGTGAAGAAGGTTTATCTGCTGAACCAGGATTACAGCTTCGGTCACGACGTGAGCAGCCTCGCGCGTTCGACGCTGGCGGCGAAGCGCCCGGACATCTCGGTGGTCGGCGACGAATTCCATCCGATCGGACGCGTGAAGGACTTCGCGCCGTACATCGCGAAGATCCGCGCGAGCGGGGCGGACGCGGTCGTCACCGGCAACTGGGGCAACGACCTGACGCTGCTCGTCAAGGCGGCGAGGGAGCAGGGGCTCGACACGAAGTTCTACACGTTCTACGGCAACAGTCTCGGCGCGCCTGCCGCGCTGGGCGACGCCGGGGTCGGGCACGTGCTCGCGGTCGCCGACTGGCATCCGAACGCGGGCGGCGCGGCCTCCGACGCCTGGTACGCCGCGTTTCGAGCCCGTTTCCCGGCCGCGCGGGACGACTATCCGGTGCTGCGCATGCCGTTGATGATCGAAACCCTGGCCGCCGCGATGAACCGCGCCGGTAGCGCCGACCCGACGGCCGTCGCCCGGGCGCTAGAAGGGATCAGGTTCGACAACGGTTTCCACGCATCGTGGATGCGCGCGGACGACCATCAATTGATCCAGCCCCTTTACGTGATGGAAATGGACAAAGCCGGCAAGCCGGGCGTGCATTTCGATAACGAAGGTTCCGGTTACGGTTTCCGTACGGTGCTCGCGTTGCCAGCCGAGCGCACCGTGCCGCCGACCGTCTGCAAGATGAAACGGCCGTAAGGCCTCGCGCCGGCAACGGCGGAAAGTCCATGATCCGGCCCGGCACAGCGGGGTTCGCGGCCGGATTGGCCTGTGCTACAATACGCGTCCCGTAGTTGGTACAGCGTTGTAGTAGTGGTTGCGATTCGGTTGTGATTCGCACACGGGTAACCCACGGCACGGCCTTTCTTCCGTGACCGCCTGTCTAGTTCTCAAGGAAATCGACATGTCCGCAGTTGAAACAAGCAAGAAGTCCGAAGTCGTCGCGCAATTCGCACGCGCAGCTAACGACACCGGCTCCCCCGAAGTCCAGGTCGCGCTGCTCACGACCCGCATCAACGAACTGACCGTTCACTTCAAGGCACACGCGAAAGATCACCACAGCCGCCGCGGTCTGCTGCGCATGGTGAGCCGCCGTCGTAAGCTGCTCGACTACCTGAAGGGTAAGGACGCGGATCGTTACCGCGCGCTCATCGAGAAGCTGGGTCTGCGCAAGTAATCGGCCGGTCGTTCAGCAAGATGCCTGTGTCAGTTCCACTGATGCAGGCATTTTGTTTTTGCACGGTGCGCTTCATGTGACGCGCGCCCTCCGTTCTCCGCGGTAGCGTGCTGATTCATGCGGCGGGGAACAGAAAAAAGTAGTAAAAAAAGCAGCAAAAAGAGAAACATGGCCGGGCTTCAGGGCGGAGCTTTGTGTCATTCCAGCGGTTCGCGCGCGTACTTAACGTAGAGCGTGGTTCTCTGGAATGGCATAACACTACTCTTCCCATGCGGCGCCGGTCCTGGCGTTGCCGCGCCGCTTCTGGTCCGCGTGGCATAACGATGAGGAAAAGCAATGACTATGTTCAATAAGATCGTCAAAGAGTTTAAGTGGGGACAACATAACGTTCGTCTCGAGACGGGCGAAATCGCTCGCCAGGCGAGCGGCGCGGTGATCGTCGACGTCGAAGACACCGTCGTGCTGGCTACCGTGGTCGGTGCCAAGACGGCCAAGCCGGGCCAGGACTTCTTCCCGCTGACCGTCGACTACCTCGAAAAGACCTACGCCGCCGGCAAGATCCCGGGTGGCTTCTTCCGCCGCGAAGGCCGTCCGTCGGAAGGCGAAACGCTGATCTCGCGCCTGATCGACCGCCCGCTGCGTCCGCTGTTCCCGGAAGGCTACTACAACGAAGTCCAGGTCGTGATCCACGTCCTGTCGCTGAACCCCGAAATTCCCGCCGACATCCCCGCGCTGATCGGCGCGTCGGCGGCGCTCGCCGTCTCCGGCCTGCCGTTCAACGGCCCGGTCGGCGCGGCACGCGTGGCCTACATCAACAACGAATACGTGTTGAACCCGACGCGTCCGCAAATGAAAGAATCGGCGCTCGACCTGATCGTCGCCGGTACGGAACGCGCGGTGCTGATGGTGGAATCGGAAGCGCAGCAACTGAGCGAAGAAGTGATGCTCGGCGGCGTGGTGTTCGGTCATGAACAAATGCAGATCGCGATCGACGCGATCCACGAACTGGTTCGCGAAGGTGGCAAGCCGGAATGGGACTGGAAGCCGACCGCGAAGAACGAGCCGCTGATCGCACGCGTGACGGAACTGGCGCAAGCCGACCTGCTCGCCGCTTACCAACTGCGCGACAAGCAAGCCCGTTCGACCAAGCTGAAGGAAGTCTACGCAGCCACGTCGGCGAAGCTGGAAGAAGACGCCGCGGCAGGCGGCACGGTGGCGGCCGACAAGGCGACCGTCGGCAACGTGCTGTTCGACATCGAAGCGAAGATTGTCCGTACGCAGATCCTGAACGGCGAGCCGCGTATCGACGGCCGCGACACGCGTACCGTGCGCTCGATCGAAATCCGCACCGGCGTGTTGCCGCGTACGCACGGCTCGGCGTTGTTCACGCGTGGCGAAACGCAGGCACTGGTGGTTGCGACGCTCGGCACCAAGGGCGACGAGCAGAACATCGACGCGCTCGAAGGCGAGTACCGCGAACGCTTCATGCTCCACTACAACATGCCTCCGTTCGCAACCGGCGAAACGGGCCGCGTCGGTTCGCCGAAGCGCCGTGAAATCGGTCACGGCCGTCTGGCCAAGCGCGCGCTGGCTGCGTGCCTGCCGAGCGCCGACGAATTCGGCTACTCGATTCGCGTGGTGTCGGAAATCACCGAATCGAACGGTTCGTCGTCGATGGCTTCGGTGTGCGGCGGCTGCCTCGCGCTGATGGACGCCGGCGTGCCGATGAAGGCGCACGTTGCCGGCATCGCGATGGGCCTGATCCTCGAAGGCAACAAGTTTGCCGTGCTGACCGACATCCTCGGCGACGAAGATCACCTCGGCGACATGGACTTCAAGGTCGCCGGAACACGCGACGGGATTACGGCGCTGCAGATGGACATCAAGATCACTGGCGTCACTCAGGAGATCCTGCGCGCGGCGCTCGAACAGGCGGCGGTAGAGGCAGTCCCGGGTGCCGTGGTGATCGGCGCAGACGTTGCGCGGCTGCCCAACACAACGGCCCTGGCCTTGCCCGGAGTGTCGGCGGAAA
>Ga0137385_10003895_pt1 | contig 12994 bp, 9 predicted proteins | sample SagtaG_FD_104921 | JGI IMG/M metagenome (GOLD analysis project Ga0137385, IMG submission 104921) | Vadose zone soil microbial communities from Sagehorn Ranch, Mendocino, California, USA - Sage2_R_80_16 metaG | ecosystem: Environmental > Terrestrial > Soil > Vadose zone | place: USA: California...
TGGGGGCAGGTAATAGGGGTGTCCCCAAAGACTTCACTGGGGGTGCAGGGGCAAAGCCCCCTATCGAGGCGCGGATGTCCCCCTTTGGCGTCAACTTGGCGAATCCAAAGCGGGGTTCAAAGGGGCGGCTGCCCCTTTGCGGGGTTCGGGGTGTCCCCGAAAAACCTCTTTTTCTCTCTTAGCGGGCCGCAGGCCCGCTAAAACAATTATGAGGGGATGTTCAGATTACACTTCTTGCATTTTCCCACTTTTATGGTAATCTATCCACAGCAAACTCATCTTCTCTACCTTTACGCATCAATCGAACAATCAAGCATCCTTTAAGGAGGACCCATGGAATACCAAATCGCCCTCTCCCCCAACCTCGGCCTCAGCCCAACCGACTTCGTCACCGCCTGGAACGAAAACCCCGACACCCGCACCGCCGCCGAAGCATCCCTTTCCGAAGCTTCCAGCGCCAGCTACAACCCCCTGCTCGACGCAACCATGGCCTTCCTGGGCACCGTTGGCTCCGGCGTTACCATCAGCGTCCTCTCCGACCTCATCAAACAACTGCTGGCTAAAAAAGACATACACAAACACACCCGCATCACAGAAATGAAAAAACCCGACGGCACCCACATCCTGGTAATAGACATCGAAGAGAAATAAACGACCAGGGGAAACGTACCCATCCGTAGGGGCGGGGGTGGTGGGGATGCGGGGTGGGGGCCTTTATGGCCGCCCGTGGAAGGCTCTTTTGGTCGCTCACCATACCGGAAACAGGAGAACACAACCATGCCAACCATCCGCATCCAGGAACACCCAAACCAACCAAACAACGCCAACGCCACCCTCAGCTTCGATCACGCCCAGGAGTACCCCATCACCGTCACCGACCCCTTCTCAGAGCAAGAAGAGAAACTCCTCGAATGGTACTTCGAAGACCATCTCCAATTCCCATTTCTCGACCAGGTCAAAGCCAGCCACGCTGCCGCCAGCATCACCACCTACGGCGAAACCCTCTTCAAACAGGTCTTCACCGACCCCAAAGCCTACCTCGCCTACGCCCAACGTCGGCCTAACCTCAACAAAGTCCAATTCGAAATAGCCGGCTCCCCCTCCTTTCATCACTGGCACTGGGAAGCGCTCAAAGACCCGGATCTCCCCTATCCCATGGTCCTCCAATCCACCATGACCCGCCAGAACCTGACCTCCCAGGTCATCGAAGCAACCATGCGTCCCTCCCCTACCATCAACCTCCTCATCGTCACCGCCCGGCCCTTCGGCAAACAGGATGTCGGCTACCGCACCATCTCTCGCCCCCTGGTAGACTCCCTGCGCCAGGCCAGGGCGACAGTTCAGATCGATATCCTCCGCCCTGGCACCTACAAAGCCTTAGAAAACCACCTGCGCGACATTTCAACCCGCTATGGGCCTGGCTACTACCATGGCATCCACTTCGATCTCCACGGTGCTGTGCTCACCTATGAACAATTGCAGAAAGGGCGAAAGGCCAATCGCTACCTGTACGAAAGTCTTTATGGCCACGCTCCTGTCGAAAAATATGCTGGAAGCAAAGCCTTCCTCTTTTTCGAGGACGAGAAGGAACCCAAAGCTGACCCCGTTGAGGCAGCCGCGCTCGCCAACCTTTTACTCACTCACCAGGTACCGATCACCATCCTCAACGCCTGCCAGTCAGGCAAACAGGTCGGTTCGAGCGAGACCAGCCTCGGCAGTCGCCTCATGCAGGCAGGCGTTCAACTTGTCCTGGCCATGGGCTACTCCGTCACCATCACCGCCGCCGAACTGCTGATGCGCACCCTCTACCAGCAACTCTTTGCCGACCAGGACCTCTCGACCGCCATTCGCTACGCCCGCACCGAACTCTACAACCGCAAGGGACGCCGTGCCTACTTCAACCAGGAGATTAACCTTGAAGACTGGCTCCTCCCCGTCGTCTACCAGAACCAGGAACAGCACCTTGCTGTGCGCCCCTTCACTCACGAAGAATCCGAAGCGTTTCACAAAGAGGAGGCAACACGCTACACTCCCCGCCAACCCAACTACGGCTTCGTCGGTCGCGACCTCGACATCCTCCAGATCGAAAAGCGCCTCTTGACCAAACGCAACCTGCTCCTCATCCGTGGCATGGGCGGCGCAGGCAAGACCACCCTCTTGCAACACCTCGCTTCCTGGTGGCAGACCACCGGCTTCATCGAGCAGGTCTTCTACTTCGGCTACGACGACAAAGCCTGGACCCGTCAGCAGCTCATGAACACCATCGCCCAAAAACTCCTCACTCCCCACCAGTACCGCAGCGAATTCCAACCGCTCGACCTGGATGCCCAGCAGGTCATGCTCACAAAAAAACTCCGTTCCGAGCGCCACCTGCTCATCCTCGACAACCTGGAATCCATCACCGGCTCCCACCTCGCCATCCAGCACACCCTGCGCCCAAAAGAACAGAAGGCTCTGCACGACTTCTTAACCGACCTTACTGGCGGTCTCACCCTCGTCTTGCTCGGCTCCCGCAGCGGCGAAAACTGGCTTGCCAAAGACACCTTCGCCGACAACACTTACGACCTGCCCGGCCTGGACCCCGAAGCTGCCTCCACCCTCGCCGACCGCATCCTCGAACGCCACAACGCCACCAAATACCGCCAGGATGCCGACTTCCAGACCCTGCTTAAGTTGCTGGCTGGCTTCCCCCTGGCCCTGGAAGTCGTGCTCGCCAACCTCGCCCGCCAAACACCAGCTGACATCCTGGCAGCCCTGAAAGTTGGCGCTGTCACCATCAACGTCGGTGACAGCGAGAAGCGCACCGAGAACATCCTGCGCTGCATCGACTACTCCCACAGCAACCTCTACCCAGAGGCGCAGCAACTCCTCCTCTGCCTGGCCCCCTTTACCTCGGTGATCTGGCTGGACAAGCTTGAAGATTACACTACTCAACTAAAGCAGCAGCCTGCCCTGTCCTCACTCCCTTTCGAACGCTGGCCAGAAGTGCTCCGTGAAGCCCAAAACTGGGGCTTACTCAGTCCAGACCCCGACATTCCCGTTTTCCTCCGCCTGCAACCAATCCTGCCCTACTTCCTGCGCAACCGCCTGGGTATGTCAGAGCAGGAAGAGACGAAGAAAGCCATAGAGGTCGCTTTCCGCGAACACTATGACCAGCTAGGCCGTGCGCTGTGTCAACTGCTTGAGTCCAAAGACCCCCAGCAACGACCACTGGGCCAGGTGCTGATACACCTGGAATACGAGAACCTGGTAACGGCCTTGAACCTGGCACTGGCAGATCAGGTCTCAATCATCAATCCCTATAACGCCTTGGCTTCATATCTAGACGCCATCCAAGATCAACGTCGCGGACTTGAGTTCGGTCAGCACGTCCTGGAGCGTCTGGAAACCTATCCTCCTGAAAAACTGACAGGGCAGTTGGGTTTTGAGTTTGTTAGCGTCATCGATGACATTGCACGCCACCAACTCTTACTCAAGCAGTACACAGAAGCAGAAAAATCGTATCAAAAGGCTCTTACTATACATCTTAACCTGAAAAGTTTCGATGCTGATCAAATTAAAAAATTAAGTGCCTCCATCTACCACCAGTTGGGCAGGGTAGCCCAGGAGCAGCGGCAGTGGGAGCAAGCCGGGCAGTACTACCAGCATGCCTTGCAAATCAAGATTGAGTTCAACGACCGCTACGCTCAGGCCAGCACCTACCACCAGTTGGGCAGGGTAGCCCAGGAGCAGCGGCAGTGGGCACAAGCTGAGCAGTACTACCAGCATGCCTTGCAAATCTTCAAGGAGTCCAACGACCGCTACAACCAGGGCCGCACCTATCACTGGTTGGGTGTTGTGGCTCAGGAGCAGCGACAGTGGGGACAGGCCCAGCAGTACTACCAGCAAGCCTTGCAAATCAAGATTGAGTTCAACGACCGCTACGAACAATCACACACCTACGGTCAGTTGGGTAGCCTAGCGGTGCAACAGCGGCAGTGGGCACAAGCTGAGCAGTACTACCAGCAAGCCTTGCAAATCTACATCGAGTACGACGACCGTCCTGATCAGGCCAAAACCTACCATCAGTTGGGTAGCCTAGCGGTGCAACAGCGGCAGTGGGAGCAAGCCGAGCAGTACTACCAGCATGCCTTGCAAATCAAGATCGAGTTCGGTGGCCGCTACGATCAGGCCAGCACCTACTATCAGTTGGGCATGGTCGCCCAAGAGCAGAGGCAGTGGGAGCAAGCGCGAAAGCGCTTCCTGCAAGCGTTGGAGATATTTGTGGCCTACGAAGATAGCTATAGAGGTAGCATCGTATTGCGCAGCCTGGCATGGCTCTGGCAAGCCACTGGCGACGCTGAACTGCCTGCCACAATCGCATCCATCATCGGCTCCACCCCTGCTGAGGCGGAGGCGTTGTTACGCGAGATGTTGGAGGATGGGTCTGCCGAATAAAAATGACAGCACTCATGCAAAGAGGTGCCGGGAATTGCCTTGTGAGGCGAGAATTATTCGCCAGCGGCTTCGAGGAGACGGGTAATGAGATCGGGATGGAATCGTCTTCCCTGACTCTGCATCTGAATGATATAGGGGTGAACTGCAGTGATGAATCCATGCTGCTTCGCTCGCAACAGCACAGCTAGCGTTCCGGCGACTGGCAAACCCATGCGAGCAGCGATGAGCCGCGCCTTCCGTTCGTCCAGCAGAATCAGTCGGGCCCTAATTGTTTGAGCCAGGGAGAGCGCTGCTGCCTCGCCAACATCCAATAGAGGGAGTGCCGGATCGATGACGACATTATCGACCACTCTCAGCCATGGTGCTTCAGCCAGATTTGGTTCGGTTGGCGGTGCCTTCACCTGGTATTCATCCACCACGATGCGAGGAGCCCAGACCTCGCCATACAGCTGTGGAAGCAGACTGAGGAGTTCAATTCCTGCCAGAGTGATAAGCGGAGTCGTGTTGGTTACGACTGGGGGCTTATCCGTAGCCTGCCTCTTTCTTGGGGTCCATCTCATAATCGAAGAAGGAGACGTTATACTGGCCCAACAGATCGAGAAACTCGCGCCGTGTCAGGCCCAGGAGCTTCGCCCCTTCCCCAGAAGAAAGTTCGCCCAATGCATAGAGCCGCACAACCAGTGCTTCGAACGCAAGGGCCTCCAACTGCTGTTGATTTTTACCGGTGAGTTGCTCAGGAACCTGCAAATGCAACTGCATCGTGACTGCCTCCTTTGCTAGCACAAGTTGCTGACGCCAGCACACTCATTATACTACACTAGGCAATCTTAGAGTCGCTTGCTCTCGATATGCAAGCTCTCATTTCGTAAACCGCAATCATCAACGCCTCTTGCTTGCTACCACCAAATATGCTATAATTTCACCAGAACCAAGGCCAGTGCAAGGCTTCCTTCCACAGAGGCAACCCTCGTAACCAACCGACCTGCTGAGACCTATGTCGCAAATGTCCCAACCCAAACACCAATCTCTTACCCATTCACTACACAACCTGTATCAGTTGTGACACCCCCACAATAAACTCTCCATCCTCTACCACAACAGGCTGTTACAACCCTCACAACCTATACAGCCAACCAATGAAATACCCACCAGATCTTGAAAATCCAACATGTCACAACAGTCACAAGTCACAACTCAACCATTTACTCTGGTCCAGAAGACTCTCCCTATAAGCGAGAAAGCATCTTATCATAGTCGGCATGGGAACCAATCCAAAACCAAAGGAGGTAATCAGATTCACGGATGGCAAGGGCGCGATATTGAAGGTCTATGCGTACTGAATACACAGGGCCGTTAGGACTGACTTGCTTGAAAGATAAGCTTGGATGTGTGGAATTGGCTTGGAAGATAGGCTTCATTGGCCTGTCGTTGCACCGACTCCGGCAATTCTGCAAAGAGGTCTCGAAATCGCTTCGTCCGCTTTGACTTCATGACAGAAAGCTCTCTCCACGAATCTCCTCTGTTTCTCCGGCTATACCCTCTGCAAGTGCCTCTGCCACCAGGTCTGCCAGCACACGTTCAGATCTGGGATCATGCAGGAGGGTCTGCCAACGCTTTTCTGAAGCGAGTTCTTGTCTTATAATCTCCGCAATGTACCTTTGCTCGTCCTCAGGCAGCCGTGCGACTTCGTCAAACGCTTCTTTCAGTGCATCTATCATGGCTTTCTCTCACTCCCTGAATAAGAATCTCTCTTTCCTTTGCCTTCCTTAATGTAGCATTCTTCAGTGATTAGGGCAATAGTTGTTGCACGCGTTGAGCATTTCCGACTTTGCAGTAGCCCTGCCGATGCATTTTTTATCCCTTGCTTGCTCCCTGAAAATATGCTACAATCTCAACAGAGCAACAACTGGCTCGCTTCCCTTCCCATCCATCTGAATATCACATCCAGCAACCATTACAAACCACATGTCACAAGGGTCACAATCCAAACAGCAACCAACCATAAAAAGGAGGAGTCACAGCCGTCACAAACCAAAACCTCAACCAATTCAACCCTTCTCTCCACAAAAAACATTCCACTTGTGACACTCCCAAAACCAACCCTCGCTCCCACACCCCAAAATCAAAGCGGTCACAAATGTCCCATCCGCGCAATGCGGGGGCTGGGCTGTGGGGCACTCCAAAATGTAGCGGCACCCCTTGTGGGTGCCGTGGGTGGGGTGTCGTGGGCGGCGGTGCCGTGGCCGGGTGCCGTGGCCGGGTGTCGTGGCCATATGCCATGGTGGGATGTCGTGGCATAGGGTGTGCCAGATTCGACGCCTCCCCCCAAAATCTGATATAGTGAAACATAACATTATGAAAACCCTCTAGAACGTACTAGACGGAGGAACAACGATGTCAACATTTGACCCAACCGAGACCCCTCGCGCTCCCAGCACCACCTCGACCACTCAACTCAAACGCACACCCCTCTATGAGCAACACCGCGCCCTGGGTGCACGCCTCGTAGAATTTGGTGGCTGGGAGATGCCCGTCCAATACAGCGGCATCATGGAGGAGCATCGCGCCGTTCGTACCCATGCTGGCCTGTTTGATGTCAGTCACATGGGCGAATTTAAGATCGAGGGCCCCGATGCCCTAACTTTCCTGCAATATCTTGTACCCAACGATGTCTCCCGTCTCACCATCCACCAGGCACTTTACACCCAGATGTGCCTGCCCGATGCAGGGACAGTTGATGACCTGATTATTTACCGGCTGGCAGACCAGCACTACATGATGGTCGTCAACGCCGCCAACATCGACAAAGACTATGCCTGGGTGGAAGAGCAGGCCAAAAACTTTAAGGACGTTCACACAACCAATCAGTCGGATACCACCGCACTCCTGGCGCTGCAAGGCCCGTTAGCCCAGACCATCCTGCAACCACTCACCGGGGTCGATCTCAGCAGCATCAGCTACTACCACTGTGCTCCCGGCCTCGTAGATGGTATCAACTGCATCATCTCGCGTACAGGCTATACCGGGGAAGATGGCTTTGAACTCTACTGCGCCCCAGTCGATGCCCCCAAACTCTGGAATGACCTGCTGATCGCAGGAAAAGCCCAGGGCTTGCTGCCTGCTGGCCTTGGCGCACGCGATACCTTGCGCTTAGAAGCAGGTTACTGCCTCTACGGCCATGAACTTGACGAGCAGACCAACCCCTTGGAAGCCAACCTGGGCTGGACGGTGAAACTCGATAAAGGCGTTGAATTTATCGGACGTAACGCACTGGTCAAGGCCAAAACCGAGGGACTCAAAAAGAAGCTCATCGGCATCGAAATGACCGAACGTGGCGTCTGCCGCGGCGGCTACGCCATCTATGCTGGTGACCAACAAATCGGCACCCTCACCAGTGGCGCACCCGGCCCGACCCTCAACAAAAACATCGGCATGGGCTACGTCGATCCCACCCACGCCGTTGCCAACCAGCCCGTCCAAATCGACATCCGCGGTCGCCCCACCGCCGCCCAAATCGTCGCATTGCCATTCTACAAACGCAAGAAATAAAATATAGGAGCGCAATTATGTGATTCAACAAAATAATCCGGCAACGGGGCCATATGGGCCGATTATGCACATGGACAAAATACTGTGGCCAGATCGTCTGTAGAGTGCGGATTTATCCAGCACGTGGGCCGATTTATCGGCCAGTCTGATTATTTTGTTAAACCGCATGATCACGTCCTTGGGGAATGGCAAGGAGGTGGGGCCTGGCGAAATGTAGCGAGACCCCTTGTGGGTCTCGTGGGGGTGGGGTCTCGGGGGGGTGGGGCCGGGCCAGGTGGGAGAATCTCGTAACATCCCATTTTGTTTGCTAATTGTTCCGCCCTATCTCATAGGGCACCAGCAAAAAGGAGACACCTATTTATGGCAAACCTCAATCATCCGACCAACCTCAAATACAGCAAAACAGACGAATGGGTCCGTGCCGATGGCGACCAGGCAACCGTCGGCATCACCGACTACGCCCAGGACCAGCTCGGCGACATCGTCTACGTCGAACTACCCTGGGATGGCGGCCAAACCGTCTCACACGAAAGCAAGTTCGGCGACATCGAATCGGTCAAAGCCACCTCAGAACTCTTTTCTCCCGTCAGCGGCGAAGTCGTCAAGGCCAACGCAGACTTACAAGATCATCCCGAACTCATCAACGACGAACCCTACGAGAATGGCTGGATGATCGTCGTAAAGATGACCAACCCCGCCGAACTGGATACCCTCATGACCGCCAAGGAATACGAGGCATATCTCCAGAAACGATAACCGTAAGGCTTTGACCATCCAAATTCATCACGGAGAATAACACATGGGCTACGTACCAAATACCCCGGAAGACCAGCAGGCGATGTTAACACGCCTGGGTCTTTCCACTCTAGAGGACCTACTCGCACCCGTACCAGAAAATGTACGCCTGCGCCGTCCTCTCGAACTGCCAGCAGCCCTCTCTGAGCCAGACCTGAAGCGCCTGCTCAACGGCATGGCAGCGAACAATCAGAACCTGGACAACTGGATTTCATTCCTGGGAGCTGGCAACTACGATCATGCTATACCGAGCGTTGTGCCGCATCTGCAGAAACGCTCGGAGTTTGTCACCTCGTACACGCCCTACCAGCCTGAAGTCAGCCAGGGCATGTTGCAGGCGATCTATGAGTTCCAGACTATGATCTGCCAGGTCACCGGCCTGGATATTGCCAATGCCTCGCTCTATGATGGCTCGACAGCAGTTGTTGAAGCCGTCTTCATGGCCATTGGCCCGGGTGGACGTGGTGAAGTCGTCGTCTCAGAAGGTGTTGACCCGCAGTACCGTCGCGTCTTGCGTACCTATGCTCATGCGCGCGGCTTCTCTGTGAAGGAGGTGCCAACGCGCAATGGAGTGACCTCGGTCGAAGACCTTGACGCCGCCATGAGTCCCACCACAGCAGCCGTAGTCGTCCAGCAACCCAACTTCTTTGGCTGCATTGAGGACATGACTGCAATTGAGCCGGTTGCCCACAGAGGCAAGAGCATCTTCATCACGAATATCACCGAACCTGCCTCCCTCGGCATTCTCGCTCCTCCGGCAGATTACGGTGCCGATATTGCCGTAGGCGAAGCCATGAACCTTGGTAACGCTATCAGCTACGGTGGACCAGCCTGTGGCTTCATTGCAGCCCGCTCGAAGTTCATGCGCCTGATGCCAGGTCGGCTCGTCGGGCAGACAGTTGAGGAGGGCGGCAAGAAGCAGACAGGCTATGTGCTGACCTTGCAGACCCGCGAGCAGCATATCCGCCGCGAGCGTGCCACCTCCAATATCTGTACCAACCAGTCGCTGCTGGCCGTTGGTGTAGCCATCTACCTGGCGGCATTGGGCAAGCAGGGCTTCCGCGAGCTCGCTGAGCTGTGTCTCCAGAAGGCCCATTACGCCTTCCGCCAGATCACCGCCATTCCTGGCTATGCAGCGGCCTTCAGTAGCCCGTTCTTCGAAGAGTTTGCCATTCGGCTGCAGGTTTCGGCACAGAAGCTGGAGCGGCACCTTGAGCAGTCGGGCATCATCGGTGGCTATCCCCTGGGCAAGAACTATGCTGGTATGGAGGACTGTATGCTCTTCTGTGTGACTGAGACACGTACCAAGGCAGATATTGATCTCCTGGTTAGTGCTCTGAAGGAGGTGCAGGCATGAGTGTCGAGAGCCTGATCTTTGAAAAAGGTGCTCCTGGCCGCCGTTGCGCCACCATGGCTGCAATGGATGTTCCCACCGAGGCGCTGGACCGCATGATCCCTGCGAATATGCTTCGCAAGCAGCCTGCTGCATTGCCAGAGGTGAGCGAAATTGAAGTTGTGCGCCACTACACTCACCTATCGCAGCGCAACTTTGGTGTCGATACCGGCTTCTATCCGCTTGGCTCCTGCACCATGAAGTACAACCCCAAGCTCAATGAGGATATGGCCGCACTGCCTGGCTTTGCCCGTCTCCATCCCTTGCAGCCCGATAGCAGCGTCCAGGGTGCGATCCAACTAGTGTACGAACTTGAGCAGTACCTTGCCGAAATCGCCGGTATGGCTCGCGTCACCCTGCAACCGTCTGCTGGTGCGCACGGTGAACTCACCGGCCTCATGCTCATCAAAGCTTACCATGAGCATCAGGGCCAGGGACATCGCAACATTGTGCTCATTCCCGACAACGCCCATGGTACCAATCCCGCCAGCGCCACCCTCGCAGACTATCGAACCGTCGAGGTCAAGACTGATCCAGGCAATGGTGGTATCGAGATGGATCATCTGAAGGCGTTGTTGGAGGCAAATGGCACCAATATCGCTGCCATCATGATGACCAACCCTAACACCTTGGGTCTCTTCGATAGCAATGTCGCTGAGATTGCGGAACTTGTGCACGAGGTCGGTGGGCAGCTCTACTACGATGGTGCCAACGCCAATGCCGTCCTGGGTATCACCCGACCAGGCGATATGGGCTTCGATGTGGTGCACTTCAATCTGCACAAGACCTGCAGCACACCGCATGGTGGTGGCGGCCCAGGCGCAGGCCCTATCGGTGTCAAAGAGCACCTTGTCCCCTTCCTGCCAGGACCCTTGCCAGCAAAAGGCGACAATGGCTACTACTGGGAGGATGCTGGCCCGCAGTCCATCGGCAAGGTACGCGCCAACAATGGTAACTTCGGTGTACTGGTGCGTGCCTACACCTACATCCGCACCTATGGCCCGGACGGCCTGCTACATGTCGCCCGGAGTGCCATCCTCAACGCCAATTACCTCAGGCAAGAACTCTCATCAGACTACGAAATCGCCTTTCCACTGATGTGCCAGCACGAGTTCGTTGCCACTGCCGAGCGTCAAAAGGCAGAGAGCGGTGTCACAGCCCTCGATGTCGCCAAGCGCATCCTCGACTTTGGCATGTACGCGCCCACCATCTACTTCCCGCTAATCGTGCACGAGGCCCTGATGATCGAACCAACCGAGACAGAGACTCGCGAGACCCTGGACTACTTCGTGAGCGTCATGCACCAGATTGCCGAAGAATCGCGCACAAATCCAGAGATCGTCAAGACCGCCCCCCATACAACGCCTGTGGGTCGGTTAGACCAGGCCCTGGCTGCTCGCAAACCAAATTTGCGTTGGACACCAGGACAGGAGGTAACACATTCGTAGCAGCGTGACCTCAGGGCGGAGCTTGCCTCATAGGCACCGATTAAAGTATTTATGGAGAGAAAGCCGGCTTGGAAGGGTTCTTCTTGGAAGGGGGCTTGGAAGAGGCGGATTTCTTCTCCGCACTGAATAACGATCTGTTCGCAGCAAAGGAAGGAAACCTTTATGCACTCACGTGTGAAACGTCAAAGGAACAGCTCTCCCAAGGAAAGGGGATAGGTACGCTTACCGACAAGCACTTCTTTCAAAAAGCTCTCGGAATCCGCCGCACTGGACTCTTCGCCTCAACCGTTCTGCCTCTGATGCTGATGCTGATGATCGTGCAATCGGTCTTGCCAGCCTACGCGGCAAACACTCGAGCAGCAGGGCGCTCTCTCACCCTGGCCGGGTGCATTTCGCCCAGTGACTGTCTCTCGAAAATGACCCTGCCTGAAAAAGAGGGGCAGATGACCCAGGTGGAGAAAAATGCCTTCACCAAGGCTGGCAACTCGATCACGGATATTACGACCTATTTCATCGGTTCGGTGTTGAGTGGCGGCGGCGGCGGCCCGAATGGCGCGGGCGGCACAGCTACCCAGTGGGCGGATATGGTGGACAATTTCCAGAGCTACGCGCTGCAGACCCGCTTAGCCATTCCGCTCATCTACGGCGCTGATGCGGTCCATGGACACAACAACGTGTATGGTGCAACCCTCTTTCCGCATAACATCGCGTTGGGAGCTATGCATGATTCTGCGCTGGTCACGCAAATAGAGCAGGTGACCCGTGACGAGGTGCTGGGGACTGGTGTCCGGTGGACGTTTGCTCCATGTGTATGTACGCCACAGGATATTCGCTGGGGACGCACCTACGAGGGCTATAGCGAGGTTCCATCTGATAATGCGACTGACGGCGCAGCTGCCATCGTCGGGTTCCAGGGGCCGAATGGCACGCTGGGACCAAGCAATATCCTGGCAACGGCCAAACACTTTATCGGCGATGGTCACACCGCCTGGGGCACCGGCTCACCTTACCTCAACGAGGGTGATGCCCAGATTTCCGAGCAGGTGTTGGATACCATCGACCTCCCGCCATACCAGTCGGCTGTCTCGAACAAGGTCGGTTCGGTCATGATCTCCTTCAGTAGTTGGAATGGACTCAAAGACCACGCCAACCAATATCTGATCACGACTAAACTGAAAGGCACGGGAACAGACAGCTACGGCACCCCCGATCTGGGATTCCAGGGCTTCGTGGTCTCGGATTGGCAAGCGATCAACCAAATCTCTTCGGACTACAACTATGACGTCCGCACAGCTATTAACGCTGGTATCGATCTGGTAATGGTACCTGATGATTACAAAACCTTCATCAGTACCCTCGATACCGAAATCAA
>Ga0137385_10003896_pt1 | contig 12992 bp, 10 predicted proteins | sample SagtaG_FD_104921 | JGI IMG/M metagenome (GOLD analysis project Ga0137385, IMG submission 104921) | Vadose zone soil microbial communities from Sagehorn Ranch, Mendocino, California, USA - Sage2_R_80_16 metaG | ecosystem: Environmental > Terrestrial > Soil > Vadose zone | place: USA: California...
CGCACGGCGACCGCGCCGACAATCGGATCAAGCAGGTCGCCTCGGGGCGCTTCGGCGTGACGACGCACTACCTCGTGCGTGCGGACGAGCTCGAGATCAAGATGGCCCAGGGGTCCAAGCCCGGGGAAGGCGGGCAGCTGCCGGGGCACAAAGTGACGGCGCTGATCGCACGCCTGCGTCATTCGGTGCCGGGCGTGCCGCTGATCTCGCCGCCGCCGCATCACGACATCTATTCGATCGAGGATCTGGCGCAGCTGATCCACGATCTCAAGCAGGTGAACCCGCGCGCCAGGATCGGCGTGAAGCTCGTCGCCGAGGCGGGGGTGGGGCGCGTGGCCGCGGGGGTCGCGAAGGCGTACGCCGACTATGTCCTCATCTCGGGGCACAACGGCGGCACGGGCGCCTCGCCGCTTTCCTCGATCAAGCACGCCGGCTCGCCGTGGGAACTGGGCCTCGCGGAGACCCAGGCGATCCTGATCGAGAACGGGCTGCGCCATCGGATCGAGGTGCGCACCGACGGGGGCCTGCGTACCGGGCGCGACGTCGTGGTCGCGGCGCTGCTCGGCGCCGAGGTGTACGGCTTCGGGACCGCCGCGCTGGTGGCGATCGGCTGCGCCATGGCCCGGCAGTGCCACCTCAATAGCTGCCCGACGGGCATCGCGACGCAGCGGCCCGAGCTGCGGGCGAAGTTCCGCGGCACGCCGGAGCAGGTGGTCGCCTACTTCACCTGGATCGCGGAAGACGTGCGGCGCATCCTCGCGGAGCTGGGTGCGCGGAGCCTGGACGAGATCATCGGCCGCGTAGACCTGCTGGAGCGCGTGGACCGGCCCGAAGTCCCGCGCGCGCAGATGCTCGACCTTTCGGCCCTGCTCGCCCTCCCCCCTTCCTCACCTGGCGGCGAGTCACGCCGCCGCACGATCGAGCGCAACGACCGGCCGGGTGTGGAGTCGCTCGACGAGGAGATCCTGCGCGTGCTCGGGCCCCGGTTGGAGAACGGGCGACCGTTCGCGGGGGTGTACGACATCGGGAACCACCACCTCACCGTGGGGGCGCGCATCGCCGGGCGCATCGCCCAGCGGCACGGTAGCACGGGGCTGCCGGAGGGGAGCGTGCGCCTGCGGTTCCGCGGCAGCGCGGGCCAGAGCTTCGGCGCGTTCCTGGTCCGGGGCGTGCACCTCGCGCTCGAAGGCGAGGCGAACGACTACGTCGGCAAGGGCCTGAGCGGCGGCGAGATCGTGATCCGGCCGTTCCGCGACGCGCTCTACGCCGGCGCGACCCACGAGCACGTGATCCTCGGCAACACCGCGCTCTACGGCGCGACGGCCGGCATACTGTTCGCCGCCGGACGCGCCGGCGACCGCTTCGCCGTCCGCAACGCGGGAGCCGTGGCCGTCATCGAGGGCGCGGGGCACCATTGCTGTGAGTACATGACCGCCGGCGTCGTCCTCGTGCTGGGCGCGGTGGGCCGGAACTTCGGCGCCGGCATGTCCAACGGGGTGGCATACGTGCTCGACGAGACGGAGACCTTCTCGGCGCGCTGCAACTTCGACATGGTGAGAGTGGAGCCCCTCGCCGAGGCGGACGAACCCGCCGTGCTCGAACTCGTCCGCCAGCATCTCGCCAAAACCCGCAGCCCGCGGGCCCGCGAGGTGCTCGGCGCGTGGGACCGCTATCGCCTCGTAGTTCGCAAGGTGGTCCCGCACGCGGCGCCGGCGCCCGCACCGGAGCCCGCGGAGGCGGTCGCGCCCGCCGGCGGCGGCCCTTGACCTAGTCCGTCGCCGCCCGTCGGGCCACGACGCAGATGTGGCGGGACCCGCGGCGACCGAACAACCGCGCCACGCGACCGAGGAGGCGCGCCACGGGCACGCTCCCGAACAGCCGCCCGACCCACCGCCAGTCGCGCACGGCCTTGAACCACGACTCGATACGATACCAGAGGCGGTCGTGCAGGTATTCCACCGCGACCACTTGGAACGGGCCCGCCCGCACTTCGGAAACGAACTCGGCGAACGCGCGTGGCTGCAGGTACTCGGTGAGGACCGCGTGGCCTCCCGCCCGCACGACGTAGCCGGCCTGCGCGAGCGCGGCCCGGCGCTCGGCGGCGGGCAGCTGCCAGCTATGCAGTCCGTCCGACATCACCACGACGTCGAACCGGCCCGCGCCGAACGGCAGCGCCGTCGCGTCCGCAACCACGAACCGGGCCCCGGCTCCCCCGCTCCGCAGACGCTCCCGCGCCGCCCGGACCGCGGCACGCGAGAGGTCCACCGCGACCACGATCTCCGGCACCGCGGTGAGGTGCACGGTCAGCTGGCCCTCGCTGCACCCCACATCGAGCAGGCGAGCCGGCCGGGGAGCGAGCGCCCGCACGAGGTCGGAGATGAACCGGTGGCGGAGAATCTCGGCGGCGCGGCGGCTGTACTCGAACGGCTCGCCCCCCCGGTGCATGTCCTCGAACACCCGGGCACGGGCCGTCCGGGAACCGCGCTGGGGAGGCACGCTCAGCCGTAGCCCGCGAAGGGCTCCGTGAGCAGCCGCAGCCGGAGCGGCTTGTAGGTGAAGACGTGCGTGAGCCGCACTTTGTCGCCCACGCGCTCCACCCGCGTCTCCACGAGCTCGAACTCCTTCGCGTCGCCGAGGCCCATCTCGTTGAGCCGCTCCGCCTCGGCCTCGCACACGTCGCCCGGCGTGGGCCGGCTCGCGGGATAGGCGTCCTCGTGATGGTCCCGCAGCGCCTTCCAGTGCTCATCGCCGGCGCGCTCCACCGACTCGCGGATGACTTCGCGGGTGAACGGCACAGGCGGAACCTACAGCGCCGCTGCCAATGCGCGAACCGGTAGTTCGACGTGCAGATGATCTGCCGTACCCACGTGTCGCAGCGTGACGAACCCCATGATCCAGAAGTAGAGCTGCACCAGCCGGTTCCTAACCTCACCCCTTCCCGCGGTGCGGAGGTCCGCCGCGTGCCCGTAGCCGTCCCGCTGTCTGTAGTGCGGCGATGTGTGGTTCGTCGCCCGCCCCATGGCCGGGTAGTCCGCGGGCCCGCGGGCGAGATCGGTGATCACGATGTCCCGGTCCGCGAGGATGAGGGTGCTGAGCGCGAGCCGCAGCAGCGGGTGAAGCGAGGTGTAGTAGGCCCGCACGCGTTCCGACTTGGCGTTCGCGGCCGAGAGGTAGGCGAGTGCGTAGCCGCAGTAGGCCAGCACGAGTGGCAGGGCCACAGCGCGCGCCATGGCCCAGAAACGCAGGCTGCCCGTCAGCTTGTGGGCGAGCCACGAGGCGTACAGCGTGACGAGGACGAGGGTCGCCCCGACGCCGCCGACGATAGCCAGCCACGGAGCGTAGCGCTGCTCTGCGTAAAGAAAGACAGCAACCCGGATGAGGATGACGAACGGTAGCACGGCGAGCAGCAGCAGCTTCGCGGCGAGCGCGAGGGTCGCAGCGACAAGAGACGGTCGGTGGCGGGCGCGGGTGCGGGCGAGCGCGCGCGGCGCCCGCGCCTCCAGCCGCGCCCACTCGCGCAGCGCCTCGAGCTCCAGCTCCCTCGCCGCCACCAGCGTCCGTACGGGTCGGCGGCCCGCGGCGGTTTCGTCTATCTCAGCGCGACCGGCTTCACCTCGAGCGGCGCGCCCGCCACGAGCGTCGGCGCCTCGGCGCCGAGGGCCGCCTTGTTGAACGCCGCGACGTCCGTGCGCAGCAGCTCGTTGAAGCGCGCCAGGTAGCCGTCCAGCTGGGCGCGCAGGTCCTTCAAACGCTGGACGACGACCTCGCTCGGCGGCTGAGCGTAGGCGAACGCCATCCCGAAGCCGAGCCCCTGCAGCCGCTCCTGGAAGCGGTTGAGGTAATGGATGTCGTCCTGGCCCGCGTCGCGCTGCACGTCGGAATTGTAGAGGCTGTCCTTCAGCTCCTTGAGCTTCCGGCCGAGGTCACGTCCCGCACGCGTCACCGGAGCCGTGCGGCTACTGTCGCCTTTGACGTTGTCGCGTACGGCCTGCTGCACGTTCTTGAGCTGGGTCTCGAGACTCACGAGGCGATTAAGCATCTCGTTCAGCGCCGACACCGCGTTACGCCATTCGAGCCCGCTGCGGAGCTGGGCGGCGAACCGGGCCGGGTCGCCCCCGAGGAACGGGTCGGGCTCCACGGTCACGGTGGCGGTCTGCGTCCTCCCGCCGGCGCTCAGCGTCGCGGCGTAGGTCCCCGGGACCGCGCGCGGCCCGCCGGCCTGTCGGAACGGGTTCTCCTCTTCCTCGGCGCCGGTCGGCTTCTCGAACGCCAGCCGCGTGGGTCCCGCGTAGCGCAGGTTCCAGACGTAGCGGTTCACGCCCTGCTTCCCCGGCCCACCCGAGTCCACCACGACGGTGTCGCCCTTCGCATCCGTGACGGTGACGATCACGCGGCCACGCCGCGGCCTCCCGCCCGGGTCGCCTCCCTCAGCCGGGGCGGCGCTCGTATCGAGCGCCGTCTTCAGGTAGTAGTCGAGCACGGCGCCGGCGGGAGCGTTGGGGGTCGAGAACCGCGACGGCGCGACGCCCAGGCGCCGCGGGCGCACGCGGATCTGCGCCGGCAGGGTGCCGAAGACGTGGAAGTCCGACGCCGCGACTTCGGGAGTCAGCTGCTCGAGCGCCGCGATGTTGTCGAGCACGAACAGCCCGCGACCGTGGGTCGCCACGACCAGGTCGTGCGAGCGCTTGATGAACTTGAGGTCATAGACCGGAACCGTCGCGAAGCCGGCCTTCAGGGGCTTCCAGGTCGCGCCGCCGTCCCGCGAGTACCACAGCGCGGCGTCGGTGCCGAGCACCAGGAAGCCGCGCAGGTTGGGATTCTCGCGCACCACGCGCGCCGGCACGTCCCGGGGCAGGCCGCGCGCGACGTCGGTCCACGTCTTCCCGTAGTCCGTCGTCTTGTACACGTACGGCCGCCGATCGTCGAGCTGGTGGCGATCCACGGCGAGGTAGACCGTGCCGGCGTCGAACGGCGACACACCGATCTGGTACACGCGCCCCTCCGCATTGGGCGCGAGACCCGGAAACCGGCCGGCGACATTGGTCCACGTCTTCCCGCCGTCGCGCGTCACGTGCACGAGACCGTCGTCTGAGCCCGCCCACATGACGTTCCCGTCGGTGGGCGCGAAGTTGATGGTGAGGATCGTGTTGTACGTCTCGGCACCCGAGATGTCGTAATTGATCGGCCCACCGCTCGTCACTTGCTTCGCTTTGTCGTTGCGCGTGAGGTCGGGGCTGATCGCCGCCCATCGCTCGCCGCCATCGGTCGTCTTGAACACGACGTTGCCGCCCAAGAGGACGACGTTCGCATCGGTGGGTGAGACGTCGATGGGCGTGGTCCAGTTGAAGCGGTACTGCAGGTCCGCGGGCTTCCTCTCCTGCACGCCCGAAAGGTACGGCCGGATGGAGCGCGTCACACCGGTCTTCAGATCGACGCGGGTGACGTTGCCGTTCTGCGAATCGACGTAGAGCACGGTGGAGTCGCTCGGCGCGGGCACGGCGTACTCGCCGTCTCCCCCGGCGACCGTGAACCACTCGGCCCCGGTGAGCGCGCCTCCGAGGCCCGCCCCACCGCCGCCCCCTCCCCCGCCGCCCGGCCCGCTCGACATCCCGCACCACGCATTGTTGTCCTGCAACCCGCCGCACAGCATGTACGGGATGTTGTTGTCCGCGGCGACCATGTAGAACTGCTCGATCGGCAAGTTGTTGAGATAGCGCCAGCTTTTCGCCCCGTCCTGCGTCACGTACACGCCCCCGTCGTTCCCCTGAATCATGCGGTCGGGGTTCTGCGGGTCGATCCACAGCGCATGGTGATCCACGTGCACGCCGCGGTCGATCGGCGTCGTCGTCTTGCCGCCGTCGTCGGAGCGAAGCAGCAGGTAGGACGAGAAGAACACCTTCCGGTCGTCCACCGGCGAGACGTGCATCAGCGAGAAGTAGAACGGTCGCGCTGAAAGGCCGTGGAAGTCGGACACCTTGGCCCAGTGGTCCCCCTGGTCCCTCGAGTCCCACAGCATCCCCTGCTTCGACTCGATCAGCGCATACACGTGGCCCGGATTCGTCGGGCCCACGGCCAGCGCGACCCGCCCGATGAGGCCCGGCGGCAGGCCCTCCTTGAGCTTGTCCCAGGTGAGGCCGCCGTCCTTGGAGCGGTAGATCCCGCTCCCCGGGCCGCCGGAGACGAACTCCCAGGGATGGCGCACCGCCTGCCACATCGCGGCGAACAGCACCCGGGGGTTGCCGGGCACCATGACCAGATCAGACACCCCGGTCGTGTCGTTCGCGAACAGCACTTTCTGCCAGGTCTTGCCGCCGTCCGCGGTGCGGAACACGCCGCGCTCCGGGTTCGGCGCCCAGGCGTGGCCGATCGCGGCGACGAGCACGATGTCGGGGTTCGTGGCATCGACCACGATGCGGGAGATCTGACCCACGTCGCTCAGGCCCTTGAACTGCCAGGTCTTGCCGGCGTCGGGCGAGAAGAACACCCCGCGACCGTCCACCAGGTCGTTGCGGAGGTTCGCCTCGCCGCTCCCGACCCACACGAGGTTCGGGTTCGAGGGCGCGAGTGCGACGGCGCCGATCGAAGCCGTCGGCTGGTCCGCGAACACCGCGTCCCACGAGTTCCCACCGTCCGTCGTCTTCCACACGCCGCCGGCCGCCGCACCCACGTAGTAGGCGTTCGGGTCTCCCGGGATGCCGGCCACGGCCGTCACCCGCCCGCCCCCTACTGACGGGCCGAGGTTGCGGAACTTGAGGTTATTGAGCGAGTCGGCGCTCGGGGCGGCGGCCGTCGCTTCGGGCTTCGCGGACTCGGGCCGCGCGCCGCCCCGGCGGCGTCCTTGGGCGGCCGCGGGGAGCGCCACGCAAAGAGCAAGCATCACGGCCAGGAACGCGACCAGAGGGCGGGAGAAACGGGGCATTGCGGCCTCCTGTAGCAAGCGTGCAGCGGGGGAACGGGGGATAATGGGCTCTATCTTACACGGGCACGACACGTCCACTAGAGCGAGTCGCGCCGGCGACCCTTCCTGTTACGAACGGGAGCGGGCGCGCGTTGGACGGGACTCGAGTGATGCGGGGAGGCCACATAAGGCCCGCAATTCAAGGCAGTTGCCCGGGCTTGCGTTCCTGCCACCGTCGCGGACAATCAAGGAGGTCGTGGGACCTCAAGGAGGCAGCATGCCCGACATGATCCGGCAGGTGGACTACTACTACACGATGGCGCCCGACAAAGCCGGCGAAGGCGCGCGGCTGCTCGCTGTCCTGCGCAACGCCGGTGTCAACCTCCTGGCCTTCTCCGCGTTCCCAAGTGCGAGGAAGTCCCAGGCCGACTTCGTGCCGGCCGACGGGGCCGCCTTCGTCGTGGCGGCGAAGCAGGCGAAGATCAAGCTCAAGGGGCCGAAGAAGTGCTTCCTGATCGAGGGAGACGACCGCGTCGGCGCCCTCTACCACACGATGACGCGGCTCGGCGACGCGAAGATCAACGTCACGGCCGTGGACGCCGTGACGAGCGGGATGGGGCGATGGGCCGCAATCCTGTGGGTGAAGCAGCGCGACCTCAAGAAGGCGGCGCAGATCCTGGGAGCGATGTAGCCACAACGGGGCGTAGGGCGTGGGGCGTGGTCGACGAGCTTCTTACCCCTACGCCCAACGCCCCACGCCCCACTCACATCTCCCGCGTCCGTCCCCGGCCCAGGGCATCCGGCCCGAACTTCTGTCGCACCTGGTCGATCACGCGCGCGAGCTGCCGGTCGCGCTCGGTCTCGCGCGCGGGCTCGGGCGACTCGAACAGCGACGGCTGCGTGGCGGCCTCCAGCCGGACCAGCTGTGACAACCCGACACCGAGCAGTCGAGCGGGCACCCGCCGCGCCTGCCGCAGCCGCGCGAGCAGCTCACGTGCCACCGCGTAGACCACGCGATCCGAGCTTACGGGCTCCGGGAGGGTGCGGCTCGCCTGCCGCGTGGTGAAGTCGGCGTCGCGGATCTTGACGGTCACCGTGCGCGCCAAGAGCCCCGCGTCGCGCAGGTCGGCCGCGGCACGATCCGACAGCGCGAGCAGTTTCGCCCCGAGCGCGTCGTCTCGGTCGAGATCCCGAGGGAACGTCTCGTCCCGGCTGATGGACTTGGGCTCACGATCGGGCTGCACCAGCGAGCGATCGACGCCGCGCACCCGCTCGTACAGCCACTGCCCTTCCCGCTCGCCCAGCCAGCGGACGAGGGTCGGGCGATCGTGCCGCAGTACGTCCTCGACCGTGCGCAGCCCGAACCGCGCCAGGCGCGCCTGTGACTTGGGGCCGACGAGGGGGATGTCGGCGAGCGCGAAGCGACGCATGAACTCGCCCTCGGCGCCCGGCGCTACCACGTGGACGCCCGCGCCGGGCGCACCCGGGCGCGGCTTGGCGAGCCCCGCGGCAAGCTTGGCCACGAGCTTCGAAGTCCCCGCCCCGATGGAGAGGGAGAGCGCCGTTTCCCCAATCACGGCCTCGCGCATGCGCCGGGCGGTGTCCGCAAGCGACTCGTCCCGATACAGCCGGTCGGTCCCCGTGAGGTCGAGGTAGAACTCATCGCTCGACGCCTGTTCGACCGCGGGCGTGAACCGGAGCAGCACCTCGCGAACCTGACGACCTTTGGCCGCGCACGCCTCCCATGGCACCGGCACAACCGTCGCTCCCGGGCACAGCCGGACCGCCCGAGCCATGGGCATCGCCGAGTGAACGCCGTAGGCCCGTGCCTCGTACGACGCGGACGTTACGACGCCGCGCCGCTCAGCCGAACCACCGACGATCAGGAGGGGCGCCTTGCCGGCCCCTTCCGGATCGACGAGGCGGGCGACGGAGACGTAGAACGCGTCGGCGTCGGCGAGGAGAATCCGGCGGTCCGCTACCGTTGCTCCGTGGGCGGGTGAGCGCGCAGGATCTGCTGCAGGACCTGGCGGCGCTCGTTCAAGTCGAACAGCGTCAGGCGATACACTTCGTCGTCCGCGCCGTCGAGGACGCCGCCGTAGCGGCCCGCCTCCGGCGTGATCGAGCGGGTCGCCTTCCGCACAAGCCGCAGCTCGTCCACGCGCATCAGCGGGAAGCGCAGGATGGAGTCGTTGCCCCGAAACACGAGCGTGTCCCCGTTGAGGGTCACGAGGCGCAGATCCCACAGGGTCGACCCGTCCCGGAGCATGATCTGCCAGCGGTCGGCGGGCTCGGCGGCCGCGCGGTCTTGCGCGGCGGCCGGAGCGGCCGCGCCGAGGCCGAACACGAGGGCCAGCAGGCTGCACGCGGGCACCTGGTGAGCGCGTCGAGAGTTCAACCCGCCGCTCCCGGGGCTTGCGGTTCCGCGGATCGCCCCTGCCTCCGCTTCTTCCTCGCCTTTTCCTTCTTGCGGCTGCGCGTATTACCGTGGGTGCCGCGGTAGATCTTGCCGCGCTTGCTGCGGCGATCACCCTTGCCCATGCGAAGGCCTCCTGTCGAGGGAAACCTACAGCCGGGCGTGGAGGCGCTCCAGGGCCGCGACCAGGTCGGGTCTGGCGTCGAGCACCGGCAGCAAGGGATCATCCCGCAGCCTTTTCATGCGGGCGGGCACGCTGCGGATCGTGAAGCGGCGGATGTCGAGCTTCGGGCCCACGTCCCGCCACAGCAGGGGCGTGGAAACCGGGGCGCCCGGGAGCGGCCGCACGCTGAAAGGAGCCACCAGCAGCCGCCCGTGACCGTTCTGCACGTAGTCGAGGTAGACGCGGGCGCCCCGCTTCCCGACCTGCCGCGTGATGGTCGCGATCTCGGGGAGCTGAGTCGCGATGACTCGCGCGAGTAGCCCCCCGAGCTGCCGGCATTGCTCGTAGGTGCACTGTCTCCGGAGGGGCAGCAGTACGTGCAAGCCGGTCGAGCCGCTCGTCTTGATGAAGCAGGGTAGCTCGATCTCGTCGCACAGCCGCTTCACGGCCTTCGCGACGGTGACGACGTGGGTGAAGGGCGCCTCCTTGGGATCGAGATCGAGGATGCACCAGTCGGGCTGCTCGAGGCTCGTGGTGCGGCTGCCCCACACGTGCAGCGGGATGGTGCCCAGGTTGGCGAGGTACAGGAGCGATTCGAGATCGTCGCATACGAAGTAGTCGATCTCGCGCTGCGTGTCCTCGCTCCACATCCGCTCGGTGCGCAGCCAGTCGGGAGCGAACGCCGGTGCGTCTTTCTGAAAGAAGGACTTGCCCGTGATGCCGTCGGGGTAGCGGGTCATCACCACGGGCCGGTCCTTGAGATACGGCAACAGCCAGGGGGAAATGGCGCGGTAGTAGTCGATCAGATCGCCTTTCGTGTACCCGTCGTCCGGCCAGAAGACTTTGTCGAGGTTGGAGAACTTGACTTCTTTCGGCAGCGGGGCGCGGGGAGCGGTACTCTCCGCGGGCAGCTCCAGGTCCCGCTCCCCGCCCCCCGCTCCCAGTATCGCGACCTCCGTGACCGGCTTGTCATCCCGGAATCGCACGAACACCGGCTGCCGGAGCAGACCCTCGTCGGTCCATTCCTTATACCGCACCTCCGCCACGAGCGTCGGCTCGACCCAGGTATGGCCCTCGTCCTGTGGCGCGGGCCCGGCGAACGCGGGCTTGGGGCGAACTCCCTGCTCCAGCGCCGCGCTCACGTCGTTGAGTTGCGCCGCGGTGAAGCCGCTGCCCACGCGGCCCGCGTACGCGAGCTTGCCGTCCCGATAGGCGCCCAGGTCCAGCGCGCCGAACCCCGAGCGCGAGCCCTTGGGGCGGGTGAAGCCCACCACCGCGAAGTCGTCGGTGCGATCGGCGCGGATCTTGAGCCAGTTGGGGGAGCGGCCGGCGCGATACGGGGCGTCCGCCTTCTTGGCGACGATCCCCTCGAGACCGAGCGTCACCACCTGGTCGTACAGCGCGTCGCCGTCGGTCGCGAAGTGCTCGAGGTACTTGATGGGTCCCACCGGGGGCACGATGCGCTCGAGCACGGCCTTGCGGCGGTCGAGCGGGAGCGGCCGCAGATCGTAACCCGCGAACGCCAGCAGGTCGAACGCGTACAGCAGGGCCGGCGTCTCGACGGCGGCCCGGCGCACGTCGAGCGCGCGGCTCACCCGCGCGCGGTTCTGGAGCCGCTGGAAGCTGGGGCGGCCCGCGTCGTCGGGCACGACCAGCTCGCCATCGAGGATCACGTCGTCGTAGGGAAGGGCCGCGAGGGCGCGCGCGATCTCCGGGAAGGTCTCCGCGATGTCGTGCCCGTTGCGGGTGATGAGCTGCGCCTCCCCGCCGTGGCGCGCCGCCCGGACGCGGTAGCCGTCGAGCTTGAGCTCGAACAGCCACCCGCGCTTCGTGAACGGCCGCTCGCGCGTCTCGGCGAGCATCGGCTCGGCCTCCTCGGGGCGCACCGCGCGGCGCGGCGCCTTGAGCCGGGCGAGCAGTTCGAGCGCCGGAGCCGCGCCGTTCGCCCCCGCCTTGAGCTCTTCGACGGTCAGGCCCGACAGCACCGACTGCGGCGGGAGCGCCCCGTCGTCCGCGACGTAGCCGTCCTTCTCCTTGATGAGGAGCCACTCTTTCTCGCCCTTCTTGAGCTTCACCAGGGTCCACTTGCCGTGGAGCTTGTAGCCCCGCAGCTCGAACAGCAGCTTCCCCTTCTTCAACCCTTCGTGCGGATCCTCGAGCGGTACCCAGCGCCCCCGGTCCCACACGATCACCGCGCCCGCGCCGTAATTCCCTTCCGGGATGATCCCCTCGAAGTCGCCGTACTCGAGGGGGTGGTCCTCGACGAGTACGGCGAGCCGCTTGTCGGCCCGGTTGGGGGACGGCCCCTTGGGAACGGCCCACGACCTGAGCACGCCGTCCATTTCGAGCCGCAGGTCCCAGTGCAGCCGGCGTGCCGCGTGCATGTGGACCACGAACAGGCCCCCGGTGGAGGGGGTCGCGACGGGGGCGGCCGCACCGGGCTCCGGCGTGCGGTCCAGCGACCGCTTGGCGCGGTAGGTCCCGAGCGGATCGGGACCGGGCTTCCGTTTTACGGCCATAGAGGTGCAATCTTATCATCGGACCCTCACGAGCGCACTCCAAGACCATGAGCGCACATCCCATCGGATCGGCGACCCTGTCGTTCGGCCTGGTTTCAGTGCCGGTGAAGATGTTCTCCACCGGCGAGCCGTCGGCGGCTATTTCCTTCAACATGCTCCACGGGAAAGACGGGGCTCGCTTGAAGCAGCAGTACATCTGCTCCAAGGACGGCGAGATAGTCGAAAGGGAGGACACGGTGAAGGGGTACAAGCTGACGGACGGACGCTACGTCACCTTCACCAAAGAAGAGCTCAAGAAGCTCGAAGAGCCGAAGGGCACCGGCGCCATCGAGATCGCCGAGTTCGTGCCGGCTCCCCAGATCGCCCGCGTGTACGTCGAGAAGTCGTATTTCCTCGGACCGGACAAGGGCGGTGAGCGCGCCTACCGGTTGCTGGCGGAGGCGCTCAAGCAGACGGACCGCGCAGCGGTTGGGCAGTATGCGGCGCGCGGCAAGCAGTACCTCGTGTCGGTGCGACCAGAGGCGAACGGCCTGGTGATGGAGCAGCTGCACTACGGCGACGAAGTGCGCAGCATCGCGGAGGTCCCGATCCCGAAGATTGAAGTGAAGAAGCCCGAGCTCCAGATGGCCGTGCAGCTCGTCGAGCAGACGTCCTCGGACGCGTTCCAACCAGCGAAGTACGAGGACAACGTGCGCAAGCGAATCCTCGAGCAAATTGAGCGGAAGGTGCAGGGCGAGGAGATCACCGAGGAGCCGACCGAGGCGCCGAAGACCAAGATCATCGACCTGATGGAGGCGCTCAAGGCGAGTCTCAAGGCGAAGGGGACGGCGGGCGAGCGTAAGCCGGCGAAGCGGGTCGAGAAGAAGCTCGCGGCGAAGGCGGCGGCGCCGGTCGCCAAGCGCAAGGTGGGAGGTGCGCGAGGCTAGCGCTCGCGGATGAAGGGATACTCCTCCCAGGACGTCGCCAGACTGCTGGGGTTGACCGTCGCGCAGGTGC
>Ga0137385_10003897_pt1 | contig 12992 bp, 14 predicted proteins | sample SagtaG_FD_104921 | JGI IMG/M metagenome (GOLD analysis project Ga0137385, IMG submission 104921) | Vadose zone soil microbial communities from Sagehorn Ranch, Mendocino, California, USA - Sage2_R_80_16 metaG | ecosystem: Environmental > Terrestrial > Soil > Vadose zone | place: USA: California...
GACCAGCGGTCGAGACTAGCACCGGGGATGACGTTTAGCGATCGATCTGCTTTACGCCATCCCCTTCCCGTGGCTCTGCACGAGCAGAGAGTTCCACAGAACTGTCGACCCTGCCATTCGTTCTGCGTCCCGGCATCCATGTCACCAGAGTTTTTGACGACGCCTCCTCACAGCCCACCCTGCACAGCCGACTAAACCCGTAAACAATGACCGGAGTCCCGGTTGCAGCCCCTAAGAATGCGCCGCCTGGATTCAGGCGTAATCCTCCTCCGAGAACAACGAAGAGGAACACGAATAAGCAGCACACCAGCGCATAGCTCTTAAGCGTCTGTCGCAAATTTGCGCTCCTTCCTAAGCAGCTGAATACAGCGGCTCGCCTGACGCAAGCAGGTCCGGTTCCTGGTGCGGGGACTTTGTGTAATGAGCGTGACAGCACCCCAAACAATTCACCGCCATCGTAATAGCGCAGACTGCCGGGCGAAAACGTCTCGGTATGCCGACGTTGTCTCCCGAACGAGAACAGAAAGATGGCAGAACGGTGCCAACCTGTGCTTTATCTTTGTCTTGCAAATCCAACTCCAGGCGGCCCTGAACTCCGCGAAACAAGATCGTCGACTCTAGCTGTGGAGGCATACCGTTGCTGGGTGAAATCGGCCGATGCTGTGTAATCAGCAGCTCGTACGTGGATGCTTTCCGAAGCATCTCGATCCGCACCAGGACGGGCACCAGTACGATTGCGTGCGGGCCATTCCCTGCGATCGTCTCAACCGGATAAAAGCGTTCAGCCGACCGGCCATCTCCTTGGGCGAACGTCACATAATGCCCTACATCTCCCGCGGAACCGCCAGATTCAACTCCACGGACGACATAGCGCTTCGCCAAGTGTTGGTGCTCCAAGCTCACCGACGACGGTGCAGATATTCCACGTTCTCTTAAAACCCGCAGAGCGCTTCGAGAGAGTCGGAGTCCCATCGTGCTGAGAGAGATCATCGAGTTCATGAGGCGATCTCCGGAATCGGCTGCGCTTCCGCCTCGCGAATCGGACGACCAAGTGCTGCACGGATCGCCTCCTTGCGACAGCCCGCCCAGCAACGGTGGAACCTTGGGTCCTGAATCAAGATCGGCAAATTGTCGCCGCTTTTGTCGTGTCCACCTTCGGCGCACGATGGGCAACGCGTCACATAATTGCGGCCGACCTTCCGAAGAGAACCGACGTGCTCCAATATTCGGAATTCTGACCGCGGAAGGGCGAAGACACGAAGCGGGAACGAAAGGGCGAACCAAAGAGAAAGGGAGAAGAGCCGAAGGAGAAGAAAAACGACTGCGGGAAGAATGGGCTAGGGAGAAATGGCGAAAAAAAGAACGGACTGGGGAAGAAGAATGCGTCGAAGAAAAACGGCGAAAAGAAGAACGGTTCAGGGAAGAAGAACGGGTTCACGAAAAATGGCGAGAAGAAGAGCGGTCGCGGGAATAAGAATGCGCTTGGGAAAAACGGATTGAAGAAGAATTGCCGCGAGGAGAAAAGGACTTGCGACTTTGTTCCAAAGGGCAGTCCACTAGTCCCAAAACTGGTCGCGGAACGCGCAGCGGCTGAAAATCCTGCTTGAACTGGCCCCCCAGAAGTCCGTTGGAGACCCGGCAGGGCTGAAGACTCCGCCCGGGCAGGTACAACTGAAGCCCGCGGGGGGCGCGGCACAGGTGAAACTCCCGCTCGAATTGGCATGGCGGAAGTCAGCGGTGGGCGCGGGACAACCGAAGCGCGGCTCGCCATTGGCAGGGAGGGCCGGAGCGGCGGTCGCGGTACAAGTGGACGCTCCCGCCCCGAGGCCCTGGCTAGGCCGCCGTTCCGGAACGACTGTGAGATCCCAGGCCAATCTCTGAAACCGTGCATGGGTGGTTGCGAACGAGGAAATCTGGAGAATGCGGGCGGTACGGTGGAGAAGCGCGGAACATCGCCACGCTGGCTAAACCCCGGGTTACCCCTATGGGTGAAACCTGGCCCTCGGCTAAATCCGCCAGCACGCGAACCGAAAGAGCTGACCCTTTGCGCCGCGCAAGGAATTCCGCACGCGACGATGACGAGACCGAAGAGGAGCCAAATTCGCGGAGGCATTCTGCACCTCCTTTTGCAACCAAATTCTCTGTTAAAAGCATAGCGCAGACGGGCAGAACGATTGCCACACAAATGTCAAATTTCGGTCTTCCATTTGTTTGTATAATTGCCGGCCACCAAGTCCTTAATCTCTCAACAAATCTGTCAACACCATGTCAAATTCTTGCTTATTGCAACATGCAATTCGCGCGAGGGTAGCTTCGAGGGCATCCAACAATTGTGGAGATGGTGACACAGGTTTTGGATGAATGCGCTTTAGAGAAACCGCAGCCGCCTCGGTGTGGTCATCTTTTCACCGGCATCCGCGCCCCTGTTGGTTCCGAATGCGTACGGGCCGCAGAGATCGTGGGACAATACGCTCGTTCGCCTCTAGACCTTCTGAAACTGTGGCCGTCTAAGCGTTATGTCTTCTCCGCTTCAGGCGATTGCGTCATCGCCTATGCGGTTGCAAACGGGACGGCCATCGCTTTGGGAGATCCGGTCGGACCTGAAGCTGAGATCGAACCCACCACTCGACGGTTTGTGCAGCTCTGCAAGAAAGAGCGCTGGGCGGTCGCCTTTTACCGTACGCTTCCAGATTTCTTGCCAACTTACCGGCGCCTGCAACTTAGGAAGCTGAAGATCGGCGACGATGCCATCGTCGAGCTTTCACGGTTCTCTCTGGAAGGCAGAACAAAGAGGGACATCCGCTCCAAGACGCGCCAACTGGAAGCGCAAGGCGTGAAAGTAGTCGAGTATGATCCGCCTCTGCCGTCTGCCATCATCGCCCAATTGAAGAACGTGTCCGATGAATGGCTGAAGATTCCCGGCCGCCGTGAGCGGACCTTTGCCGTCGGCTATTTTAATTCCGACTATTTGCAATCCACGCCGCTGCTCGCGGCGGTGAATGTCAGCGGCAAGATGCTCGCGTTCATAAATCTCATCTTCGTTGACAAAGATGAACTCACAGGCGACTTGATGCGCCGTCGCCCAAATGCGCCGAACGGCATCATGGACTACCTCTTCTTCAAGCTGCTCCAGTACGCAAAAGAACGAGAATATAGGAAAGTGAGCTTGGGCTTGGCGCCCATGACAGGGTTCCAGGAAGAAGAGCATGCCACAGTAGAAGAGCGCGTGATCCATGCATTACTACAAAAGCTGGATTTCCTCTTCAGCTTTCGCGGTCTATACCGCTACAAAGCCAAGTTTGCCACGTCGTGGGAACCGCGGTATTTGATCTACGAGAATATGTTGCAATTGCCGCGCACTGCGCTGGCCCTGCACCGATTGTCGGAAACGAAGGGTGAAACTGATGCTGGCCCCTGAGTAGAGAGCGTCTCGCCTACAACCGCCGATGACTCCGCGTCGCAAATTTCCGCGTTGCGCAATGATCGTTGTTGCGCTGTGCGTTACGGCGGGAGCCCAGACCGCCACAGCCCGGAAGAACCCAGTGGACATCCGTGGGCGACCACAAAATATCTACCTGTATCCCGCCGCCGGTACCGGAGAGCATCCGAGGCTCTTGTTCGTTCCTGGCGATGCAGGTTGCCGAGGTTTCGCCGTTGCGATTGCAGAAGAGCTGGCGAAAGCTGCATATGATACCTATTGTCTCGATACGCTCCGATATCTCCGAAGTTCGACCGGTCAGACTGTGCTAAGCACGGCGGAGATTTCATCCGACTTTCGTCGGATCGCGCGCTGGATCGAGCCAAATGGGCATATGCGCCTTTTGCTCGTGGGCTGGTCAGAGGGCGCCGGGTTGGACCTGGCAGCCGCCGCAGATGGCGCCAATCACGACATCTTCTCGGGAGTGATCGCCATCGGCACGCCGGAAGCCAATATTCTGGCATGGCGTTGGCGGGATGCAGGCGCGTGGGTCACCAAACGCGTCCCCCACGAGCCCACTTTTAAGAGCGCTGAACTCATTCCAAACATCTCGCCCCTCCCATTGTTTCTCGTTGCCTCCACCTCGAATGAATATGTCACTCCAGAAGAAACGCGCGGCTTATTTTCTGCCGCACGAGAACCTAAGCAGCTGGTCATTATCGATGCACGGGACCACAAATTCGGGGGCAATACCGAAAGGTTCTTTACTGTTCTGCGACAGGCCCTGGACTGGATCGAGCAGCATCGGGCGGTATCGCAGACCAACGCCGTCCAATCACAACGTCGCTAATCATGATGTGTTCACGGGCTAATCGTGAATGCGACGGCATTCGAGTCCTTGCCGATACATCCCATAACGAAAGGGTTTCCTATCGCTCCGGAAACCGATGTCGTATTCCCGCTCGGCGGATTGAACACCAGCACTAGCACTGAGCCTGGCGTCGCAATATCGGCGGTTGTAATTGCCGCCTCCAACTGGTGATTGCTGAGGAAACTCGCTACGCGGAAAGATCCATTCCAACTCACCAAGCAGTCTCGACGAAAATTGCCGCCGTTAACTGTTAGCAGGAACTGATTGCCACCGGCGGTGGTGCTGTTTGGCGCGATCGAGATTATAAAAGGTCGCGGATTACAAGTCCCGCAGGATAAGCCACCGAGCGCCAGCGCGATCGTAAGCAGATAGCCGAAAGATAATCTTGCGACAGCCGTACTCTGGCGCCTTTGGCGAACAGCGCTTTTCAAATGGCTTGATTCCACGTGACTCTCAACCTGCGAGTCAGCGGATTATGGAGTCCGAAACTCGACACCACGATCTGCATTTAATTTCCTTGTAGCTTCCACGTCGAGATCGGACATCGCCAACTTCCGTGCCCGCTGTTCCGTGAGCATCCACAGTGTCTGGCCGACAATCGCATAATTCTGAATCTCGCTCCGACGACCATCGCGAAAAACCAGAATCGTGGAGGCTGCCTTCTCTTCGGCTGAGGGCGGAAGGTGTGACGCTGCCCGTACCTCTTCACGTGAGCGCTCTTCATCTCGCAGCCGCTCGATTTCGTCTTTCAAGCGGTTGACCTCGCTGGCTAGATCGGTGTCTTGGTCCGATGTAGTTGCCGAAGTTTGTTCAGCAACTTGGTAGTACGGGGATGACGCGTACACCGGATACGGCAAGAACAGTGGCTGCGCGAAGAAGAAGCGGTTGCGAAAAAAGAACTGCCGGCAGAAGAAGGGGTCAGAAAACGGATCGCTGAAACAAGCGTTTCCGAAAAATATGTGGAAGCGGTGGGGGTGGCGGGACCCGAATGATCGAACAAACGCCGACCGACGAACAAACGGGCTTGAGCGCGTCACACCGAACCCATTTGAGTGAGGCTGCGTCGACCGAAAAGGCGAGCCAACAGTAATTCGGGCAGGACCGCTTGGGTGATGCATCGCACGCATCTGCCCTTGGAGGGGCAGCGGGAAAGCCGTAGCCGCCAACAAAACCGCCGTGGCGAGCGCCTTGTACATACTCCCTTACAAACTTCCGTCAATTGGCCGCCGCGCTTCGTTCTCTGAGCGCGGTGATCTCTCTTAACGAATAGTTCATTAAAAAGATACTCCCTGAGTCGTTCTCGTGTGTCACGCATACGTAAAAATTGTCAGCCATCGTCGATGGATCCGCCGGTATTGGCAGCGTCTCTGACGAGATCCCATCACCTTGCACCGGTTTACGACCTGACCTGACGATATCTCTCAAGGTCTTTAATTCTTCAGCAGGGTTCTTGCAATTCCTTTACCAGACTGTGACACGATTCTACGCGCGCCGACCGACAGTAACGAAAAGGCCGCCCTCGTGACCAAGAGCGCCAATCCATCCAAGCTGTGCCAGCCAGCCCTCAAGCCGCCAGTTGTCTGCAGCGGCGGTGAACAACTCCTCCGAGTCCTGGCACAGCATTGCGCTCGGGTATGCGCGCAGGTATTCGACACCATTTTGGGCAAACCAGCCCTGGACTTCGGATAGGGTGTGACGGTGCTCTTCTGGATGCTGATATTGGTCTTGCACCCACGCCTTGCGCCGTGCCGGCTCACTCTCTCGGTCGCGTAGCACCGGATCGCACGGGATGAATCGGTATCCAGACAGCCGCGCGACGAAGCGCCGGGCCCGGAGAGGAAGGCGTGCGAATGCGTTATAGACCCCGAGAACAATCATCCCGCCCGGGCGTGCAAGACGCACGATGCGAGCGAATGCCGCACTCGGATCTGGAGCGTGGTGCAAAACTCCAGACGAATAGACTACGTCGAAAGCACCCGCCCGCATGCCTGGATAGTGCAAGTCGGTTTCGATGAACTGTACCTGATTAAGTCCGAATCGTCGGGCCGCCGCGGCGCCTAGCGTGAGCGATGCGCGTGTAAGATCAGCGCCGATCACGACTCTGTCAGCACGCGCCAGATACAAGCTCATCTGGCCTGTGCCACACCCAATCTCTACGACGCGAGCATCGCCGGGAATTGCTCGGTCGATGAGGCGCGCGAATTCGCTGCGCTCGGCGCGTGCTCGCAACCAGCTCAGGCTGCCGCGCGGCGGATAGTCGGGAAACGGGGCCCGCTCGTAAAAGCTGCGCACAACTTCGGTCCGCGTGTCGCCCGGCAGCCGTAAGTTAGGTATGCCATCGGGCGCTTCGTAGCGCATATCGCAGTTGCGACAGGACCAATCGGTCCTGAGTGGGCCCGCACACAATGGGCAGGCTAATAACTCCAGGAAAGCGTCCACGGGTTACCAGATGGAGTAGATGAACGGCGCCAGTGCTTCAACCGTTGTTGCCACGATCAGTAGCAGTCCCGTCACGCACAGAAAGATGGCCAGTGGCGTCATCCAGCGTTTGTCAGACTCACTGTGCCATAATCCGTGTGCCAACTGTGCCATCGATCCGAACGTGCTGGCAAACACGATTAATCGGCGTCGGGTCCTGCCACGCGTCTTGATCACGTCACGCAACCTCCTTCTTCAATGTGTTCACTGGTGTTTTTGTCATGGCCGAGGTGCGCTTCATTACGCGAGTCTCTCCAGCGACCAGAACATCGATCCTGCAGCGCAGCAATGTTGAGTACCCTTCAACTGCACGATTGACAATAGGTTCTCCCGCCAAATTGAACGAGGTATTGAGCAGCACCGGTATCCCGGTGCGTTGCCCGTATGCCTCCAGTAGTGCATGCAGGCGGGGCGCCATCGCTGGCTCCAGCACCTGGACTCGAGCGGTTCCATCGACATGTGTGATTGCCTGTAGCCGCGAGCGCCATTCGCGCCGAACGGGAAAGACGCCCGACATGAAACGTGCCAAGCGCGTGCCGCCAGGCGGAATATCGAAATAGCGTGCTGCCACTTCGACGGGGACGACAGGTGCGAAAGGACGAAACGGCTCGCGGTACTTGATTTCGCGGTTGAGGCGATCGCGCATTTCAGTCGTATGAGGCGCCGCAAGGATGCTGCGATGGCCAAGCGCACGTGGCCCGAACTCAAGAGCGCCCTCCATCCATCCGACGATGCGATCGGCCGCCAAATCGTCAGCAATCTGATCGATGAGTGCGCCGCCGTGGCATTCCTCGACGAAGTGACCGTCTTCCCGTGCCAGCCGTGCCAGCTCAGATCCATCAACCGAAGGTCCCCAAAAAGGATGGTCGGGCAGATCGCGGTCGGGATTTCCAAAGTGAATGCGGTCACAATAAAGCGCCGCGCCAATTGCGCATCCGGCATCTCCTGGCGCAGGCGGAACGAACACGCGCTCAAAGCCTGATTCTGCGAGGATACGTGCGTTGGCTACGCCGTTTAAGGCCACACCTCCTCCCAAGCATAGATCCGGCAAGCCAGTTTCCTGATGGAGTGCTCGGGCAAGCTCCACGAGTGTGTCCTCGAGGACCCGCTGGACGCTGGCAGCGCAATCAGCGAACCGCTGACCTTCCGCGGTGTCCAGATCAATTGGTTCGTACGGATTTCGCGGCGAACCAAGGAGTTCGACGAAACGCGATGAATAACTGCGCTCTGCGGTGGTGTGAAATTCGAAGTAACTCAGATCGAGCGCGAACGCGCCATCGGGTGTGCGGCGGATCAGCCTGTGGACTTGCTCGATCAGCGTTGGCTGGCCGTAGGCAGCGAGGCCCATGACCTTGTATTCATCTTCATTCACTTTGAAGCCGAGATATGCGGTGAATGTCGAATACAGCATCCCCAGCGAATGCGGAAATCTGATTTCACGAAAGCGCCTGATGGTTGTAGGACCGTTTGCCAGTCGCTCGCCGTCGCCGACTGAAAGTGTCGCCCACTCGCCCACTGCATCGGCGGTCATAATTGCGGCGCGGCGCGTCGGTGCAGTGAGAAAGGCGGCTGCGGCGTGCGATTGATGGTGCTCGGTAAACAGGATCTTGCGTCCGGGCACGCCTAAGTGCGATGAAATAATTCCACGCATCCAGACTTTTTCGCCAAGCGAATTCTTCATTGCCTTAGGAAACGCCCGCCAGGAATGTGGGAACGCGCGTAAGGCGCAGGTGAGTATCCGATCGAACTTCAGCATTGGGCGTTCGTAGAAGACTACGGCGTCTAGTTCATTCGGTTCGATCCCCGCATGCTGAAGACACGATTCGATCGCTAACAGCGGAAAGGCCGTATCGCCTTTGTGCCGTGATAGCCGTTCCTCTTGGACCGCGCAGACGGGCACACCGCCGACAACGAGGGCTGCAGCCGAATCGTGATAATGCGCCGAAATGCCGAGAATATTCATCTTAATATTGCCTATCAAGTGATTCACTCGCTCCAGCCGAGACTATGGTCCATCCAGAAAGTTCCCGCCTTGCGGCACGCTTGGCCAGCCAAGCAAACGGCGGCAATAAGACGAAGTACTGAATTGTCAGCAGCAGTGAACCCAGTATTCCCGCAAGGCCCATCGCCAGCCGCAAGTAGGCTTTCCAGAGACGACTGAGGCGTGCCCGCCACAAATGACGCCTGTGCCGCTTGGGTTCAACTCGGGAAAGTTGCGTGAGTGTGTAGTTCATGTGAAAGGTTTCGTCGTGCAGAATTTCCTCAAATATAGCGCGCGTCGGCGGATCGTGCTGCATTACATCGCGATAAACGGTGAAGCGGCTGGCAGCTGCCTTCTCCGATAGATGAAGGAAAGCCAGCATATCGCTGTCCGATGCACCGTCGACCTGTAGATCATCGAAACCGTGGCCACCTGAGGTAAGCCAGTCACCTTGGAACCCGGGATTGGAACGGCACGGGGAGACTTTCAAAAGCGCCGCTGCCCGGTGACGGAACAGAACGCCATGACGAAACTCGTCAATCGCGTGCTCTAGATATAGGCGTCGTAAGAGAGGATCTGAAGTAACCTCGGCTGCGCGCAAAATATCGCGCCCCCCGTCAGTTTCGGTTTCGCTGAACCGGAGCAGTTTCTGTACACGCCGCTCGGTATCGCTCCAGACCCAGCGATGCACAGGGGTCAGCATTCGATCAAATGCTGTGGGTCGCTCATGGGGCCGAGCCGAATCCATCCCGGCTGCTAATATATTTCGGTTGCGAAATCAGATTTGTCACTAGTTTGTAAGATTCGTCAAGATTTTTCGTTACTCCCCAGCGAGAATCGTCCGTAAGGTGTACACATGTTTGAAGATAAGGTGTGCTGAAACCGCCCTGCTGCTCCAGTTCTTTTCAAGAAAGGGACTGGGCGGACATGGCGGGTGATTGTATGCGCAGTGCTACAAAGACGTCGAGGTGAGCTTTGGAGAATATGTCGCCGGTGCCTCACCAGAAATCTTTCTGGGCACGAGTAATAGCAGAGACCGCGGTCGCATCCGTTGGAATCGCGTTCTTATCGTGCGCACTCGTGGCGAATCAACGGTTTCTCGATAGGCACTTCGTACCGTCTTTTTTCCTGCCGCGCCATTGGTACGTGGTACTCCAAACGTGCGGACGTGTGGCGATGGCAATTCTGGGCACGTGGCTAGGGCTCGTTGCACGTCGGCGGACTGGGCGGTTCGCCGCGCGAACACCTGCAGGAGCGTTCCGCATCGTCATCGCTGTGGTTCTGGCGCTCGGCGCCAGCGAACTGGTGCTCAATCGTGTGCACCTGCGTCCGGCCGAGTGGCTGTCGGCCGAAGACGAACCACACCGCCAACCCGACCCGCGACTCGGCTGGACTTGGGTGCCGGCGCGCACTGGCCATAAGAGCATCAGTGGGCGTGTCATCGACTACGTTATCGACCCCGCAGGATATCGCGTCAGCCGTGTGGACGAACCGGTGGACCCTGAGCAACCGACCATTTTGTTCACCGGCGAGTCAGTGCAGTTCGGTGAGGGACTGACGTATGCAGAGAGCATACCTGCGCAAGTTGGAGCCATGATGGGAATACAGACTGCGAATCTGGCGGTCCACGGCTATGGTAACGACCAGGCGTACCTGCGGCTGGAAACGGAACTGCCTCATTTTCGTCGGCCAGTGGCCGTTGTGTCGCTGTTTATGACGGCACTTTTCGGGCGGAACCTCGACCAGGATCGCCCGCATCTCGGTCCAGGTCTTGTCTGGCTGCCGGCAGAACAGCGCTCGCGGCTTTTGTCCCTTGCTAAGCTGATCGTGCCCTACCGCCGCGAGACAACCGTCGAACGGGGCGTAAGAGTGACCCAGGAGGTGCTTCGCGCCACCAGCGAACTGGCACGAGCGCACGGCGCAACGCCGCTACTTGTCGTGCTGCAGTTTGGGCATGAAGAGGGGCCCGAACAGGTGCTGCGTCGCCGGATCCTAGACGACGCGAGCATACCTTATCTGTTAGTCGACATTGATTCGTCGTGGCGCCTGCCTTGGGACCGACACCCCAATGCGCGCGCCGCCCACGCCATCGCTGCGTCCATCGTGACCGAGCTACGAGGGCGGCTTGCCTGTCGCAGCCCCGTTGAGAGGACGAAAAGACAGTGATGAACGAAGCAAGGCATATTCGAGTAACTGATCTCCAGATGGTCAGTGAAAAGTGCCCGTGAGCTTCGACGACACGTTTCCGTGCTGGCGGCGCTCTGGACTGCTGGGACAACAATTTTCTGCACTGCTTGCCGCTGAGTTTCGTTAAGCGGGACAACCCGCAAAGGGTAGTCCGGGCTGACTGCGCGGGCCGGGCTGCGAGCCAACGAATTGCACGATTGTGTCCGGTTCGACCGCTGTTCGGAAGTTACCGCCCCAGAACCGACCGCGCAGGGTCGACACGGAACGCAACAATCGGTTCCGAAGGGTGATAGCCGTTTTGAAGTGTGTCCGCTTTCCAGTATTTCGGGCGGCGATCAAGAACCACGAAATGTTGCCCTCATCTCAATTGGCATAACCAGGGCATTATCCGAGCACGAGCACCCACGACAAGAATCTAACTGCGGCTGAAAACCGACTCTGATCGCTGCTAAAGAGGAACCGATGTCCGAAAATCAAGTCTGGCGAGCATATCAAGTGGTTTTTACTCGTTATAATCTTTAGTAAGTTATTGAAAATAAAGGCTGGTGGAGGCGACGGGAGTCGGACCCGCGCAGGTATTGAAAACACGTAAGTTAGTGACGCTAAGAACAGGCAAAGGGATAGAACGGCTACAACTCCGATTACTGCATGCAAAATGCATACAAAAAGGCCGGTGCTCTAAAGCAGTTCATCGGTTCCCTTTTTCGCAGTAGCCTACCACAATGACAAACACTCGCTGGTTTAAACCGACTACGTAGAGGAATGCGAGGAGTTTGTTCTACTTTCAGAACACAAGACTAAGAAAGCAGTTCGAAAGATTTGGCCTCTTCTGGTGTGGTTCCTTCCGGTTGGTCCGTCGCTCGGGAATTAACCTCGAAAGCGAAAGCCGATGATTTTCAGGAGAAGTCGGCATTTGGCAGTCAATCTTGGTTGGGGAATTCCATTGTCACACGCGTGATCAGCATCACGAAAGACGGTGACTTCGAGCACAGCGCCGCCAAACCCCACAGAGCAATATCTGCGGATACCAATTCGAGGCTGCGGGGTCGAATGACAGCATCGGGCTTGAACTTACCACCAAGAAAAACTGGAAAAGAGGAGCTGGGACCACTCATGGAGGACACACATCAATATCGAGTAGTTGCTTGGTGGGCGTCGGGCCGGACCGGCACGGCAAGGTCCGACTCCGCGCCGAATGCAATCCATTTCACCGCCCCACCGCAGTTTGGAGGGGTTGAAGGCCGGTGGACGCCTGAAGATCTGCTTCTGAGCGCGGTCGCCAGTTGCTACACGACCACCTTCCGAGCACTGGCGGAACGATCGAGGTTTGACTATGCCGACCTGGAAGTAGAAGTCCAGGGGACGATTCACAGAGCTGATTCTGGCTACCACTTTAGCGAAATCATAATGCACCCCAATTTGACGATTTCGGGCGAAGAGGGCCGGGACCGGGCACTCGTGTTGCTACAGAAAGCTGAGGCGCTGTGTCTCGTCTCGCGCGCACTCTCAATCACGCAGACCTTTGAACCTCGAATTCAGCTTGGCAAACCCTTGCACGCACGGTGATTGCCGGAGGCGGACAACAAACCACGAGGATGCGCGCCCTGAAAACCTATCTTGCTACCTTGAAGGGCTGCCCACAGACACCAGGTGGAACTACAAGAGGGGCTTACTCCTAACCTGGCGCGTGAACCGAAGCCCCCATGAGGTTTGCAACCACGTCTGCCGCGCTATAGCTGGATGCGCCAGGCGGCAGGAAATGTGCGATTCCTTCCAAATCATTCCCCGAAGTGACTAGACCATTTTCAACATGCTTGGTGTTTCGTATCTGCGGATGGCCGATGTTCGCCATCAGCGCATTGCAGAGACATTTCTTCCCGACCGTGTTCTCCACTTTCCCGCCCTTCGACACATATGTGCTCACCGGCTCGGCGGAGCAGCGGTAGTCGATAGTCCCCGCGGGCGTCCTGTAAGCTTCACGCAAGTAACCCAAATCGCAAATGCGAGGTCGAGCTGAATAGATCTGGTGCTCCGAAAGAGTCCCTTCCAACTGCGCA
>Ga0137385_10003899_pt1 | contig 12989 bp, 9 predicted proteins | sample SagtaG_FD_104921 | JGI IMG/M metagenome (GOLD analysis project Ga0137385, IMG submission 104921) | Vadose zone soil microbial communities from Sagehorn Ranch, Mendocino, California, USA - Sage2_R_80_16 metaG | ecosystem: Environmental > Terrestrial > Soil > Vadose zone | place: USA: California...
ACGGCCTGCAGTGCGGGTACTGCACGCCGGGGTTCATCACCACGACCACGGCATACCTGCGGGACAACCCCGAGCCGACCGAGGAACAGGCGCGCGAAGCGATCGGCGGAAACCTGTGCCGCTGCACGGGGTACCAGAACATCGTCGCCTCGGTGCTGCGCGCGGCCGCGTTGCAGCGGGACAGCTCATGACGACGCGGATGTTCGGCGAGCCGATCCCGCGGCGCGAGGACCCGCGGCTGGTCGCAGGCGACGGGCGGTACCTCGACGACCTCGGCGGCGACGCGCTCGCGGCGGCGTTCGTGCGCAGCCCGTACGCGCACGCGCGGGTGGTGGACGTCGACGTGACCGGTGCGCTCGACGTCGACGGGCTGGTCGCCCTCTACACCTACGAGGACCTCGACGGCCGGGTCGCCGAACCGTTGCCGTTGCTCATCCCGCATCCGGCGCTGCACGCGCCGCGCACGGGGTACCCGCTCGCGAACGGCATCGTCAAGCACGTCGGCGAGGCGGTGGCGATGGTGGTCGCGGTGGACCGGTACGTCGCCGAGGACGTGGCCGAGCGGATCCACGTCACGTACGAGCAGTTGCCGGTCGTCGTCGGTCTGGAAGAGGCGCTGCGCGCCGACAAGACCGTCCACGACGACGTTCCCGACAACGTGGCCGCGCACCTGGTCCAGGAGGTCGGCGACGCGCCCGCCGCCATCGCCGCCGCGCCGCACCGGCTGCACCTCGACCTCGACATCGAACGGTCGGCCTCGATGCCGTTGGAGGGCAAGGGGGTGTACGCCCGCTGGGATGCGGCCGACCGCTCGCTGCGGGTGTACTCCTCCACCCAGACCTCGACCTCGGTCCGCTTCGCGCTCGCCGCCAAGCTGGACATCCCCGTCGACCGCGTCGAGGTGGTCACCCCCGACGTCGGCGGCGGCTTCGGCGTGAAGATCATGCACCCGTGGCCGGAGGAGGTCCTCGTCCCCTGGGCCGCGATCCGGCTGGGCCGGCCGGTGAAGTGGAGCGAGGACCGCCGCGAGCACTTCATCTCCTCCGCCCACGAGCGAGCCCAGAAACACAGCGTGGACGTCGGCTTCGACGACGACGGCCGGCTGCTCGGGCTGTCCGTGCAGTTCGTGCACGACAACGGCGCCTACACGCCCTACGGCATCATCTTGCCGGTCATCACGTCCACCCAACTGCTCGGCCCGTACAAGCCGGGCGCGTACCGGGTCGAGTTCCGCTCGGTCTACACCAACACCGTCCAGGTCACCCCGTACCGCGGCGCCGGGCGCCCGCAGGGCGTCTTCGTCATGGAACGCACGATGGACGCGATCGCCCGGTACCTGCGCATCGACCGGGCGCAGGTGCGCGAGCGCAACTTCATCCAGCCCGACGAGATGCCGTACGACCAGGGGCTCATCTTCCAGGACGGCCGGCCGCTCATCTACGACTCGGGCGACTATCCGGCCGCGCTGGAGAAGCTGAAGAAGCTCATCGGCTGGGACGAGTTCGCCGCGTACCGGGACCAGGCGCGGGCCGAGGGCCGCCGGGTCGGCATCGGGCTCGGCTGCTACGTCGAGGGCACCGGCGTCGGGCCGTACGAGGGTGCGTTCGTCCGCGTCGAGACCGACGGTACGGTCGTCGTCGCCACCGGTCTGACCACCCAGGGCCAGGGCCACGAGACCGTCTTCGCCCAGGTCGCCGCCGCCGAACTCGGCGTACCGGTGGAAGCCGTCACGGTGGTGACCGGCGACACCCGCCGGTTCAAGTACGCGGTCGGCACGTTCGCCTCCCGGGCCGCGGTCATGAGCGGCAACGCGGTCGCGCTCGCCACCCGCAAGGTGCGCGCGAAGGCGCTGCGGATCGCGGGCGAGGCCCTCGAAGTCGACCCCAGGGACCTGGAGATCGCCGAGGGCGTGGTCCAGGTGAAGGGCACTCCGCAGGCCGCCATCCCGCTGAAAACCGTTGCGGTACTGGCGAATCCGCTGCGGTACGCCTTCGACGCGGAGACCCAGCGGGCGACCCAGTTCGCTGTTGGCGGCAGCCTCGACCGGCCGCCCGTCGCCGACGACGACGAGCCGGGGCTGGAGGCCACCGGCTACTACTCGCCGCTGCGGTCGACGTTCGCCGACGGGATGCACGCCGCGATCGTCGAGACCGACCCGGAGACCGCCGAGATCAAGGTATTGCGGTACGCCGTCGTGCACGACTGCGGGCGCCTGATCAACCCGCGCATCGTCGACGGGCAGATCCACGGCGGCGTGGCCCAGGGCGTCGGCGGCGCGCTCTACGAGCGCATCGTGTACGACGGGAGCGGCCAGCTCGTCAACGCCTCGTTCATGGACTTCCTCATGCCGTACGCCTCCGAGGTACCGGTCATCGAGATCGACCATCTGGAGACGCCCTCGCCGCTGAACCCGTTGGGCGTCAAGGGTGCGGGGGAGGCCGGCGTGATCCCGGGCGCCGCCGTGCTCGCCTCGGCGATCGAGGACGCCGAAGGGATCGTCATCGACCGGATGCCGATCTCGCCGTCGGAGTTGTGGGAGCTACGTTGTCGGGAGGCGGGCCATGAAGGTCAGCGGTGAGGCGACCCTGCACGCCGCGGTGGACACGGTGTACGCGACGCTGCACGACCCGGCGGTACTGGTCCGGACGATCCCCGGTTGCGAGCGGCTGGAACAGGTCGGGCCGGACGCGTACCGGATGGCGGTCACCGCCGGGGTCGCGGCCATCAAGGGCACGTACACCGGCGATGTCCTGCTTACCGACCAGGACGCGCCGCATTCGTTCCTGCTCAAGGCTTCCGGCTCCGGGGCACCGGGTACGGTCTCGACCGAGGTGAGTGTGACGCTCGCTAGTGGCCCCGACGGCACGACCGTACTGACCTACGACGCGGACGCGGTCGTCGGCGGCCCGGTCGGCGGGGTGGGGCAGCGGATCCTCGTGGGCGTGGCGAAGAAGACGGCGGGCGAGTTCTTCGCGGCCGTCGACGATGTCCTGACCGGAGCGGCGGTCGGGGCTGCCGAGCCGGGCGTCTTCACCAGACCGGCCGCCGCGCCCCGGGTCCGCGGGGACTTCGCCCGCGGGGTCGCGTTCGGCGCGGCCGCCGCCCTGGTCGGCGTCGTCGTCGGCGCCCTCATCGGCCGCCGGGCGCGGTGACGTCATGCGTTCCTTCGTCGCTGCCGCCATCCAGGTACCGCCCGCGCCCGGGCCGCTGACCCCGGAGTCGGTCAAGGCCAACCTCGACACGTGTGTCGGCCACCTCGACCGCTGCGTCGCCGCCAACGGAGCCGAGTTGCTCGTGCTGCCGGAGGCCGCCAGCACCGGGTTCACTCCGGGCGTCGAGCCGCAACGGTTGTGGGACCTCGTGAGCGAGGTACCCGGCCCGGTCACCGAACCGGTCCAGGAGGCCGCCCGGCGCCTGGGGGTCCACGTCGTGTTCGGTACCTACGAGCGCGGACCGCAGCGCGGCACGGTGTACAACACCGCCGCCGTGGTCGGGCCGGACGGGAGCGTGCTCGGCCGGTACCGGAAGACGCATCTGTTCTGCGGGGAAGACTGGGTGACCGCCGGGGACCGGGCCGTGGTGGTCGATACTCCGCTGGCCAGGCTGGGCCTTCAGATCTGCTTCGACGGCGACTACCCGGAGCTGGCCCGGATCGAGGCGGTACGGGGTGCCGAGGTGATCTGCCGGCCCTCGGCGCTGCTGCGTTCGGCGGACATCTGGGAGCTGACCAACCGCGCGCGGGCGTACGACAACCACGTCTTCGTGGTCGCCGCGAACGCGACCGGGGTCGACCCGGCCGGGGTGATCTACTTCGGCAACTCGATGATCGTGACGCCGGTCGCGGAGGTCGTCGCGCGGGCCGCGTCGCACGCCGGCTGGGTCAGCGCCCGGCTCGACCCGGCGACCGCGATGGCGGCGCTGACGCCGGGATCCAGTGTGCCGCAACGCTTCGACCACCTCGCCGACCGCAACCTCGCACTGATCGAGAACCACCTCGACGACCTGCGCCGCCCGGCGCAGACCAGCTTCCCGTACGAGCGTCCATGAGAGTCCGCATCGGCGTCGACACCGGCGGCACGTTCACCGACGTCGTGGCGGTGGACGAGGACACCGGTGCGATCGTCGCGACGAAGACGCCGTCGACGCCCGCCGACCCGGCCGAGGGGTTCATGACCGGCGTCCACAAGGTACTGTCCACAATGGACGCCTCGGCCGCCGACGTGACATCGATCAGCCACGGCACCACGGTGGCGACCAACCAGCTACTCGAAGGCCGGATCGACCGGCTCGGGTTCGTCACGACCGAGGGGTTCGAGTTCCTGCTGGAGATCGCCCGGCAGAGCGTGCCCGACGGGTACGGCAACAGCTACTTCTGGGTGAAGCCGCCGCGGATCGTCCCCGCCGACCTCGTCCGAGCCGTGCCCGGCCGGCTCGACCACACCGGTGCGGAACTGCGCCCGTTCGACGAGTCCTCGGCCCGCACGGTGGCCCGGTTCTTCCGCGACGCCGGGATCGACGCGATCGGCGTGTGCTTCCTGCACGCGTACGCCAACCCGGCGCACGAGCGGCGGATGCGCGACATCCTCGCGCAGGTGCACCCAGCTGCGGTCGTCTCCCTGTCGAGCGAGGTGCTGCGCGAGTACCGCGAGTACGAGCGCGCCATGACCACGCTCGTCGACGCCGCAGTGAAGCCGCGGGTATCCCGTTATGTGGCAACGATCCGCCGCCGGCTCGACGGGTACTCCGGCCGGGTGCCGTTCCTCATCATGAAGTCCAACGGCGGCGTCGTCTCCGCCGACGAGGTGGTCCATCAGCCGATCACCACCGTACTGTCCGGCCCGGCGGCCGGCGCGCTCGGCGCGGCGCTGGTGGCCCACGCGGCCCGCTTCGACAAGGTACTGACGCTCGACGGCGGGGGTACCTCGACGGACGTCAGCGTGGTGCTGCACGGCGAGCCGACGCTGACCACCGAGGGGAGCGTCGGCGCGTACCCGTCGAAGATCCCGATGATCGACATCGTGACCGTCGGCGCGGGCGGCGGCTCGATCGCGTGGCTGTCGCGCGACGGCACGCTGAAGGTCGGGCCGCGGTCGGCCGGCGCGGATCCCGGCCCGCTGTGCTACCGGCGCGGCGGCACCGAGCCGACCGTCACCGACGCGCACCTGGTCCTCGGCCGGATTCCGCCGCACCTGCTCGGCGGGGAGGTACCGCTGGACGTGGACGTGGCCCGCGACGGGCTGGCCGCGCTGGGCGAGAAGCTCGGCCTGGCGGTGGAGAAGCTTGCCACCGGCATCCTGGAGATCTCCGCCTGGAACCAGGCCAACGCGCTGCGGCAGGTGACTGTCAAGCGGGGGCTGGACGTGCGGGACTTCGTGCTCACCACGTTCGGCGGGTCGGGCTCGCTGCTGCTGTGCCGGCTCGCCGACATCCTCGACCTGCCGGCGGTGGTCGTGCCGCGCGATCCCGGCAACCTGTCCGCGTTCGGGCTGCTGACCGTCGACGTGAAGAACGACTACGTGCAGACGTACGTGTCGCGGCACGCGGGGTTGGACCGCGCCACCGTCGCCAGTCATTACGAGACGCTGCGCGGGCGCGCCGCCGCCGCCCTGTCCGCCGAAGGGTTCACCGCGACCGAGCAGCGCTTCGCGCGCAGCGCCGACCTGCGGTACCGGGGGCAGGCGTTCGAGGTCCGGGTACCGGTCGACGGGGAGCCCGACGGTGCCGTGGCGGCGTTCCACGACGCGCACGAGCGGCTGTACGGGTACTGCTTCCGGGACCGGCCCGAGCAGGAGGTCGAGTGGGTGAACCTGCGGGTCACCGGGATCGGCCCGATCGCCCGCCCTTCGCTGCGGTCGCTGCCGGCGCGCTCCGGCGCGCTCCGGCCGGCCGGCGCCCGGCCGGTGCGCTTCGACGAGTCCTTTGTGGACACCCCGATCTATGCGCGGGACACCCTCGGTGCCGGCGACGTCGTCACCGGGCCGGCCGTCATCGAGGAGTACGGCTCGACGGTACCGCTGCATCCAGGCTTCGCGGCCCGTGTCGACGAGCTGGGCAACCTGGTGGTGACGCATGAACACTGATCCGGTGCTCCTGGAGATCGTCGAGGGTACCCTCGCCTCGATCGAGCGCGAGGTGGAGACCGCGATCGGCCGCACCGCCCGGTCTCCGATGATCCGCGACGCGCACGACTTCCGCGCCGGTATCCACGACCGCAGGCTGCGCAAGCTGACCGGCCGCTCCTACTCGGCACTCGTCCACCCGGTCGTCCGCGACTATCCACTGTCGACGATGCGGCCCGGCGACGTGTTCTTCCACAACGACGTGTACCTGTCCGAGGGCGGCATCGGCCACCTGCCCGACCTGTGCGTCACCGTACCGGTGTTCCACGACGGGGACGTGGTGGCCTTCGTGCAGGCGTTCGGGCACCACGACGACATCGGCGGCGGGGTACCGGGTTCGATGCCGTCGCGCGCCACGAGCGTGTTCGAGGAAGGCCTGATGGTCCCGCCGATCCGGCTCTGGGAGTCCGGCCGGCCGAACGAGGCGGCCATCAAGATCATGACGCGCAACTCGCGGATGCCCGAGTCGCTCGCCGCGGACCTCGACGCCGAGTGCTCGGCCTGCCTGATGGGCGCCGGCCGCCTGGCCGAGCTGTTCGTCCGCTATGGACGGTCCACTGTGGAGGACTGCTTCGACGCCATCATCGACAACACCACGAGGGCGTTCCGCACCGAGATCCTCGCGAAGGTACCGGACGGCACCTATGTCTGGGAGGACTACGCCGAGCATGACGGGGTCGACCCACCGCGGCTGCACGCCCAGCGCATCACGCTGACCAAGGCGGCCGACAGGCTCGTGCTCGACTTCACCGGTACCTCGCCACAGGCGCGCGGGCCGATCAATCACGCCGGCAACTACGCCGGCGGCAACTTCCTCGCCAAGTGGCTCGCCCCGATCCTGCGCAACCTCGCCGACACGCCCGAACGGATGGCCGAGCTCGACGTCAACGAGGGCGTCGTACCGTTGCTGGAGCTGCGTTTCCCGCCGCCCGGTACGCTGCTGACGCCGATCTTTCCCGCGCCGACCAACGCGCGGACCTTCGTCATCCTGCGGTTGCTCGGCGTCTTCGCCGGGGTACTCGCGAAGGCGGTCGACGGGCGGATGCCGGCCGACCAGGAGACCATCCGGTACACCGGGGTGTACGGCACCGACGCCGAAGGGCAGCCGTACCTCATGCGCGAGGTGCTCGGCGGCGGCTCCGGCGGCCGGCCCTACGCCGACGGCGAGGACACCGTGCACGTGGTGCCCGACTCGCGCAACATCCCGGTCGAGTTCGCCGAGTCCCGCTGGCCGTTCGTCGTGGAGCGGCTGGGCCTGGCCGTCGACTCGGGCGGGCCGGGACGGTACCGCGGCGGGCTCGGGTACGACAAGCACATCCGGATGCTGCGCGGCGCGCACTTCATGTCGATCGCCGACCGGTCCCTGCTCGCCTGCTGGGGCGTGCGCGGCGGCCGGGCCGGGCGGCCGTTCAGCGTCGTCATCGACCCGGGCGGGCCGAACGAGCGGGCGGTCGACGCGCTGGCCGACGCCGAGCCGGTACGGGCCGGTGAGGTCATCCGCATCCGGACGACCGGCGGCGGGGGCTGGGGCGACCCGCTGGACCGGCCCTCCGGGGACGTCGAGCGCGACGTGCGCTGGGGCAAGGTATCCGTGGCCGGCGCGCGCGACGACTACGGTGTGGTCCTCGGTGATCCTGCCGCCACCGAAGCGCTCCGGAAGCAACGGCGGACCCGCGACCAACCCTTCTTCGACCGCGGCCCCGGCTACCAGGTCCTGGCGGGTCGGCGGCACGCCGAGGTGGACTGGCCGTGAGGGTCCTCATCGCTCTGGGCGGTAACGCGATGACCGCGCCGGACGGGCGCGCTACGCCGGCCGACCAGATCGCCGCGCTCGGCCGGGCCGCCGAGCGGATCGCCGAGGTGGTGGCCACCGGTGCCGACGTGCTCGTCACGCACGGGAACGGGCCGCAGGTCGGCAACCTGCTCGTGAAGAACGAACTGGCCGCGAGCGTGGTACCGCCGGTACCGCTGGACTGGTGCGGCGCACAGACCCAGGGCACGATCGGCTTCGTGCTGTGCAACGCCCTCGAACGGGCGCTGGCCGGGCGGCGGCCAGTGGCCGCGGTTGTCACCCGTACCCTCGTGGACGCCACCGATCCCGGGTTCGGGACGCCGACCAAGCCGATCGGGCGGTACCTGCCCGCCGACGAAGCTAAGATCATGATCGAGCACGGGCAGGTCTGGCGGGACCGCGGCGCCCGCGGCTGGCGGCGCGTGGTCGCCTCCCCGGAGCCCCTCGACGTGCTCGACGCGCCGGCGGTCGCCGCGCTGCTCGCCGCCGGGTACCTCGTCGTCGCGGCCGGCGGTGGCGGGATCCCGGTGGTCCGCGAACCCGACGGTACCCTGCGCGGCGTCGAGGCGGTCATCGACAAGGACCTCGCCGCCGTCGTACTCGCGCGGGCCGTCGCCGCGCGCACACTGGTCCTCGCGACCGACGTCGAGGCGGCGCAGCTCGGCTGGGGCACCGAGCACCCCCGCCCGCTCGGTGCGGTGACGGTCGCGCAGCTGCGCCGCCATGCCGCCGCGAGCGAGTTCGCCAGCGGCGACATGGGACCCAAGGTGGAGGCCGCCTGCCGGTTCGTGGAGTCCGGCGGGGTCCGTGCCGTCATCACGTCGCTCGACCGGATCGCCGATGCCGTGGCGGGCCGGACCGGTACGGTCGTCACAGCGGACGAGAGGTGAGCATGCCCGAACCCATGGAAGTGCGCAAGATTCCGCTCCAGCACGTCAGCGACGCCAGCGGCCTGGTGGCGCTGATCGACGACGGGATCGTCGACGCCGACCGGGTGGTCGCGGTCATCGGCAAGACCGAGGGCAACGGCGGGGTCAACGACTACACCCGCATCATCGCCGACCGCGCGTTCCGGGACGTGTTGCGGGCGCGCGGGACCCGGAGCGACGACGAAGTCAAGAAGATCCCGATCGTCTGGTCCGGGGGTACCGACGGCGTGCTCTGCCCGCACGCCACGGTCTTCGCGACGGTACCCGTCGAGCGCGCCGCGCATATCGACGAGCCGCGGCTGACCGTCGGGGTGGCGATGAGCGAGCCGATCCTGCCCGAGGAGATCGGCCGGCGCGGCATGGTCGACAAGGTCGCCGCGGGCGTGGCCGACGCGATGGCCAGGGCGGGCATCACCGACCCGGCCGACGTCCACTATGTACAGACGAAGACGCCGCTGCTGACCATCCAGACCATCCGCGAGGCCAAGAGCCGGGGCGCCACGGTGTGGACCGAGCAGACGCACGAGTCGATGGACCTGTCCAACGGGACGACCGCGCTGGGCATCGCGGTCGCGCTCGGCGAGATCGAGCCGCCGAGCGACGAGGACGTGCTGCACAACCGGGCGCTGTACTCCTCGGTCGCGTCCTGCTCCTCCGGCGTCGAGCTGGACCGCGCGCAGATCGTGGTGGTCGGCAACGCGCGCGGCATCGGCGGCCGGTACCGCATCGGGCACGGCGTGATGCGCGACGCGCTGGACGCCGACGGCATCTGGGCGGCCATCCGCGACGCGGGGCTGGACCTGCCGGAGCGGCCGCACCACACCGATCTGGGCGGCCGGCTGGTCAACGTGTTCCTCAAGTGCGAGGCGTCCAGCGACGGCATGGTGCGCGGCCGGCGCAACGCGATGCTCGACGACTCCGACGTGCACTGGCACCGGCAGATCAAGGCGTGCGTGGGCGGGGTGACCGCGGCGGTCACCGGCGACCCGGCCGTGTTCGTGTCGGTCTCCGCCGCGCACCAGGGACCGGACGGCGGAGGACCGGTGGCCGCGATCGTCGACCTGGGCGCGTGATGGACCTCGCCGAGGGCGGGACGCTGCCCGGCGCGTGGACCGCGGCGTGGGCGCGCGATCCCGGCCGGATAATACTGTCCACAATGGACGGTGTCCGGGTCACCGCGGAGGAGCTGGCCGAGCGGACCGCCGCCGCGGCCAGCCGGTACGCGGCGGCCGGCCTGGCGCCGGGGGACCGGGTGCTCGTCTCCGCCACACCGAGCATCGAGCTCGTCGTCGCGTACGTCGCGGCACTGCGGTACGGGCTGGCCGTGGTGCCCGCCAACATCGCGTACACCGCCGCGGAACTGGCCACGCTCGTGAGCGAGGCCGCGCCGCGCCTGGCGGTGGTGGACGATGCGGCGCGGGTGAGCGCAATCCCTTCCACCACACCGGATCTGGCCGGGCTGCCGGCGGCGACCGGCGACGTGGGGCTGGACCGCAGCGCCCCCGGCGACGTCGCGCTCATCATCTACACGTCCGGTACCACCGGGCGGCCCAAGGGCGCGCCGCTGACCCATGCCAACCTGCTCGCCGGCGCGCACGCGGTACGGATCGCGTGGCGCTGGACCGCGGAGGACCGGCTGGCGCTGTGCCTGCCGCTGTTCCACATGCACGGCCTCGGTGTCGGGCTGCACGGCACCCTGACCGCCGGCGCGTCCGCGCTGATCCTGCCGAAGTTCGACCCGGCCGGCGTGGCGGCCGCGATCCGGGAGCGGCACGCGACGCTTTTCTTCGGGGTACCGACGATGTACCACCGGCTGGCCGCGTCGCCGCACCTGGGCGACCTGCGCGCGCTGCGCCTGGCGGTGAGCGGGTCGGCGCCGCTGCCGGCCGACCTGCACGCCGCGGTCGCGCAGCGCAGCGGGCAGCGGGTCCTCGAACGGTACGGCATGACCGAGACCGTGATGCTCACCTCCAACCCGTACGACGGCGAGCGGCGCCCCGGTGCCGTCGGCTTCCCGCTGCCCGGCGTCTCGGTGCGCCTCGCGCCACGCGAGGGTGGCGTTACGGAGATCGAGGTGACCGGGCCGAACGTCATCTCCGGGTACCTCGACCGGCCGGACGCCGATGCGGCCGCGTTCACCGGCGACGGCTGGTTCCGCACCGGCGACCTCGGCGAGTTCGACGCCGACGGGTACCTGCGGATCAGCGGGCGGGCCAAGGAGCTCATCATCTCCGGCGGGTACAACGTTTACCCGCGCGAGGTGGAGGAGGCCCTGCGCGCGCATCCGGCCGTCGCCGATGCGGCCGTCGCGGGCATGCCGTCACCGGAATGGGGGGAGACCGTCGTCGCCTTCGTCGTACCGGCCGACCCGGCCGGCGTGACCGCGCTCGAAGGTGAGCTGGCGCGGTGGTGTGCCGACCGGCTCGCCCTGTACAAGCGGCCGCGGGAATGGCGCTGGGTCGAAGCGATCCCCCGCAACGCGCTCGGCAAGGTCCTTCGACACGAGCTGACCGCGCAGTAACGGGGCGGGGTGAAGCACGCCGGGTCCACCGGCTCCAGGCAGGTCGTGTTACCCGGCTTCGGGATCTGGAACAGGACGCTGCGCAGGCTGTCGTCGATGAGCGCGTCGTTCTTGTACTGCGACTCCTTGCCCATCGCCTGCAGTACCGGTCCCTCGCCGATCAGCTTGAGCAGGTCCGGGTTGAAGAACGCCACGTTCAGCGGGACCGCCAGTTTGACCTCGGTCGGTGTGTCGCCGTCCTCGACCTTGACGCCCTGCGCCGCCATCGCGTCGAGCTGTGCCTGGTTGTACCGGGTCCGGTCGGCGTCCACCTCGATCTCGCCGTGGATCTGGCTGTGCGCCCGGTACCCCACCGTCGCGAACTCGGTGCTCAACGTCGCGTTGACGGTCGTCTTGTACCCGGTGTACGCCGGCAGGTGCACGCCCATCGCCGGCAGGAACTCGCGCCAATACCGCAGGTCAGCGGGCCAGTCGGTGGGCCAGCCAGGAGAGCGCGCGGGGGTACCGGTAGTCGATGCCGCCGTGCGTGGCGTCGAACAGCTCGAAGGAGATCCGGTCCCCGGGCAGGCCGATCCGGTCCAGCCCGGCCCGGAACGCCTCGGCGCCGAGATCGAGGAACCATTCGTCGCGGGTACCGGCGTCCAGCCAGACCGCACGCAGCGACCGCAGCGAATCGGCGTACCGGTCGACCATCCGCACCGGATCCCAGTCCAGCCACCGCTGCCAGACATCCGGGCGCAGCCGGCCGGTGCGGGATTCGAAGGGCAGTTCCGGCGTACCGTCCGGCGCGGCGGAGAAGCACGCGGTGACCCCGAGCAGCATCACGAGGAGGCTGTCGGCCTCCTTGGTGAAGGCCGGACGGGAGCGGAAATCGGCCCACCACCGCTGGATGTCGTGGTCGTAACTGCGCAGGAACCGGGCCGCCTTGCCGAATTCCGGTATGTAGCAGAGCTCGTAGAGCGAGTCGCCGGCATGCGACGCCAGTGCCCCGAACAGGTCCGGGCGCAGCATCGCAGTGACCATCGCGCCGAAGCCGCCGGAGGACTTGCCGGACACCGCCCGCGACTCCCGGTCGGGCAGCGTCCGGTACCGCGCGTCGACGAACGGGACGACCTCCTCACACAGGTACGAGTGGTAGCGCCCGGTGCCCGGCGAGTCGACGAACTGCGACCCGCCGTACGCCGTCCACGCGTCGACGTACACCACGATGCACCCGGGCGCCTCGCCGGAGGCGAACACCGCGTCGGCGGTCTCGATGAACGGCTGGCGGAACGCGCCGCGGTTGGCCCACATCGTCACGTGGCCGGTATAGCCCTGCAGCACGTACACCGCGGGGTACCGCACGCTGGTGTCGTCGTACCCGGGCGGCAGGTACACCCACAGCGGCCGCTCGTACGGGTCGCCCAAGGGGTTGTCGCGCAACAGGTCGGAGACGATGGTGGTGCGGTCCAGCCGGCCGGTGAGTTCGGCGTCCCAGGGGAGCATGGCGCCCAGTCAACTCCGTGCGGCGCAGCGCGTCCACCGGTACGCAGTGCAGGCCCCGGGCCAGCAGGTCGTCGAGGACCCGGGGGAGCGCGGCGAGGGTCTGGGTCCGCGCCGGTCGCGTCGACCTGGCGCAGCACCTCGTC
>Ga0137385_10003903_pt1 | contig 12984 bp, 10 predicted proteins | sample SagtaG_FD_104921 | JGI IMG/M metagenome (GOLD analysis project Ga0137385, IMG submission 104921) | Vadose zone soil microbial communities from Sagehorn Ranch, Mendocino, California, USA - Sage2_R_80_16 metaG | ecosystem: Environmental > Terrestrial > Soil > Vadose zone | place: USA: California...
CCGGCAAACCAGCGCCAATCCGCCGCGAACGGCAGCATCAACCAGAGCGGCTTGTGCAGCGCGCCGGTAAGGTGAGCGATGGACGTATCCACGGACACCACCGCGTCGAGCCGCGCGATGATCGCCGCGGTGTCCGCGAAATCGCCGATCCGCTTGCCGAAGCGATGAATCGACGCCGCCCGCGGATGCGCGTCGAGCGCCGCGCGTTCGTCGGCGCTCAGCTCCGGTTGCAGCACGATCCAGTCGATCCCTTCGAGCGCGAAGAGCGGATCGAGCGCGTCGAGCGGCATCGAACGCGTTTCGTTCTGCTGGATGCGCCCAGACCACGCGATGCCGATCTTGCGCTTCGCCTGACCGCCGAGCGAGCCACGCCATTTGCGGCCGTAGGCCGGCGGCACGCTGAGATAGGGCGTGCGGGCCGGAATGGTGCCGTAGGTCGTGCCGAGCGCGAGCGGCAAGCTCAGCAGCGGGCATTGCAGATCCGCAGCCGGACGCGGCGCGCCCTGGGCGATCAAGGTGACGCGCCAGGCTTGCGCGGCCGGGGTCAGCAGCGGCAGCAGTTGCGGCTGCACTTCGAGCACGACGCGCGCCGCGCGCTGCGCGGCCAGCGGGACGAAGCGCATGAACTGCAGCGTATCGCCGAAACCCTGCTCGGCATGAACCAGAAGCGTGCGCGGTTCGATTGGCTCGCCGTGCCAGCGCGGCAGCGTCTGGATCACGGGTTGCGCCATGGTGTGCAGCCGCCATTCGTATTCCGGCAGCCCGCGTGCGAAATCGCGCAGCGCGAGCCACGCCAGCGCGCGGTTCATGTGCGCGCTGGCGAGATCGGGGCGCAAGCGCAGCGCCTGGTCGAACGCGCGCAACGCGGTGGCGTGCGCGCCCAGCGCCTGATGCGCGGTGCCGAGGCTCAGCCATGCGAGCGCGAATTGCGGATCGAGACCGACCGCGCGCTCCAGATACGGCAGCGCCTGCGCATGACGGCCCAACGCCGCGAGCGCATTGCCCATGCCGTAAATTGCCGGCGGCAAGTTCGGCTGCAAGGCGAGCGCGGCCTCGAACGACGAGACCGCTTCGGCATGACGGCCGGTGGCGTCGAACGTATTGGCGAGATTGAAGTGCGCGGCGACGAAGCGCGGCTCGGCGGCGAGCGCGGCCTGGAAGCACGGGATCGCTTCGTCCGCGCGACCGAGCGCGTTCAGCGACATGCCCATGTTATTGAGCGCGCCCGCGTGGCCGGGACGCAGTTCGAGCGCACGCCGGAACGACGCGATCGCCTCCGTGTGGCGTCCGAGCGCGTGCAGCGCATTGCCGAGGTTGTTGTGCGACGAGGCGTCGTTCGGTTGCAGGCGTAACGATTTCTCGAATGCATCAGCGGCGTCTTCGTGACGGCCCGCGGCCGCGTACGCGTTGCCGAGGTTGTAGTGCGCCATCGGGAAGGACGGCGCCAGCGTCAGCGCATTGCGGAACCGTTCGATGGCGTCTTCGAGTTTGCCGAGCGCCTTCAGCGCGTTGCCGAGGTTCAGTTGCAGCCCGGCATCTTCCGGGCGCAGGTTCACCGCGCGCCGCACGAGCTCGGCGGCTTCGGCGTGCTGGCCCTGCTGGTGACGCAGAACGCCCAGCAGATGCAACGCATCGACGTGCGCGGGATTGCCGTCGAGCGTCGCGCGGTAGCCGCGTTCGGCGTCGTCGAGGCGGCCGTCACGATGCGCCGCGAAAGCGCGGTCAAATACAGGTTGCATGACGGGGGAGGGTATGTCAGATGAAACGAACGCCGCATTTTCCCACACTCGCCGGACCGTGCTCCGATTTGACCGGTCGTCTCAATATGTATAACATATGAATACCTGTTCATATGTATGCCGACGATGCCGCCTGTCATGGTTTCTTCCTCGCCGCCAGACAGTCCCGAAGACCGCTCCGCGGACACCATCGTGCCGCTGGCCGATCTGTTCCGCCTGCTCGGCGACCCGACGCGGTTGCGCATCGTGCTGGCGTGTGTCGACGAGCGGCGCGCGGTCGGCGCGATTGCGCAGGCGCTGGGCTTGTCGCCGTCGCTGGTGAGCCATCATTTGCGGCTGCTGCGTGCGGCGCGGATCGTGCGCGCGGAGCGGCAGGGCAAGCAGGTGTTCTATCTCGCGGCGGACCGTCACATCAGCGCGATGCTGGCCGGTATGCTCGAACACGTGGCCGAACCGGCCGGCGAGTTTCCTCTGGATCCGTCATGAAGAAGAATGTTGTCCCGAACCGGCCTGCTGAAGAGCGCGAGGACGATCACGCGCGGGTGTGGCTTGACGATGCGCGGGGTCGTGGAACGGCGGATGCCGCTGACGACCGCGCCGAGCTTGCGGGGCGTGGACATGATCACGACCACGAAAGCCACGGGCACAACCAGGTGGCGCACGAGCGCGCTCCCGAAGATTACGAACACGGCCATGCAGGCCATCAGCGCGGCAACCACGGCGACCACGGCAGCCATAGTAGCCACCACACCCACCATCATCACGCCCACGCGCCCGCCGCCGGCCACGGTCGCGCGTTCGCGCTCGCCGTCGCGCTGAACGTCGCGATCGTGGTGATCCAGGCCGTCTACGGCGTGATCGCGCATTCCACCGCGCTGCTCGCCGACGCCGGCCACAACTTCTCCGACGTGCTCGGCCTCCTGCTCGCGTGGGGCGCTGCATGGCTCGCCACGCGGCGTCCGTCGGCACGCTTTACGTTCGGCTTCGGCAGCTCGTCGATTCTCGCGTCGCTTGCCAACGCGGCGCTGCTGTTATTCGCGTGCGGCGTGATCGTCGCCGAGGCAATCGGGCGCCTGATGAATCCGGCGCCGGTCGCGGGGCTCGCGGTGTTCGTCGTCGCCACCGTGGGCGTGGTCGTCAACGGTATTTCCGCGTGGCTTTTCATGCGAGGCCAGAAGGAAGACCTGAATATTCGCGGCGCCTTCCTGCACATGGCGGCGGATGCCGGCGTCTCCGCGGCGGTCGCGGTCAGCGGCCTCGCGATTCTCTACACCAACTGGACATGGCTCGACCCGGTGATGAGCCTGCTCGTGGTCGCGGTGGTCGTGTACGGCACCTGGGGCCTGCTGCGCGATTCGGCGCATCTCGCGCTCGACGCCGTGCCGCCCGGCGTCGATCTGCAGCGCATTCGCGACTATCTTGCGGATCAGCCGGGCGTCGTCGACGTGCACGATCTTCACGTATGGGCGCTGTCGACGACAGGCAACGCGCTCAGCGCGCATCTGGTGATGCCGGCGGGGCATCCCGGCGACGAATCGCTCGACGGCATCGTCGTCACGCTGCGCGAACGGTTCTCGATGCAACATGCAACGCTGCAAGTCGATCTCGGCACCACCGAGCACCGTTGCGCGATGGACCATCCGCCGCATGCGCACTGACCCGCGGCAGAACGCACTACGTCGCGACAAATACGCAACAGCCGCGCAACCCACCTCGCACCCCGCGATTGATGCGGCGCACCGTTAAGTGCGTGGCGGGCGGCGTACACTAGAACGCACCGTTGTCTCCGGAGTTCCGCATGGACGCTGCTGCAAACGATGCGTCGCCGGTGCTGATCGTCGGGGCGGGGCCCACCGGGCTCGCCGCGGCGATGAGCCTGGCGCGTGCCCACATCCCCGTGCGTCTGATCGACAAAGCGATGCAACCGAACCCGTACTCGCGGGCCATCGGCATTCAGGCGCGTACGCTCGAACTATTCGAACAGCATCGGCTGGTCGAGCGGTTTCTGGAACTCGGTCATCGCGCGCGCGCCGCGAATCTCTTCTCCAACGGCATGCGCCTCGCGCAACTCGATTTCGATCCGCTGCACACGCGCTATCCGTATCTGCTGTTTCTCGATCAGTCGGTGACCGAGCGTTTGCTGACCGAGCATCTCGCGACGTTCGGCGTGACGATCGAACGGGGCGTCGAACTGACGATGTTTTCGCAAGGCGCCGCCAGCATTCAGGCGACGCTGCGCCGCGCGGACGGCCACACCGAAACGCTGCGCCCGTCCTACATGATCGCCGCCGACGGCGCGCACAGCGCGATCCGTCATCGGCTAGGTTTGAACTTCACGGGCAAGACCTTCGAGCAGACTTTCTTGCTCGCCGATCTGCACGCCGACACCGATTGGCCCGAAGACGAGTTCCATATTTTCGCTTCAGGCGAGGGGCTCGTCGCGCTGTTTCCGATGGGCCATGGCCGGCATCGTCTGATTGCGGATCATGCGGCCGAGCCTGCCGGCGGCGTGTCGCGCGCCACGCTCGCGACGCCCGCGACGCCCGCGGCGTTGGGCGAACCGCCGCTCAACAGCGTGCCGGCGCCGTCGCTCGAAGCATGCAAGGCGCTGATCGCGCGGCGCGTGCGCGAGCGGGTCGACGTGTCCGATCTCGCGTGGTCGTCGTATTTCCATCTGAACAGCCGGATGGTGGAGCGGTTGCGCGTCGGCCGCATCTTCCTCGCGGGCGACGCCGCGCATGTCCACAGTCCGGCCGGCGCGCAAGGCATGAACACCGGCATTCAGGAAGCGTTCAACCTCGGCTGGAAGCTCGCGCTCGTATTGAAGGGCGCGGCGCCGGACCGTTTGCTCGACACCTATCACCTCGAACGGCATCCGATCGAACGCGACGTGCTGCGGCAGACCGGCTTCATCACGCAGATGGCCGAGGCCGATCACGGACCGCTGAAGCTGCTGCGCGAGCGCGTGACGCCGGTGCTGGCCGCGCTCGGGCCGCTGCGCGATGCGGCGCGTCTGACCATCAGCGAGTTGTCGATCCAGTACCGGCGCAGTCCGCTCACGTTCGAACGCGTGCTCGACGGCGGCCCGCGAGCCGGCGAGCGCGCGCCGGATGCGCTCGTGCATGTGGTGGACGGACCGCTTGGCCGCGCGCCGGGCGTCGGCTGCATTTTCGATCTGCACGACCCGGCGTTCTTCTCGCTGTTCCTGCTCGTGCCGCCGCTGCCCGTCGACGAAACGCCGCTCGATCCCGCAGCGAAGCACGAGCCGCCACCGGACGCGGAACTGGAGCGGCTTGCAGCGGAAGTCGAGAAATTGCTGCCGGGCGCGGTGCGCATCTGGCGTATCACGGATACGACCGGCGACGGTGGCCCGGCGCTCGCCGAATCATATGGACGCACGCGGCCATCGTTCTATCTGGTGCGGCCGGACGGCTACATCAGCGCGCGCGGGCGCACCGGCTCCGATCTGCACGGCCTGGTGCGGCACTGTGAAGCGTGGTTTGCGGTGAGTGGCGAGATACCGGAGCAGGCGGCCCTGTGACGGGGGGCGCCTGGTGTACTCGTTGCGGCTCAGTTGCCGCTAAGCTGCAACTGAGCCGGATTGCCGCGAACATGGCAAAGCCGCCGCCCGCTCACGCCGTAGCGGGCGCGGCCGGCGTCAATTTTTCGCGATGCTCGACGAGCGCTTCCTTGACGATGTCCGACATCGCGATGCCGTCCGCGTCCGGCTGGTCGAGCGCCGCCAGCAGCGCGCGCCGCATGCGCGGCTCCCAGAAGCGGCGGATATGATCGGCGACGCCGGCGAGCGCTTCTTCGCGGTCCGGCATCGAATCGAAAAACTCGCCGATCCGGTTCGCCATGTCGATCAGGTTCTGATTGTCCATGGCTCGCCTCACTTGCCCGACGTCACGTTGGCCAACTCGCGGCGCTTCAGCAGGTCCAACTGCTCGGTGTTAAAGCGCGAGTAGTCTTTCTGCCATTGCGACGGCTGTTCGACCGGCATCACCTGCACCGCGGTCACCTTGTATTCCGGACAGTTGGTCGCCCAGTCCGAGCTCTCGGTGGTGATCACGTTCGCGCCCGATTCGGGGAAGTGGAACGTCGTGTACACGACGCCTGGCTGCATCCGCTCGGTCACTTTCGCGCGCAGCACCGTCTGTCCCGCGCGCGATTCGATGCCGACCCAGTCGTCCATCTTGATGCCGCGTTCCTCGGCATCGTGCGGATGGATTTCCAGCCGGTCCTCGTCGTGCCAGCGCGAGTTCTCGGTGCGGCGCGTTTGCGCGCCCACGTTGTACTGCGAGAGGATGCGGCCCGTCGTGAGCAGCAGCGGGAACTTGCGCGTGACTTTTTCCGGCGACGCGATGAACTTCGTAATCACGAACTTGCCTTTGCCGCGCACGAAGGCGTCGATGTGCATGGTCGGCGTGCCGTCCGGCGCACTTTCGTTGCACGGCCACTGGATGCTGCCGAGTTCGTCGAGCTTCTTGTACGAGACGCCGTGGAAAGTCGGCGTGAGACGCGCGATCTCGTCCATGATCTGCGACGGATGCGTGTAGTCCATTTCATAGCCGAGCGCGCGCGCGAGCAGCACCGTGACTTCCCAGTCGGCGTAACCCGGCACCGGCGGCATCACCTTGCGCACGCGCGAGATGCGGCGCTCGGCGTTGGTGAAGGTGCCGTCCTTTTCGAGGAACGACGAGCCCGGCAGCAGCACGTGCGCGTACTTGGCGGTCTCGTTGAGGAAAATGTCCTGCACGACGATGCATTCCATCGACGACAGCGCCGCCGACACATGATGCGTGTTCGGGTCCGACTGCACGATGTCTTCGCCCTGGCAGTACAGGCCCATGAAGCTTCCGTCGAGTGCGGCCTCGAACATGTTCGGAATGCGCAGGCCCGGTTCCGGCTGCAGCGTGACGTTCCACGCTTCCTCGAACAGCGTGCGCGTGACCGTGTCGCTGATGTGGCGGTAGCCCGGCAGTTCATGCGGGAACGAGCCCATGTCGCACGAACCCTGCACGTTGTTCTGGCCGCGCAGCGGATTCACGCCCACGCCTTCGCGGCCGATGTTGCCGGTGGCCATCGCCAGATTCGCGATGCCCATCACGGTTGTCGAGCCTTGCGCGTGTTCGGTGACGCCGAGGCCATAATAGATCGCGGCGTTGCCGCCGGTAGCGTAGATGCGGGCCGCTTCGCGCACGCCTTGTGCCGGCACGCCGGTCACTTCCTCGGTCGCTTCCGGCGCATTCTCCGGCAGCGCGACGAAATCGCGCCATTGCTGGAAGGCGCGCGTTTCGCAACGCTCGGCGACGAACGCTTCGTTCAACAGCCCTTCGGTCACGATCACATGAGCCAGCGCGTTCACGACGGCCACGTTGGTGCCCGGGCGCAATTGCAGATGATGCGAGGCCTTCACGTGCGGTGTATCGACGATATCGATGCGGCGCGGATCGACGACGATCAGCTTCGCGCCCTCACGCACGCGGCGCTTCAGACGCGAGCCGAACACCGGATGGCCGTCGGTCGGATTTGCGCCGATCACCATGATCACGTCGGCTTTGTCGACGGAGGCGAAGGTCTGCGTGCCCGCCGATTCTCCGAGCGTGGTCTTCAGGCCATAGCCGGTCGGCGAGTGGCACACGCGCGCGCAGGTGTCGACATTGTTGTTGCCGAAGGCGGCGCGCACGAGTTTCTGCACGAGATACGTTTCTTCGTTCGTGCAGCGCGACGACGTGATGCCGCCGATCGAATCGCGGCCATGCTTGGCCTGAATGCGGCGGAACTCCGACGCCGCGTAATCGAGTGCTTCTTCCCAGCTGACTTCACGCCACGGATCGGTGATCCTGGCGCGGATCATCGGCTTGGTGATGCGGTCCTTGTGCGTCGCGTAGCCCCAGGCGAAGCGGCCCTTCACGCACGCGTGGCCTTCGTTGGCCGCGCCGTTCTTGTGCGGCACCATCCGCACGACCTCGTTGCCCTTCATCTCCGCCTTGAACGAGCAGCCGACGCCGCAATACGCGCAAGTGGTGACGACCGAATGCTCGGCCTGGCCGAGCATGATGACGGTCTTTTCCTGCAGGGTCGCGGTCGGGCACGCGGCCACGCATGCGCCGCACGACACGCATTCCGATTCCATGAACGGCTTATTTTCGCTCGCCGCCACGCGCGATTCGAAGCCTCGCCCGGCGATGGTCAGCGCGAACGTGCCTTGCGTTTCCTCGCAGGCGCGCACGCAGCGATTGCAGACGATGCACTTCGACGGGTCGTAGGTGAAGTAGGGATTCGATTCGTCTTTCCTGTCCTTCAGGTGATTGGCGCCGTCGAACCCGTAACGCACTTCGCGCAAGCCGGTCACGCCCGCCATATCCTGCAGTTCGCAGTCGCCGTTCGCGGGGCAGGTGAGGCAATCGAGCGGGTGATCGGAGATGTACAACTCCATCACGTTACGGCGCAGCGATTGCAGACGGTCCGTTTGCGTGCGGACCTTCATGCCGGCTTCGACCGGCGTCGTGCACGACGCGGGATAGCCGCGCTTGCCTTCGATCTCGACCAGACACAGACGGCACGAGCCGAACGGTTCGAGCGAATCGGTCGCGCAGAGCTTCGGCACGTTCACGCCGGCTTCGACGGCCGCGCGCATCACCGAGGTGCCGGCTGGCACGGTTACAGCCTGGCCGTCGATTTCGAGCGTGACGTCGACGTCGGCGTGGCGCGCCGGCGTGCCGTAGTCGGTGTCATCGAAGAACGAGCGGGTCGCGTGTTGTTGCGCTTGCGATTTGCACGCGCAGTTGCCGGAGCCGCAGCCGCCGGCAGGAGAGTTGAGCATGTCGGACATGGTGGGGGCTCCTGAGTCAGGCCGCGGCCGCTTTGGGCGCGCTTTCGTCTATGTTGGCGAGACCGAAGTCTTCGGGGAAATGGTCGAGCGCGGACAGCACCGGGAACGGCGTCATGCCGCCCATCGCGCAGAGTGATCCGGACACCATCGTGTCGCACAGATCGCGTAGCAACTGCACTTGCCGCGTGGACGTATCGCCGTTGCGAATCCGTCCGATCACCTCGACGCCGCGCGTCGAGCCGATCCGGCACGGCGTGCACTTGCCGCAGGATTCGAGCGCGCAGAAGTGCATCGCATACTGCGCGAGTTCGGCGAGGTTCGACGTGTCGTCATGCACGACGAGGCCGCCGTGGCCGACCACCGCGCCGACTGCCGCATAGGCTTCGTAGTCCATCGGAATGTCCCACTGACTTTCCGGCAGATACGTGCCGAGCGGGCCGCCCACTTGCACCGCGCGCGCGGGCCGGCCGCTCGCCGTGCCGCCGCCGTAGTCGTACAGCAGTTCGCGCAGTGTCACGCCGAACGCGAGTTCAACCAGGCCGCCTTGCTTCACGTTGCCGGCGAGCTGAAACGGCAGCGTGCCGCGCGAACGGCCCATGCCGAAGTCTTTGTAGAACGCCGCGCCGCGCGCGAAGATGATCGGCACGGTGGCGAGCGTGATGACGTTGTTGATCACCGTCGGCTGACCGTAGAGGCCGACGAGAGCGGGCACGGGCGGCTTCGCGCGCACGATGCCGCGTTTGCCTTCGAGCGATTCGAGCAACGCGGTTTCCTCGCCGCATACATAAGCGCCGGCGCCTTTCGCCACGAACAGTTCGAAGCGATGCGCCGAGCCGAGCACGCTGTCGCCGAGCCAGCCGGCGGCGCGCGCTTTGGCGATGGCTGCTTCGAGCGTCGCGATCGAATGCGGATACTCGCTGCGCACGTAGATGTAGCCGGCCGTCGCGCCGGTCACGACGCCCGCGATGATCATCCCTTCGATCAGCACGTACGGATCGCTTTCCATCACGAGGCGATCGGAGAAGGTGCCGGAATCGCCCTCGTCCGCATTGCAGACGATGTACTTCTGCGCGGCCTTGGCGCCGCGCACCGTGCGCCATTTGATGCCGGCGGGGAAGGCCGCGCCGCCGCGGCCACGCAGACCGGATTCGATCAAGGCTTCGCAGGCGGCGTCGCCGTCTGTTTGCAACGCGTTGCGCAAACCTTCGAGGCCGTCGTGGGCGACGTAATCGTCGATGGAAAGCGGATCGGTAATGCCGATGCGCGCGAAGGTCAGGCGCTGCTGCTGCTTCAGATACGGAATCTCGTCGACCACGCCGACGCGCCGCGCATGCTCGCCGCCTTCGACGAAGCCCGCATCGAACAGCGCCGCGACGTCGCTTTCCTCAATATTCGCGTAGCCGACGCGGCCTTCCGCTGTCGCGACTTCGACAAGCGGTTCGAGCCACAGCAGGCCGCGCGAACCGTTGCGAACCAGTTCGATTTCAATACCGCGACGCGCGGCCTCGGTTGCGATCGCCTCGGCGAGTGCATCGGCGCCGAGCGCCAGCGCGGACGAATCGCAGGGAACGTAGATGCGCGTCATGCCGTCACCTCCACACATTTGCTGGCGGCCGCGAAAATGGCGTCGAATTTTTGCGGCGTGACCTTGGCGTGCAAGGTGCCGTTGAGCATCAGCGCCGGCGACAGCGCGCACTGGCCGAGGCAATACACGGACTCCAGTTCGACCGTCGCGCCATGCTGGTGCTCCGCATCGAACCGGCAGCCGGTGTGCGCCTCGATATGCTGCGCGAGCGCTTCCGTTCCCATGCTGCGGCATGCCTCGGCGCGGCACAGTTGCACCGTGACAGGCGCGGCGGGCTGCGTGCGAAAGTGGTGGTAGTAGGTGATGACGCCGTGCACTTCCGCGCGCGACAGGTTCATCGCTCTTGCGAGCGGCGCGACCGTGTCGGGCGGCACGTAGCCGAGTTCGTCCTGAATCGCGTGCAGTACCGCTAACAGCGACATGCCCGGTTGCGCGTGACGCTGCACGAACTGCTCCGGCGCGATGGCCTTTGAATCGTCCAAGTGGGGGCTCCTCCAAAGTCATATATGCACTTGTTATTCATAATGCGTGCACTTATGCTTCGTTTGTTAGATATGGGATAGCCCAACAATAGGCGGGTGAAACGGCTCGCGCAATAGGAAATAGTTGAGCATATATGATCAGGATAGAGTGCCAGGCACAACTGGTGGTGAAGGGTTCGGACGGCCGGGAGGTAAGCCTGTCGGACGTGGTGCCGCTGCTCGCGCTGGTGGACGAGTCCGGCAGCATCGCGCAGGCGGCGATGCTTAAGGGTTTGTCCTACCGTCACGCGTGGGGTTTGCTGCGCGGCATCGAGGAGCGTTTGGGTGGTCCGCTGATCGCGAAGGAACGTGGCCGCGGCTCGGTGCTCTCCGAACTTGGGCAAGCTGTGCTGCGCGCGCAACATCTGTGCGGCGAGCGGCTCGACGGCAACATGCGGGCGCTCGCGAGCGAGGTGACGAGCGATCTGAACCGCTGGCTCGCGCCGCCCGCCGATGATGTGCGCATCCACGCGTCGCACGGTTACGCGGTGGCCGCGCTCGTCACGGCGTTGGTCGCGAACGATTTGCCGGTCGACATCAAATACCGCGACAGCGCGGACGCGGTCAGTGCGCTCGCGCGCGGCGAATGCGATCTGGCCGGCTTCCATTTGCCGCTTGGCGAGTTTCGCGCGGTATGTGCCGATACCTATCGGCGCTGGCTGGATCCGCAGCGTCATGTGCTCGTGCATCTGACGCGGCGCAAGCAGGGTCTCTTTCTCGGCAAGGGCAATCCGAAGGGAATCGGCGGCCTGAGCGATCTCGCTCGCGACGACATTCGCTTCGTCAATCGTCAACCGGGCTCGGGCACGCGCATGCTGCTCGATCTTGCACTACGCAAGGTCGGGGTCGATCCGGATCGGGTCAACGGCTATGCGTCGACGGAACTCACGCACTCGGCGATCGCGGCGTTCGTGGCGAGCGGCATGGCGGATGTGGGCTTCGGCGTGGAGCCGGCCGCGCATCACTTCGGGCTCGACTTCATTCCGGTCGTCGACGAAGACTATTACTTCGCGTGTGATCGCGCGCGCCTCGAGCGTGCGCCGCTCGCGACGGTGATCGAGTTGCTGCGTGGCGCGGCGTTCCGGCAAAGCGTCGATCAACTCGAAGGCTACGACCCGCACGACTGCGGCAAGCTGCTCGATCTCGAGGTTGGACTCGGCGAAACCGCGGCGTAAGCAGCTGTAAACATAAAGCAGTGTTGGGCACTGCGCGGGGCGTCCGTTTGGGATACTCTCTCAGCTTCCGCTTCGACCCTAACCGCGCGCCGAGTCGCGCTGAATCGACATGAAAGTTCTTCTTCACGCGTGCGCTGCAGCTGCGACGGCCGGTGTGCTTCTCGCCACCGTTTCGGTTGCCTCGGTTGCCTTTGCACAGAATTCGCCCGGTGTGCCGGGCGGCATCTTGCAAGACGAGTTTCGTCTGGCCGAACATCCGCAAATGCCGTTTGCCGCGTCGGCGCCTTCGGATAAATATCAGCACGGCAACAAGTCGGCCAAGCGCAAGCGCGGCGACTTGGGCGATCCGAACGGCTGCAACCTGCAGTGTCCGAAAGACGAGTAGGCCGGAGCGATCCGGTTGTTGGCGCGACGCCGGCGTTCTGCCGGCGTCTTGCGTTTGGCGCCTCGCTTCGATTTGGCGCGTGCACGGGATTGTGGCTTTGCTCCGGGTTTGGCGTTGTTGCGCTGCGCGCCGCGAGGCTGCCGTTCAGGGCTTCGCCATATGCCACATGTCCTTGAAGCCGTCTCCCTTCGTATCTCCCGCCTGCTTGTCGGCCGCGTAGCGATAGAGCGGCCGGCCTTTGTACGCCCATTGCTGTTTGCCGTCGGCGCCGGGGATCAGCGTCCAGTCACCTGATGGCTTGTCCGACGGGCTGGCGGTTGCCGCCGGCCAATAGTTCAAGCAGCCGCCGGTGCAGGCGCTCACACCGGGCGTGGTGTCTTTGTCGAAGGTGTAAAGCGTCATGCCCTCGGCGGTGACGAAGCGGCCGTCGACGACTTTCGGCGCCTCGGCAAACGCTGTCTGTTGCAGTGCGAGGAGGGCGAGGCAGAAGAGAGTCTTGCGCATGATGTCGGCTCCTGATTTTGGTGTTGGTCTCGCGCGGAACGCGGCGTGCGGCCGCGCATGAGGAACAAACGATTGAGCGCCGGCGTTTATTCCACTTACTTTTTGTTCAGCGGATCGAGGCCGGTTCCGGCGATATCGGCGGCAGCTTCGGGCGACGCGAGAAACTGCAGCAATTGCCGCGCTTCCTGCGGATGCTGTGAGCCGGCCGGAATGCCGGCGGCGTAGCGCGTGACGGAC
>Ga0137385_10003905_pt1 | contig 12978 bp, 13 predicted proteins | sample SagtaG_FD_104921 | JGI IMG/M metagenome (GOLD analysis project Ga0137385, IMG submission 104921) | Vadose zone soil microbial communities from Sagehorn Ranch, Mendocino, California, USA - Sage2_R_80_16 metaG | ecosystem: Environmental > Terrestrial > Soil > Vadose zone | place: USA: California...
CGAATTATTACTAATAAACTTAAGTAAGTTACAATAGTGCTACAACTGTGCTACAATGCCACAGACCACAGAACGCGGTGGGATGCGTGCGGCGTGGGGGGACGCGAATGTACTGTACCATCATCCCTGCTACCCTAATGCCCCTGTCAGATATTTCCCGTGTGTCACGTGTATCTGCGGAATTACCCCAACTCACCGCTGCCTCTCGGTCCTCCGCGCGCTCTCAGCGTCTGCCTGCTTCCTGCCACACCTCGAGAGGGTTCTTCGTAGAGAGTACCGTCCGATACGCCGCCGACGCCGCCGCCGTGCACTTGGACGGCACCGGTGTCGCTAGCTCTGGCTCCGGCTCCGCTGTGGTTAGCCGTGAGTTCGTCCCGGCGAATTTTGGCGCGGAGCTGGTGGATGGTGTGAAGGAGCGGTCTGGGCTGGAGGTGGTGCTGGTCAGGTGCAATGTGGATGACGATGCGCTGGACGCGTTGCGGAAGCGAGCTCGGGTGGTCATTTGTGACGAACCGGAGTACCGATAAAAAAATATTTACGCAATTGGACATGGATTCCTATCACTACAAGCTGAGGTATGTGCGAGTTGTTGAGGCTACAGAAAATGTTTCGTGGTTTTTTGCAACAAGGCAGGGTAGTGTGTCTGGCCTGGACTCGAAAGTAGTGATAAGATGGGCGACGGCGTTACGACAGCTCCGCGTCGACAGGCATAAGCAGATTACTGTAAGTAACAAAATGAAATATGAAAGCCCCGCGTCAGCGCCATTGGCACGGCTGGGCCAGGAGTCGCTTAGGTCGCTGGGCAGGCGCAAAGCGCGCATCACCCCCATTCTTTGCATCAAGCAACAGGGGCATGCATGTATGCGTGCATGCAGCCAGCCGTCACCGTGGTGGAACACTGCGCACAGCTCATAGGAATAATGATCGGGCTACCTGCCTCGCCCACATACCGCCGCTGCCGTCATAACCAGCACAGCCTGGGGTGCCAACCAGACACGCATCCCGGAAATCGAGAGGACGAAAAACGAAAACGAACACACGACCCATAGAAAAGGGAAGAGAGGAAGTATCGGAGGAGAGAGGAGGAGAGAGGAGGGGTTCGGAACGTATGTGGATAGACTCGGATGCGGAAAACTGGAGTCGTGGGTTCCGTTCCCCTCTCCCTTGTGGGGCCAAGGTCGTGCGCCCTGATAGCTTTGCGGGAAACTTCCCGGCCGACGCATCGCATCGCCTCGTTCCATAGGCGGACGGGGCAGGGTCGCTGGGGCCCGCAAACGGAGACTATCCTAGGCCACCAAAATCGTAGACATCGGCATGCGGAAACGATGAGGAAATAAGTGCAAAATGTCCTTGTTGTACTAGTATTGGCAAAGCCGCCAGTAACTCCAGTGGGCGAAGTAAAGAAAGTGTAATGCGAGCTCGACCAGTGATGGTATTATTAATAATACAATGCAACAAACAGCGGGTCACAGGGACGGGTATCAAAGAGTAGGGGGTATACAATGTTCGTCCCAAAACCTCTCAGAACTCGGGGAAAAAGGTGCATTGGACTAGGAGGGATGAAGCAATAGCTCGAGGGTATAAGACCTCTTGACGATAAACTCCTCTTCCTGGCGCTGTCAGCACGACGAGTCAGCTACTAAGGTCCACGCTCCTCCAACACGAACGGACTGACCAGACGGTGTAGGCTGCCAAACTGCGCCGTCTGCTCTCTCAACTCGAACAATCCTTGTTCGGCGTACATGTCTTCATACTTCTTCCGCTGCTGGGGCGACAATCTTGCGCTGTACGTCTTGAACGTGCTCTTGGCCTCCCATAAGCGCTTGAATGCCATCTTCGCGAGGCTCTTCCTGCGAAAAGAAAGAGAAAGTCGATCAATCAGCTACCCTGACGAATATACATCCAGAAGCTGCCTATGCACTTACTGCAGTTGCTGATTCAAGTCGCCTACATTGATGGACGGGTTTTCCCCTACGCGTTTCCAGTAAATGAAGTGCCCGAAAGAGACGACAAACGAGCGTACTCAATATCTTGACCAATTTCTGAGAAATAGAAATATAAGGGGAAAAAAAGTCCAGATGAACACATGATCTATATGTTAGAAGGAACGATTGAGCACGCACCGTGGTCATACTCTTTCCCTTGTTCTGGCTGTCCTCCCACGTACTTTGCTGGTCAGAACAGGACGACACCGAGATCTGTATCGGCACTCGTCAAACCGACAAACAAAAAACGGGAAGGAATGACGTACTACGAGAGGGCCACTCGAGAAAGCATTTACGCAGGAGGAGCTCCCGCAAGGCGGGCGCGGGACGCTGGCGGGCGATGACAGCAGGGCGGCATGATCGACACAATCCACGATCTCGACCTCGACCTCGACCTCGACTTTGACCTGCATTCGCTTCTTCACCAAACGGATCTTGAAGCGCACGATGGCGAGCGTGATCGTAGCGATGAACGAGAAAGACATGTGGAAGAGCCGCGTGGTGCCGCTGACGACCCAACACCGCGTGTCGTCGTTGCTGTGATGACGGGGAAGAGGAGGCCCCTCGTAGTGTTTGACCTCCTTCTCCTGGAGAGCTAGACAAACGCGTGAAGCGAGAGATGGATGGGGACGTCGAGACAGGCGTACATTTGGCGCGCTGGGGGAGGAAGCAATGACAGGAATAGTGGTCTAAATCGAGGAGCGTGCCGGAATGGCACGCGTCCAGGATGGCCTACAAAAGGTCGTGTTCGCATGGCCTGAAAAAATGTAAATGACAATGTACTAACCGTTAGGCGGGTACCCGAGGGGAGTGGGTCAACAAGGTATTGGCGAAGTGTCTAACGAGCGCTCAGTATCGGACAGCCGACGAATGAACCCACGCGGAACTCACGTCGTCGAGGATGATCTCGTGATCGCACGTAACGATATCTACGTCCAATGTTACGGCGTCAGACTCTGGGGGGAAGCGGGAAAAGGAACGGACATTCGTCGAGGCCATCGATTTCGTTGGGGTCGATCGTCGCACGCTGTTGACCACAGTGGCCAGCATCTAGTACCGAACAGACGGTCGGAAAGGGACGGAAAAAGACGAGCAGTGCGGCAAATCCCCACAGAAAAATATGAACGCATCTCCTGGATATGCGTCGCGGACGAGATCGCGCAATTCGTGTATCTGGATCCATTTTAGGTTGTAATCGATAAGCGCGCAAGCGCAACGCCACGGCCAAGCACTGGAAAACAAAGACTCACGATGTTTTCCTTAGAGGGCCACATTGCTGTGTTCATGTTCGCTTCTTCATCCGTCATCAAACGAACATCCTCTTCCTCGTAGTCAAAGAGCTCTGGGAGTAGTCGCGTTGAGGCCCGCGAGTGGAATGGCAACCGTGGGAAACCGCACCGATCAAGGCCTTCTTCATCTCCTTCGCGTCATTGACCGGTCCCGAGAGCCGGCGATAGCCTTGCTCGTTATCACCGACAGAAGGTGCATAGTTGATCCCGATCAAGAGGGCCCTGTGTTCAGGAGGGGACGCAGTGGGTGACTGGCAATAGGTGGGGATGCGGGAGAGTGTGAAATGGGGGGACATGATGGAGGTGGAGACAACGTCCTCTCAAAGTTCTCTCGACCACGTACTGTATATACTGTATGGGGATGGGGCGATACACTCATACTGTACCTTGACTTCACGGATCCGTTCCATTACAAATACCGTAATGTAAAGCAGTAGGCCATTCGGACATTCGACCGCCGGCGCACTTGTAGAATAGACTTGGTGAGGAGGCGGTGCACCCACACCACGACGTGCCCACGTTTTAGGGTGTAGAAGAACAATCAGATGGCGAACCCCCCAGCCAGACGCCCAATTATTGTCGGAAACAGCCGTCTGGGGAGAGATACTCGGAGAACAAACCACCCAGCTCGCAGGCTCGCCAGACCGTGACAAGATCTCAGATGGGACCAGAAGAGAGGGTATGATGCCAAAGCCCGAGTACTGAGTACTGAGTATGCGCTTCGTCGGATGCAGCATCTCTCACAAGTCCACACCTAGTACTTGTAAAGTGACCGTTCGCCATTTGCCGATAATTAGCGCTCATCGCTTTTTATAACGTCAACAAGACGTCGCGTGAAAAGGTGAATGGATCGACACTGTTATCGCACTGCCCCTACAGCACTGCAATGCTAGTCGATAAGACACTGCATTCCAGAGTCGACATCCCGGATCTTATTGCAAACGTAGGCTTGGCGTGTGTGGGGCAGGTTGGTCCATCAGTCTTGTTTTTGGTGGTTTTTTCCCACGAAAAAATGCCTAAAACGGTGAAAAACGGCCAAAACAACAAAACCTAAAAACCTATGTCCATTTCTGCGAAAACCTATTCGAAATTAGTGCGGGAAAACCCCCAAAACCACTAAAACATATTGAAACCTGAAAACCTATTAATTTGCTTGCACGTCACTGTGGCTCAATCAGGCACACACCCTACTGGTGGTGTCTATCACCACAAACACTATACTTCTGACTCCTCTGAGTCCTCTCCCCACTCTAGCACAGTACTCATAGTCTCTCGTGCAGCAGTGCTGATAGAGCTTTTGCCTGAATTTGAACATATTTTCCGGATTTGGCCAAAATTTAGATTGGTTTTTGGGTTTCCGGGTTTCCCGAAACCGAAAAACCCGGAAAACCGCCAAGCAAAGGGCGACCCAACAGAGTGACTGGAAAATCATTCTGGTAGAGACTTTGAGCGAAGGACGAACGGATCTCAAGTCAAACGTCAGAGAGTGGTAGCCTTGGTAGTAGACACTACATAGAAACATGCGAAAAAAAAAAGAACAAAAAAATTAAATAAATAATAGGCAGGGCTGAAAGGTGAGTTGAGACGGTCCGGAATAATACAGAAATCGATCAACTTGAAAGAATACGTCCCACAAAACTGAAAGATAAACGGAAACAGGCATTATAAGGTCATTGTGAGTTAGCGAACGCAAGAAGGACACGAAAGGGGTGGGGCTACAATATTGAAAAATGAGATAATAAAAAACGTGCGTCATGAGCGCCAATGTGCAAATAAGAACGTGGAAAGTTGGAGGTCGTCGACAAGCGATGGGGATGTGTGGTGGTGGACAAAGAGACAACCTGCTAGTGTTGTCGATACTTAGACCCGAAAAACATCTTGCATGTTCTGAATAACAAATCATCAGGGTCGGAGCAAGACTCAAAAATGCTGATAACGCACCAAGGGCACGAGACTGCTAAGCTGTGAAAACACAAAACGTCAAATTACTTCGTACGTAAGGAGAAACGGCGCAACCCACGAGAGGCGTTCTATAAATTATCCATCTCGCCGTCGAAGAACGACGACTCAGCATCCGCAGATGACGGCTTCTCCTCCACACAGTTCGGGACTGGCGCCTGTTGCTGCTGCTTCTCGTTGTCGAGAGCCCTCGCCCTCACCGCGGGGGCGCCTGTGGCGCTCGCTTCTGACCGCGCGTTCTTCTTGAGCTTGGTCTTCTCGCTTCGCGTCCACTGGTGCAACTGGCGTGACGTCGCGTGGAGCTTATAACTACAAAATTAAGTTGCGCACGCTTACGCGCTTGTCAACATGAAACAGCAAACAAACATAAAATCATCTGGAGGGAGGGCACTCACCATCTGGAGGGAGGGCACTCACTTGATGTGCGTCATGAGTTCCTTGTACGAAGGGCGCTTGTTCTGTTCTAAAGAGATGACGTCTAATTGTAAGTGATTGGATAGGCCACCCCCAAAGACCGTGTGTACTCACCGAGGAAACTACACACGATCCGCGTCAAGGAACTATCGTACGCCTCCCACGTCCGCTGATAGTCTGAGCACGCCGCGAGCGAGACCACCATCGCTATCTGTGCCTCCGAGTCCGCACGGCACCAGCCGTTGCACGGGAAGCGCGACACTGGGGACGTGCACAATCGCGGCGAAGAGGGCAGGTCGTGCTCGCGCAAATGGCGTGCACCGACCTCGATCGGTGCGGGCGCGACGCGCCGGTCGATGGACAGCGGGACACTGACAAAGATGGGTAGCACGGAGAGCACGTTGGTGGGCGGCGCACTTGGCTTGCCACACGCGAGGGTGTTCGCGATAGCCGACTGCGGGGGTTGCTGCTGCTGCTGCCGCTTGTGAGAAAAGGGGGTCCGGGATGACTATCACGGAAAGGGAAAAAGGCCGCGTCAGGACGTGGAGGGTCTCCGTAAAGAAACGTAACGTTACATGCTGCGTTCCTGCGCACTGGGGATGGGGGAAGTTTGATGACGATGAGTCGTGAGACTGGGAGAGGTAAAATGGTAAAAAGCACTTGTCATGTTCTGCCGCGAATTTGTGCGACGTTTATCCTTTGAGCGCCAAGGTACGTACGGAGAGTTGCAGTGGTAATGGGGGAGATCTAGAAGGGTCCCAGAATGGCACGTGTCCAGCAACGCCTTGCATAGCGGGTTTAACGAATCAGGCCTGGAAATCGGGGCGATATGGTGTAAACGACGCAAAGGAGCGAACATCCCGTAGGTAGAGGCTTCACAAGGATATCGTTAAGTTCCTACGGTGAGAGCGGGCACGTTGCGTTAGCACGCATCAGAGGGCGGGAATCAGAGAAACACGCAGGCGCACATTATCGACAATGTCGTCATCGATCGTGATGAGGTCTGTAGAGAGGGGGAAAGGCAGGCGTGCGTGGTCATACACTATCGCGAGGGGAGGAGAAGGAGGGGACTTACACTCGTCTTGGAAGTCTTCCTCATTGAGGTCCTTCGAAAGCTGCTGGTTGGAGTGTCCCGAGTCTGGTGGATGGGCCGGACGCACAGGTTCAGAGCGTGATAGGGCGTAGAAGCTGTGATGAACGAGGAGAGCACGTACAGAGGAACGTGAAGCGGTCACCATACGCGGCGTCGGCGACTAGATGCCGCAGCTCGCGCAGCTACAGATCCCGAAGCCCCACGCCCAAGAAGTCAGCCGAGCGAACGCAGAAAACAGAGACGTAAGAACGGAGGAAACTGACGATGTTCTTACGGGTCGGCTGGAGGTGGGCAGGCAGCGCCGGGTCGTCCTTGAGCACCACGACGTCCTCCGCGGGTACCCATACGTGCCTGTGTCTGTGTCAGCGGATAGATATAGCGGAAACAATAATGAGACAATAAAAAAGAGAGACAATAAAACAAATGGGAAAAGGGGAATAAGAAAAAAGGGAGGGCGGGTGTCGGGATAGGACTAAGTAAGGGATGGGTACCGACGTGCATGATTGTCATGTTCGGAAGAGCAGCTCTAAGACAAGCTTACTAGGATCAGGGATGCACAACCACATCATGATCAATACATACACCGAGGGCGAGGCGATGTGCCACAGAGAAGGAAGTTCTACGACCCCCAGTATGACGATGTAACAGTTGTCAAATCAGGTAATATTTTTTACTGTATTATGCGATGGTCTCGTGGCCCGGTTCGTGGCTCATCGGTTCACCTTCGACTTGCTCACGTACTCTTGCTAGTCTGCTATCCTCACTAACAAACCTCCCATCTCCAGCACCATGTCTTCATCTTCCCAAACACCTGCGTCCTTTTCGCAATTCAAACCAATTCTTGATGCCGCCTTGAGCGAGTACAAGAAAAAGACCGGGAAAGACCTATTAGACAACTGGCTCACCAAGGAACTGCAAAGCTGCGAGTCCGTCGAGGCCGTCCTAGACATAATTCAACATCAAGCCGAGGCATTTGATAAGTTTAGGGGTGGCGATAAGAAGTTAATGAAATGGATCGGTTCATCGGTGCACGTCCTTTACACAATTTCTGCGACTCTTGGCGAAGGTATTGGCATGGTGCGTATCAGGAAAACACATCGTGATGACCTGAGGTGCATTGTAACATCGGTGTACAGGCGCTTCCTTCTGCGAAAGCCGTCTTTGCCGGAATTGGTGTCCTCCTCGCTGTTTGTTCATCTGTGTACCTTTTTGTTGACCCTTTTAATGCTGATATTTTACAGGCAGCAAAGGATGTCTGGGCGAGCCACGATTTGCTCGTCGACCTCTTTGAGCGCATTCAATTCTTCCTCAAGCGCCTCGGGGTTTATACTCGGTTTTCACCCACCAAGGATATGGTAGAGGTACTAGCGAAAATCATGGCCGAGATAATCTCTATACTCTCCATCGCGATGAAAGAGATGCAACAAAGTCGAACAAGTAAGTTATTTCTGCGAGATATACCTAATTAGCATTTGACCGCTCGTATTTTAATCAGAAACATATCTCAAGAGGTTAGTGGGAAGGACCGATATCGATGATGCCCTAAAGAGGTTGGATTGCCTGACACAGGAGGAGGTTCGAATGGTGATAGCTCAGGTTCTGAAGGCCATTAATGGGTTCAAAGATGGTGCGCAACCCTACTAACCAGCACCCACTCCTTGCTGGACTTTTGTCCTACTAGATGCCAAGAAAGCCAACGAGGCTGTGCAACAGATAGCGAACAACGTGGGTAAAATAAAGGACAACCTGGACGAAATTAAGTGTTCGTGATCTGCTCCCTCCATTGCCTCCGTTGTGGAGACTGAAACATCGCCGCAGGGAACCAGATAGAACAGGACGTTCGAAAATGGTTTTCCCCACCGGACCCGTCCGTAAATTACAACATCGCGCGCGAGGCTTACCTAGAGGGAACTGCCGCGTGGTTCTTTCAAGGTAGCATATTCAAGGAGTGGGAATTAGTCGGTTCCCTCCTTTGGATACATGGAAAACGTACGTTCCTCCTATCTTACGCTGCACAACTCCTGATGGTCTCTCCGCTTCCGTAGCGGGCTCGGGAAAAAGCGTCCTTTGGTTCGTCATTTCCCTACTCATCCCCAACCACGGGAACTCATTTTGACTAAAGCTCTGCGATCATCAAACACGTTATATCGTTACGCGATGCCGGACATATCTCCTTAGCGTATTTCTTCTTTGACTTTCGAGACAAGGAAAAAAAACAAAACGTTCGCAACCTTCTCACCTCTCTTCTCATTCAACTTTCTGCCCACTTGAACCCTTGCTGCAAGATAATTTCCCGTATTTATTCGACACACGTGAAGGGCACGCAACAACCTAGCATTGGGGTCTTGACGAATTGTCTTCTAGAGATGCTCTTTGTCGCCGCACAAAAACCAATCTACATCATCGTTGACGCACTCGATGAGTGTCCCAACATCTCTGGGTGGCCAACCCCTCGAGCAGAACTCCTTAAGCTTCTGAAAAGCCTTGTCGATCTGTGCATTCCGAGCTTGCATATATGTGTTACTAGCCGCCCGGAGATTGACATCAAATTTGTTCTCGAGCCACTTGCCTATGATGCTGTTTCACTTCATGATGACAGTGGGCAAAAGAAGGACATTTCCCACTACGTTCACACCGCTGTTTACTCGGACGGGATGATGGCGAGATGGCGAGATGACGATAAGGAGCTGGTTGTCAAGGTGCTGTCTGACAAAGCGGACGGAATGTAAGGGCCCCATCCTCGGCCATAGATCTTCTTATCATATATCGTACAGGTTCCGTTGGGTATTCTGTCAGCTGGAGGTGCTGCAGCATTGTCTCACATCAAGTATTCGTCAGACCCTTGACCAGTTACCCGAAACGTTGGACGAGACCTATGCGCGCGTACTCAGTCAAATACCCCAGGTGAACCGAGTACCGGCTCATCGTATGCTACAGTGCCTCATGGTAGCCGTCCGTCCCCTTCGTGTCGAAGAGTTCGCAGAACTGCTTGCATTCGAGTTCGGTACAGCCCAGGGAGCGGTTCCAAAATACCGTGCGGATTGGAGGCCGAATGACCAAGTACAGGCCGTGCTGTCCACATGCTCAAGTCTGATCACAATCGTCGACGACCACGGTCCTCAGGTCGTCCAGTTTTCGCACTTCTCCGTGAAAGAGTTCTTGATGTCGGATCGCCTCACATCCTCACTCGGAGACTTCTCTCAATATCGGATCCTACCCGGAGCCGCCCACACGATCCTCGCTCAGGCCTGTCTCGGATTTCTTCTTCATTCGAATGACCACGTCGACGAAAAGAGCGTCAAGGGCTTCCCTCTGGCAGAATATGCGGCTAAACACTGGGTTGCGCATGCCCAATTCGAGGACGTCGCATCACGTGTGAAGGACGGAATGGAGTCTCTCTTCGACTGCGACCAACCTCATTTCGCGGCATGGGTTGGAAGATACAACATAGACCATGTGCCCTTTCCGGTGTCGCCGTCAAAGATACCTACACCCTTGTACTATTCCTCGCTTTGTGGATTCCGCGACTTGGTTGAACACCTTGCCATCAAACATCCGCATCACGTAAATGCCATTGGTGGCGGGTATAAGTTTCCGCTGCGTGTAGCAATAGTTGGGAAGAAGAACATCAGGGTTGCGGAGATACTACTTCAGCTCGGTGCGAATCCCGATATCCGGGGAATGGGAAAACAGGCACCACTTCACGAAGCAATCAGAGACATCAGCATGGTGCAGATCCTACTCAAGCATGGCGCCGACGTAAATTGTCGGCAAGATGATCTCCGTACCCCACTACATCTGGTGGCATGGTACGGGGAGCTCGAGGTAGCTCGGGTGCTACTTGAGCACAAGGCAGACGTCGATTCTCGGGACAACATGGGCAAGGCTCCGTTGCACCTACTGTTTGAACATACTGTTCGCTGCTATGGCAATATTCCCGACCTTGCGCAGTTATTACTGGAGCATGGCGCGGATGTAAATTGTCAGCAAAATGATCTCTGTACTCCACTCCATCTGGCGGCACGGTACGGAGAGCTCAAGGTAGTTCGGGTGCTACTTGAACACAAGGCAGACGTCGATTCTCGGGACAACATGGGCAAGGCTCCGTTACACCTACTGTTTGAACACGCTGTTCGCCGCTATGGCAATATTCCCGACTTTGCGCGGTTATTACTGGAGCATGGCGCGGATGTAAATTGTCAACAAGATGATCTCTGTACTCCACTTCATCTGGCGGCACGGTACGGAGAGCTCAAGGTAGCTCAGGTGCTACTTGAGCACGGGGCAGACGTCGATTCTCGGGACAACATGGGCAAGACTCCGTTGCACCTACTGTTTAAATCCAGTGTTCGCGACTATGACGATATTCCCTACTATGACGATATTCCCGACTATGACAATATTCCCGACTTTGCACGGTTATTACTGGAGCATGGCACGGACGTGAACATACGGGACGAGGACGGCAATACTCTGTTACACCTGGTAATGAACTTGTGGATGTACAAGTTCGCGAGGATTCTTCTTGAGCTTGGCGCAGATGTAAGCGTAGAGAACAACATGGGAAAGACCCCATTGCACCTACTGTTTGAAGACGATGACCCCGGCGATGACGATATTCCTAACTTTGCACGGTTATCACTAGAGCATGGCGCGGACGTGAACTTACGGACAACGAACGAGTGGACCCTGTTACATGTGGCAGTTTTCAGGGGGTGGCTCGAGACCGCAAGGATGCTTCTCGACCATGGTGCAAACGTGAACGCGGAGAATGAGCAGGGTCAGACGCCGTTGCACCTAGTGTCACGAGGACATTATTACTCCCAAGAACACGGTGTCGGTCTTGCACGGATGTTACTGGAGCGTGGCGTAGACGTCAATGCCCCGGACAAGGACCACGACACAGCATTGCATTCTGCCTCTGATTTTGGGAGGATCGAGATCGCAAGGGTGCTGCTCGACCATGGCGCAAACGTGAACATGGAGAACGAGCGGGGCGAAACACCGTTGCACATAGTATCACGAGGCAAATATGACTCCCAAGAACATGGTGTCGGTATTGCACGGCTACTGCTGGAGCGCGGCGTGGATGTCAATGCACAAAATAAGGACTACAACACTGCGTTACATTCGGCAGCTTTCAGGGGGAGGCTCGAGATCGTACAAGTACTTCTTGACCAGGGTGCAAACGCGAATACAGAGAACGACCGGTGCGACGCTCCATTGATCCATGGGCTTCGAGGTGAATATTACTCCCAAGAGCATACTCTTTGTGTTACTCACATATTTCTAGTGCACGGTGTGGACACGAATGCCCAAAATAAGCAGTATAATACCGCATTACATTTTGCGTGCTACTTTGGGAAGATCGAGATCACACAGATACTTCTCGACCATGGTACAAACGCGAACCTGGAGAACGAGCAGGGTGAGACGCCGTTGCACCTAGTGTCACGAGGGGAATATGACTCCCAAGAACATGGTGTCGGTACTGCACGGCTACTTCTGGAGCGCGGCGTGGATGTCAACGCACGGAAGAAGAACAAGGCCACCCCGTTACATTCGGCAGCTTTCAAGGGGAGGCTCGAGATCGCAAGGGTGCTTCTCGACCACGGTGCAAACGTGAACGCGGAGAACGAGCGGGGCGAAACGCCGTTGCACGCAGTGTCACAAGGCGAATATGACTCCCAAGAACATGGTGTCGGTATTGCACGGCTACTGCTGGAGCGCGGTGTGGATGTCAACGCACAAAGCAAGGACTACGATACCGCGTTACATTCGGCAGCTTTCAGGGGGAGGCTCGAAATCGTACAGGTGCTTCTTGACCACGGTGCCGCAATGCCCCATTGATCCATGGGCTTTGAGGTGAAATATTGTTCCCAAGGACATACTCTTCGTAGTAACTTGGCGGATTTTGATCCACCGGAGGCGAACGCGGGCACGCCTGCGGGCGGCGACCGCTAAGTCTCGTTTTTCAGTTTCGGTTAGGTAAAGGCCTCTGGGATTCAGTACGGCCTTTCACATGCTTCTATGTTGCTTTTGTTTTATTACTATGTGCGCGTGTGTTCACGCTACGCCGTTATGTGTGTGTACACTCTTCAGGTTTCGAGAACCCGGAAACCGGTCAAAAATAGTTTTTAATAGTTTTTCTCAAGGGGGGTCAAACTTTTTAAAAATTGCACGGGGTCGGTAAATTTTTTTAAGGGATTTAGACTTACCCCCCCCCCCAACCGCCTAA
>Ga0137385_10003906_pt1 | contig 12977 bp, 12 predicted proteins | sample SagtaG_FD_104921 | JGI IMG/M metagenome (GOLD analysis project Ga0137385, IMG submission 104921) | Vadose zone soil microbial communities from Sagehorn Ranch, Mendocino, California, USA - Sage2_R_80_16 metaG | ecosystem: Environmental > Terrestrial > Soil > Vadose zone | place: USA: California...
CCGATGTGCGGAGCGAACACGGAGGAGAGGCGGGCATGATGATCTTCGCCCAACCATAGCGGAAAGACATTGAACTTGTGATTGCCGGGAAACATGGTGTAGAACGCCGAGAGATTTCCAAGCGTTTCCTCAATGACTTGAGCACGCGCATCCACGAAGATGCGGTGCACAGCGGGCACAACATCACGAAGCTGCTCTGGGCTGCGGGCGGCGAGGAGAAGGCGTAACGAGAACTCGCCCTGGGCCTTCTTGTCCAACGACCTTATGACGTCACTCAGGTCATGGACGCTGTTGTTCGCGGCCTTGGCTCCGGCTCCTGTATCGAGCGACGCCGTATCCCGTCCACTCATCACACGGGCCAGAACTCCGACTTTGAAAAACGAAATGAACTTCTCTTGAGCGTCAATCTCGTGGCGAGCTTCGGCCGCAGACTTTACACGCCACGTAGAGCACAGGACGGCATCGCAATCGAGCGAAAGCAGGCCGGAGAAAAGACAAGGGCGAGATGCTTCCGGCGTGGCCTTGAGGGAGAACATCTGGACATGGCGTTTGCCGACCTGTACGTGGTCCTTATGCCAGGCGACAGGATTCTTGACGATTTGGCGGTCAATGCCTGTATCGCTGCGAAGCTGATCAAGACCTGCCCATTCCTCAAGATTGAAGAGATAACTAAAGAACTGGAATGCTTCGTTCTTGGCGAGGCGCCGGAGACCAAGCGAATTGCCAAGATGACCTTCAAGCAACGCAGCGGTCTTCTCCAAGTCGGCCAGCGTGCGCGAGGTCGCATAGTTTTTCTCGTCGGGCTTCTGTTGAAGCACCTTCAGCTTTGCTGGCTCCAGCGTGAGGCACCAATGGAGATCGATGCGGCGAAAGCCGGCAGTTTTCCGAAGGTGTTCCATGCGATCGCTCGCGAAAACCTCAGTGACCGAGTCTTTGTACTTTGGCTCACGAGGCAGATCAAAGCCCGACATGACCCGGCTGTACTGGTAGAGGCAGGAGCCTTCTGGCAGACCTCGCAAGGCACCTTCAATCGAACGAACACGGGACTCGAGTTCCTGATCGGTGAGGCTTTCTTCATCCATGCCCGTGAGGGAAAAGAGGCATCCATAGCCGCCACCCTTCAGGGCGAAGATGTTTGGACCGACGAACCGGGAGATCGGAACGATACTGCAGGCCGCTCCGGCCTTCGCGAACCACGGTGTGTGTTTGAGCTGTTCAGTATTTGCGAGGGTCATAGTAGGACTTCTGGTTGAGGCCAAGGCCCCAAAGTTGAAACATCTTTGGGTGTTTGCGGACGATGAGCCAAGCGCCGCCCGCTAATGTTGGAAAGCTGAGAATGGCCAGCAATCGAAACCCAACGAGAAAAACCGCTACGGTCACAAAGACGATGACCATCCACGTCGAAAGCTCAAGGCCTAACTTGGCCCTCGGCCGGTTCAAAGCCTGGTTGATCGGTAACGGTTCTCCTCGCCTGGTGGTATGCATGGCGTCCGCCTACGGTATCGACTGGCCGGTTAGAGAACCAATCCAGCCGGCACCCCATCCCAGAACTCCAGCGCCGAACAGCGCACCGAAGAGACCCGGAATAGCGTCCTGAAAACGTCCGCTCATCATGCGAATTCCGGCAAAGATCAGCCCGCCGAAACAGATGATGGCACCCGCATAAACGGCGAATGTCTTGAACGTTCCCATGAGGGTTGTCGCACCAGAGAAGTCCATCGTTCCCTGGGCGTGTGCGACGCTGGAAAACGAGAGTGCGAGGAGTGTGGGTGCCATCAGGTGGATGGAACGAACGATGTTGCGGTTTGAGCGGCGAGCCACGTGGCGGAAAGAGAACCGCAAGCTGTTCACATTCCGGAACGGACGTGTGCGCCTCTGAGTTGATTCGGTGTCGTGGAGACGATGGAATTGACGAAGCATTGATCCTCCGAAACGGCTCATCGTTCGCCGTTATGTTTCGGAAGTTAGAACCCCAACTCGCTATCGTCCAATACTTCCTACGCGGTTCGCTATAGCTTTTGTCTATCGCTCGCTTTAGGCCGAGATCTCAAACTTCAAGGAGAGTTGCGGACGATTCGGCTTTACGGGGATGCGGGGAGGCAGTGAGTCTTCACTAAGCAAGTACTTGTCGATGAATAAGAGTGCGGGATGTTCCGCTCCTCGGAGATGAACAAAGGCGGTATCGGCGGTCCACTCTATGCCGCCAATTCGACGGGTCGTCACATCCGATTCCAGTGTGGAATCTTCAGTCGCCAAAGCGATGCCGAATCCGTCGCGAACTAAGAGCTGAATATCCTGAGGTGTCGCAGCCGAACAAGAGATATGAATGCTATATCCTGCCTCGGCGAACAGTTGCATGAGCCGTGAGTGAGCAGATGGATGCCCATCGGGATCTCGGAAGATTGTCAGTCGCTTTGACAGTTCGTCCAGAGAGATCAGTGATTTCTCTGCAAGCTGATCGTCGGATCGCATACAGGCAACGAGTGGACTGCTCGCGATGTGCCTGATACTCCAATTTGGTCCAATAACGGGAAGGATCAGCAGCGCGCAATCCAGGTCGCCGCGTTCAATGCGTTGCAGGACGTGCACCGTCCCGCCACCGGAAAGCTGTAACGCGCATTCTGGGAAATGCTTACTGTAGCTCGCGCGGAAGGCTTGAAGATGGCGCGAGTTCACGAAGGGAGAGAAGCCCACTCGCAACGGAGGTATTTTTCCAAGGAAAATTTCTTTGGCGATCTTGAACACATGTGACCGACCGTGAAGCGTTGCAATTGCGTAATCAACCACCATTTTTCCAACCGGTGTTGGAAAAACACCATCTGGTGTCCGATTGAATATCTTGATGCCCAACTGCGCTTCAATGTCTTTGATTTGCTTGCTGAGTGAAGGTTGCGATAGGAAAAGTCGTTCAGCTGCTCGCGTAAAATTGCCCGTTTCGGCTACTGCTGCGATGTACTTCAGATGCCTGAACTCCACCAACTCTGACATAGGCCCGTACCGCCCCGATGGGATCGATCCGCGAATCCGTATCGTCCAGATTTGCGATGTCGCAAATTACGTTTGCAATCCCATGGTTTTCGAGGGAATCTCCATTGTCAATAAGACACGCAGACGTGACCTAGGTTCGGCCGCTCGAATAAGCCTCTTCCTGCAGGTTTTTTCGTCATAGCTTTTGCTTGAATCCCGATAGACAAGAAGTATTGGACTCACTATTCGATCCGTTACACCCTTGCTTGAGCCTTCGGTTACATGGGCTCGCTCATGCACCGAGCATCGCCGCAAAGGGGAAGTTATGGCAATGATGAAGCGCACAACGGGCGAGCTGCCAATGCGATTGATTGAGTCCAATGTTGAACTACAGGCACCGACAGAGCGCAAACCGCCAAACCGCGCGGTTGAGGTCGATCCTCTCCTAACCGCAGAGGATGTGGCGAATCGCCTCAACGTGAGCACGGATTGGGTTTGGGATCACTCTTCCAGGAAGAAACCCTTCTTACCTGTCATTCGCATGGGCGATGGAACTCTTCGCTATCGACACAGTGGCATAGAAGCGTTCATTGATGAACGTGAACGTGTCTCTTCTATGGGCCGTCGCACGGGCTAACGCAGTAAAATGGAGGAGCCCACTGCTTCCGCCACAGAACTGAGGAACCCATGGGCAAGTCGCACCAGGTGGGATCGATCGTCCTGCGCGGTAGGCGCTGGTATGGCTACTACCGCAAGGATGCCATCGATCCTGAAACAGAGGAAGTCCGAAACGCAAGGGTTGTAGTTGCGCTCGGACTCAAGACGGAGATGACCAAACCCGCAGCGCGAGAAGCGTTGCGAAAAGAGATCGCCAAACAGACGGGCAAACTCCCAGAAGGCAGAATTCAGAAAGACACTGTCACCTTTGAGTGGTTCGTTCGGAACCGTTACTTTCCCATACGACAGGGAGACTGGCGGCCCGAAACGGCGAGAGAGAAGACAGCTCAAATCGAGATTGATTTGATCTCGAAGTTCGGCTCGGACCCAATGGAGTCGATCGACAAGTTTGAGCTGCAAACGCATGTGAACCATCTGGCAAAGACTTACTGCCAGGATCGGGTGAAGCAAGCGCGCTCTTACCTCAAGTCCATCTTCGACGAAGCAATCGAGCAGGAGTTCCTGGTCAAGGACCCGACCCGGACGCTCAAGATTCCAAAGAATCTCAGAGCGAAGGACAAACGGATTTTGACCTGGGAGCAACTGAGAGCGGCATTGGCGGCGGCAACGCGTCGAGACCGGCTCATTCTCCTTCTCGACATGACCGATGCCCTTCGGCCGAGTGAATTGTTCGCGATTCGTTGGCGTACGTTCGACGACGTGAACACCCTCGACCTAACCGAAACCGTCTACCGTGGGAAGGTACGTACCTACGGCAAGACCCCAAAGAGCCTTGGCAAGATGCATCTTCCGGATGACCTTGCAACGGAGCTCATTCAGTGGAAGCTGGAGTGTAAAAAGGCTTCGTGTGGGAACCCCCTGTGCCAGAAACCCGGGCACAGAAAGTCCTCGCCCGATGACCCCATGTTCCCAAACGCAGATGGCGGGTTCATGGATACTTCCAACTACCGCAGTAGGGTACTAAAGCCCCTCGCGGAGTCTTTGGAGATCCCGAAGCTGAACTTCCAGGTGATCCGGCGGACCATCGCCACACGAGCACAGAGTCTGGGGTCGGTGAAGGATATCCAATCTCACCTGCGTCACTCGCGAGCCGATACCACGGCGAACGAGTACATGCAGGAGCTCCCGGAGAGCGTGCAGCAGATGGTAGGAACGGTCTACGAGCTGCTCACCTCAGCAACAACGCCGCAGCAAATCATGTAGGTTTGCGGCGGAAAAAACCGGCGAAGTTGGTGCCAGTTGATTCACTTTGGCACCAAATGGCACCAAGTACCCTTGGCCGATTGCTCTAAGTTGTTGATTTGATGGTGGGCACAGCAGGATTCGAACCTACGACTTCCACCGTGTGAAGGTGGCACTCTACCGCTGAGTTATGCGCCCGGAACCACTGGAGCCCCATCCGGCTTCCGTCAATACCGTACTCACTGAGCATACACGCGGACCCCGCCTCCGCGCACCACGATGAGCATTTTTCCATCCGTCGTGAAAATCCGTGCCCCTCCGCAACTCCCCCGCATCCGGTGGCCCGGCCCGCTCCACCGGTCAAACCCGGAACCTCCAGCTCTTTGGACACAAGCCGCCTTACACACCAGTAATGTTATCGACACCCACCCCCGCAGCCTTCTGTTTCCCGGCAAAGTACAATAACCAAGCCACATGCCTTCCCCACCAGAGAATCCGCGTTCGCCCCTTCCGCCACCGTCCAAACGATCCCGGACGCCGCACAACGGCTCGGAGGATCCGCCGGAGGACGACACCCTCCCGGATAGCGAATCCGGCGGCGATGAAATTCCTGCGGATGTCGACCCAACCGCGCAACCTCACGAGGAAGACGGGGTTATGAAAGATATGGCGACACTGGCCGTCAATCCGGGTGTCCTCGAAGGCGTTCCACAGCAGAGCGTTTCTCAGGGCTCGACGCATTTCAATGCGATGGAAGACTCCGCCATCATGCTGGAGCTCCGCGCCGGCAATATGTCAGGCTTCGACTTCCTGATTCATAAGTACCGGAAGCCGATTATCAATTTCATGTATCGGATGGTGCATAATCAGGCCGTCGCCGAAGAACTCGCCCAAGAGGTGTTCCTCCGGGTCTATCGTTCCCGCGAGACCTATCGCGCCGAGGCCCGATTCAGCACCTGGCTGTACCGCATCGCCACAAACCTCGGCGTCAACTATGCCCGCGACACCAGGCACGAACGCGCCGCATCGACCGTCTATCTAGACGAGGTAGACCCTGAAACCGGCGCCACGCAAGATGTCGCGGACAGCACACCCGGAGTGGAGTCCAACCTGCTCCACCGCGAGCGCCTCAACGCGATCCGCCAGCACGTGCTTGCGCTTCCGGAACGTCAACGCATGGCCGTCCTCATGCACAAGTACGAGGGCATGGACTATAAGCAGATCGGCGAGGTACTTAAACTCAGCGAGTCGGCCACAAAATCATTGCTCTTTCGCGCATATCAGACCCTGCGCGAAAAACTGAAGGAGTTTATTTAGAGACTTTTACCAAGCGCGTCTCGTCCAGATTCACAAAGCATGGATGGGAAGACGAAATCAAAATAACTCGCAAGACGCGCAATGCTGAAAATACGACGCGTCCGCGAAGGAAAGGAAGGACCACTATGAATTGCAAAATCTGCCAAGCCGAACTCCCCAATCTGGTGCTTGAGCCCTCCGCGCCCGAAAACGCTGCTGCGCGCGCTCACATCGCCACCTGCGCAGTCTGCGCCCGGGAACTCGCCGCCTTTGAGGCAACGTTCTCTCTACTCGACTCCTGGCACGTGCCTGAGGTTTCCCCCTACTTCGACCAGAAGCTGGCGGTCCGTCTTCGCGAAGCGCAGTCTGAGCCTCCCGCCGGCTGGTTCGAGCGGATCAAATCTCGCCTGCTCTTCAATACCGGCCGCCAGTTCCGTCCGGCCCTGGTTGGAGCGCTGGCGGTTCTGCTGATTGCCGGAGGCGGAGGCGTCGGAATCTCCAATTTCTCCCGTCGGGTTCAGCCGTCCGCAGCCGTCAACGACCTGCAACTCCTCGACAAGAACGAGCAGGCGCTGCAACAAATGGACCAGCTCATCCAGGATGACGACCCCACCGATGGCAATGATCCCGCGCCACCGCCGAGTTAGTGATGCCCTCCCCGTTCCTGCTAGTCATCCCTGATTTCCCTTCGCTTAGGAGGTAAAAAAAACTTTACGCAATTTGGGCCCTTCACAGTAGACTTCAGATGCAACAAAGGCCCCGGATTCAGGACGTTGAAACAGGAGTTGTCCCCTCTGGATCTGTGCATCATCACCAATTGGATACTGCGGCCCAATTCAGGGCGCCGCATACACTATGAACTCGCATCTCCCATCCCGGCTCTATCTTGGCGCGGCATTCATGCTGCTGTTCGCCGTTGCGCCGGCGTTCGCCCGCCAACAGAAGTCTTCACCGCCGCCGGTTATGGCCAAGCCAAATCGTATCCCGCCCCCGCCGCGCGCCGAGACCCGCCCCGAGAATAGACCCGCCACAAATGACGCCGCCGGCAGGGCCGCCGCGCAGAATCAGCAACATCTGCAGAGGTGGATGGAAAGCCACAGCCGTCTCTCCCTTCCCGAGCAACAGCGCGCCCTTCAAAATGAGCCAGGTTTTCGCGAGCTTCCTTCGCAGGTACAACAGCACGAGCTCAATCAGCTCGGCCGGCTCTACAGCATGAGTCCGCAGCAGCGCACTCAGATTCTCCAGCGTAACGAGCTACTCGAGCATCTCAGCCAAACGCAGCGCCAGCAATTCCGCTCGGGCATGGAGCAATACAACTACCTGCCTCCGGACCGCAAAACCATATTCCGCAAAGCCTTCCGCGATCTCCGCCAGATGCCGCCCTCGCAGCGTCAGCAGGTTATCGATTCTCCCGCCTTCCGTGCCCAGTTCTCCGAGAACGAGCGCTCCGCTCTATCCAGTGTCCTCGCCGTCGAACCCTACCCGCCCGTCCGCGCTCCGAACGAAGCTCCATAGCCACCGCGCACCCTTCGGCTCACGCATCCTCAATTCCGGAAGAAGTTCCGCGCCAGAAACACAACATTCGCGGGCCGCTCCGCCAGTCGCCGCATAAAGTACGGGTACCAGGCCGTCCCGAACGGGATATAGACCCGCACGCCAAAACCCTCCGCCGCCAGCCGTCGTTGCAGATCGCGCCGCACTCCATACAGCATCTGGAACTCGAACGCACTCTTCGCCACTCCCTGCTCGCGCACGAACCGTAACATCTCCTCCACGATCGCCTCATCGTGTGTAGCAATTCCGCAGAACACGCCTGAGGTCGCCATCCGCTTCATCAGCTTCACATAATTCGCATCAACATCCGCTTTCGCCGGAAACGCGACCTCCGGCCCTTCCTTGTACGCTCCCTTGCAAAGCCGAATGCGAATCCCCTGCCCCAGCAGCCGCTCCGTATCCGCCTCCGTCCGGTAAAGATACGACTGCAGCACTGTCCCCACACTCGCCGGAAAGCGCGCATGCAGTCGCTCCGTCATCGCAATCGTTGCCTCGGTATACTCCGACCCCTCCATATCGATACGCACAAACGAGCCCACCCTCGCCGCATGGCTCACCACCTCGCCCACAATTCCCTCGGCCAGGTCCGCATCGATGTCCATCCCCATCTGGGAGAGCTTCAAGCTCACATTCGCATTCAAGTTTCCAGCCTCGATCGCATCCAGCAGCCTGTGATAAATCTCCGCCGCCGCACGCGCCTCTGCCTCCGCCGACACGCTCTCACCCAGCGAGTCCAGCGACACCGCAATCCCCTCGCGATTCACCCGCCCGCAAGCCGCGACCGCCCCCTCCACCGTCATCCCCGCCACGAATCGCGACGCCAGCCGCCGCCCCATCAGCGACCGCTCCGCCCAACCCCGCACCACCTTGTTCTCCGACAGCGCAATAAACAAAGACCGCAGCAATACTTACCTCTCGTTCTGCACGCCTATTCTCGCACCGCGCGCGCAGAAAGTCCGCGATCAGGCACCATGATTGCAAATTTTGCATTCAATCGAATTTCGCCCTACCCATCCCACGGCGAAACGGGTCACCACCCTACCCGTGCGCTTGCGTGCTCGAACTCACCTTCGCCTGCTTCACCGCGGGAGTCACCATCTTGCTCGTATCCTTCAGCGCCGCAATGTCCTCGTCGTACCGCCCCGCAATCGAGTTACCCCGAATAATCGCCATCTCTTCAAGCATTTTCATGCCGTCTTTCAGATAGCTCATCCGGCTGCGTTCATCGTGTCCCCACGTCACTGGCACCTCGCGAATGTCGTATCCCAGCTTCCGCGCGATAAACAGAATCTCCGGGTCGAACCCCCAGCGCTCGATCCGCTGCAGCCGAAAAATAATCTGCGCCGCCGGCCGCTTGAACGCCTTGAACCCGCACTGCGTGTCCTTGAACGGCAATCCCATCACCGTCCGCGTCACCCAGTTAAAACACCGCCCAAAAAATCTCCGGTACAGCGGCTGATGAATCGTCTGCCGGGTCCGGTCCATCCACCGCGACCCGATCGCCACATCCGCCCCATCCGCGATCGCCGCCAGCAGCAACTCCGCCTCTTCCATCGGCGCAGACAGGTCGGCATCCGTAAACATCACCACTTCACCCGAAGCCTGCAGCAGCCCGTTGCGAACGGAATATCCCTTGCCCCGGTTGCCCTCATTCTTCACCAGGTGCAGTCGCGGATACCGCGTCATCCATCGATGAATGATCTCCGCGGTCGAGTCCGTCGACCCATCGTCGACGACCAGCACCTCCGCATCCCAACCCTGCTTCTCGACACACGACATCACACGATCGAGCGTCAGCTCGATGCGCGCGCTCTCGTTGTAGGCCGGAATAACTATGCTCAACTGCGGACGTGCCATTGAATCTCCGGATCTTCGTCCCTGCATACTCGGCAGGCCCGAGCATCCTTCTACCACCGTCCTGTGCCGATAACCAAGTGGCTGGCATCGCCAATCCGCGTGCCGCAAAGAACGCTCTTCATCTGACTTTAAGCTTTGGACGAGCCAGTTGTCAGTTTAGCCGCACAAATCGTATTTTGCTATGCTGTGTACTCCTTTGCAAATACTCGGCAAACCCTTTGCCCCGTGTTTCCTCCCCCAATTCCGACATCGCAACATCACAAAAAATGGGCTAAACTCCTCATCATGCCGGAAGACTTTCCCACCCCGCCTCCTCCTCCGCCTCCCGCACCAGCAGCCGCCCCGCCGTACACCCCGCCTTACGCCTACGCGCAGCCATCTCCGTCGCCCTATCCGACGTATGGCATGCCGCCGCGACCGCGCCGTTCCCCATGGTTCTGGGTGGCCGTTATCGGAGGCTCTTTCGCCGTCGTCGCGCTCCTCATCACCACCATGGTCTGGTCCACCGTCAGAAACCTCAACGGCGATTCGTCCGCCTCGCTGGACGGCTTTGGCGGCTCGAAGATCGGCGTCATCGACATCGACGGAGTCATCCTCGACGCCGACAAGGTCGATAATCAGATCCGCAAGTTCGGCGACGATTCCTCCATCAAAGCCATCATCCTCCACATCAACTCTCCCGGCGGAGGCGCCGCCGCCTCGCAGGAGATCTACCACGAGGTTCTCCGCGTCCGTCAGGAAAAGCATAAGAAGATCATTGCCTCGGTCGAATCCGTCGGCGCATCCGGCGCCTACTACATCGCCAGCGGCTGCGATAAGATCTACGCCAACGACGCCTCCGTCGTCGGCTCCATCGGGGTCATCATGGAATGGACCAACTACGGCGACCTCATGAAGTGGGCAAAACTCAAGAACGTCATCGTCCATGCCGGCAAACTCAAAGACGCCGGTGACCCGACCCGCGACATGACCCCCGAGGAACAGGTCTACTTCCAGTCCCTCGTCGATAACATGTACGGCCAGTTCGTCCACGACGTCGCCACCGGCCGACACTCCACCGACGACAAAATCCGCCCGCTCGCCACCGGCCAGGTCTGGACCGGCCAGCAGGCTATCGACCCCAAGCTCGGCCTCATCGACAAAGTCGGCGGCTTCCGCGTCGCCCTCATCGACACCGCCCGCGACGTAGGCATCAGCGGCGAACCCACCATCGCCCGCCCCGCCAGCGCCAAAAAGGGCCTCCTCGCAACCCTCACCGACGACAGCGACACCCTCTTCCCCAACCCCAGCAAACTCCTCGACCAGGCCCCCGGCTTCTACTTCATGTGGAAGTAGCGCCACTCCAATCCTAGGGTGCCCCATGATCAACGAGTGTGCTTCTCCGCTCGTTGATCGTGGGGGTTACTCTCTTCCGCAACCCTCAAAATCCGTCATCCTGAGCTTCGCCCAGAACCTCCGTAGTTGGTGGTGGTGCCCCCACGTCTTGCTTCTGAGACGTGGGTTTATCCTTACGACGCGAGGAATCCTTCCAATGCGCCTCACCGCAATACGCCTCATCACCACAATCGCCGCCCTTCTCGTCACCACCGCCTCTGTAGCTAGATCCCAATCCCTCGCCCCCGCACGCCCCCGCATTACCGGCATCTCCCACGTCGGCTACTTCGTCTCCGACCTCCCCGCCGCCCTCGGTTTCTGGCACGACCTCCTCGGCTTCGACGAGTCCTACGACCTCAAGAAACCCACCGACCCCTCAGCCGTCCGCATCGCCTTCATCAAGATCAACGACCACCAGCACGTCGAGCTCTTCAACGAGCTGCCAACCGCCCCGCCCAACCACCTTTCCCACATCTGCTTCACTGTCGACGACATCCAGCAAATGCGCGCTTACCTCAACTCCAAGGGCTTCACCGTTCCGCCCATGGCCAACAAGACCCGCACCGGCGACTACGCCTTCGAGATCAAGGACCCCGACGGCATGCTCGTCGAGTTCGTCCAGACCCTGTCCACTGGCCTTGAAGCCCAGGCCACCGCCAAGTTCGCCCCGGCCAGCCGCGTCTCCACCCACATCTACCACCTCGGCTTCCTCGTCGGAAACTCCCAGCGCTCCCTCGACTTCTACGGCAACATCCTCGGCTTCCACGAGACCTGGCGCGGCGGTCCCACCCCCACCGAACTAAGTTGGATCAACATGCAGGTCCCCGACGGAACCGACTACGTCGAATTCATGCTCTATAACAAACTCCCCACCACCTTTGGCGGCAAAAACCACATCGCCCTCGACGTCCCCGATCTCGCCGCCGCCGTCGCCTCCCTCCAGGCCCGCCCCGCCTTCAAGACGTACGGGAAGCCTCTCACGATCAACACCGGCGTCAACGGCAAACGTCAGGTCAACCTCTACGACCCCGACGGCACTCTAGTCGAACTTATGGAGCCCTTCACCGCCAACGGCAAACCCGTACCTCCGTCCACCGCCCCTCCACCACCACCCTCCCACGACTAAGCTCTGCCACAGAATTGAAAGCCGCAAGCTCATGCCTCACAACTCATACCTGGAAAATAAAACCGCATCAGGATCTCTCCAGCACCCTTCGTTTGAACGTAGAATTTCAAACGGGCGACAACCACCCCAGAAGAGGCGGTTCCATTGAAGGCATTGGTAAAGAGCCGGGCTGAGCTAGGACTGTGGCTCGAAGACGTTCCAGAACCCACCGTAGGCATCAACGACGTAAAGATTAGGGTCCTCAAGACTGGCATCTGCGGAACCGACCTGCATATCTACCAATGGGACGCCTGGGCCAGCGCAACCGTCCCGGTTGGCCTGACCATCGGCCATGAGTTCGTCGGCGAGATCGTCGAAGTAGGTTCGAACGTAGCCGACTTCGCACCCGGCCAGATTGTCAGCGGCGAAGGCCACGTAGTCTGCGGACGCTGCCGGAACTGTCTCGCGGGTCGCCGCCACCTCTGCGCGCACACCGCCGGAGTCGGCGTGAACCGCAACGGCGCGTTCGCGGAATTCATCGTTCTGCCGATGTCAAACATCTGGCTGCACGCGCCCTGGGTTGACCTCGATGTCGCCGCGATCTTCGATCCTCTTGGCAACGCTGTCCACACCGCACTCGCCTTCCCCGTAGTCGGTGAAGACGTCCTGGTCACCGGAGCCGGCCCCATCGGAATCATGGCGGCCGCGGTAGCTCGCCGCGCCGGCGCCAGACGAGTCGTCATCTCCGACCCCAACCCCTTCCGCCGCGCACTCGCCGAAAAAGTCGGCGTGACCCTCGCAGTCAGTACCGTCGGGCCCGGATCCACAACGCTGCACGAGGTCCAGCAAAAGCTCGGCATGCAGGAAGGCTTCGATGTGGGACTGGAAATGTCCGGCAATCCCGGAGCGTTCCGCGAGATGCTCGACAACATGAGCCACGGCGCGCGCATCGCTATGCTTGGAA
>Ga0137385_10003909_pt1 | contig 12976 bp, 7 predicted proteins | sample SagtaG_FD_104921 | JGI IMG/M metagenome (GOLD analysis project Ga0137385, IMG submission 104921) | Vadose zone soil microbial communities from Sagehorn Ranch, Mendocino, California, USA - Sage2_R_80_16 metaG | ecosystem: Environmental > Terrestrial > Soil > Vadose zone | place: USA: California...
AAGCGCAGCGCCGCGAACGGGATCGCGAGCTCTGCGGTCCAGCCGGATGGGGAGGGCGCGACGGCTGCGTCCCAGACCGCGTCCCAGTCGAACGTCTCCTGTACGTCGTCGTAGTGCAGCCGATCCTCGAGGACGCCGCCTGCGCTGATGGTGAAGCGATAGGCCGTGCGCCCGTCGTGAGCGGCGTCGATCGCGATGGAGACGCTGTCGCTCCCGGACGGGATGTAGTCACGCCGACCGAGCGGTCGCGCGACGTCCTCGGGCCGCTCGTCCTTGCAGCGGAACGCGACGTAGAGCCGTTCGTCGTCATAGAGGATGCGGACCTCCGTTCGCCGCAGCGGGGTGGCGCCCTCCCGCGGGTAGAGCTCGGTGAACGCATCGAATGGGGGGGCCGCGTCCCAGGCCGCTTCGTCTGGGCGGCCGTCCACCTGGATCGCGCCGGTGGCGCGCACAGCCAGGAGCGCGGCCTCGTTCGCGGCGGCGGCCTCCACGAAACCGGCTGTCCACGTCACGGCCGAGGCCGTGAGCAGGAAGGCGAGGCGAGATGGTCCGCGTGGTCCGTGCGCCGCCAAGAGATCCTCGCGACAGGGTCGTCATCGAGGTAGGCACCCGGCGACTCGGTCGCTGTCTCATGGTTGGGGGCAACCTGTGCGAGGGGTGCCCTCAGGATCCCCGCGAGAGCGCCCCGGCGAGCCGCGCCAGGACTCATGGGGTCCCAACGGCATGCGCTCCACGCGGGTCGGGGGCGCTCAGCGGAACCCGAGGGTGCGACACGACCCGCAGCCGCGACACGCGACCCGAGCGCGCGGTATCGCGCCACAGGCGTGAATTCACTGAGCCTGCATTGAACCCATGCTCTGGCGCGCCCGGTGCACGGGGACGCGACATGAGCGTCGACTTCACGTTGGGTAAGAGAATCACGATCGCCTCGGTCATCGCCGCCGCCATCACGCTTCTCGTCGTGGCTGTCGCCTGGTTTGCGATCAACGGCATCGGCAAGCAGTTCAATGACGTGTCGGCGGTCGATTTCCCGGCCGCGCTCACCCTGAGCGAGCTGGAGAGCGGCGTCATGACCGCCGGGCGGGGCGCGAACGGTCTCGTCTCCGATGGTCTCATGGCTGACGCACAGACTCGCGAGGCCGTGCTCGGGCTCGTCGCTGACGGGCTCGCCAAGGTCGAGAAGGCCGAGGCAGCCTACGAGAGGCTGCCGGTGGACGAGGAGGCGAAGAAGCTGTGGCGGGACCTGCGTGGAACGCTCGATCCGTATCGAGAGGGGATCCGTAGACTGGAGGAGCTCGCGCGGCGCCAGATCGCCAGCGGTGGCACCTACGCGGTCACACCCGATCTCCTCCAGGCCTGGAAGACGCAGCGCGCGGCCTACGTCGCGTCCGTGAAGCCTTTCCAAGCTGCCCTGGAAGCCGTGCGCGCCATGGTCGCGCAGCAGGCCCAGGACGTCGTCCGGGCGCAGCGCGACGCCAGCATCGCCATGGCTGGGGCGGGTGCCCTCGCCATCGCGATCCTTGCCTCGTCCACGCTCCTCCTCGCACGCGCAGTGCGGCGGACCGTCGGCGGGCTCGCGGACGAGTCGTCACGGCTGACGGCCGCGGTTCGCGACGGTCGACTCGATACGCGTGCAGCGACGGCTGGCGTGAGTCCCGAATTCCGGCACGTCGTCGCGGGAATGAACGAGATCGTGGAAGCCTTCGTGAAGCCCATCCGCGCGACCGCCGAGTGCGTCGAACGCATCTCGAAGGGCGATGTCCCGGAGGAGATCACCGAGCCCTACCAGGGAGACTTCGACCTCATCAAACAGAGCCTCAACCGCTGCATCGGCGCGGTGTCAGGGCTCATCCAGGACACGAACGGCCTGGTGGTGGGAGCGGTGGCCGGCAAGCTCGACGCGCGCGCCGACGCCGCTCGGCACGAAGGCGACTTCCGGAAGATCGTGGACGGGGTGAACAAGACGCTCGATGCGGTGCTGGCGCCCATCCAGGAGGCTGCCGCCGTGCTCGACCACCTCGCAAAGCGCGACCTGCGCGCCCGCATGACGGGCGACTACCGTGGCCAGCACGCCCGCATCAAGGAGTCGCTCAACGCCACCGCCGGCGCGCTGCACGACGCGATGGAGCAAGTCGCCACCGGCGCGGAGCAGGTCACCTCCGCCTCCGGGCAGATCGCTTCCACCAGCCAATCGGTGGCCCAGGGCGCGAGCGAGCAGGCGGCCGCGCTCGAGGAGACCTCCGCCGCGCTCGAGTCAATGGCCTGCATGACGAAGCACGCCTCGGACAACGCTCAGCAGGCGAGCGCGCTCGCCACGACGGCACGTGCCGCGGCCACCGACGGAGCGGCCACCATGGAGCAGATGAGCGGGGCCATGGGGAAGATCAAAGTGTCCGCGGAGAGCACCTCGCAGATCATCAAGGACATCAACGAGATCGCGTTTCAGACGAACCTGCTCGCGTTGAATGCCGCCGTGGAGGCTGCCCGCGCTGGCGAGGCGGGCCGCGGCTTCGCAGTCGTGGCCGAGGAGGTGCGCTCGCTGGCGCTCCGCTCCAAGGAGGCGGCCAACAAGACGGAGGCGCTCATCCGCGAGTCGGTGAAGCAGGCCAGTGAGGGCGAGACCACCTCGCGTCAGGTCTCCGGGAAGTTGGGAGAGATCGTGGGCGCGATCGGGAGGGTCACGGAGATCGTGGCCGAGATCGCGGCCTCGGCGAAGGAACAGGCGGCCGGCATCGACCAGGTCACCCAGGCGATCGGCCAGATGGACCAGGTCACCCAGCAGAACGCGGCCAGCTCCGAGGAGGCCTCATCCTCGGCAGAGGAGCTCTCCGGGCAGGCCGAGGAGCTCGCCGCGATGGTGGGCACCTTCCAGCTCGATCGCCCTGTGAAAGGCACGGGAGTGCGCGAGCCCCGCGGCCTGACCGCGTGTGATGGGGCCGCCCGGACTCGAACCGGGACTCCGCTCGCGCGGAAGCAGATTTTAAGTCTGCCGCGTTTGCCAGTTTCGCCACGGCCCCTCAACGCTGCTACTCGATAGTTTCCTCGCTCCACGGCAGGTCGGCTCTTCGTCTATCCCGAGCGTCGCATGACGCCGAGCAGCTCATCGAGCCTGAAGGGCTTGCGCAAGATGGCCCGGGCATCAATCGGCTTGTGCAGCCACTGAGCTGCTGTCACCACCACGACCGGGATCGCTGCCAGCGCCGCGTCGCGCGACTGCTCCTCGCGGAAGCTCCAGCCATCCATGACCGGCATCATGAGATCGAGCAGGATGACATCTGGCCGGAGCCCGGAGCGGAGCACCTTCAAGGCTTCGAGCCCGTTGGCGCTGCACGACACGGTGAGGCCCTCGTCGCCGAGCGCCTCGGCAATCACCGCGCGCAGCGCCTCGTCATCGTCAACGATGAGGACCGACTCGATCACGGAGTGACCCTCGGGAGCGTGACGGTGAACGTCGCACCTGCGCCGGGTGCGCTCTCGACAGCGATCTTGCCCCCGTGGGCCTCGGCCATCTGTCGCGCGATCCAGAGGCCGAGGCCGAGGCCGCTCGTGATGCTCACGCCTGCGGCGCGCTCGAACCGCTCGAAGATCCGCTCCTGGCTCTCTGGCGAGATGCCGATCCCACGATCGCGGACCACGAGCACCGCTGCATCGTCGCGCTCGTCCAGCATCACCTCGACGGGCTGACCGTTACCGTACTTGATGGCGTTGCTGACGAGGTTCGTGATGACCTGATCGAGCCGCATGCGATCCCAGCGACCCACGACGGCGCGGGTGCGAAGGCGCAGCTCCGTCCCAGCGCTCTCGGCGTGCGACTCGAACCGCTCGATTATCTCCTCGGTCAGATCCGCGAGATCGAACTCTGCCAGGTCGAGTACGAGCCGCCCGGCAGTGATGCGTGAGACGTCGAGGAGGGAGTGGGCGAGCGCTTCCATGCGGTCGATCTGCGACTCCATCCGGGACAGCTTCCCCTCGACGTGCTCGTCGGCCACTGGGGCCCTGCGTAGGCTCCGTCCCAACGTCTCGGCATGCAAGCGCAGCGTCGTGAGTGGCGTCCGCAGCTCGTGCGAAGCCATCGACAAGAAATCATCCTTGACGCGGCCTGCTTCCCGCAGCGCCTCAGCGGCCTTCTTCCGATCGGAGATGTCGAAGAAGACCACGGCGAAGCGGCCGGGCTCGGTCTGATAAGCGCTAACTTCGAACCACCGCCCGAGCGGTCCGAAAGAAGCCTCGAAATGCGCTGGCTCCCCGGTGAGGGCCACCTTCCCGTATCGCTCGAACCATGAGGGCTCCGCGTCGGGGAACAACTCGAGAGTGGTCCGGCCGATGATGTCCGCGGCTTTCAGCCCGGTGTGGCGCTCGAACGCGGGGTTGACCTCCAGGTAGCGAAGATCGCGCGGCTTGCCGGCCTCGTCACAGATGATCTCATTGAGCGAGAACCCTTCGCTCATCGTCTCGAAGAGCGTACGGAACCGCTTCTCGCTCTCGCGGACCGCGTGCTCCGCTCGGCGCTGCTCCGTCTGGTCCCGGAAGACGAGCACCACACCGGACATGCGCCCGGATGCGTCGCGGATCGGGGCAGCACTGTCAGCGATGGGCCGCTCGGTCCCATCTCGCGCAAGGAGGGCCGTGTGGTTCGCGAGTCCGACGACGACGCCATCACGAAGCACTCGGTCCACCGGGTTGGGGGCTGGTCGCCGGGTTTCCTCGTTGACGATCTCGAATACCTCATGGAGCGGCCTCCCCACGGCATCCTCGCCTTTCCAGCCCGTGATTTCTTCGGCCACGCTGTTGAAGACCGTCACCCGAGCCGCCAGGTCGGTCGCGATCACTCCATCCCCGATGCTGCGCAGCGTCACCGCGAGCCGCTCCTTCTCCGAGCCGAGTTGATCCTGTGCCCGCTTCCGCTCGGTGATGTCTTGGATGGTGGTGACGACGAACTTCTGACCTTGGATGCTCACCCGATCGACGTTGATCGAGAGGACGTGTTGTTTGCCGGAGATTGTCCTGCGGGTGACCTCGAAGTCGCGAACCGAGCCGTGCTGTTCCAGTTCCGCGCGCACGCGCGCCTGGGACTCCGTGTCCGAGATCCCCAAATCCACGCTGCTCTTGCCGACCACCGCCTCCCGCGTGTAATCGAACAGCTTCAGGAAAGCGTCGTTGACGCTCACGGTGATGCCTTCCGGCATCTTCGTCAGCGCGATGGCAAAGGGCGACTTGTCAAAGATGGCGGAGTACCTCTGCTCGCTCTCGCGCAGCGCCACCTCGGCGCGCTTGTGCTCAGTGATGTCGCGGTTCGTCTCCAGCACGTGGTAGTTGCCGGCTGCGCCGTCTCGGAATACCTGGAGCTTCGCGGAGACCGTGACGTGTTCTCCTGCCTTGGTCCGGTGTCGAAGCTCGCCCTCCCAGCGTCCCGTGCGCTCCAGCACCGCCTCGATGTCCCGCCATGGGCGTGGGAACACCGACCCAAGGAGCGCGTCCGCGGTACGCCCGACGGCCTCCAGCGCGCTGAAGCCGTACAGTTCCTCGGCCCCGCGATTCCAGCTCTCGATGCCACCTTCCGGGGACCAGACGAGGATAGCGTCGTGAGCGAGGTCGAGCAGATTCGCTCGCCATCTCGCGTGTTCCTCTTCGCGTCCTGTGGAGGGCGACATGGCCAGAGACTCCCAGGAGCGGAGTAGACGACCTGCCGGGGGTGGACCGCCCAAGTAGGCGACGCAGGCTAGCACGCCAGCCACCCCGTTCGGGCATAGGTGCCCGCTGGGGGATCTCCGCGGCCGCCGGGCGGAGCGTATGCGCGCGGCGCCGGGCGAGCAAGCTCGCTCCGGCGCCGCGGTCTTCACGGAACGTGGCGGCTCACCGCACCCGGGAGCTCCGGGCGCGGCGGCCGCGGTGTTTCACGGCGTACAGCTGCCGGCGGTGCAGGCGAGAGCGCTCGCACAGTCCGTCGCCGCGTTGCAGAGCGAGCCCTGCGCGCCGGGCTGGCACGCGCCGGAGACGCAGTCGTTCGAGAGGCACTGAGTGGCGTCCGTGCAGGCCGCACCGGCGCCGCCCGCGCTGCCGGCGGCGCAGCGGCCGTCGATACCGCAGGTGCCGCTCACGCAGTCCACGTCGACCCGGCAAGGCACGCCGGCGCCCCCAGCCTGGCAGAGCAGCGCGGTGCACACGCCCGAGAGGCAGTCGGTCGGGGCGAGGCAGTCGGCTTCGAGGCTGCCCAGGCCGCAGTGCTTGGTCGCGTCGCAGGTGCCCGACATGCACTGGGAGCCGCTGGTGCAGACCATGCCGACTGACCCGGTGGCCGGCGGGGGAGGCGAAGGCGCAGGCGCGGGGTCCGTGGTGCCGGCGTCGGGGACGGGGACCGTGGTCCCGGCGTCGGGGACGGGGACGGGGTCCGTGGTGCCGGCGTCGGGGACGGGATCCGTGGTGCCGGCGTCGGGGACGGGGACGGGGTCCGTGGTGCCGGCGTCAGTTACGACGGGATCCGTGGTGCCCGCGTCAGGAACGACGGGTGGAGGCGTGCTGGCGCAGGAGACCTGGGTCATGCCGTGCTTGTTGACCAGGATGACCGGCGAAAGGTACCAGCTGCCGGACACATAGAAGAGCGACCGGTTGCCGTCGAAGTCGAGGGTCACGTCGGTGATGGCGCATGCGGCGACCTGCCACGGCCCGACGATCATGATGCCCGACTCGGTGCCGCCGGGGACCGCGAGCGCCAGCTTCTTGCCGGACTTCACCACGTAGTTCCCGCTCCGCGCCACGACGAGGCGGAGCTGGGTGACGGTCCCGGCTGGCATCGCGCGCAGCCCGAGCTGAGCCTCCTTGTCCTGGAGCTGGAGGAGGTTCACGTCGGTCGGCGTGCTGCTGAGCGTTATCCAGCCGCCGGGGCGCACGTGGGCCACCACGCGCTCCACCCGGACCCAGATCTCGTCCGGGCTCTTGCTGGCCCGCTGACAGAGCGAGACCGACAGCGCGGCCTGACCGCTCGCGAGCTGCGTCCCGTCGGGCAGCCGTCCCCCGGCGGTGCTGCCTTGCTGCGAGCCTCCACACGCAACGGCCACCACGCCTACGGCGATGATCGTCCCCAGCGCGGCGTACATCCCACGATGTGAGTGCATGAGCGCCCTCCTCTCACCAATAGTGTACCAGCCTCAGGCGACACCGGGCGGCCGAAAGCGTCCACCCATCCCGTCAGGGTTCACTCACAGACGACACCGCTGTCGCAGGTGAGGAGACCGCTCGCCGACACCTCGCACCATGGCGCCGGCCGGACCGGCCTCCTGCACGTCCTCCACGGAATCGCACGATCGCGCGCTGGAACAGGCGTTCGATGAGCAGGCCGCGCACTTCCGGAGGCCCCCGTGCAGAACCATCCAGCCGCGCCGCCGGGCTGTTCGCCGTCGCCGCGCTGCCGGCCGGGGCGCGCGTACGGCGGCATGGGTCAGGGCCCGGTGCTCGGGCGCGGTGCCATCCGCGAGACTGGGTGCGAGCTGACCGGAGGCGATTTCGTCAGGCGTCGATGCGGACGCTCGCCACCGCCACCACGATCTCGCGCAGGAAGAGCAGCAGCGCGGCGGTGAAGGCGAGCATGGCGGCCACGAAGAGCAGCGCCGTCAGCCAGGATACGTTCGCCCCCAGGATGGAGCCCAGGAAGAGCGACGAGATGATGGTGCACACGAGCAGCGCGGCCGTGACGCCGCAGGTGATGGCCATGTTGACGAGGTGCCGCCGCCGGGCGAGCAGGTGCAGCTCGGCGTGCAGCGCGGCCTGCTGCGCCGGCTCGATCTTGCCCGCCCGCTCGCCGAGCACCCGCGCGCGGTCGACGATGCGGCCCAGGCGCGTGCTGAGGACGGCGAGGAAGGTGCCGAGCGCGGTGAGGAGGAACACCGGCGCGACCGAGAGCTGGATGGTATGGGCGACGGTGGTGAGCGGGGTCTCGAGCATCATCGGGCGTAGCGCTCCTCGACGTGGGCGAGCAGCGGCGGGTGGCGGCGCAGGAGGTCGAGCGCGAGGTCGGCGTGGCCCGGCACGTAGCCGTTTCCGACCACGAGCAGCGCGTCCCTGCCCACCCCCTCGGCGCCGAGCGCGGCGGCGGTGAAGCTCGTCGCCATGGAGAAGAAGAGGACCGTGCCGCCGTCGCGGACGCACAGGATGGAGGTCATTTCGGTGCCGGCGACGCTGGCGCAGTTCACGACGAGGTCGAAGGGTCCGCCCGTGGCCGTGACGCGCGCGAGCGACCCTACGGCGTCAGTGGCGTCGAGCGCGTGGGTTCGGTCGCACAGGCCGAGCGCCTCCACCGTGGCGAGGGCCGCCTCCGAGCGGTCCGCGGCGACGAGCTCGCCCCGGCCGCCCAGCCGCTCCCGCGCCTCGGCGCAGACGAGCAGGCCCGACTTCCCCGCCCCGATCACGAGCACGCGCTGGCCCGGGCGGACGTGCCGTGCCACCAAGGCAGGCGCGCCACAGACGTCGAGGGCCGCCAGCGCCACCTGCTCCGGGAGGTCGTCCGGTAGCCGCGCCCACAGTCCGGTCGCGAACAGGTAGGCGCGCGCCTCGCACTCGATCCGGTCGACCTCCGGCCGGACGGCGGTGATGCGGCGCAGCGCGATCGGGGTGAGGGTGAGCGAGACGAGCGTCGCGAGGCGGTCGCCGGGCCGGAGCGCGCCGGCGGCGGGGTGGCGCGGCCCGACCTCCGCCACCCGCCCGATGAGCATGCCGCCCGAGCCGGTGACCGGGTTGTGGAGTTTCCCGCGCGCGCGGACGATGCGCTCCACCTCGGCGGCGAGCCGGACCGGATCGCGGCCCACCGCGCCCTCCAGCTGGCGGAAGCTGGCCGCGTCGACGTTGAGCGCCTCGACCTCGATGGCGAGCTCGTCCTCGCCGAGCGGCAGGGTGGGGTCGAGCACGTCGGCGCGCTGCGGGAGCACGCCCTTCGGGGCGACCACGCGCCGCAGGCCGTAGGGATCCATACCGGCGCGAGGATAGCTCGAACGCGGCCGATCAGGGACGTTCAGGGACGTTCCGGGAGAGCGCCCGCCATGGCGAAGACGGCCTGCGCCGCGCGCGCGAGCGCCTCCGCCTCCTCCTGCCGCTGGGGGCCCCCGCCGGCGCGCAGCGCCCGGGCGGCGAGATCGGTGGCACGGGCCGCCTCGAGCTCGGCGCCCAGCGCTTCCCACGCCGCGGCTGCCTCGCGCAGCGCGGCCGCACCTGTCACGGCCTCCCCGCGCGCGACGAGCACCCGGCCGCGGGTGGCGCTCGCGATGGCGCCCAGGGCGCGTCCGCCCCGCCGCGCCGCGAGCGCGTCGAGCTCGGCGGCGTGCGCGGTCGCGTCCTCCACCTGCCCGCGCGCGAGCACCACCTTCACCAGCTCCGGCCGGAAGAGCGCGTGGCACACCGCGCACTCGCCGTGGCGGGCGAGGAGCTCGCTCGTCACCCGCAGCGCGTCCTCGGCCGCGTAGACGGCACCGGCGACGAGTCGGTTCTGGGCGAGCGTGGCGTGCAGGCGGGCCAGCGCGTGGTTGCGGAGCACGGCGCGCTCGGCGAGCACGATGCCCTCGCCGAGCAGCTCCAGGCCCTCGTCGAGGCGGCCGCGGGCGGTGAGGAGCGCGCCCAGCCGGTCGAGCGCGAAGGCCTCGCCGAAGGCGGAGCCGCCGTACTGGAAGTGAGCGCGCGCCTCGCGCAGGGTGGTCTCGGCGACGTCGAGCTGCCCTGCCGAGAGCGCCAGCGTGCCCTCGAGGACGCCGGCCATGGCGACCGTGATGGGCGCCTGCCGTCCCGCCGCGAGGGCGCGCAGCGCGCCGGCATCCGCCGAGAGCTCGCCGACGGTCCTGCCGCCGAGGAGGTCGTTCTCCCACAGCACGAGGTGCACCTCGAACGGCTGCTCGGGCCCGGGCTCGGCCACCTCGGTCGAGGAGCCGGTCGCCTCGTCGCCCGCGCGCCCGGCCGCGACGATAGCCAGGTCCTGCCCGCGGAGGGCCAGCACGCCGTCCCCCACCTGAAGCGCCTCGTCCGCGCAGCGCCGCGCCAGCTCGAGCGCCTCCTGGTTGTGCCCCTCGTGCCAGGCGAGCTGGGCGAGCAGGTGGAGCGTCTCGGCGCGCTCATCCCCGGAGCCGAGCATCGCGTCGGCCAGCCCGGCATCGAGCTGGGCGCGCGCCTCGGTCCGGCGCCCGCCGACGAGCAGCCCCAGCGCCGCGCCTCGCCGAGCACGCGCGCGCTGTTCCGGCCCGGGCCGCCAGCCCGCAGCGTCGCCGAGCCCGGCCGCGCGCTCGAAGGTGCGCGCCGCGCCGGGCAGCTCGGCCAGCGCGAGCTGCACCTGCCCGAGCGCCTCGTGCAGCTCGAGCCGGCGCGGGCCGCTGGCGCCTGCACCGCCCGCAGCCGCGAAGGCCCGCTCGTAGAACGCGCTCGCCTCGCGGAGCCCGGCTCGCGCTGCGGCGCGGTGGCCGGCGGTGAGCAGGTGCGCGAAGGCGCGCTCCGGCTGATCGCCGGCGGCGCGATGATGGGCGAGCTCCTCGGCCGCGTCCTCGATCCCGCCCGGCGTGACGGCGGCCCGAGCCTCCACCGCGTCGGCGATGGCGCGGTGGAGCGCCGCCCGCCGCGCCACCGTCAGCGCCTCGTAGATCGCCTCGCGCACGAGCGAGTGGTGGAAGTGGTGCCCGGCGCCGTCCTCCTGGACGATGCGCGCCTCGAGCACCTGCTCCAGCGCGGCCAGCGCGTCATGCGTGGTGAGCCCGCTGGCGGGCTTCACCAGCTCGAACTCGAAGCGCGGCCCCGCCACCGCCGCGGCCTCGAGCAGCGCCACCACCCGCGGCCCGAGCCGCGCGACGCGCTCGCGCACCGCCGCCGCCGGGTCCTCGGGCACCTTCACCTGGCCCGACTCCTTGAAGGCGCGCGCCAGCTCCTCCGTGTAGAAGGGGCTCCCGTCGGTGGTCCGGTAGAACTGCGTGGCGAGCGCTTCGCCCGGCGCGGTCCCGAGCAGGTCCGCCAGCTGCTCGCGCGAGCCGGCGAGGTCGAGCCGCTGCACCCGCACCCCGCGCGCCAGCCGCTCGCAGTCGAGGTGGGAGAGCAAGAGCTGCACCGGCGCGCCCGAGCGGACGCCGTCCTCCCGGCAGGTGGCGACCAGCATGAGGCGGAGCGCCCGCGCCGAGCGGGCGAGCTCGTGGAAGAGGTTCGCGGAGGCCTCGTCCGCGCGGTGCAGCTCGTCGACGAGGAGGTAGAGGGGGCGGCCGCCGGCGAGGGCGGCGAGCTGCTCGCGAATGGCCGCGATGAGATGGGCCTGCGCCGCCTCGTGCGTGCGGGCTCGGCCGGATGGCTCGGCGAATGGGTCGCGGGCGCCCGTCCCGCCCGCCCGCAGGTAGTCCGCGAACAGGTCGGCGAAGGCGGCGTAGGGCGCGGGGCGGCTCGAGTCGAACATGCCCGACAGCACCACGGCCCCGCTCTCCTGCGCGATGCGCGCCCCCTCCACCGCCAGGCGGGTCTTGCCGACGCCACGCTCGCCGAGGAGGACGAGCGTTCCGGCGCCCTGCTCGACGAGCGACTCGAACAGCAAGAGCGAGGAGGTGCGGCCGCGCAGGGGCGGTGGCTCGGGTGAGCCGAGCAGCCGGCGCGCGATGCGGCGGTAGCCGTCATAGGCGAGGCGGCCGTGCGCCGGGCCGATGTCGCCGCGCAGCATGCGCTCGCGCAGCTCGCGCAGCTCCGGCGCGGGGGGGCCGAGGCCGGCCAGGCGGAGCGCGGCCTCGGCGGCGTCGAACTGGCGGAGCGCGTCGGCGCGGCGTCCGGCCTCGGCGAGGAGCCGCATGAGCAGGAGCTGCGGTTCCTCGGCGACCGGCTCGACGTCGAGCAGGCGCCGCAGGAGCGGGATGGCGCGCCGCGCGTCGCCGGCGGCGGCGGACGCGCGCGCGAGTGGCAGGGCCGCACTGGCGAAGCGCGCCCGCAATTCCGCCCGTGGCGCGGCCAGCCAGGCGGAGTCGTGGTCGTCGGGACAGAGGTCGCCGCGGTAGAGGCCCACCGCATCCTCGAGCGTTGGCAGCTCCTCGTCCGCCGCTGCCGAGGCCGCGAAGGCGGCGGCGTCGACCCAGACCTCCGGCCGCAGCCGGACCTGGCCGTGCTCGAGGTCGACGAAGCGCCCGCCGAGGATCTGGCGCAGGTCGTAGAGGGCGCGGTGCAGGTTGTTGGCGCCGCTCGAAGGGTCCTTGTCGGGCCAGAGCGTCTCGATGACGCGCTCGCGGGAGAGGACGCGGCCCGCGGTGAGCGCGGTCAGCTTGAGGAGGTCGGCCGGACGGCGGCGACGCCACGAGGAGTGCGGGATGGGCGCATCTCCGCGCACCACCTCGAACCGGCCCAGCAGGAACACCTTCAGCGGCGCAACCGCCCGATCCGGCAGCGGGGCGCGCCTGGTTTCCGCCCCGACCATCACATCCCCCTGAGGGCGACGGTAACAGAAATGTTTGCGTGCCCAGCCCAGGAAAGGTGAGGCGAAATGCCGCGCGCGAGGCGCCGGGAGAGGGGCGAGGCGCGCTCGCCTCGACTAACTTTGGACATGCACTACCGCGTCTCCATGCCCGAGCCGCACGGGCACCTCTTCCACGTCGTCCTGACCGTCGACCGCCCCGCGGATGGGCTCGTCCTGGCGCTCCCGGTCTGGACCCCGGGTAGCTATCTCGTCCGCGAGTACGTCCGCCACCTGGAGGGCCTGACGGCCGAGGACGGCTCCGGCCGCGCCCTCGAGGTGGAGCGCCTCGACAAGCGCCGCTTCCGCGTGGCCGTCCACGCCGCCGCGCAGGTGACGGTGCGCTATCGCGTCTTCGCGCACGAGCTCACCGTGCGCACCTGCCACCTCGATGGCACCCACGGCTACTTCAACGGCGCGGCGGTGCTGCTGTACGCCGAGGGGCGGGAGCGCGAGCCGCACCTGCTCGAGGTGGTGCCGCCGCCCGGCTGGCGCGTCGCGACCGCGCTCACGCCGGCCGAGGGCGGCGCGGATCCGTTC
>Ga0137385_10003912_pt1 | contig 12970 bp, 10 predicted proteins | sample SagtaG_FD_104921 | JGI IMG/M metagenome (GOLD analysis project Ga0137385, IMG submission 104921) | Vadose zone soil microbial communities from Sagehorn Ranch, Mendocino, California, USA - Sage2_R_80_16 metaG | ecosystem: Environmental > Terrestrial > Soil > Vadose zone | place: USA: California...
TCGCGATAAATCGCGATCGATTTTAAGCCCAGTCGCCACCCTTCCACGTAGGTGTTCATGATGTCGTCCACCGTGGCCGCTTCTGGCATATTGACGGTTTTAGAAATCGCGCCGCTCAGGAATGGCTGTGCAGCGGCCATCATCCGCAAATGCGCCATGTAATTGAGACTGCGTTCGCCTTTGAACGGTTTGAACGCGCAATCAAAGATCGACAAGTGCTCCGGCTTTAGTCCCGACGAAATCGTCGATCCATCGGCGTCGGTGATATCCTCGATTGTGTCGAACGCGTCGATGTGAGCTATGATGCGCTCGATCTCCTCGAAATTGTAACCCAGTTTTTCGAGCGCAGGTTTAACTGTCTGATTGACAATCTTGAGCATTCCGCCGCCCGCGAGCAGCTTGTATTTTACGAGCGCAATGTCTGGTTCGATTCCGGTGGTGTCGCAATCCATCAGGAAACTGATTGTGCCCGTCGGCGCAAGCACGGTGACCTGCGCGTTACGATAACCGTAGCGCTTTCCGAGTTCCGCTGCTCTGTCCCAAACTTTCGCGGCTTCTTCTTTCAAATGCGCGAACTCTTTAGCGTCGGAGATTTCGCGCACAGCGCAGCGATGCAGCTCGATCACTTCCAGCATCGATGCGACGTTGTCTTTGGCGGCCGGCTTCGCCACGCCGCTGGCGCGCGCATCGCGATAGCCTGGGAACGGCCCTATCACCCGCGCCAGTCGCGCGCTTTGTTCGTAGGCTTCGCCGGTCATGATGGCGGTAATCGCGCCGCAGAGCGCCCGGCCTTCCACGCTGTCGTAACCATACCCGTAACTCATGATCAGCGAGCCGAGATTCGCGTAACCAAGTCCAAGCGTCCGGAAAATGTGCGAGTTCTCGGCGATTTCTTTGATGGGATAACTCGCGTTATCGACAATGATTTCCTGCGCGGTGATGAATACGCGCACCGCCGCTTTGAATCGCTCGACATCAAAATCGCCGGCCGCGGTCTTGAACTTCATCAAATTAAGAGAGGCGAGATTGCATGCGGTGTTATCGAGGAAGAGGTACTCCGAGCACGGATTGGTTGAATTTTGGCGATCCGTGCCTTTGCAGGTGTGCCACTTGTGGATTGTGGAATCGAATTGCATCCCAGGATCGCCGCAGATGTGGGTTCCTTCGGCGATTTTGCGCAACAGCGTGCGCGCCTCCTTGCATTCGCACGGCTTGCCGTCGGTCACGCGTCGCGTCCACCATTCACGGCCTTCCAGCGCTGCTTCCATGAATTCGTCGCTTACCCGCACGCTCACGTTTTCGTTTTGATACATGACCGAGCCGTACGCGTCGCCGTTGTAGCTGCCGTCATAGCCTTGCTCGATCAGTGCCCATGCTTTTTTCTCTTCCTTCTGTTTGGCGTCAATGAACTCTTCGATGTCGGGATGCCAATCTTTGAGCGTGTTCATCTTCGCAGCGCGGCGCGTTTTGCCGCCGCTCTTCACCACGTTCGCAACCTGATCGTAAACTTTCAGGAACGAGAGCGGTCCGCTTGGTTTGCCGCCGCCGCTCAATTTTTCTCTCGTCGATCTTAGCGAAGTAAGATCCGTGCCCGTGCCGCTGCCGTACTTGAAGAGCATCGCTTCGCTTGTCGCCAGTCGCATGATGTCTTCCATCGTGTCGCCCACGCTTTGGATGAAGCAGGCGCTTCCCTGTGGATATTCGTACTGCGATGCGGCCCGTTCCGCCTTGCCAGTCTCGCGATTGTAAAAATAATTGCCGGCTCCCGCATCTTTGCCCACACCGTATTGATGATACAATCCAACGTTGAACCAGACCGGCGAATTAAACGCACCGTGCTGGTTCGCACAAAGCCAGGTCAGTTCATCATAAAAAATTTGCGCAGCTTCTGCATCTACGAAGTAACCATCCGCGATTCCCCAATCGGTAATCGTGCGCGTAACCCGATGAATCAATTGCCGCACCGAAGTTTCTCTTCCGCCTTTCTGGGGATCGGTGCCGTTGGCGATGTCGCCATAGAAATATTTCGAGACCGCTATCTTAGTTGCGAGCGCGCTCCAACTTTTCGGGACTTCGATGTCCTCTTGCCTGAAGATAATCTTGCCGCTGTCGTCAGTTATCTCCGCTGTGCGCCGTTCCCATTCGATCTGATCGAATGGCGCGACGGCGGCCTCGCTGAAGACGCGCTCAAAATGCAGACCTCTATTTTTCTTTTTTTCGACCCTGTTTTTTCGGCGGTCAGCCGGTTTAGGCGATCCAAGTGAAGCAGGCGGAATTCCGGGTTTTAATTGAATCATGGCGGTAGAGCGGTTGAGGTTGTGAATCAGATGGGAATAATCGTGAACAGCGAGGCCAACAACCTGTGAACTCCAGTCAACAACAAGTAATAGCGTGGCTGCCCAGCGGACATACAATATGCAGTACCTAAATCATCATAGGCAAGTCTAAAATTGTAACATTTTTCAGAAGTTTTTCTCCCTGGGGGAACCTGGGATTGGAGACCGTGTCACGCAACTCCGCGATCCGGGACTATGGCGGAAGGGGTGGGATTCGAACCCACGGTGGGTTTCCCCACGCTCGATTTCGAGTCGAGTGCCTTAAACCGGACTCAGCCACCCTTCCCCCTCATTGAAAAACCATCTCACAAATCCCGGTTGTGAACGGGCCTTGGAATTGTAGGGAAAGCTGACAGCTTCCCCGGCAGCTGTCTAGCGATCATAGCGAGCCGCGCAGCGCAACCTTTACCTATTCTGGTTGGCCCAAGAATCGTCGGATATTTTTGAATCCAAATGCGACTCGGCCTCCATCTCATTTTCATGAGAAATCATTATGAAAATGCGATTACTATCTTGCGTTGGGTCATTCGTGTTTGGATGGGCGAAATCGCGCAGACTCCCACCCCCCGCGTCTACTGACGAGGAATCTTCTCCAATGGCGACGGTAAGGATGAAATCAGAGTTGCATCCGAACTGTTCAACGCCAGCTTGCTGACTTCATCACCGTAATTCTTATGCGCACTTTGTTCCGACTTTTCTTTCCGTTGTATTTAATCGCGTCCGGTTTGCTGCTGGCCAGTACCGCTCCCGCGCAGAAATTGTTCGCCGCCGCGAATCCGTCCTTTGGCGGACCGGACACGACGCGTCTCCTCCGTTTCCCAACGACAAACGGAACGCAGATCGTCTTTTGCTACGCGGGCGAACTCTACACGGTCGGCAAAGAAGGCGGCATTGCGCGTCGCCTGACGAGCGGCCCCGGTTACAGCTCGTTCCCGCGTTTCTCGCCGGACGGCTCGCGGCTCGCTTTCACGTCACAATACGACGGCAACACGGAAGTTTATGTGATGCCGGCCGGGGGCGGCGCGCCCAAGCGGCTGACCATGACCGCTACCTTGGGCCGCGACGATATCTCCGATCGGATGGGACCCAACAATATCGTGATGACCTGGCAAAACACGAAGCCGCTGATCGTTTTCCGCACCCGGATGAAATCGTTCGATGACTTCATCGGCCAGCTTTACACGGTCGGCCTGGACGCCGAGCTTCCGCAGCAGGTGCCGGTGCCGCGTGGCGGATTCGTTTCGTTCTCGCCCGATGATTCGAAGATGGCGTACAACCGCGTCTTCCGGGAGTTCCGCACCTGGAAACATTATCGCGGCGGAATGGCGGACGACGTCTGGATTCACGATTTCAAGACCGGTAAGACGGAAAATCTGACCAACGATCCCGCACAGGATATTTGCCCAATGTGGGGACCGGACAACCGCATCTATTTTCTCTCCGACCGCGATGGCCCGGATGAATCTTTTTTCGACGGACCTTGCGAGCAAGGAAACGAAACAGCTCACCATGTTTAAGGATTTCGACATCAAGTTTCCATCGATCGGCAAGGACTCGGTCGTCTTCGAGCGAGCGGGGTACATCTGGCGTTACGATCTGGCCACCGGACAGGCGGCACCGGTGCCGATCGAGATTAAGGAAGATTTCGCGTCCGGGCGGTCCGCATTGGTCGATGCATCGAAACACATCGAGTCGGTCACTCCCGCGCCAGACGGTCAACGCGTCATTGTTGTCGCGCGCGGAGATATTTACTCCGTGCCGGGAAAGGACGGCACACCGCGTAATCTGACAAGAACTTCAAACGCCCACGAGCGCGATGCGGTTTGGTCGCCGGACGGCAAATGGATTGCTTACAATTCGGACGTTACCGGCGAGAACGAGCTGTATATTCGTTTGCAGGATGGCAAAGGCGAGCCGCAACAACTGACCAAGGGCGCCGACACCTACTATTATCAAGCCATCTGGTCGCCCGACAGCAAAAAGCTGCTCTGCGCGGATCGCTTGCAGAGGTTGCGCTACGTCGATGTGGCGAGCAAAGCGATTACGGAGGTCGATCAAGATAAATACGGCGAGATTCGTGGCTACGATTGGTCGCCCGACAGTCAATGGATCACCTGGTCGCGGCCGGAGGAGAACGGCGGCGAAAAGGTTTATCTCTTTTCCACTGCGGACAAAAAGCCGGTGACGGTGACCGATGACTGGTATTCGGCTAGTAATCAAACCTTCAGCGACGACGGAAAATATCTTCTGTTAACGTCGAGTCGCGACTTCAAACCGATCTTCGGCCGAACGGATTTTACCAATGTGTATCGCGACACGGACCGCGTTTACTTCGTCACGCTTTCTAAAGAGACCGAATCACCGCTCGCGCCGCGTAGCGACGAAGTCGGCAAAGCCAGGAAGAAAAAAGAGAAGGACAAGGACGCGGACGAGAAAAAGCCCGAGGATAAAAAAGGCGAGTCAAAAGACGCGAAGGAGAAGAAGCCGGTTCCTGTCAAGATTGACACCGATGGCATTCACGAGCGCCTGGTGGCTCTTGAAATCCAGCCGGCCGATTACAGCAATCTTCGATTGGTGGACGATCGGGTCTTTTATCTCCGCCGCACGGTCGCCGACGAGAAAGACGAGGAGGAGGCATTCGGCGAGCCCGATAAGCGAAAATACCACCTTTGCGCTTATAGCCTGGAAGATCGCAAAGAGACCGTGCTTGGCGATGTCAATAAGTATGAGATCACGCGCGACGGCAAGAAGATGCTGGTCAAGATCGACAAGGATTACGCCGTCATCGATCTGCCCAAAGACAAGATCGAGACAAAAGACGAGAAGACCGGCAAGGATTACAAGCTCAAGCTCGAAGGACTGGACATGCGGCTCGATCGCCACGCCGAGTGGAACCAGATCTACTTCGAGTGCTGGCGGCAAATGCGCGATTTCTTTTACGCGCCGAACATGAACGGCGTTGATTGGAAAGCCATGCGCGACAAATACGCCGCGCTGGTGCCGTTCGTAAATCACCGAAACGATCTCACGTATTTGGTTGGTGAACTCATCGGTGAATTGAACAACGGCCATACCTACGTCGCCGGTGGCGAGCGGCCCGAAACGCCCCGCGTCAAGCTGGGCTTGCTCGGCGCCGAGTTTTCACGCGACCCCGCTACGCGCGCATATCGGATCGACCGGATTCTGCCCGGCGAAAATTGGAACAAGCAGACTCGCTCGCCGCTCAGGGAAATCGGCTTGAATGTGAAAGAAGGCGATTATCTGCTGGCGATCAACGGCACGCCGGTTTCAACTCTATCGAATCTCTACGACGCGCTCATCGGCACGGCCGACAAACAAGTCATTCTGCGAGTCAATTCCAAACCGAGCGACGATGGCGCGCGCGACATTACTGTTGTGCCCACGGCCAGTGAGACGCCGCTTTATTACCGCGCCTGGGTGCAAAAGAACATCGACGAAGTCGCCAAAAAAACCGGCGGCGAGGTCGGCTACGTTCACATTCCCGATATGGGACAGCCAGGCCTGAACCAATTCACCAAGCTCTACTTCCCGCAGATTCGCAAAAAAGCGCTAATTGTCGATGTGCGTGGCAATGGCGGCGGGTTTGTCTCGCCGCTTGTGATCGAGCGGCTCCAGCGCGCCTTGGTCATGATCGACATGTTCCGAAATGGCGTGCCCGGGACCGATCCGCCACAAACTTTCACCGGCCCAATGGTGGCGCTGATCGACGAGTTCTCCGCGTCCGACGGCGACATCTTTCCGTTCCGCTTCAAAGCGCTTGGCCTGGGCAAATTAATCGGCAAACGGACCTGGGGCGGCGTCGTCGGCATTCGCGATCCGCTGCCACTCACCGATGGCGGCAACCTTTTCAAGCCGGAGTTCGCGCCTTATTCGAAAGACGGCAAAGGTTGGATCATTGAAGGGCATGGCGTCGATCCAGACATCGTCGTGGACAACGATCCGGCGAAAGAATTCCGCGGCGAAGATCAGCAGCTCGACAGGGCGATCCAGGAAATCCAGGAGGCGTTGAAGACCAAACGATACAATCTGCCTCCGATCCCGCCGTACCCGAACCGGAATCCGGTTAAGGGCAGCTAAACTGCGCCGTCGCTCTCATTTCGAGATACTCGCCTCTGGCGTCGGACAAGATCGACGATGCAGCGCTGGATTTGAGAACACGCGACCCAGCCTCGAGAAGCGAAATTAAAAAAGGAGGATGCGTTGCATCTCAAGGAGCAAATGTGGTGGCCAATCATATGGGTGATGGTGAAATGGAAAAAGTGATGCACAGTTTCCGCACGATATGCAGTGGTTATTTCCCGCGTTTGCTTCGGCAGCTTAAAGCGGCGCGACCGGCCGCATGGAACGGGCTTTTCTAAATCGAGCGGAGGCCGGCCGGCTACTTGCCAAGAAGCTCGAGAAATACGCCGGTCGGGATGATGTAATTGTTCTCGGCCTGCCCCGCGGCGGCGTGCCGGTTGCCTACGAAGTGGCCAAACGCCTGTGCGTGCCGCTCGATGTTTTCATTGTGCGTAAGCTGGGTGTGCCGGGTTTTGAAGAGCTGGCCGCGGGCGCGATCGCTTCCGGCGGTGTGCGCGTTTTGAACCAAGATGTCATGCGCGCACTGTCCAACGCAGACGAGACTATTGAATCGATCACGGCAAGGGAAACAGCCGAGCTAGAGAGACGAGAGCAAAGCTATCGCGACGGGCGACCCGCGCCGGAATTGCGCAATCGCGTCGTCATTCTGGTTGACGATGGCCTGGCGACCGGCGCAACCATGCGCGCTGCGGTCAAGGCATTGCGTCAGCGCGGTGTTGCGAAAATTGTCGTAGCAGTACCCGTTGGTCCCCCGGACACTTGCCGCGAGTTCGAAGACGAAGCTGACGAGACGATTTGCGCAAGCACGCCGGAATTCTTTCAGGCAGTCGGCCAGTATTACGAAGATTTTTCCCAGACCAGCGATGAGGAAGTGGGCGAGCTGCTCGCGCGTGCCGCACAAGAACGACCCGCTGGACGGACAGGAACAAATTGCTCTTGCTCGGAGGATACCGTTTGAGAGTAAGAGAGTGGGGGTTTGAAATGAACGAAGTGCAAATTCAGGCCGGGCAGGCAGTTCTCTCCGGGAATTTGCATATTCCCGACGAGGCGGCTGCGCTCGCGCTCTTTGCGCACGGCAGCGGCAGCAGCCGGCATAGTCCGCGAAATCAATTCGTCGCGCGCACGCTGAACAATGCCGGACTTGCGACGTTGCTTTTTGATCTGCTCACGCCTGAGGAGGAATCGATCGACGCGCGCACGGCCGAGCTTCGCTTCAACATCGGCTTGCTCGCCGAGCGGCTTGTTCACGCGACAAAATGGGCGAAGCAGCAAGAGCAAACGCGCGATTTGCGCATTGGTTATTTCGGATCGAGTACGGGCGGCGGCGCGGCGCTGGTTGCGGCGGCCGAGATCCCGCAAGATGTCGGGGCGGTTGTTTCGCGCGGTGGTCGGCCCGATTTGGCCGATGAAGCATTGCCAAAGGTGCAGGCGCCGACGTTGCTCATCGTCGGCGGCAACGACGATGTCGTCATTGAGTTAAACGAGCAGGCGCGTGATCGGATGCGCTGTGAAGTGAAGCTGGAGATCGTTCCCGGCGCCACACATCTCTTTGAAGAACCTGGCGCGATGGAAAAAGTCGCCAAACTCGCAAGCGATTGGTTCTTGCTCCACGCCGCCGGCAGCGCTGGGCCGCACTAAATAATTTGTCATTCCGAGCGGAGCGAGGTACCTCACAATCGAAGGTTGAGATACACATGCAATCGCGTGTGCGCCGTCAGCCTGCGAGAGATCCTTCGCTTCGTTCGGGATGACACGCGTTTATTTATTCGCTTCCTTATACGTAACCACGCGTCCCCACAGACTCTTTGTCCCCCAAATTCCAGCGCGCAAACATTCCAGTTGAACGATTTGGCTGTGATCGACAAACAGGTTCACGTCGGCTCCGTAATTTTTGATGTACCACGTGAACACATCCGGATCGGCGGCTTCGAACATGAGCTTTTCCACGCCAAGTTCGTCGATGAATTTTGCGGGAACATCCGTGCGCCATGGATCCACATTTTCCGTGATGCCTTCGCTCTCGATCATGATGATGTCTGCGCCGGCATCGAGAAATCGTTTTGCCTGCCGAATCGCCCAATTTGGGTCGCGCGCGCCTTCTGCTTGCAACTCCGCGGCCGCGGTCGCTCCGCCGGCGCCGAACTGAATGCCGACTTCCGGCTTCGCTTTCAATCCGGATTTACGCACCAATTCGATAAGCCGCAGCCAATCGTCGGTCGGAATCGAAACGAAACCAGCTGAGATTTCGACGATATCGAAGCCGAGCTTTTTACATTCGGTGACGTATTGCCGCACCGCCTCGTTTCCTTGAACCAGTACGCGCTCGATAAATCCGCCCGTCGAAACGAGCACCTCATGTTTGTGGCAAAGATCGACGATCTCTCGCAAAGCTCCCTCCGGCATGAGAGTAAATGAGCCGCCGGCGAATTTTAGCGAATCGACGTAAGCGCCCATCATCTCAAACAAATCTTCGAGATAGTGGCGACCGACGACTGAGTAATACGGTCCCCGAATTTCGGTGAGTCCATGCTTCCGCGGCTTACTTTCCCGCTCGTTGATTCGAAGAAACGGAAAGCTGTGCTTAGGCAACCTTGATTTCGATTTTGTCTTCATCACGCTTCATAAGAACATCGTCGTAAAACCGCCGCTCGGCTGCGTTTCGGGGTAGCGTACGCGTCTCGCGTGTTGGTTTTGGCGTCTCGCCAAAACGCAGTTTGCTTGTGTATGCGCATATCATGTTCTCTGAAATGTTTTGTAAGGAAAAGTCCGCGAAAGCGGGACGCTTTCGCCAACACGCGACGCGTGCACTACCCAATCACTCGCGTAATCACGCCGCATATCTAAATTGGCAGTCAGATTGAATCCGCCGGCACATAACTTCTCCGCCCTAACGACCGACCTTTATGAGGTCACTATGTCGTGCGGCTATTGGAAAGCCGGTGTGAGTGATCACGAGGCGGCGTTCCACGTTACATTTCGTGAGAACCCGTTCGGCGGAGGATTCACGGTCGCGTGTGGGCTCGGGACGGTCATCGACTTTCTGCGCACGTTTCATTTCACCGAAACTCAAATAGATTACCTCGCCTCGCAAAACGGGAACGATGGCAGGCCGCTGTTCGATTCCGGTTTTCTCGATCACCTGCATAGGTTGCGACTGAGCTGCGACATTGATGCAATTCCGGAGGGAACGCTGGTTTTCCCGAATGAACCGCTCATCCGAATTTGCGGCCCGATCATCCAATGTCAGCTCCTGGAAACGGCTTTGCTCAACATCTTAAATTTCCAAAGCCTCATTGCGACGAAAGCGGCACGCGTCTGTCTTGCCGCTGAGAATGATGCGGTGATCGAATTTGGTTTACGTCGCGCCCAGGGAGTTGATGGCGGTTTGAGTTCGACGCGCGCGACTTACATTGGCGGCTGTGCCGGCACGTCGAACTTGCAGGCGGGCCAGCACTACGGAATCCCGGTCAGCGGCACGCAAGCGCACAGTTGGATTATGTTTTTCGAAAGCGAGAGCGAGGCGTTTGAGAAATACGCTAGAGCCATACCGAACAATTGCGTGTTTCTGGTGGACACCTACAATTCCATCGACGGCGTGCGCCGAGCGATCGAAGTCGCCAAACAGTTGCGCAAAGATCGACATGAAATGATCGGCGTGCGCCTGGATTCGGGAGATCGCGTCGCGTTGAGCATCGAAGCGCGGCAAATGCTCGACGAGGCGGGTTTTCCAGACGCCAAAATTGTTTGCTCGGGCGATCTGGATGAATTCGCGATCGCGGAGATGAAACAGCGCTGAGCGAAGATCGACATCTGGGGCGTGGGAACGAAGCTGACTACGGGTCAGCCAGACGCGGCGCTTGGCGGTATTTATAAGCTCGGCGCGATGCGGCCTCCGGGCGAACAATGGCGGTATCGGATCAAACTTTCCGATGAACCAGCGAAAACTTCGTGCCCGGGTCTATTGCAGGTACGCAGATTTCATGAGCCGGACGGCAGATTCATTGCTGACGCGATTTACGAAATCGATCATGCAGTCAGCGACGCTTTCGTGATTGTCGATCTTCAAACGCAGGAGCAGAATGAGATTCCGGCAAAGACCGAGTATTTCGACTTGCTCGTCCCGATTTTTCGCCGGGGCGACCTTGTTTACCGCGTACCGCAGATAGAGGAGTCGCGTGAGCATGCGCGCAAGCAACTCAGGTGCGTGCCGCCAGCGGTTGTGAGGATGAAAAAGCCACGCAGTTACGATGTGGGTCTTGAGAATTCACTGCACGAGTTAAGATCGAGATTGGTCTCGCGCGCGAAGGAACAGCGCGATTGAATTGAGTGAATCCGCTAATCATTGTCGATCTTCAGAATGATTTTTTGCCCGGCGGCGCGTTACCCGTGCCGCACGGTGATGAAGTCATCCCGCTCGCCAACGAAATGCAGCCATATTTTGATCTCATCCTCGCGACGCAAGACTGGCATCCGCCCGACCACGGAAGCTTCGCGGCAAGTCATAAGGGCAAGAAGCCGGGCGATCGCGTCATCCTCGACGGAATCGAACAAGTCCTTTGGCCAGTGCACTGTCTTCAGAATACACGTGGTGCAGAGTTCGCCCATTCATTCGACACAAGCCAAATCGCTCATGTGTTTCACAAGGGCATTGAGCGAAACATTGATAGTTACAGTACGTTTTTCGACAACGCTCATCGACGACACACCGGTCTTGCTCATTATTTGGAGAAGCGATCGATCAAGGAGATCTACCTTATGGGTCTGGCGTTGGACTACTGCGTCAAATACAGTGCGCTCGACGCCCGTGAACTCGGGTTAACTACATGCGTCATTTTGGACGGATGCCGCGGTATCGAGCTAGAGCCCGGTGATATCGATCGCGCACTCGATGAAATGAAACGCGCCGGAGCGGTCCTTCTAAAAAGCAGCGATCTGTAGCCGCAGGCGCTGACTCCGGCAGCCGTAGTCTGTGGCTACAGCAAAGCGGTTTTGGCGCGGATGGAACGCGCCAAACCCTTATCTTTCTATTTAACTTTGTAGGTTGTCTTTCACTTCGAGCCGGTCAGTCTCTTATTCAAACCGCGTTGCTGTCGCCCTGCCGCAGCCGGAGAAGAGCAGATTCCCATCAGCGTCGAAGAACTGGACCGTGTTAGTACTAGTGAAGCTGTCGGCGGTGGTGAGCTGTGTCGCTTCGGTAGCTTCACCTCTGCCGTCAAAATCGCCTTCCGCGGTATAGCTGTAAAACACAACTCTGACCGAATAATTCTGACTGCCTGGCTCGCGCTGCCAAACACCGTATTCGGTCCCCTGACCGGGATCCGAACCAGGCGGGACCCCATAGCCGGTGTAAGTGCCGCCGTGGTTGAAGGTCTGAATAGCCGGAAATGAAAATATATCCTGACCAGTTATACAGTTGACCACGGTTCTGGTAACGCGCCACGTCCCTTGAAGGTTGTGGGCGGTCGGTAATGATAACGCTTGTCTGTCCTGGCTCCAGACTGGCGAAGTGGTCGCTGTCAGGGCAAGAACGATAACTGCTATTTGCTTTTTAAGGTTCATCTTTTCTCCTTTGGTTGATTCAATTTTTTCTTTTGTTGTTTTGGCCTTGTTTGGCTCCTCGTTATTGAGTTGTCATTTCCGGCCGTTCAGTGATGTACAGAACGGAAACCAGCGCGAGGTTACGGGGAAATGTCAGAACTTCCTCAAACCAAAGGCAACAAAGGAAGGGAAGTCTCTATTTAGTTCCGGCGAAAGAGAGCCTTTGTTCTTTTTGCTGTCTTGTGTTAGTCGACAAATACCATTGAGCGCGCAATCGCCAATACAGCAGGGCGCGTGCTTGCCCGCAGACGGAGAAACAATCAGCCGCCATGCGGTGAAGCGTGACGGCTGATTGCGAATTGCGGGTGTCTAGCTGGTCGGTTTATGGGGCGAACTGAATCTGTCCGCTAAAACTGGCCATAATCTTTTGGTCGCAGCCATCCGGATCAAGTGGGACAACGCAGCACCATGTTCCGTTCCCGTGTAAACCGGCGAGGTCGTCAATCCCTTGGTCGATCACCCGACACACAGGTAACGCGCCCGGCACCGCTGAAAAGTCGCCATTACTAGTACAGACGAACGTGCCGCACTTTCCGGAAACGTAACCGGTGAAGACACGCTAGCGCAGACGGTGAAGGAGCGTTGACGCTCGAAGTCTCATTGGCTGCCTCGAATGCTAACTTCTCGAATTTTGAGCTTCCAGTGATCTGCGCCCGCTCGCGACCCGTCTCAGATAGCGGATCGCGAGCGGTGCTTTATCTTCTGCAGTTGCCGGGATCAGCAAATCAATTAATCAACTCGCAAACATTTGTAACTAGCCCGTTACCCGTGTCCGACAGGAGATTGCCGTTTGGATCAAACACGAGGGTAAAATCTCCGATCTGGAACCGAATCCCGAATCCTGGCGTTGCTGGATCGAAGATAGCGCCGCGACCGAGGCCCCTTAGGATGGTGTTGCCATTCTGATCGGTGGTAATTATGGCCGGCCCAGTAAA
>Ga0137385_10003914_pt1 | contig 12965 bp, 12 predicted proteins | sample SagtaG_FD_104921 | JGI IMG/M metagenome (GOLD analysis project Ga0137385, IMG submission 104921) | Vadose zone soil microbial communities from Sagehorn Ranch, Mendocino, California, USA - Sage2_R_80_16 metaG | ecosystem: Environmental > Terrestrial > Soil > Vadose zone | place: USA: California...
CTCGGTCTGCAGCCGCCGGACGAAGCCGGGGGCGGTATCCGCCGCCGTGTTCACCGGGTCGAGGGCCGCCACGAAGTCTGCGAGCAGCGGGCTGTCCAGAGGCTCGCGCATCCGTCCGATGTTCACTTGCGCCAGGAGGTAGTCCACGCCGCCATGGTGCCAACCGCCGCGCCCGCGCGGCAACGCCGGCCCTGGGACGACCTGGCCGGTGATCAAGAAAATCGGCATACCACCAGCTAGAAGCGGCAACACCGGTGCTGGATTGAACTAATGGGCGGCCTTTTACGTAATAATGGGTACCAGAGCGCAGTTGTACCCCGGACTGCCCAGAGGCCACCCATCGACCCCACGGGAGGGAATCCTTGGCTCGCGCGCCTCTCCGGGCTGGAGATCCTGGGCGGATCAGCCATTACCGGCTGACGGCCAGGCTGGGTTCGGGCGGCATGGGCGTGGTGTACCTCGGCATCGGCTGGGACGGTACCCAGGTGGCGGTCAAGGTGCTCCGCCCGGAACTGGCCGATGACCCTGAATTCCGGCACCGCTTCCGCCGCGAGGTGTCCGCGCTGATGCGGGTCAGGGGCCTCTGCACGGTCCGCGTGATCGAGGCCGACACCGAGTCGCCGCGGCCCTTCATGGTCACCGAGTACGCCGAGGGCCCGTCGCTGGCCGAGTACATCGACGTCCACGGGCTCATCGGACCCGACATGCTCTACGGCCTGGCTACCGGGCTGGCCGAGGCGCTGACCGTGATCCACGCGGCCGGCATCGTGCACCGGGACTTCAAGCCCTCCAACGTGATCCTGACCGAGGCCGGCCCGAAGGTCATCGACTTCGGCATCGCCCAGGCCCTGGACGCCACGTCCTTGACCCAGACGGGGATGATGGTCGGCTCGACCGGGTTCATGTCACCGGAGCAGATCAGCGGGCGGCCAGGCCCACCGGCCGATGTCTTCGTCTGGGGTGTGACGGTGGCGTACGCGGCCACCGGCCAGCCGCCGTTCGGGTCAGGGGACACCCATGCGGTCCTGTACCGGGTCATGCACGGCGACCCGGACATCGTCGGCGTCCCCGATCCGCTGCGGTCGCTGGTCGCGGCCGCCCTGACCAAGGATCCGGACCGGAGGCCGACCGCCGGTCGGCTTCTCGATCAGCTGACCGGAAGCTCGATGGCGCCATCCGCGCGCGTCCAGGACTCGCCCACCCAGACCATCCTGGCGCGGACCTGGCAGCAAGCCGGGAAGGACCCCAGCAGTCCGGGGCCGTCCGGCGGGGCCGTCCGGTCGAACGGCTCGCTGCTCCTCGAGCCAGGCCCGCCGGGCCGCACCCGTCCGGCCCCCCCGTCCTCTGTTACCGGCGGGAGCAGCCAGGGCCGGCTGAACAAGCGGGCCGGAGCGATAGGCGTGGCGGCGCTGGCTGCCGCGGCCGTCGCGGCCGCCGTGGTCTTCGCCATCTTGCCCGGGCACACGCCGAAGGAAGGCCCGAGCGCGAACGAGGGAGGCCCGGGAGCGGCGGCCCCGGTCGCACCGAACACCATGCCGACCTATTCCGGACAGCAGGCGCGCGGCGTATTCCAGCGGATCGACCGCATCGTCGCCTCGGGGAACACAATGGTGACGACGGGCTCGCAGAAGACCGGTGACGCCGTTCGCCAGCAGTTCTTCGTGTCGACCGACGCCGGGCGCACCTGGCGGCTGGCCTCGGTTCAGCTGCCTAGCGGCGGCCAGCCCCCGCTGGGCTACAAGGCCGCCCGGATCGCGGGTGGCCAGCGCGGCTGGATGGCGTTCGGCGATAACGCCATCTGGACCAGCCGGGACGGGCAGTCCTGGACGCTGGCGGGAACCCGCGGAATCACCCCGCGGCAGTCCAGTGACACCATCAACGTCGTCACCAATACGCCGAACGGGTTCCTGGCGGCCGGTTACGAGACGACCAGCGCCGGGAACCAGGCGGTGACCTGGACCTCGCGTGACGGCGTGACCTGGCAGCGGCTGACGGCCGCACAGCTAGGGCTGCAGGAGCCCGGGGGAACCCCGCAGGGCATCGACTTCGCCGTCACGCACGGGACCGCCACCGTGATCACCGACCGCGGGGCCGGCGTATGGCTGAGCACCGACAGCGGGGCACACTGGATGCCGGTGACGGTTCCCGTCGATCATGGCGCCCAGAACGCCATCAGCGGCGTGTCGTTCGACGGGGCCGGGCTCATCCTGGTCCGGCCCGGCCGCACCGCCAGCGGCGCCAGTGACGGGGTCGCCTATTTCTCCGCGGACGGCCGGACCTGGCAGTACGCCGGTACGATCGCCGCGGCGGGCGGCTGGTACCCGGACGTGGTCAAGGGGAGCGACTACGGCTTCGTGGTAGCCGGCCATACCAGGGACCAGTACGTGGCCTACACCAGCACCGGCACCGGCGCCAGATGGCTGCCGACCGGGCCGCTCGGCAGCACGTCCAGCGGGCCAGGCTTCACCCCGGCGGTCGGACCGGGCGGCACCGTCATCGCGGCCGGAAGCACCAACTCCACCCGGACCAACCAGCAGGGCTTGCTCATCAGGGCCGGTACCACCGGGAACCCGGAGCCCGTCTCGCTGAGCTCCATCCAGGGCGGCCTTATCCCCGAGGAGGCGGTGAACAGCGTTGCGGTGGCGGGGAACGAGCAGGTCGCGGCCGGCAGCGCCGACGGCTACCCGGCGGTATGGCGGCGTGTGTCGGACGGCCCCTGGACTCTGGTCTCCTCGCTGGGCCAGGTGTCCGCCGACACCGACCTGGCCGGGCTGTCCGCCGTTACCCACGGGCCGAACGGGTGGCTAGCCGTCGGCCCTGGCCCCCTCGTGCTCACCTCCGCCGACGGCACGAAATGGCAGCCAGCCGACGCCATTACGCACGACCTGGCCGGCGTATCCGCCGTGCAGGCGGCCAGCGGCCCGCACGGTTACGTGATAACGGGCACGGTGGCCGAAACGGGCGGCGCGTTCTCGCGGGACGTCTGGTGGTCCCAGGACCTGGTCACCTGGACCAAGGCGCGTGATGTGAACGAGACGGGCGGCTCTAACCGCGTGCTGGCCGTCGCCGCGGGCCCGGCGGGCTTCGTGTCGGCGGGCTCCCATGAGAACCTGCCCGTGGTGTGGATCAGCTCCGGCGGGCGCACCTGGACGCCCGTCAGCACGCCGCTGTCGGCCGGAGCTACGGCCGGGGTGATCCAGCAGGTGGCGGTCAACGGGAGCCATGCGGTCGCGCTGGGCCAGCAGACCACCGCGCACGGCGTTCAGCCTCTCGCCGAGCGCTCCGCTGACGGCGGCAGGACCTGGCAGCCGGTGCCGTTCACCGCTCCGGGACCCGGGGTCAGCTTCACCGCTCTGACCGCCAGCGGGGGAGGCTTCACCGCCGCGGCGCAGTTCGGCTCGTCCGGCGGGACCACGGCCGCGGCCGTCTGGACCTCGGCCAACGGGACGAGCTGGACGCGCTCGCCGGTCAGCGGCCTGACTGGCGACGGCAGCCACGCCATCACCGCGCTGGCCGCGTCCGGCACCGCGGTGACCGGCATCGACTCGGTTCAGGCCCAGGCCAGCCAGCAATTCGTGGCGCGGAGTCTTCCGTCTGGCTGACGGCCCGCACGCACCCGGCCGATACGGTAGGAAAATAGCAAGCAGACTCTTGCGCTCGCCTGCCTGGACGCCATCATGACCGCTCGGGAGGAGGATCCCCTTGGCTCGTACGCCGCTCCGGCCTGATGACCCGACCCGGATGGGGCATTACCGGCTGACCGCGAGGCTGGGCTCGGGCGGTATGGGCGTGGTGTACCTGGGCGTCTCCTGGGACGGTGCCCCGGTCGCGGTCAAGGTGCTGCGCCCGGAACTGGCGGGCGACGAGGAGTTCCGCCGTCGCTTCGGTCGCGAGGTCGCGGCGCTGGTTCAGGTCAAGGGCGTCTGCACGGTGCGGGTGATCGAGGCGGACTCCCAGTCCGCGACGCCGTTCGTGGTCACCGAATACGCCCAGGGCCCGTCGTTGTCCGAGTACATCGACAAGCACGGCTCGGTCGCCCCGGACATGCTGTTCGGCCTGGCCACCGGGCTGGCGGAGGCCCTGACCACGATCCACGCGGCCGGCATCATGCACCGGGACCTCAAGCCCTCCAACATCATCCTGACCGACGCCGGCCCGAAGGTCATCGACTTCGGCATCGCCCGGCGGCAGGACACCACCGCCGTGACCAGGACCGGCATGATGATCGGCTCGATGGGCTTCATGGCACCCGAGCAGATCAGCGGGCACCCCGGCCCGGAAGCCGACATCTTCGCCTGGGGTGTGACGGTCGCGTACGCGGCCGGCGGTCGGTCGCCGTTTGGCGCCGGGAGCACCCACTCCGTCCTGTACCGGATCATGTACGGCGACGCCGACATCGCCTCCGTGCCCGACTCGCTCCTCCCGCTGGTGGAAGCCTCCCTGGCCAAGGACCCGCAGAGCCGCCCGTCCGCGCGGCAATTGCTGGACCGGCTGACGAGCGGTTCCGGCCCCTCCGGGAGCGCCGACGACACCACGCAGGTGATCCTGGCGCGAACCTGGCAGAGTGGATCCCATGCAAGCCCGCCGCCCGCCGGCGGGCCTCCCGGAGCCAGCCAGGTTCCGCCGCGCCAGCCTGCGGCGCCCGATCCCTGGCCGCACGTGGCGCGGGCCGCCGCGTCGGCGCCCGCTACCGTGCCGCCTGTGACCGCACCGCCTGTGACCGCACCGCCTGTGACCGCACCGCCAGCCGCGGCGGCGCCGGCCGCCGACACACCCACCGCCGACACACCCACCACCGACTCGCCGATCCCGGTACTACCGATCGGCGCGGTTCCGTCTTCAGCGGTTCCGTCCGCCGCGGTTCCGTCCACCGCGACACCCGGTCCCGCGACTCCGGCTCCGGATAAGGTGCCGGTCGGCCGCCGGATGGCCACAATCGCGACGTCGGCCCTGGTCGCAATGCGCTTGCGCCGACCCGGCCGCCCGGACGAGCCCAAGAGCTGACCGGCCTGACCACCGGCCATCCCAGCGCGGCGGTGGCCGCGGCGGCGGAGAGCGGGCCGATCTCGATATGCGCCAGGAACCGCCCGGGCCGAACGACGGCCGGGTGCAGCCGGCGCAGGTCCTCGTTGGTCGTGATGGCCACCAGCACCTGCCGTGCCTGCCCCAGCATCCCGTCCGTCAGGTTGAGCAGCCGGGAGAGCGGCGGGTTCGCTGAAGAGGACCTCGGGATCGAGCACGCAGTCCGCCTGGCACCAGGTTCGCCACTCGCGGGCGAGCGTGCGCAGCACGGTAGTCTTCCCCGTGCCGGGCGCGCCGTGCAGCAGCACTAGGTGGCCATGCACGGTTTCCGGCATGATGGCCATCAGCTCATTAAGGGCGGCCGGCGGCCCGCGCCTAGTTGGCCAGGATGGCCGCCCACGCGCGGCAGACATCCGGCGGGCGGCACGATGCGGGCCCCGGCGCGGGCTGCGGTGCCAGAACCCCATGCTCACCGCCGTGTCGTCGGTACGCCGTTCCACTGCCGCGTCCCTGGTCGCGAGGGTGATGACGGTGCGGGCCACGTCTTCGGCCACCGCGGTGACACTCACCTCGGCGCCGCCGACGTGCCATCGGACGACCCGGATCGTCCAGCCGTCCCCCGCCGCCAGGCACAGGCTTCAACCCGTGGGAGGAATCCACAGCGAGACCCGGTCCAGTTCGATCAGCGGGTGTTCCCACGGGTGGACGGACGCGACCGCGTCGGCCAGCCGACCGATCTCCTCGGCTGCCTGCCGCCGAACGGATCCTCAGCGAGGGTTCCTGACACCTTCGTCCCCTTCCCCGCAGCTGGTCTCGCCACCACATCGTGACACGCTAGCCCGCCCAGCCCACGCGGACCTGGGAGACTTGATGCCAGCTGGCCCCTGATTGGCACGGGCTGGCCCGTCATGCCTGGTCGCTGCGGAGGAGATGGCTATGCGCGCGGTCTGGATCACCCGGCCCGGAGGTCCCAGTGCCCTAGCGGTACGCGAAACGGCCGATCCCGAACCGGGCCCGGGCCAGGTCCGCATCCGTGTCAGCGCGGCCGGCCTGAACTTTGCCGACGTGATGGCCGCCCAGGGGCTATATCCGGATGCCCCTAAGCCGCCAAGCGTGGTCGGCTACGAGGTGGCCGGGGTGGTCGACGCGCTTGGCGAGCGTGTCGAGGGCTACGCGGCCGGCCAGCGGGTGCTGGCCATGACGCATTTCGGGGGACACGCGGACGTGGTGTGCGTGCCCGCGGATCATGTGCTGGCGATTCCGGATGCGATGAGCTTCGAGGAAGCCGCCGCCATCCCGGTCAACTACGTGACCGCTACCACATGCTGTTCCGTGTCGCCAGCGTCCGCCCAGGCGAGCGGGTGCTGGTGCACATGGCGGCCGGCGGGGTGGGGACGGCGGTGTTGCAGCTATGCCGCACCGTGGATGATCTGGAAGTCTTCGGCACGGCCTCGGCCGCCAAGCACGACCTGCTGCGGGCCGAAGGCTGCGCGCATCCCATCGACTATCGCGCCACCGACTATGCCGCGGAGGTCCGCCGCCTGACCCGGGGCGAGGGCGTTGACATCGTGCTGGACCCACTCGGCGGCAATGACTGGCGGAAGGGCCTGAAGCTGCTGCGCCCAGCAGGCCGCCTGGTGGCCTACGGGTTCGCCAACCTGGCCGCCGGATCCTGCAGCGCAAGAACATCGGCAAAGTCCTCCTCAAGCCCTGAGCCCGCGATGCGCGGCCGGCTGAAGAGTTACGGGCCGTTCCCGGCCGACGAGGTTGCCCAGCGGACCTCGCCGTCCTGGACCTCCTGGGTCGGTGATAGCCCGGCGGCGCGTGCGACCCGCTGGGAGGCCAGGTGAGCGGGATGAATGTGGGCCGTCACGGTCCATCCGGCCTCCCGGAGCAAGGCCACGAGCTCGCGTGCCGCTTCGGTGGCGTAGCCACGGCCCTGTGCCTGCAGGCCCACCACCCAGGCAACCTCGGCAGCACCGGCGGCAGGACCGCCCGCCGGCATCGTCACTTGCATTGTCCCCACCGCGAGACCGGTCTCGCGAACCCGCATCACCCAGTTACCCCACAGCTGCTCCCCGTCGGGTGAGCGCCGCGCCGCCAGGCGTGCGTAGTGCTGGGCCAGGGCCGGCGCAGGCAACGGAGCGCCGCCGATGAACTCGTGCAAGGCGGCGTCGTCAAGTACCGGCGCGAGTTCGGCGGCGTGATCGGCGGTAAGCGGCTCGAGATCGAGCCGTTCCGAACGCCAGCTCTGGTCGAGATCGATCACCCGTCGACCCTAGCTCCTGGCCAGGTACGGGCACAGGGTTACCGTGCCCAGCGCATGACCAGCAGATCGCGCGCTGCGGCCAGTTCGATCAGGCCGCGGCGGGTCCGGGGTGACACCGGCGCGAACGGCACGCGCGTCCGGTCCGACGCGATGATGCCGCCCTCGGCCAGCAGGATCTTCTGCCCGCGAAGGCCGCACTGACGGTTTTCGAAATGGATGAGCGGCAGCAGGTTTTCCCAGGCGCTGACGGCACTGGCCCGGTCACCCGCGGCATAGCGGCGGACGATCTGGCCGAGCTCGGCGGGGACCATCGAGCTCGGCATGGTGCCGGTGGCCCCGGCGTCCAGGTCCGGGATCAAGGTGACCGATTCTTCGCCGTCGAAGGGACCAGGCAGGCTGCTGCCGAGCGCGCTCACCAGCGAATGCAGCTTGTCCGCGGCCTGCGGCACCTCGATCTTGGCGTACTGCACCTGAGGTACCTGCCCGACCAGGTCGATCAGCAGGCTTACCGGCAGCGGCGTCGATGACAAGGGCGCATCCTGCACCATGACCGGGATGTGGATAGCGTCCGCCACCTGCTTGAAGTACTCGATCACCGCGGGTCCGGCAACGGTGAGAGTGGCGCCGAAGAAAGGCGGCATGATCATCACCATCGCCGCTCCCATGTCTTGGGCTGCCCGGCTGCGCGCAGCCGCGACCTGGGCGCTGAAATGGCTGGTGGTGACGATCAGAGGGAGCCGTCCCGCGACCCTCTCGAGGAGCGTGCGGGCGATCGCGTCGCGTTCGGCGTCGGTCAGCGAGAACTGCTCGGAATAGTTAGCCAGCAGGCACAGCCCGTCGACCCCGGCATCTATCAGGTAGTCCACGACGCGGGCCGTGCCGTCTAGGTCAACAGACTCGTCGTCGTGGAAGATCGTCGGTACAACCGGCACGACGCCGGCCAGCGGAGTGTCCATGTGCAGGTTCTCCTAGCCTCTTCGCATGGTCATGGCCTAGCCATAGCACAAGGCCGGGTCCGAACCTGGCTGTGATGCTGGTCCGGGTTCTGCTACATGGTCCCAAGGTCCCGCGCCACAGGGGCACGAGCCGGGGCTCCAGGCGGTAGTAACGGCTGGACGTCCCGGTGAACAGGAGCACGGTCCAGGGTGGTGTACAGGGTCCCGGGGCGCAGCAATACCCGGCCACCGGAGATCTCGGTGACGTCGGCAATGATCCCGTAGCCGTGCTGACTGCCCTCCGCCAGCGCGGTCAAGATCAGGTAGGTCGCCTCCTGCATCGCCTGTCAGGCCGACATGACCTGCGAGGTAATTGCGAGCACGACCAGGGCCGCCCATGGTGTAGAGGGACCCAGCCATCAAGACCAGACCCTGGAGGATCAGTGCCTTCCTATGCCGTTGCTCATATGCGCCAGGTCACGATGGGGCCGGCGGTCGTGGAGTACCTGCAGCGGATCGATGCCACGCTGGCGCCGTTCGGCGGGCGCTTCATCGTGCACGGCGGAGAGGTCGAGGTGCTGGAAGGCAGCTGGCCGGGTCACCTGATCGTCATCGAGTTCCCCGACCTTGGCCGGGCCAGGGCCTGGTATAACTCAGGCGCCTATCAGGAGATCGTGGCGCTGCGCATGGGCAACTCCGAAAGCGATGTCATCATGGTCGATGGGGTGGAAAGCGAGCACAAGGCCACCGACGTACTCGCCACGAGCGGGTAAACGGGATCTGGGCTCACCCCGGGCCCGACCGCATATCGCGCAGGCGCCTTCCGCAGTCCCCTGCGCAGGGCGCGAAGGTCACTGCCGTGCCGCCCAGCGGGGCTGCCTCCCACAATGCGGCGCCGCGGAGTGTCACGCGACCCACGAGGGGACGGCCTGGGCCAGCCGGTCCGTGTCGGTCAGCGCGCGGATCGCGATGACAGCGCCGTCGGCAACCGTGAACGCCATGATCGTAACCGGTCGCCCGCTCACCGTGACGAGGACGCCCGGGATACCGTCGACGAGCACCGGATGGACCCGCGCGCCCGGGTGCGGGCGCGCGGCGATCCTCGCCCGGGACGCGACCTCGCTCGCTCCGCGTACCACGACGGCCCCCTCGGGACCCTGCGCCCGAAGCTCCACGTCGGGAGCCAGCACGGCGAGCAATCCCGCGAGGTCACCCCGGCCGGCCGCCGCGAAGAACGCGTCGACAACCTCCCTGGCGGCCGCGTCCGCGGCCGTCGCCGGCGTGCCCAGGCGGAGCCGTCCGCGAGCCCGGCTGGCTAGCATTTTCGTGGCCGCGGTGCTCCGGCCGAGGATCGCTGCGATCGCGTCGAACGGGACCTCGAACACGTCATGGAGGACGAACGACACCCGCTCGGCCGGGGTGAGGGCGTCCATGACGACGTACAGCGCAAGGCCGACAGCGTCCGCGAGCAGGGCCTGAAGTTCGGGATCGATCCGGGAGTCCCCGGCCGCCTCCCGCGGGAGCATCCCGACGCTGAGCTCGAGCGGCTGCTCGCCCCGCACCCCGCGCCTGCGCAAAGCGTCGAGGCAGATCCGCCCGGTCACGGTGGTAAGCCAGCCGCGCAGGTCCTCGATGCCCCCGCCGCCGGTGCGGGCCAGGCGCAGCCACGCCTCCTGCACGGCGTCGTCCGCGTCGGCGTGCGAGCCGAGTGTGCGGAGCGCGATTGCATGGAGATAGGGGCGATGGGCCTCGAACTCGGCGGCGAGCTGTTCTTCTCCAGTCACGATCCTCCCCGGTATCACTAACAGGACGCCTCGCGCGCCGTAAAGGTAACACCGGGCCCGCGTTACCTCCCGTCGCGGCCGGACGTCGTAGTGCCATGACAGCACGCATCCAGAACACGACACCCCAGCCCGACGTCACGACGGGCGTCCAGCACCTGTTCAAGGCCGTGTACGCCGGCGGCGTACCGCGTCAGACGCTGGAGCTGGTGCATCTGCGGGCGAGCCAGATCAACGGCTGCAGCGCCTGTGTCGACGCCGGCGCCGCGAGCGCGGCCAAGGCCGGCGTCAGCTCCGAGAAGCTGGTCACCGTCGCCGCCTGGTACGAGAGCCCGCTCTTCGACGACGCCGAGCGCGCCGCGCTTGCGCTCACCGAGGCCGCGACCCGGCTCTCCGACCGGCCCGGAGCGGTCACCGACGAGATCTGGGCCGAGGCCGCGAAGCACTATGACGAGCGGCAGCTCGGGGCCCTGGTGCTGATGGTGGCGATCACCAACTTCTTCAACCGCCTCAATACGACCTTCCGGGTGCCAGCCGGCACCAGATGGGACTGACGCCCGACAAGCCCCTGGTATCCCGCAAAACGGGTCTATGACACTGCACTCGCTAAACGCGGGGTCCGACAGGCTCCCGGAAAATGTGCCCGGAACCGGGCGGACATTCTTCTCCGGACGGGGCGTCGGGCCCCGCGGCCATGACGTCGTTATCGCCGTCCGGGCATCGTGGGGCCACTTAGCTGCGGACGACCCGGTACAGCGCGGGGTGCGACCGGTAGCCGGCCGTGCCCGCGGCTGACTCCCGGAATCCCGGGCTCTGTGTCGCCGCCATAAAATCGTCGGCGGTCCGCCAGCGTGCGATGTTCACGAACTGGAACTCCGCATCGGGCCTAGCCGCCTGATGCAGTGCCGTGTCCACATATCCGGGCTGCGTCTGCAGGTAGTCACGCGTCTTCTCCCAGGCGGCGATGAAGTTCTCCGCGTCCCCTGGGGGAACCTCGAACGCGTTGATCAGGACCACTGCCTCCGCCATGATTCCTCCGATCCGCCATCGCAGCGTTTCCGGGTCAACCCTATGCGGGCATCTGAAAGCCCTCGTACCTAGAATCCAGGGTTTCTCCCGGTGCGCCGCGCTCGCCGTGGCGGCAAGACTCGGATCATGCTGGCCGGGCGCGTGCCTGCGTGATCCCGGTCGGCCGCCGACGCAACGGGGGAGATATCCGATGTCGATCAGGACCGATATCGACGGGCCGCCGGTCCTCACCAGCCCGTGGCCAGACCCAGCCGTACCCGACATCTCACTACCGGAATTCCTCCTGGCCACCGACGGCCGACGGTTATCGTGGACCGCTACCCGCGGAATCCACGGGGTAACTGTCCACGATGATGGCAGGTACCCGGCGCACCCTGGCGCTCTGGTGCGTGCGTGACCCACGGGACATGCGTGGCTGCCGCGCGCCGGCCCGGTCTCCGGCGCCCGCTAGGTCAGCCCGCTAGGTCAGCCCGCTAGGTCAGCCCGCTAGGTCAGCCCGCTTGTCTGTCCCGGTCCGGCGACCAGGGGAACGGCAGGAGGTCTGGCTCGACCCAGCCGCTCCGCGCCGGGGCGGCGGCCAGGGTGGAGGAACGATAGTGCCTGGCCAGCAGGCGCTTGTCGAGCAAGGCGGGATACCGATCGGCGAAGGTGACGAAGTCGGCGCAGTCTGGATCGGCCCCCACGTGGTGGGCGACGAGTTCCACCCAGGCCCGGGAGACCGTGTGGTGGTATTTCTGCGGCGCCCGCTCGTACGCGGCGATGCATTGGATCCAGTCGCAGATCCTGGTCGTCGCCTCGGGCATGCCGTACCGTCGCACGGCCAGGAAGGCCAGGTGGATGTGCTGCCGGTGCCGGAACTGCCCGCTAGGCCCGGTGATCTCGGGCAGGAGCGCGGCCAGTTCGGTGCCGGCCTGGTGGTGCGGCATCAGCAGGCCTCCTGGTGCGGCATCAGCAGGCCTCCTGCAGGGCGGCGACGACGGCGTGGTAGCCGGCGAGCTGGGTGGCGTCCAGCCGGGAGAGCGCGTCGCGCTCCAGGTCCGCGATCGCGGCGAGCACCCGGGCGGACACCGCCTGCCCCGCACCGGTGAGCGGCAGCCGGAACGAGCGGCGGTCGGCCGGGTCTAGCTCCCTGGTGAGGTAGCCGCGGCTCTCCAGCCGGTCGAGCAGGCCGGTAAGGGTGCTCGCCCGGGTTCCGGTCCGCTCGCTGAGCTGGCGGACGTTGAGCGCCCCGCCTTCGCCGAGGTTGGCGAGCGCGTTGATCTCGGCCGCCGACAGGTTCAGGTCGGCCAGCGCGGCGCTCAGCGCGTGCAGCGTACGGTGCGTGGCCCGCTGCAGCGCCAGTACCACGTCAGGTAGTCCAGTTTCGGATATCACGGAAATGGATTATACGATAATGAAGTATCGAACGCCATTCATCAGTCATTCGGCCGGCGACGCCAGCCGCGCGGGCGGGGCAGAATGTCCTCGTGGCTGAGTCATGGATGATCGACGAACTGGCGTACGCAGGACCCGAACACCTCGACGCGGCCTTCGTGGCCGGCTTCGACCGCAAGCAGGGGTATCCGGATCCGGCAGAGGACCTGGACGCCCTCGCCGAGCAGGGCCTGGGCGCTGACTCCGCGCTCGTGGACCTGGGGACGGGCACCGGGCAGTTCGCGCTCGCGGCGGCCCGGCGGTTCGGGCGCGTCACGGCGGTGGACGTCTCGCCGGCCATGCTCGCCCTGCTGCGCGAGCGCGCCGGGGACGCCGGGCTGGACAACCTGGACTGCGTGCGCGCGGGCTTCCTCAGCTACTCACATGCCGGGCCGCCGGCCGACGCCGTGTACACCCGGCATGCCCTGCACCAGCTGCCCGACTTCTGGAAGGCGCTGGCCCTGGACCGGATCGCGCGGATGCTGCGGCCCGGCGGGGTGCTGCGGCTGCGCGACC
>Ga0137385_10003920_pt1 | contig 12962 bp, 7 predicted proteins | sample SagtaG_FD_104921 | JGI IMG/M metagenome (GOLD analysis project Ga0137385, IMG submission 104921) | Vadose zone soil microbial communities from Sagehorn Ranch, Mendocino, California, USA - Sage2_R_80_16 metaG | ecosystem: Environmental > Terrestrial > Soil > Vadose zone | place: USA: California...
TCAAGGCGGTCGGGCAGAAAGTGCCACAGGCGAAACCGATCCTCGAGATCAACCCGGCGCATCCGATGGTCAAACGCCTGAACGAGGAAAAAGCGCGCTTCGCGGACTGGAGCAACCTCCTCTTCGACCAGGCGCTGCTCGCCGAGGGCGGGCAGCTCGAAGACCCCGCCGGGTTCGTTCGCCGCATGAACGAGCTGATGCTCGAGATGGCGGGCGAGGGCAGCCGCATCATCGTTCCGGGGCGTTGAACACCGGCCCTGGGCGAGCTGGGGCGGGGCGAATAACAAAAAACCTGCCGGAGCAGGTCAGTTTTTAGTCGTGGGGCCCTTTACGCACATTTCTGGATTGAAGAAGAATTCTATTTTTATGCCGAATTTTCTCTCGAAATACTCAAGCTGTTTTTCCGGAACATTGGCCGGCAGCGGATGGACCTCCGGAATGTCGTTATGAACAAGAAGAACGAATTTCTTTTTGCTGACACTGACCGATACGCCGAGCCCCGGAAGAACCGTCCTTAGGACCTGAATCACCGTTTCCCGAGGTACGCTCCTCCCCTCCGACATAGCTCAAGCCGGCACGGGTTCCGCCTTGATAAATCGAACTGCGCCGAAGGGGAACGGCAGTTTGCGAGCGGCGTCCTCCGATATTGCGCGTTTGAGAATTTCGTAAGCCTGAACTGTCGAATAAAGAGCTTTAGCGTCCATTGGCGAATCGTAAAATTCCTTCCAGGACGCAGGTGGAGCCGGGGTCAGCAACTTGTCGATCGTGCCATGACGGGCTAGGTGTTCCTTGATGGTCATGGCAAGACCATCTTCGAAGTTCTTCTTGGCTTCATCCAATGATTCGCCACCAGCGGCATAGTCGATTTCAATGCCTTGTGCGAACCATCCTTTGCCGTCTTTGAGAAGCATGACATGGAGATCCTTGACCCCAACGACGTGCTTGCTGCCGTCCGTTGCGTGGAAGGCTCTTGTCGGAAGCCGCCTTCCAGCTGGCCGCCCGGTGTGTTGTCCCATGGGTTGCTTGCCCCGTACTTGATACTTCGTTCGTCAAAAATGCCTAATACGGATTTGACAGTATAAAGCACAACCGTTCAACTACTAAAATGGCACGCTCATGTAGAAATAGGTCGATTTCCCTTGCCTCCGCAATCGCGGCGGCGTTCCTTTTCGCCTGCATCTCGACGTCGCCGTGGGCGCAGCCCGCCCCCGAGCCCGCGACGCCTATTGCGCGCAAGCAGCTCGTCACCGCGCGGCATTTCATGGTGGTCGCGGCGCATCCGCTCGCCGCTCGGGCTGGATACGACATCCTCAAGCGCGGCGACAACGCGGTCGATGCCGCGATCGCGACTCAACTCGTTCTCAACCTGGTGGAACCCCAGTCTTCCGGGATCGGCGGTGGAGGGTTTCTGCTCCACTACGCGGCCCGCGATGGAAAGCTCTCGGCGTATGACGGCCGGGAAGCCGCCCCCGCCGCGGCGAAGCCCGACCGCTTTCTCGGCGCGAACGGTCGCCCGCTCGACTGGCCCGCGGCGGTCGTCAGCGGAAAATCGGTGGGCGTTCCAGGGCTGCTGCGGCTGCTCGAGCTCGCGCACCGCAGGCACGGCAAGCTCCCCTGGGCGGAGCTGTTCGAGCCGGCGATCAGGCTGGCGGAGAACGGTTTCCCGATCTCGTCGCGGCTGCACGCGCTCGTCGCTGCCGACCGGTTCCTTTCGCAAGACCGCAATGCGCGCCGCTATTTCTATTTGCCTGACGGCAGCGCAAAGCCCGCCGGCGCGCCGCTGAAAAATCCGGAATTCGCCGCGGTGCTGAAGCGCGTCGCGGCGGAAGGCGCCGACGCCTTTTACCGCGGCGACATCGCGCGCGATATCGTCGCCGCCGTGCGCAGCCACAAGAGCGCAGCGGGCGACCTCGCCGAGGCGGACCTTTCCGCCTATGCGGCGAAGCAGCGAGAGCCGCTCTGCGGCGCGTACCGGCGCTGGAAAGTGTGCGGCATGCCTCCGCCTTCATCGGGCGGCTTCGCGGTGCTGCAGATCCTGGAGATCCTCGAGCGCTTCGACCTACTGAAGGTCAAACCTGAGTCGGCGGAAGCGGTGCACCTGTTCGCCGAGGCGGGACGGCTCGCCTACGCCGATCGCAATCTCTATATCGCCGATCCCGACTTCGTTGCCGCGCCGCTCGCCGCGCTGCTCGATCCGCGTTATCTCGATTCGCGGGCAAGGCTGATCGACCGCGCGCATTCGATGGGACGGGCGCGTGCGGGTACCCCTGCGGGCGTCGCGTCGACTTACGGAATTTCCGAGCCGCTTGAGCTGCCCGCGACGACGCATGTTTCGGTGGTCGACGCAGAAGGCAATGCGGTCGCGATGACCACCAGCATCGAAGCCGCGTTCGGCAATCGCCAGATGGTGCGGGGATTTCTCCTCAACAATCAGCTCACGGATTTTTCCTGGACGCCCGAAGAGGGCGGCAAGCCCGTTGCGAATCGCGTAGAGGCGCGCAAGCGCCCGCGCAGCTCGATGGCGCCGACCATGGTCTTCGACGAAAAGGGGCGCTTGTATACAGTGGTCGGCTCGCCCGGCGGACATTCGATCATCAACTACGTCGCCCAGACGCTCGTCAACGAGCTCGACTGGGGCATGGACATCCAGCAGGCGATCGACAGCCCGCATATGGGCAGCCGCAACGGTCCGACGGACCTTGAGCAGGGCACGAGGCTCGAGCGGCTTGCGCCGCAACTTGAGCACATGGGCCACGCCGTGCGCATCCGTCCGGAGACGAGCGGCCTGCACGGCATCGCGCGAACGGGCGAAGGCTGGGCGGGCGGCGCCGACCCGCGGAGGGAGGGCGTGGCGCTCGGGGATTGAATGTTTCGCAGTCCAAATTTAAGGAATTCAGCCCTCCTTCCTTAAGACAACGTCATACGAAATAATCCCTTGGGACGCGCACACGAGGTGTTGAGCGAAGACAACGTGATTAGCGGCTGATACGACGCACGAATATTAGTAAGTGCGCTCTTGTACGATTAAACAGCTTGACACGCAAACCTCGCTGCGCGATCATCTCTGCGACCTAGGGGCCCTGCCGCAACGGGCTGGCGATCGTCCGGTAAAAAAACCTAGGCGTGGGAGGGAAAAAAATGATTGCTTGCGTCAGAGGCAAGGCGTTGCGCGTCTTGCTGGTTTTGTTTACCGCGCTTGCGGCGTTCTTCGCCCCGATCGCTTTTCCGGAGTTGACCGTTATGAAATGCCGTCTGCGCTCGGCGTTGTTCGCGTTCGCGTGTCTGGCGTGGTCGGGGGCTGCCAGCGCGCATTTTCCGCTCGTGCCGGACCCGGCGACGGACAGATGGTTTACGGTTTCTTCGGGCGAGGTTTGCCAGCCGGCCAATACTAAACGTAACTACCCGGCACCTTGTGAACCGAACTACGCTTCGGCTTTCGAAGCTTGCGCCGCTACGGGAGCCCAACGATTGTGGGGATTGACTAATATTGTTGTTCTCGGGCCGTACGGCGACGCTCCTGGTCGCGGAGCTGCGTGTCTTTACTCCTGGGGTGATTGCCGCGCGCCTTCTCTTTGTGGCGCCGGCTGGCAGGCCGAGGAGAGCGGCGATCTTATTTGTCCGGAGCACAGTGTGCCGGAGGGGTCACTTTGTCACTGCCCTGCCCCCTTGTTGGAACTCAATTCCTCTTCTTGCCACGGCGGCAAGAACAATGGCCCGCCCTGTCCCGGTTGCGGCAATCCGGCCAATCCCGCGAACGGCAACAAGTTCGAGCGGCAATCGGTCTACCGCGGATCGAACGGCTTCGAGCTGTCCCTTTCCTACAACACGGACGACGACATGGCTCCGGTCCGCTTTGGAAACCGCTGGCGCGATTCGTTCGATCGCCGGGTCTTGTCGGATCCCAGCAACAGCATGGTGGCGCATCGTCCGGATGGCAAGGTGCTGCAGTTCATACCGAGCGGCGGAGGATGGGTCCCCGGGTGGGCACACGACGGAACGCTCCATCCCGACACGAACGATCGGCTGACCGAGTTGCTGGATCCCGCGGGAACGCGGACCGGATGGCAGCTCGCGGTGGCAGAAGGCGACGAGCTCGAAACCTATGACGCCGCGGGCACGCTCTTGTCGATCCGCTCCAGGGTCGGGCTGACCCAGACGCTCACCTATAGCGACGGCACCAACGGTCCCAACGGCGGCTTTATCCTGGATACGAACGGGCAGCCCACCACCGTTGCGCTTCCTGCGGGTCTGCTCATACGCGCCGCCGACGATTTCGGGCGAACCCTCGCCTTCGGCTACGGCATGGCCCTGCGCGTGGTGAAGCTCACCGACCCCGCAGGAGGCGTGTACCGGTTTGCCTACAGTACGAACCTCGCCTCGATCACCTTCCCCGATAACGCCGTACGCACCTACACCTACAACGAGCCGGAGAACACCGGCGGCGTAGGCTATCTCAGCGCCCTGACCGGCATTACCGACGAGAACGGCACCCGTTTCGCCACCTTTCAGTACGGTGGTGACGAGCGGATCACGCTGACCCAGCATGCGGGCGGCGCGGAGCGATACGCGCTATCGGGGAACAGCGTAACCGATCCCCTAGGGACGGTCCGCACCTACGGCTTCGACCTGCTTTTCCAGGCGCACAGAAGCACGGGATTCACCGGTCCTGCGTGCCCGGGATGCGGTCCGGCGTTGCAGACTCACGATACGAACGGCAACGTCGCCTCGAGCACCGACTGGAACGGCGGCGTCGCGCAGCACAGCTACGATCTGACGCGGAACCTGGAGACCTCGCGCACCGAGGCCTTCGGGACCGCGCAGGCCCGCACGATCAGCACGCTGTGGCACCCGGTGTTCCGGCTGCCGATCCAGATCTCCGAGCCGTTGCGGATCACAAGCTACACATACAACGGCAATGGCGGGAGCTGCGGCCTGATGGCGGACGGTGCAACGCCCGTTCCCGGAGTGCCATGCTCCAAAACGATCCAGCCGACCTCGGATGCGACCGGCGCCGCGGGATTCGGCGCCACTGCGGCCGGGACTCCGCGCACCTGGACCTACACCTATAACGCGAACGGGCAGGTAGCGACCACGGATGGCCCGAGGACGGACGCAAGCGATGTCACGACCTACGCGTACTACGCGAACGACGACCCCGATCCTGGCAAGCGCGGCAACGTCGCGACGATTGCGAACGCACTCGGGCATGTGACCTCGATCACGGCCTACAACGCGCACGGCCAGCCGACGACGATCGTCGATCCGAACGGACTCACCACCACCCTCGCCTACGACGCGCGCCAGCGGCTCAGCTCGCGGAGCGTCGGGGGCGAGCTCACGACCTATACCTACGATGGCGTGGGGCAATTGACCCAGGTCACCCTGCCCGACGGGAGCTTCCTCTCCTACAGCTATGACCCCGCGCATCGCTTCACGCGCATGTCCGACAACCTCGGCAACCGCATCGCCTACTCGCTGGACGCGATGGGCAACCGCACGAAAGAAGAGGTGTTCGATCCGGCCAGTGCGCTCGCACAGACGCGCAGCCGCGTCTTCAACAATCTGAACCAGTTGTACCAGGAGATCGGCGCGCAGAACCAGACGACCCAGTACGCCTACGACAACCAGGGCAACGCCACCTCGGTGACCGATCCTCTCACCCGGGTCACCACCAACGCCTACGACGCGCTCAATCGCCTGGTCAAAGTGACCGACCCGAACCTGGGGCAGACGCAGTACGCCTACAACGGCATCGACCAACTGGTTTCGGTGACCGACCCGCGCAACCTCGCCACCACTTACAACTACAACGGCCTGGCGAACCTCAATTCGCAGCAGTCGCCTGACACGGGCACGACGGCGAACACCTACGATGCAGCGGGCAATCTCCTCACGCAAAGCGATGCCAAGGGCCAGACTACGAGCTATGCCTACGACGCGTTGAACCGCGTCAGCTCGATCACTTTTGCCGACAGCTCAAAACAGACCTACGCCTACGACCAGGGGGTGAACGGAATCGGCAGGCTGAGCAGCATCACCGAGACCGATCCCCAGAACCAGGTCGCGAGCCTGCTCGCCTACGCCTACGATCAGCACGGGCGGACGCTTTCCGAGACGCGCACGATCGGTGGCGTCGCCTACGCGCTCGCCTACAGTTACGACAGTTCCGGGCGCCTGAGCGGCATGACCTACCCGAGCGGCAGGACGATCGCGTATACGTTCGATGCGCTCGGCCGGATCAACCAGGTGAGCACGACGCCCCCGCCCGCGGTGGGCGGGGCGACTCAGATCGTCGCCTCCAACGTCGCCTACCAGCCTTTCGGGGGCGTGAAGAGCTACGCGCTCGGCAACGGCCAGAGCTACATGCGCAGCTACGATCTAGATGGGCGCATCGCGAGCTACAGCCTGGGAGCGCAGAGCTTTGCGCTGGGCTACGACACCGCCGGCCGGGTCACGTTCCTGCAGGACATCGCCAATGCGCTCGCCTCCAACGCCTACGTGTACGACGCCCTGGACCGGCTCACCAACGCGGTGCTGCCCGCGGTCGATCTCACCTACGGCTACGACGCGGTGGGGAACCGCATCTCCAAGAGCACCGGCTCGGCCACCGACAGCTACGCCTACGGTGCAACGAGCAATCGGCTCGCAAGCATCACTCCCTCGAGCGGGACGCCGCGGCCGTTTGCCTTTGATGCGAACGGTTCGACTGCAACCGACGGCGTCAACCAGTACGGGTACGACGCCCGCGGGCGCTTGGTGCAATCGGTGGGGGCGGCCGGGATCACCGCCTACCAAGTGAACGCGCTGGGGCAGCGGATCCGCAAGACCAACCTGAACGAGGACCGCGTCTATCTTTACGACACGCGCGGGCGCTTGATCGCCGAGACCGATCCGGGCGGAGCGCTCAAGCGCGAGTACCTGTACCTGAACGACATCCCGGTCGCGGTCATTCAATGAGCCGCGCCATGACAACGACAACGAAGAAGAGCGCGCAACAGGGAACAACCACCCGGCTGCTTCTGGCGCTGGGTCTTGCGGTGTGTGCGGCGGGGTTTGCGGATTCCGCTTGGGCGCTGTCGGTGTCGCTCACCGCTCCGGCCAATAACGCAGTCTTTGCGGCGCCGGCGGCGAGCATCACGCTCGCGGCGACGGCGACGCCGACGAACTCGAGCCGGCCGATCGCGAAGGTGGAGTTCTTCCGCGGCACGACGCTCATCGGCGCCGACACGACTTCGCCCTACAGCTTCGCCTGGACCAATGTTCCCGCGGGCACCTACAGCCTCACCGCCAAGGCGACCGACAGCGCGGGAGCGACCGCGACCTCCAAAGCCGTGAGCATCACGGTGGATGTTCCGCCGACGGTGAGCCTCGGCGCCCCGGCAAATAACGCCGTATTCGCGCCCGGCTCGAACCTCGCCCTGGCGGCGACGGCATCGGACTCCGACGGCTCGATCTCCAAGGTCGAGTTCTTCCAGGGCTCGACGCTGCTCGGGACCGATACGACCTCGCCTTACAGCTTCACTTGGAGCAACGTGCCCGCGGGCAATTACGTCCTGACGGCGAAGGCCACCGACAACAAAGGCATCGCCACGACCTCCACGGCCGTCAACGTCACGGTCGACACGGCGCCCGCGGTCAGCCTCACCGCCCCGGCCAACAACGCGGTCTTCCTGCCTCCCGCGAACGTGACGATAACGGCGAGCGCTTCCGACGCCGAAGGCACCGTGGCCAAGGTGGACTTCTTCGACGGCTCGACGCTCGCGGGGACGGCGACCGCCGCCCCCTTCAGCGTGACCCTCGCCAATCTCGCCGCCGGCACGCATGCGCTCACCGCGCGCGCGACCGACAACCTGGGCTTGAGCACGACCTCGGCCGCCGTGACGATCCGGGTCGATGCCGTGCCCACGGTGAGCATCACCGCCCCTGCGAACAACGCCGTATTTAGCGCGCCGGCCAACATCACCATCACCGCTACGGCCGCCGATTCCGACGGCACCGTCGCCAAGGTGGACTTCTTCGACGGCGCGACGCTCATCGGCACGGCAACCGCCTCGCCCTACAGCGTCGCGCTCGCTAATGTCGCGCCGGGCACGCACAGCTACACGGCAAGAGCCACCGACAACAACGGCGCCGTCACGACTTCGGCGGCAGTCGGCGTCACGGTCGATGCGCCGCCCACCGTCACCCTGACTGCGCCAGGAAACAACGCGGTCTTCGCCGCGCCCGCGAACGTGACGCTCACGGCCACCGCGACCGACAGCGTAGGAACCATCACCAAGGTTGATTTCTACCAGGGAAGCACCCTGATTGGGACGGTGACCACTGCGCCTTACAGCTTCGCCTGGAATAACGTCCCGGCGGGGAACTATACCCTCACGGCAGTGGCCACGAACGACGGGGGAGGGACGACCACCTCCGCGCCCGTCGCCATCAAGATCGATGCGGCCCCCGCTGTGGCGATCTCAAGCCCTGCGAATGGTGCCACCTTCACCGCGCCGGCGACGATCGCTCTGACAGCCAGCGCCAGCGACACGGTGGGCACGGTCGCGAAGGTCGATTTCTACCAGGGGAGCACCTTGATCGGCACGGCGAGCGCCGCTCCGTTCACCTTCACCTGGAGGAACGTCGCGGTGGGAAACTACAGCCTCACGGCGGTGGCGACCAACGACGCCGGGACGACGACCCCCTCGGCTGCCATCGCCATTACGGTGACGTCGGGCGTGGCGCAGATGTACTATATCCATCCCGATCATCTGAACACAGCCAGGATGATTGCAGATCAAGCAGGGAACACGGTCTGGCGCTGGGACAACCAGGAGCCCTTTGGTAGCGACCTGCCCAACGACGATCCCGGCAACACGGGCAATCCGTTCGTCTTCAACCTGAGGTTCCCGGGGCAGTATTTCGACCGGGAAACAAATCTCGCGTACAACGTCTTCCGCGACTACGACCCCACGATCGGACGGTATGTGCAAAGCGATCCGATTGGCTTGCTCGGTGGAGAAAATACCTACAGCTATGTTGACAGCAATCCGATAGGGTCTACCGATCCGATGGGGTTGATTGGCCAACTCAAAAAGGGCAAATGGGCGCAATGTTCACGAGAGGATTGGAAATTCTGCGAACGATTCTGCGAGCCTCGTAGGGTCCTGAGTTGCAGGCATTTCTGGTCCCTACGAACTGAGGTAGTTGGTGGGGAAATAGTGAAAGGCTGGAAGGCGGCTCCTGAGCCGAGCTGTAATTGTGAGGAGGACTGTCCTGTGAAGCTACCATCGCCTGGCCCGCGTGGAAACGATGATCCGTCTGACATTCTGCTGAACGGAGGAGACAGCCCCAAACCGAAACCGAATCCTTTTGGACCGCTGCCTATGCCGCGTCCTTTCCCGGTACCGTAGAGAGAGATTTGCCATGGGCACGAAATCAACGATCGATCGGTTTGTACAGGGGCAGACGTATTTCATTGTCATGTTCGATGACAAAGAACTGACGGTGCCAATAGTACAAACGCTCACTTATCTGAAAAGGGGCGAGCGCAGCAACGGGACTAAATATTATTTGTTCAAAGAGCTAGGGCGCGCCACCAAGAAGGCGAACTTCCTGGTTGACGAGAAGAATGCAGATGATCTTGTACTGGACCAGGCAGGTTTGATCCAGCAGCTTAAGGACTGTTTTGCTGGGAAGCTGGCGACCTCACCGAGGAGGTAACGCGGTCCTAGTATTTTGCACCTACAGGACGACGCCTGCGCTGCCGGCGTTGTTCTTTTAGCCGCTCGTTCGACGCGCTGCACGATTACGAAGCTTGCCGGCGCAGCGTGCGCGGCGGAAAATGTGCCTCTGGGGAAAATTGCTCGAGCTCGAGGAGGTGCGCCTTCGTTTCGTTGCTGCAACCGCTGATCGCGTCTAGGGAAAATGCCTGGCACTACGATGGGAGTGCATCAGGCGCGTACCAAGACCGGGAAACCAATCTCGCCTATAACATGTTCCGCGACTACGACCCGGCAATCGGCCGGTACGTCCAGAGCGACCCATTAGGGCTGGATGGCAGCGCGGGCCCGTATCTCTACGCAGCAAATAGTCCAACTAGCCTGACCGACCCATTCGGGCTGTATGACGTAAAGCCGGGAGTTCCCGCGCCATCCCCGCAATTGGACCAGTTGCTAACGTGCATGGACAAGTGTCCTGGAGTGCAGCCAATAGTCGTTACCGGAACTACGCCTGTACCAGGGGAAAAGCATCAAGATCCAGGACACGCAGGAGGCACCAGTGTAGATATTCGGCCACCCAGAGGCATCCCACCCGATACATTCTTCTGCTGTGCGGGACGATGCGGGGCTGGATGGGGTATTAATGAAGGGTCGGGGGGCAATCCGACTCCGTACACTACGGCTGCTAACTATCACTTACAGCTATTCCCGCCGCGTCGCCCAAGCCCAAGGGCACCAAACGCAATCCCGGCGGGTTGCAAGCCAGGCGGCTGCCCATGAGGAGAAGCCGCTTGCCACTGAAACGTGTACGGATTTTTGCAATAGGAATCTTCCTGTTTGTCTTTGCTCAAGTTGCTAGTGGCGCTACGCCACCAACCGACGCGTGTAATCTTCCTCAGGACTTAGAGCGCGAAATTGCAATCAAATACCCTGGAACAGCGGTTGTACGCTTATGGGATCTGGTGGACGACGATAGGAGATTCTTTCAAAAAGACCACGGGGATGCGTGCCCTGGTCTGGTGAAAGTTGACTTCTACGGCGATGGCAAACCCGCGTTGGCTTTGCTTCTGACGCAAAGGCGTGGCGCAAGTGAGCCCACCAAGCTCATAGGCCCATCGCGCCGGGGAGACATGGAGAATGGTCCCTTTGGGCACAGGGGGTCCGAGCCCCTACGCGCCAGTGGTCTGGAGCCAGCCACCGGGAGAATACAAGGACGTTTATGGCAGGAAGACAATCCGAGCGACTCGACCCGTGATTGTCTTTTGTAAGTACGAGTCGTGGTCGATTGTCTACGCATGGACAGGTAAGCACGTCGCTAAAGTTTGGATTGCCGACTGACGCTAACAAAACATATCCGGATCATCTGAACACACCGAGGCTTATCGCAGACAGCGCGGGTACGACGGTGTGGAGATGGGACCAGGGAGAACCGTTCGGGAACGATGTGCCGAACAACAATCCTTCAGGAGCAGGTGCGTTCGACTTCCCCTTGAGATTTCCGGGGCAGTACTTCGACCGGGAAACAGGACTCGCTTATAACGGCTTCCGAGATTACGACGCGGGAATAGGCCGTTACTCAGAGAGCGACCCGATCGGTCTGAGCGGCGGGATAAACACGTATGTCTACACGAGCAATCCGCTGAGCGAGATCGATCCTGAGGGTCTAATGGGACGTGCACCCGGGAAAGGTGGGATGCCCGGTGGTCAAATCGAACCTCCTGTTCCGGCGGGCCCCGTCGTTCCGATTTCCTGTAACGGTGAGTGGAGGTACGAAGGTTTCGACAGACAACTACCTGAGACCTTGCGACTCTGCTTTTGTTACTGGCTTTGCATACCGTGCGACTATCCTGTTGCTTGGTCGGGCAACAAGAGAGATCTGCCGTCCACCTGGGGACAATTAACCTATGCCCTGGGTGGCGGGTCTCTCAAGACTGGCGACAGCTGTATCTGCAAGAATAAACCAGGACCCGAAACGGGATGCCCATCCTGCCCGCCGAAGAAAAAGTGAGCGCGCCGCGATGAAAAAACTATTGGTGTCGTTGCTCGTCTGGGTGCCATTCTCGACGGCCTGGGCCGATTCGTCTATTGACGAACTGCTCATTCGTCGTGGCGCTCGTGACGTCAAAAAGTATTCGTTTCCAGAGGGTAATTCGCGTCAAATCTCTTACGGCGTGAATTTGAAGTACCCAGCGACAGCGGTTACTGATGCCACATTCGTTGAACTCGAGAAACGCGGCTGGTCGAAATGCTCTGGGTATTCGATCGGATGGGATAGTTACGTCGACGCTTCGAATGGAAAAGATCGTGAGCAGACTGTCTTCCAGAATAATTCCTACTGGTTCAGAGGCACCACGTTGCTGACAATCTCGATGAGGTATTACGCTGGCGTCGCGAAAGGTGGGCACCGTGTCGGGGTGCCCGACAACACGCAACAACAAGTCGTCGTACTAGAAAACAGCAATCCAGATGTAAAAGAGAAGCTTGGACTTATCTGTCCTCAGGGATCGACGGCGAAGTAGGTTCCGCAGTTTCAACGCCGGCGCTAGCCGGCGTTGTTCTTTTAGCCGCGCGTTCAGCGCGCTGCGCGATTACAAATGTAAACACCGAAACCCAATCGCGCCGCGGAGTTGCGCGCGATTTGTAGTAGCTTGGTAAACACGTGTTTACAAGGAAAGCGAGTTGCGACGCGGACTTAGCGGCACCTTGTAGGTGCGTATGGTGTATCGTCAGTTTGTACAGTGACGGTAATCTCCTTACACCTCACGGATTGACAAGCCCGATGAAATGCCTTGAATATCCGTGGCACGCTCCAGATGAGGGCTGGTCGGCTGCGCTAAAGGAGGCAATCGTGCGTACCTCGACACTTGTTGTTTTCCTGAGCCTGGCGGTCAGCGGCGTCGGTGATGACGCTCACGCGCAAGCCGCTGGCCCCGCTTCGGCTCCCAAGCAATACCCCTGGGATATGAGGCCGAAGAAATGCTTCATGCCGGGTGCGATGGAAATGGCGCCCAGCCTTTGTGCCGCTAAGGATTGGACGAGCTACGCAGAGACCACGGGGCGTGTCCAACGCCTGCTCATCGACGCGGACTTCGATCTCGTCGAGCGGGCCGAGAACGAACTCGGGTTCTCGCGGGATCAGTTTCCCTCGGGCCAGTATCATTTCGACGCCTTGTATCTCGCGCTCGAGACGGTATTCACGACTCCGTGGGAACAGTCGTATGCGCGGGCCAGCGCATGGGCCAAGGCGAAAGGCGAGGA
>Ga0137385_10003937_pt1 | contig 12944 bp, 10 predicted proteins | sample SagtaG_FD_104921 | JGI IMG/M metagenome (GOLD analysis project Ga0137385, IMG submission 104921) | Vadose zone soil microbial communities from Sagehorn Ranch, Mendocino, California, USA - Sage2_R_80_16 metaG | ecosystem: Environmental > Terrestrial > Soil > Vadose zone | place: USA: California...
CAAGCCGGTCCTGGACAGCAACCAGCGGGGCCGGGCACGCGCTCGGGCGCGCGGCCGCGACCAGGTCTGACCGCACGGGATTGGGTGGGGTCCGCTCGCGGAGAGCGCTCACCGGATCCCTCGCTGTGTCTTCTGGGGGCCAAGCCCCCAGACCCCCGGCCGGCGGGGGCTTCGCCCCCCGGACCCCCGGGCCGCGTCACGGGTCGTACCGTCTTCGGTGCAACTGGCACCGGCGCTCAGGCGTCCTATGAATGCGCGAAAAGGCGGTGCGGGCTGTCGGTGCCTGATGGGACCATGAGGGCTCGGCGTGGCCACGGAGGGGAGGTCGCCCAGTGGGCTGGTGTGCCCATCAGCGGTGTACTTCGCACCGAAGTGGACGGTCGTCCGTGGCTGGTTTCCTGACGGGGCAACCACTCCGTTTGGCGGCCGCGATCGCCGTCGCGGTCGCCGTGCTCGCGGGCTGTACGCAGGCACCGCCGCCCCCGCTGGTCACCACGCCCGCGGCGCGCACGTCGGCGGTCCTGCCGACCGACACCTCGCATGTCGTGGTCGGCGTGGACGGCATCGGCGGTGGCTACAACCCGCACGAGCTGTCCGACCAGTCCGCGGTGACCACGGCACTGGCGAACCTGTTGCTGCCATCGGTGTTCCGCACCGCACCGGACGGCACGCCGACGCTGGACCACACGCTGATGGTGTCCGCCGAGGTGACCGACGCCAGCCCGTTCACCGTCGTCTACCAGCTGCGCACGGACGCGACCTGGTCGGACGGCACGCCGATCGACGCCGCCGACTTCGTCTACCTGCGCAGCCAGATGGTCGGCCAGCCCGGGGTGATCGATCCGGCCGGCTACCGGCTGATCTCCGGCATCGCGGCGCGCAACAACCTCAAGACCATCACGGTGACGTTCTCGAAGGCCTACCCGGCCTGGCGGACGCTGTTCACCGACCTGCTGCCCGCGCACCTGCTCAAGGACGCGCCCGGCGGCTTCGCCAGCGCCCTGAGCGGTGGCTTCCCGGCCACCGCCGGGCCATTCGACATCAAGACGCTCGACTCGGGCGGCGGCGAGATCGTGCTGGAGCGCAGCGACCGCTACTGGGACAAGCCCAGCGTGCTGGATCAGATCGTGTTGACCAAGGCGGACAGCCAGGGCATGGTCGACGCGCTACGCAGCCGGGCCGACCAGATCGCCTACAGCAGGGTGGACGCCGCCGGTCTCACCTTGTTCCGGCAGTTGGGCAGCACGGTCGGGCTGACCACGGTGGCCCGGTCGGAGCTGGCCTCCGTGCTGTTGCGGCCGGGTGCGCCGCAGCTGGCCGACCAGTCGGTGCGGGAGGCCGTTGCGGCGGCCGTGGACCGGGCCGCGTTGATCGCGACCGGCTCTGGGACCGCGACCTCCGCCGGGTTGACGGCCAACAGTTTGGTGACAGCTCCGTCGCAACCCGGTTACGTGGCCAGCATGCCGGGCAACGCGCCGGGCGCGGTGCCGAACCCGGCGGCCGTGCCGGGGCTGCTCGCGCAGGCCGGTTACGTGCACACGGCTACCGGCTGGACGCGGGCCGGGCACCAGCTCAGCCTGGTGATCGGCGCGCCCAACGGCCGGGCGCCGTACGTGGCGATCGCGAACCAGCTGCGGGCCCAACTGGTGGCCGCCGGCATCCCGGCCACCGTCGTGACCCCCGAGTCGACCCAGCTATACGAACAGTTACTGAATCCGACCTCGGTTAGTGCGAACGGGGGCCCGAACGGGACCACCGCACCAATCGACATCGTCGTGGGGCCACAGCCCGCGGGTTACGATCCGGCCACCGAACTGGCCTCCTGGTTCGGCTGCACGACCGCGTCGACGGGGGGTGCCCCACCGGTGTCGACCGGGCCGCTGAGCTGGTGCGACGCCACGATCCAGGCCACCGTCGAGGCCGCCCTGACGGGTGAACTGCCGCTCTCCGACGCGCTGGCCAGGGTGGAGCCGGTGTTGTGGGCACATGCGGTGGAGATCCCGCTGTTCCAGCTGTCCGACGAGCTGGCCGTCGGGCCTGAGGTGTCTGGAGTGGACAGTGGGCCACCACTTGCGGGACCATTCTTCGGTGCCGCGACGTGGAACCGCACGAATGGGTGAGGGACGCCCACTTCCGGCGTAATCAAGGCCGATTGTCACGGAATGTGACTGATCGGACGCGTCGAGGTGTCCCTTATTGCGTTTTTGTCACAACTGGCGAGTAGGTAAGAGATGGCAGTGGGTGGAATCCGTCAATCGGTTAATCCACTGGAATCCGTGCAAGTCCCCAAGTTCGCTGAGCGGACATTGCCGGCCGGTGACCGGCCGGTTGCGGGTGGCTACTGACTTGTCACCCTTTGGTCACGATCGCCGCGCGACCAGTGACCGCAGCCATCTAGGGTTCTTACCGTGCTGCCACAGCGCGCCGCGTAGGCTCGCGCGGCGTTACACGTCTCGGGCGCACACCGACCATGCTTATTGGCCGGTCCCACCCGTGCTAGGAGGGCACGTTTCATGAGGAGATCCAGGGCATACAGTGCGATGGCGCTGCTGGCAGGCGGTGCCGTCGCCCTGAGCGGCTGCGGCAGCAGCGGTTCCGGTGGCGGTTCCGGGGCGACCAACAACGGCCCGTCGAATGCCGACCCCCAAGCTCTCGCGCTGTCCCAGCCGTACGTTCGGCCCAAGGTTCCCGATATGGGCGCGATCGCGGTATCGGTCGACGAGACCTTCACGAACTACAACAACAACCTGGCGGCCACCAACAACCTGGCCAACGTCTACATCGACAACCTGGTCCAGCCCGGCACCTTCTTCACCAACGACGTCAAGAACGTCAGCAAGGTGCAGCTGGACGGCGACCTGATGTCGTCGGTGAAGGTGGTTACGCAGGACCCGCAGGTGATCGAGTACAACGTCAAGCCGCAGGCGGTGTGGTCGGACGGCGCCCCCGTGAACTGCGCCGACTTCTACCTGCAGTGGCTGGCCGGTGCCGTCGACACCGGTGATGTCGCCAACGCGTTCCAGAACGTCATTCCCGGTCTGGACCACATCAGCGGCATCAAGTGCTCGAACAACAACAAGACCGTCACCGTCACCTTCTCCAAGAAGTGGGCGGACTGGCAGGGCCTGTTCGGCGGATTCGTGCCGGCACACATCCTGACCAAGGCGATCGGCATCACCGACGACCAGCTCACCAAGCTGGACGACAACTCGGCCGCCGACAAGACCACGCTGCTCAAGGTCGCGGACTTCTACTCCGGTGGCACCAACTCCGACCACGGCTTCGCGGGCATCAACCTGGCCAACGACCTGTCGGCAGGCCCGTACGTCATCCAGTCCGCGGACGGCAAGAACGACACGGTGCTGGTGCGCAACCCGAAGTGGTGGGGCAACGCGGCCGGTCCGGCCAAGATCGACGTCCGGACCAACCGCGATGACCAGTCCGCCTACCAGCAGTTGCAGAACAAGGAAATCCAGGTCGCAGGTGGCCAGCCGGACGCGCAGGTCGCCCAGGAGGTCAAGGCGAGCGGCGGTCAGTTCAAGCTGATCACCGGCATCGGCGTCACCTTCGAGCACCTGGACTTCCAGGCCGCCAACCCGGTGTTCAAGAAGTACCCGGAACTGCGCAAGGCGTTCTCCGACTGCGTGAACCGGCAGGACATCATCACCAAGGTCGTCGCGGATGTGGACCCGGACATCAAGCCGCTGGGCATGGTCCTGTTCCTGCCGACTGAGTCGTCCTACCAGAACCACTACGCCAACACCGGCAGTGGTGACGAGGTCGCCGCCAAGCAGGTGCTGACCGCGGCTGGCTGGACGGCGGGCTCGAACGGCTATATGCAGAAGAACGGCCAGACGGCGACCATCACCATCGGTCACAAGACCAACGCGCGCCGCACGGCAACCGTTCAGGCCATCCAGGCCCAGTGCAAGACGGCCGGCATCCAGGTGCAGGACTTCACGAGTGACGGGTTCAACGGCAAGAACCTGCCGGCCGGCGACTACCAGGTGGCGCTGTTCGCCTGGACCGGCAGCCCGTTCAAGTCCGGTTTCGACTCGATCTACCAGACCAAGCAGGGCTCGGTTGGTGGCGCCAACTACCAGGGTTACTCCAACCCCAAGGTGGACGCGTTGTTCCAGCAGGCCGACGGTGAGCTGAACTACGCGAAGCGCACCCAGGACCTGCAGCAGGCTGACCAGCTCATCGCGCAGGACGGCTTCACCCTGCCGCTGTTCACCCTGCCGGAATACGGCGTGACCGACGGGACCGTCAAGGCCAAGGCCCAGGACGGCTCGACGGAGGATCTCGCCGACAACGAGGCATCGAGCGGCATCCTGTGGAACGCCTACGCCTGGATGAAGGCCTAGTCCTGAACAGACTGGGCTTGAACTGGCAGGGCGCAACAACTGGATTGACCAAGCACTCGCTGGAGTGACGGTCGTGTGAGACACGGGAGCCGGCGCCACAAGCGTCGGCCCCCGTGTGCACGGTGAGTCCCGTCCGCCCAACAGCCCGGCGGGGTGCCACCTGGGAGGATTGGATGCTTCGCTACGTCATTCGCCGTATCCTGATCTCGATCCCGATCGTGATCCTGGCGACATTCCTGTGTTTCGCGCTGGTCACCGCCATGGGCGACCCCCTCGGTGACTGGAAGACGCAGAAACCGCGCCTGCCCAACGAGATCGCCTCCGAGGAGGCGATCGTCGGCTACGACCAGCCGTTCTTCCAGCGGTACGGCCACTGGGCGGTCAATTTCGTCGAGGGCAACTGGAACCGCAATGTGGTGCCCGGCGACAACAACCAGCCGGTGAAGCCGCAGATCATGTCGGCGCTCGGGGTCACCGCGAAGCTGGTGCTCTTCGCCGAACTGATCGCCATCGCGATCGGCATGCTCACCGGGGTGGTGAGCGCCGTCCGACAGTATTCCATGTTCGACTATTCGATAACCGGCGTCGCGTTCCTGCTCTTCTCCATGCCCTTGTTCTGTATCGCGATCATTCTGAAGTCGGTCGCGCCACCGTTGAACAACTGGCTGCAGTCCATCGGCTTCGGCAGATGGATCACCACCGCAGGACCACCGACATCCGGTTACACCGGCGGCTTCTGGCATGTGGTCTATCAGTTCACCGGTGTTTACATACTCCCGGTGATCTGCCTGTTCGCCATCTCGTTCGCCCTGTACAGCCGGTTCCAGCGCGGTTCGATGCTGGACGTGCTGAACTCCGACTACGTGCGGACCGCCCAGGCGAAGGGGCTGTCCCAGACCAGGGTCATCTTCCGGCACGCCTTCCGCAACGCGCTGATCCCGGTGGTCACCGTGGCCTCGCTGAACATCGGCGCGGTGTTCTCCGGCGCGATCATCACCGAGCGGGTGTTCAACTGGCAGGGCATGGGGACGCTGATCGTGAACGCCGTGACCCAGATCGAGCCCTGGATGGTGCTGGGCTGGCTGGTGGTCACCGCCATCTTCATCATCCTCTTCGTCCTGGTCTCGGACATCCTGTACGCCTACCTCGACCCGAGGATTCGCCTTGACTAATCCCACTGTCGAAGTCGCGGCCGAGGCGTCCGCCAGTTCGATCCATGAATTGTCGGCCTCCACGTTCGACGCGACAAAGGCCCGCCGGCAGAGCACGGTGATCATTCGCCGGTTCCTGCGCCATCGCCTCGCCATGATCAGCCTGTTCGTCCTGGTCGCGCTGTTCCTGTTCGCGTTCATCGGCGGCGCGCTGTGGAAGTACAGCTACACCTTCGAGGACACCACCGGCGGCGGCCGCTACCTGGCGCCCACCGGTGACCATCCGTTCGGCACCGACTCACTGGCCGCGGACAGCATGGCCCAGGTGCTGCGCGGCATGCAGTTCTCGCTGCTGATCGCGTTGGTCGTCGCTTTCCTGTCCACCAGCATCGGCGTGGTGCTCGGCGCGCTCGCCGGCTACTTCCGCGGCTGGATCGACAGCATGATCAGCCGGTTCATCGACCTGGTGCTGGTCATTCCGGCCATCGTGCTGGTCGGGGTGCTGTCCCGTAACTCGTTCGGTTCGTCCGCGACGACCGGCGGTGGCGGCAACTGGTACATCATCGCGTTGTTCCTGGGCCTGACCGGCTGGACCGGCGTGGCCCGCGTGATCCGCGGCATGACGTTGTCGTTGCGGGAGAAGGAGTTCGTCGAGGCGGCCCGGGCGCTGGGCGGCGGGGTCGGCCGGCTGGTGTTCCGGCACATCCTGCCCAACACGCTGGACGTCATCATCGTGAACGCCACGATCGCGGTGTCCCAGGCGGTGTTGGCCGAGGCCGCGCTGTCGTTCATCGGACTGGGCGTCAAGCCGCCGAACACGTCGCTCGGGCTGCTGATCAACCAGAACCAGTTGGAGATCACGTTGCACCCCTGGCTGTTCTGGTTCCCGTTCGTGTTCATCATCCTCATCTCGCTGACAGCGAACTTCATCGGTGACGGCCTGCGTGACGCGTTCGACCCGAGGCAGAAGCGGGTGCGTGCATGATCATCGGGACGACGCGGAACAACCGGACCCACACGGAGGCGCAAGCATGACCGCGCGACACAGGAGTTCCAACGGTGATGGCGCGATCGACACGCTGAACCCGGACGAGCTCGGGTCCGGCGCCGTCGGCCGGAATTCGTCCGACGACCGCGAACTGCTGGTGGTGGAGGATCTCTCGGTCGGCTTCGGCACCGAGGACGGCATCGTGCACGCGGTGCGGAACGTGTCCTTCACCCTCGGTACCCGGGACGTGCTGGGCATCGTCGGTGAGTCCGGCTCCGGCAAGTCGGTGTCGTCGATGGCGATCATGGGCCTGCTGCCCAGGACCGCCAAGGTGACCGGCTCCATCAAGTTCCACGGCCGGGAACTCGTCGGGCTGCCCTACGCCGACCTGCGCAAGCTGCGCGGCAACGGCATCTCGATGATCTTCCAGGACCCGATGACGTCGCTGAACCCGGTGTTCACCGTCGGCTGGCAGCTGTCGGAGGCTTACCGGGCGCACCACAACGTCTCCAAGAAGGCGGCGTGGGCGAAGTCGGTCGAGGCACTGGAACTGGTCGGCATCCCGCAGCCCGACCGGAGGGCGGCGCAGTACCCGCACGAGTTCTCCGGTGGCATGCGGCAACGGGCGGTGATCGCGATGTCGATCATCAACGACCCGGAGCTGATCATCGCCGACGAGCCGACCACCGCGTTGGACGTCACCGTGCAGGCGCAGATCCTGGAGACGCTGGTCCGGCTGAAGGACGAGACCAACGCCGCTGTGATCATGATCACCCACGACCTCGGTGTCGTCGCCGGCATGGTGGACCGGGTACAGGTGATGTACGGCGGCACGGTGGTCGAGTCCGGTGCGGTGGAAGAGGTGTTCGCGGCGCCGCGAATGCCGTACACCATCGGACTGCTCGGCTCGATCCCCAACCCGGCGATGGTGGGCAGGCGGCTCACGCCGATCAAGGGCGCGCCGCCGTCGCTGATGAACCTGCCCAATGGCTGCCCGTTCACCCCGCGCTGCCCACTGGCCATCGACGAGTGCCGCGAGTCGGAGCCCGCGCTGACCGAAACCGACCGTCTCGACCACCGCGCCCGGTGCCACCGGTGGTCGGACCTGCTCACCATCGAATCGCCGCAGTTGCTGTTCGAGCAGCAGGAGATCGGCATGGTGGAGAATCCGGCGGCCCTGACCCTGGCCAACCCGGACCTGCCGATCATGGAGGACGTCGTCTCCATCGAGCAACGCATAGCGGCCGCGGCGGAAGACGCCGACGGCGAGCACGACACCAACGAGGAGACGACCTCGTGACGAGTCCTTCTGTGGACCAGTCCACCACGAACGCCGCCGGCGCGTCATCGACCGTCCACGACAAAGGGAGCGAGCCACTGCTGGAGGTCACCGACCTGGTCAAGCGGTTCCCGGTGCGCGGCGGCGGCATCATCAAGCGCACGGTCGGCCACGTGGACGCGGTCTCCGGGGTCAGTTTCAGCCTGCGCCCCGGCGAGACGCTCGGCCTGGTCGGTGAGTCCGGCTGCGGCAAGTCGACCACCGGCCGGGCGATCCTGCAGCTGCACAAGCCCACGTCGGGTTCGGTGAAGTTCCAGGGCGTCGAGCTGACCAAGCTGGGCAACCGTCGGCTTCGCCCGCTGCGGCGGGAAATGCAGATCGTGTTCCAGGACCCGTACGCGTCGCTGAACCCGCGCTGGCAGATCAACGACATCGTCACCGAGCCGTTCAAGATCCATGGTGGCGGCGGCAACGCCCAGGAGACGCAGCACCGGGTGGACGAGCTGCTGGAGCTGGTCGGTCTCAACCCGGAGCACCGCAACCGGTACGCGCACGAGTTCTCCGGCGGCCAGCGCCAGCGCATCGGCATCGCCCGCGCGCTCGCGCTCAACCCGAAGCTGGTCGTGCTGGACGAGCCGGTGTCCGCATTGGACGTCTCGGTGCAGGCCGGCGTGGTGAACCTGTTGGAGGAGTTGCAGGACCGGCTGGGCCTTGCGTACCTGTTCGTCGCGCACGACCTGTCCGTGGTCCGGCACATCTCCGACCGGGTCGCGGTGATGTACCTCGGCAAGATCGTCGAAGTGGGCAACCGCGAGGACATCTACGCCCAGCCGGCCCACCCGTACACGCAGGCGCTGCTGTCCGCGGTGCCGGTGCCCGACCCGGTGGTGGAACGCCAGCGGCAGCGGATCGTGCTGACCGGTGACGTGCCCAGTCCGGTGAATCCGCCGTCCGGCTGTCGTTTCCGCACCCGGTGCTGGAAGGCGCAGGACATCTGCGCGGTCGAGGAACCGGTACTGGAGGTGCGCGGCAGCGCGAACCAGGTGGCGTGTCACTTCGCCGAAGTAAGGTCGATGGTCTGATCGGTTCCGTGACCGGCACATCGGGCGGTTGCCCGGTGTGCCGGTCTGTGCGTTGGGGGAGTTCCCGGTGACACTGACGACACCACCACGGCTTCTGCTCGTTCACGCACATCCGGACGACGAGACGCTGTGGACCGGCGGCACGATCGCCCGATACGCCGCCCGCGGCGGCCAGGTCACGGTGGTCACGTGCACCCTGGGCGAGGAAGGCGAGATCATCCCGCCCGCCCTGTCCCGGTTGGTCGCGGCCGAAGCTGATCAGCTGGGCGGTTACCGGGTCGGCGAGCTGCGCTTGGCGTGCGCCGCGCTCGGCGTGACGGATCATCGTTTCCTGGGTGGGATCGGCCGGTGGCGCGATTCCGGCATGGCGGGCGATCCGGCCAACGACCAGCCAAGGGCCTTCGTGCGCGGCTCGCTGGACGCCCAGGTGGCGGCCCTGCGTGCGGTCATCGACGAGGTGCGGCCGCAGGTCGTGGTCAGCTATGCGGAGGACGGCGGTTACGGCCATCCCGACCACATTCGGGCGCACGAGGTCACCGTGGCTGCCGCTACCGGTGTGGCCAGGGTGTTCTATACGGTCCAGTCCCGCCGGGCCACCGAGTCGGGGGTCGCCTCGCTGGGCGATGTGCCCTATCGCTTGCCGGGGCCCGGGGAGTTGCCGGTGGTCGCGGATGACACGATCACCACGGTGGTCGACATCTCGGGTTTCCTGCCGGCCAAGCTGCGCGCGATGCGTGCCCATGCCACCCAGGTGAGTGTGTGGGAGGACCGGGCCTATGCGTTGTCGAACGACGTCGCCCAGCCGGTGTTGGCTCATGAGTTCTATCGCCTGGCGTCGGGCGAGCCTGCTGGCGCCGAGGCTGATCTGTTCGGTGGCCTCGTCGGCGTGTCCGGGCCAGAGCGGTGAGTAGTGTCGGCGTCGTGGAGCGCCGGTTCGACGGTTTGCAGCTGGGTGCGCTGGTGGTCGACGCGATCGCACTGGCGCTGCTGGAGGTCTTCTTTCTGCCACTGCGTTTTGACGGCCTGCTGTTGCCGAACTGGGGTGCCATTCCGTTTCCGATCGCGGTGGTCGTGGCTTTGGTCACGATGCCCTTGTTGGTGTCTCGGGCGGCTGGCGTGTCGGCTCGGCTGTTGGTGGCCGGCGCGCCGTTGTGGGCCTGGTTGGTCACCATTGGTGTGGTGGGCATTGTCGGGCCGGAGAACATGGTGCTGCTGCAGGATTGGCGGACGTTGTTGTTGCTGGCCTGTGGCACGTTGCCGGCCGCTCTCGCCCTGGGCAATGCCGTGGCCCGCCGGCGCTGAGTCCAGCGACGAAGCCGAGTTCAGCAGGCCGGCACCCAATACCGATAACCATGATGAGGACGGCAGCCAAGCCCGGCATACAACGCGACAGCACCACGATTGTGCACAGCCACCTGCAACACACACCGCAGAGCGCCAAGCCCGGCCCCCCACGCAGCCAACCCGGCCAGCAAGCCCGTGCCAAGGCCGCGACGCCGCTGACCCGGCGTGACAGCAAGCCGGGCAACATGCAGCAGGTCACCAACCACAGCGCCGCGCACCACGCCAACCACCTGACCGAGATCATCCCGAGCGACGCCGAACCCGACCTGGTCACCCCCACCCAGCACCCGAAGTTGCGCCGCCGATGGCGAGGCGGCACCGACCGCCAACGGCCACCAGTCATCGACGACCCGATCCGACACCGCGACCCCACCCGGCACCGGACCGGCGAGCCCGACGAGCGGACCGGTCATCACCACGGACTCACCACCGCCGGGATGGTGCACATTGACCGCCCAACCGGCCGCCACCAGGGCCGGCTCGAGCGGGGAGCCGACGACAACGTGCGCGGTCGCCGGAATGCCATGGGAAGCGGCGAACGCACGCACGACCGCCAGCGCCGAGGCCACCGGCAGGCCGGGATCACCGAGCGTCAGCGCCGAGTTGGCCCGACCGGTGAAGCCGCCGGCCGCCCGCAGCCGCCAGTCGCCCAGCGGCTCGTCCACCACCGCAGGCCAGGCATCGGCGCAGGCGCGTTCCAACTGGTAGACGTGATCCACCCGGTCCATCCTGGCCGCTGGGCGACACGGTGCGCGTGTGAACTGTGGCACCCGTGCGGAGTTCGCCGGGTTGAGGGGAGATACTGGCGCCGGCCACGTAACCTGGCGCGTACGTGGTGATACCGGCCCCAGGACCAGGAGAACGCAGTGACCTACGTGATCGCCGAGCCCTGCGTCGATATTCTCGACAAGGCATGCATCGAGGAGTGCCCCGTCGACTGCATCTACGAGGGCGACCGGATGCTCTACATCCATCCTGACGAGTGCGTCGACTGCGGTGCCTGCGAGCCGGTCTGTCCGGTGGAAGCCATTTACTACGAGGACGACGTCCCGGACCAGTGGAAGGACTACACAAAGGCCAACGTCGACTTCTTCAACGAGCTGGGCTCGCCCGGTGGCGCGTCGAAGGTCGGCAAGGTCAGCGCGGATCCGCCGCTCATCATGAACCTGCCGCCTCAGGGCGAATGACCGGTCCGGACCTGCCGGACTTTCCGTGGGACTCACTCGCCGGCCACGCGGCCACGGCACGAGCGCACCCGGACGGCATCGTCAATCTCTCGGTGGGCACGCCGGTCGATCCGGTGCCCGAGTCGATCCAGGCCGCGCTGGGCTCGGTGGCCGACAAGCCGGGCTACCCGGCGACGCACGGCACACCAGCCCTGCGCGCCGCCGCGATCGACGCCATGGCCCACTGGTACGGCGTCATCGGGATCGACCCGGCCGCCGTGTTGCCCACGATCGGGTCCAAGGAACTGGTGGCGTGGCTGCCGACACTGCTCGGCATCGGGCCGGGTGACCTGGTCGTCATCCCGGAGCTGGGCTACCCGACCTACGAGGTCGGCGTCCGGCTGGCCGGGGCCGAGCTGGTCCGGTCGGACAGCCTGACGGCGCTGGGCCCGCGTCGGCCGGCCCTGGTGTGGCTGAACTCACCGGCGAATCCGACCGGGCGGGTGCTGCCGGTGGCGCACCTGCGCAAGGTCGTGGACTGGGCGCGGGAACGCGGCGCGATCGTGGCGTCCGACGAGTGCTATCTCACGCTCGGCTGGGAGGCCGAGCCCAAGTCCGTGCTGCATCACTCCGTGTCCGACTTCCGGCTCGACGGCCTGCTCGCGGTGCACTCGCTGTCCAAGTCGTGCAACCTGGCCGGCTACCGGGCCGGGTTCGTGACCGGCGATCCGGCGCTGGTCACGCGGCTGCTGAACGTCCGCCGGCACGCCGGGATGATCGTGCCGTGGCCGGTGCAGGCCGCGATCACGGCCGCACTCAGCGACGACAAGCACATCCACGAGCAGCGCGTCCGCTATCAGGCACGCCGGGCGCTGCTGCGGCCGGCACTGGAAGCGGCGGGCTTCACGATCGAGCATTCCGAGGCCGGCCTGTACCTGTGGGCCACCAGGGACGAGGCCGCCGACACGACCGTGGCCTGGCTGGCGGACCGGGGCATCCTGGTCGCGCCGGGCACGTTCTACGGCCCGACCGGCGGCCGCCACGTGCGCGTCGCATTGACCGCGACCGACGAGCGCATCGCGGCCGCCGCCGACCGGCTACGCGCTGGTTAGCGAGTACAGCTGGCCGCAGGCGGCCGGCAGCCGGTCCCGCAGCGCGTCCCGCCGGGCGGCCTGACGTTCCACCAGCCGGCCCAGCGCCAACCACCCGGCCGGGGACAGGTCGTCCAGCTGCCGCAGGTGGTGTTCGGCGACCACGGTGTCGTTGAACGCGCCGAGCGCCTCCTGCACCGCCTTGGTCTGCCCCACCAGGGTGTCCAGCTCAGCGCGCCGCCTGCGGCCGGCCAGCCGACCGGCGAGTTCGGCCGCGTACCGGACCCGCTTCACCCGGATCCGCAGGTCGTGCCACTGCTCGTCGGTCGGTGCCGCGGCCACCACGGCCAGTTGCCGGTGCAGCCTGCGCAACGGCTTGGCCAACAGTTCGTCCGCGGCGGGCTGGTGCACGTCGGCCGGGTCGACCGGCGCGAGCGCCTCGGACGCCAACGTGCGCAGCAGCGACCGGAACCGCG
>Ga0137385_10003938_pt1 | contig 12943 bp, 10 predicted proteins | sample SagtaG_FD_104921 | JGI IMG/M metagenome (GOLD analysis project Ga0137385, IMG submission 104921) | Vadose zone soil microbial communities from Sagehorn Ranch, Mendocino, California, USA - Sage2_R_80_16 metaG | ecosystem: Environmental > Terrestrial > Soil > Vadose zone | place: USA: California...
AACAACAACTTTCCATTGGCAGCCTCAACCAATTCCGGTCCCCAGTTGCCCATCGGGAAAATTGGATCAGTCCATTCCAGCAGGACCATAGTAGGCGCCGGTTTTCGCCCCACCGCTCGATGGACGTTGTCGATATTCTGCTGAATGTCAGCAACGAGACCTCTTGCGGCGGCAACACGATCGATCGCTTTCCCCACCGCAAATATTCCGTCATAAATTCCGCGCACCGTTCCCGCGCTCAGCGCCAAAACCTGGCGAGCCAAATCCTGGCAACCATCTCTGGCCACGTCGCGCGGTGTGACCGCGCACACGTCGCAATGCTCCTGTGTGATGAGAAGATCAGGATCGAGTCGTGCGATTAATTCGGCGGCGATGTAATAAAGCGGCTCGTTTGCTCTGATTCGCCGGCTTACCTCCGCATTGATTGCGCGGCTCGACATTTCCACGTCGAAAGCCGGCCAAGTGCAAACCGGCAATCGCTTCACCCAATCGGGATTATCGCATTCGTGCGATCGGCCGACCAAGTCTTTCCCCGCGCCCAGGCCACAAACGATCTCAGTTCCGCTGGCAAGTAACGACACGATGCGCATGACTCGACGCCCTTATGCGGGCAACGGTTCCCGTAACCAAACACAAAATCTTTCCAATACAGCGAACCCTCCAAAGAGCACTGCGACGAAAGCAATGTCGCCGATCAGACTGTTGCGGAAAAATGGAATCGCCGCCGTGTAACACGCGATGAGTCCACTCCCACTCCTCGGATAAAGCGCGCCCCAGGCCCAAACAGCAAAGTTTGTCGCTATGTAGAAAATTACCGCGCTGATTAAAGTCGCCACTAGAACTTGAGCGACAGATCTCTTATTCTCGATCAGCCGGCCAATCCCCACTGTCACCATCATGCAAAGATAAACGACGGGCTGCGATTTGAGTAAGACCACGCCGTAAACCGTAAAGCCAAGGGCCAAGTCGCTCAAAAACATCGCCGCCATCGGCAACAGAAAAGCGATTCTCCAATTTCGAAGGTGCGCTCCCGCAAAAAGAGCCATCGCCGCAATCGGCGTTACGTTGGGCGGGTGCGGCAACAGACGTGACAAGGCAGCGAGGCCAATGATGGCGCTCAATGTGATTAATCGTTTATTCATAATTTCGTTCTTTCAGATTGGCGGAATCAGTTCCGCCGTGCATTTCTCTACGGATTCGTTCGGTAAAAGGTCCGCGTAGTATCTTCCATCGCGTGTTACGATTTCGCCGACTCTCACTGAAACAGCTCTCTTGAAAATCGGTCCATCGAATACAAACGAGTGAAACTCTCCATTCTCGCCGCATGGGTCAATCTCGGATGGAAGTACCTGCAACAAGTCCTCGTCATACAGTCTGCCAACAAATCCTGAGCCTACTTTTGGCTCCACACACGAGAGATAAGCCTTGTAGCCAAGTTGGATTACCTCGTGAGCCACCTTGGTCGTGTTGCGTTTCCAAATCGGAAAAACTCCGCGCATGCCGGCCTTCGCGAGATTCGCTTCACGCCACGCGCGCAAATCCTCCAAGAACAGATCGCCAAAAGCAACAGTCTCCACGCCTCTGGCTTTGTAATGAGCCATCACTCGACTCATGATCGCTTCGTAAACATCGTTCGTGCATCCACCCGGCTCGCCGGAGGGAAGATAAACTTTCTCGAGCGGTACTCCGATCGCCCGCGCTTGTTCGTCTAGCAGCGCTTCGCGGACGCCGTGATGACTAATCCGTCGATATTCCTCCGACACAGTCGTCATCAGACTAACGACATCGTAATCGCCGGTTTTCATTAACTGATCCAAGGCGATTGCACTGTCTTTTCCTCCGCTCCACGACATCACAACTGGTGTTTTCATTATTCGCGTCCGATTAAAACCGCACCTTCATTCCCGCGTAGGCCGCCGTTCCAAGATTCGGGAATCCAAAAACTTCGGCGTAATGCTCGCCAGTGAGATTGTCGATCCTGCCGAAGATCGACAGGTGTGGGTTGACTTCATATTCGGCCGCAATGTTAACGAAGCTGTAGTCTTCGATGTCGAAATTCGGTCCGCCGAAATTCAGTTCCTCGCGCGCATTCACGAACTTAGCTTCGACGACTGTGCGCAGTTTTTTCCACCAAAGATACGAAGCCGAAACATAAATTTCGTTGCGCGGGCGTCGCGGCAGACGCGCGCCTTGCGGCTGCGAAATGTCCGCCGATGAAGTTTTCTCCGCGTCCAGATAGGTGTAGCTCGCGGTGAACACAAGATCGGCAATCGGTTGCGCGCGTAACTCTGCTTCGAGCCCTTGCGTTTCGGCTGCGCCGAGATTGAGCGTCTGGAAAAGACCGTTAAATCCGATCACGTTGGAAAGATCGTTGTGAAAATAAGTCAGACCGACAGCGACGCGATTTTTCCACAGTTCCTGCCTGATGCCGATGTCCCAGCCCAAGTCTCGTTCCGGTTTAAGTCCAAAATTATTTCCGAAAATTTTGTCCTGACTGCTTGGTGGGCTGAACCCGGTTCCCACGCTCGAATGTAACGTTGTGTTTGTCTTGTCGATCTTGTAACTGCCGGCGAACCGATAAGTCCAGACACCGCCGAACTGGTTGAAATGATCAAAGCGGCCACCAGCAACGAAGATCAAATTTTCGATTGGCATCAGAGTCGTCTGCAGAAAACCGGCGATCTCCTCAGTGTGATCGCTGACAAACGTCGGCTGCGGACCGAATGCTTGCGTAACAAATGGCCGCTCCTGGCCTGCCTCAACCTTGCTGTAGAACAAACCGCTGGTGAGTGTGAGCCACGATGTTGGGCGCAAATCATTTTGATAATCAATTTGTGTTCTTACGAAAAGCGCCCGGGTGGGACCAAGGAAGCCATCCTGGTTGGGATTGTTCACCTGTCGCTCGTGATCGTAATCGAAAATCAATTTGTGCTCCCACCAGTCGGTCGCTTTCCAATCGATGTGTGGACCGATTAACCATCGTTCGGTGAGGAAGTGATCGATGGGACGCGGATCGAAAATCGTGTTTGGATTTCCAGTATCGCTCAGCGAGTAAGTGAACAAGCTGCCGATCCGCAACTGATCGTTCGGCGACCAGCCAATATCCGCGACGGCAGCTGTGTTTCGATAATTGTTGTTTGGACGCGCATTATCCGTGTCGAGCCGGCTGGCACCTATCGAATAGTCAAAATTGTCGATCTTCCCGTCGCTCTCGGCCCATTCGCGAAAGGTGTCGTACGAGCCGCCCTCAGCGCTCAGCGTAATGCCGGGTGGACCTTCGCCTTGTTTCGTGAAAATTTGAATGACGCCTGCGAGAGCGCGCGGCCCGTACAGAGTGCTCTGCGGCCCGCGCACGACCTCGATCCTGCCGATATCGTCCGTAGTGAAGTCGGCAAAATTAAATGCGCCCTGCAGACCTTGATTGATGGGAATACCATCGAGCAAAACCTGCGTGTGTTCGCTGCGTAATCCGCGCGTGAAAACCGACGTCAATTGACACGCCGTTCCGGTTTGGACAACCGACAGCCCAGGCACTTCGCGAAGCGCATCGCTTACGCGGTCGATTTGTTTTTGCTCGAGCTCTTCCGAGCTAATCACGCTCACGCTGGCTGGGGATTGCTCGAGGGGGATATCGAAACGCGTCGCAGAGACGACGACCGGCTCGGATTGCGCCGTTTCTTCCTCATCCGTGGATGTCGATCTTACGGCGTCCTGCGCATGAATTGCGGGCGCCGCGAGCGTCAAATTGAGAATTAAAAACCAAACTGGGCGATTTCGCATACAAGTTTCCTCCAACTCTGAGAGTCGGACTTGTATGGCCGAGGCCGCATCGCCCAGCTCTCATTCTTCTTTTTGCGAAGAAGTTTTTTCGTCTCGCATTCGCGGGACGAATGAGGTGGACCGGACAAATATTCTGGCTCCTGGCTTTGCCTTCTTCCCGCCTTCACCCCCGAAAACTTTCGAGGATTGGCCCATGGGGAAGTCGTATCCAGTTACAGCAGCGCAACTGCTCCCGATTCTCACGGGATTTCTTGCGCCGATCCACTTTTCCAAGCTCGCAAAGAACGTAGCAACGGCATCCTGCCGATGATCACGGGTTCGAAGCCCGTGCCACGACTAGGGACTTGCGCTCGGCGAGTCAAGATTTATTTAATCAACCAAACCGTGTAGTGGCGGCTGTCCCCAGCGGCAGGTCCCTGGATCGCGCGTGAGGACACGCGCCTCTACACCTAAATGTAATTGTGGCCTCTTCTGCTCCCAGTTTCGTTATCACCGGTGGCGCTGGTTTCATCGGATCGAACCTCACGCTGGCGTTGCAGGACAAATTTCCGGGCGCGCGTCTCACGGTGATCGACGATTTCCGCTCAGGTAATTTCAAAAATCTCGTCGGCTACCGAGGCGACTTCGTCGCGCAAAATCTAGCGACGCTCGATTGGCACGCGCGATTCGGCGAGGAAAAGTTCGATGCAATTTTTCATCTCGCATCAATCACTGACACGACCAATCATGACCAGTTCGAGCAAGTTCATGACAACGTGGAAAGTTTTCGCCGGATTTTGAATTTTGCGCGCCCGACAAAGACACGAATCACCTACGCCTCCTCGGCATCCACCTACGGTGCCGTCACAGAGGCCAGCGTCGAATCAAACGGCGCTGCGCCAGCGAATGCTTACTCGTTTTCAAAGGCAATCATGGACAATATCGCCAGGCGCGCTGCTGCCGAGTTCCCCGATTGGATCATCATCGGCTTGCGTTACTTCAACGTGTACGGGCCGCGCGAGGCGCACAAGGGCGTGCCGGCGAGCATGGTTTATCATCTGGCGCAACAGATGAAAGCCGGCCAGCCGCCGCGCATTTTCAAGCATGGCGAACAGAAGCGCGACTTTGTTTATGTGAAGGACGCCGTTGAAGGCAGCATTCGGGCGCTCGATGCTCAGACCAGCGGAATCTATAACCTCGGTTCGGGTCAGGCGCGCTCATTCAACGAACTGGTCGATGTTCTAAATAAGTGCCTGGGCACAAATTTTCAGCCGGATTACATCGATAATCCGCACGCGCATTATCAAAACTTCACGCAGGCCGATCTCACTAACGTGCGCAGCGCGCTAGGTTACGAGCCGCGGTTTCCGTTGGAACAAGGTGTGCGCGATTACATGCAGTGGTTGTACGCAGACAACACTGCCAGGTCATCCTGAGCGAAACGAAGGATCCCCCAAGGACTTATTGTTCACGCGCGGAGTTGGTGACACAAACCTCGTCAGAGAGGCCACTCACCTGCTTGGGACCAGCGCATTACCTTCCCAGAAAAATTTCGTCGGACGATGGATTTCGGGCGGAAGACTTTTGTGTACCGGGCAATTGAGCGCGGTTTGCTCCAATACTTCGCGATGCGGTGAATCAGGCAGCAGCGGAATATGAACCTCTGACGGGAGCCCGACGATCCGGCGCGGCGGGTCTTTCGACATTTCCTTTTTCACCGAGACAGTCATCCCACGCAGATCGATACCGAGTTCCTGCGCTTTGATTCCCATAGTCGTGCTCATGCAGGTGGCGAGCGCCGTGGCGACGAGATCGGTCGGCGAAAATGCTTCGCCTTTACCTTTATTGTCCGTCGGCGCATCGGTCGAAATTTTGGATTGCGAGGGACCATGCGTCGCGTCGCAGCGCAAATCGCCGGTGTAAGAGACGTTAACTTTGACCATGCCTAATTGTGCGACGCATTACGCCACTTGTCATGTCTTGAGGAAGGCTATGAATGATGAAATCCGAATGTCGAATGACGAAGGAATGTCAGAAATCCGAATGACCAAAATAAACACCCAGGGTTATTTCCAGCATTCGTGCTTCGTCATTGGTCGTTCGTGCTTTGTCATTTTCGATCATCAGCGTTTCCTGAATTATGTCGGCATACTTTGCGGCCGGATCCCGCCCGGTTTTCGAAATATTTGAGATATGAAAAGGGAAATCACTGGAAAAGATTTAACAAGGGAAGCGCCACGCAGCCCGCGTATTCGCTTGGGCGGCTACGCCATTCTTGGCCGTACCATCGATAAGTGCCGGGCTCTGGTAGCAGGGAACATGGGCGAATACCATTTCGATTGTCCGCTGGACCGTACGCTCTTCGGATTCAAGGGCGTTAAGGGCGAAGATTTCAAAGCGCAAATCGAGCACGGCGCGAGCGACGAGGAGATGGTCGAGTGGCTCAATGGAATCGGAGAGCCGAAAACGCCAGCGGAAATCAAGCGCTGGAGCAAAAAGGTAGAAGCCAGCAGTCTCTACGACGATCTGGAAAAGCGCGAGTTCTTCGTCGAAGAAACCAAGAAACTCGGGCTGGATCCCGAAAAGACCACAACATTCGACTGGCTGGAGATAGACGACAGAGTTTCTCACGCGCAGCAAGCGGCGTAGATCGCGCGGCCGCAGGAGCAAGGTAGCGCACGCCTCTCGCCCGCCGCGGGGGGCCGGAGGCTTGCGCTGCTTTTACGTCTTGATCAGTGGCGGGGGAACGTCTTCGGTTATCCCCGCGTCCAGTCCGCGACGGAGCTTGCTGTGGCGCACACTGTAAAGGAAATAAATTGTTAGTCCGATTCCGAGCCAGACCACAAACCGGATCCAGGTCATCACAGGCAAACTCAGCATTAATACGACACAGAGGATAACACCAAGAATTGGAAACACGGGAACAAACGGAACACGAAACGGGCGCGGCCGATCGGGCGCGACACGACGCAAGACGTTCACACCCAAACAAACCAGGATGAACGCAAAGAGCGTTCCGATATTGGTCAGGTCGGCCAGATCGCCGATGTTTGTAATCATGGCCACACTGCCGACCACGACACCGGTCCAAATGGTCGTGATGTGTGGGGTGCGGAATCGCGGGTGAACCTTCGCAAAATATTGCGGCAACAAGCCGTCGCGCGCCATGGCCATGAAAATGCGCGGCTGACCAAGTTGAAAAACGAGCAACACTGAAGTCGTCCCGGCCAATGCGCCAGCGCTGACGAGTGCGCGCGCCCATGGTTTGCTGGCGAAGGCCGTGGCCACTGCAGCGGCGTCTCCCGTATAAACCGTGTACTTCTTGATACCCGTAAGAACGCTCGACATCAGCACGTAGAGCAACGTGCAGATGATCAAGCTGCCGATGATCCCAATGGGCATGTCGCGCTGCGGATTGCGCGTTTCCTCAGCTGTCGTCGAAACGGCATCGAATCCAATGAAAGCAAAGAACACGATTGCTGCGCCGCTCATGACGCCGGCGAAACCATTCGGCGCAAATGGATGCCAGTTGGTGGGATTGATCATGAATGCGCCGAAGGCAATGACAAAAACGACGACTGCAACCTTGATGATGACAATGGTGGTGTTCGTGCGCGCGCTCTCACGAATTCCGTAAACTAAAAGCGCGGTGACACCGGCAACGATGACGAGCGCAGGCAGATTGAACGCGATTGAGTGGCCTGCGATGACTGGCAAGGCTGTGGACGAATAACCTTCCAAGGCCGCGCCGCCTTGGGCGAGCAGATTAGTAGCTGTTTGAGGATCGTTGACCAGCCAAAGCGGAAACTTCAGATGAAAAAGGCTGTCGCACAATTGGACAAAATAACCCGACCAGCCGACTGCCACCGCCATATTCCCGACCGCGTATTCGAGTATGAGGTCCCATCCGATGATCCACGCCACAATCTCGCCCAGCGTGGCGTACGAATAGGTGTAGGCCGAACCGGAAACCGGGATCATCGATGCCAGCTCGGCATAACAAAGAGCAGCGAAACCGCACGCGATACCAGCCACAATAAACGAAGCGGCAATCGCCGGGCCCGCGCCCGCGCGCCCGAAGACAACATTCGCCCCAGACATCCAAGCCTGAATAAAATTGATCACTGGCGTTTCCAGCCGGGACGAAAACACCTGCCCGGCTGCCGCCGTTCCAGTGAGCGCAAAGATTCCGGCGCCGATGATTGCGCCGATCCCGATCGCCGTGAGATCGAGGGGGCCGAGCGTGCGTTTGAGTTGGCGCTCCGGAGCAGCCGCCTCGGCCATGAGATGCTCCGGGCTTTTAGTTCTGAAAAGATTTCCGGCCACTTGGTCGCAAATCGTGTCATCGCGACCTCGGCGTGGTCAATGCTTTTCGTGGCGCAGCCATCTTGCCGATCTGCGACCAAGAAGGCGGTGCCGACATTCAGAATAGACGTAGGCGCCACGTTTTCCTAAGCTCGACCGATGCGCGACGACGTGACAAAGCTCATTTCCGGCGACACGCCAATGCCGGCAATCGAACAAGCGCCATCGCGCCGAAGACGATTTTTCGGCCGACGAAGAACGCAGCATCGGCCGCTCACGCATTGCGAAAATTGCGGAACACAATTGCGCGGACATTGGTGCGCGCAATGCGGTCAACCGGCAATCGATTATCGGCGCTCGTTTCGGTATGTTATCGCCGACCTTTTGGACGAGTTCCTGAATTGGGACTCGAAGTTTTTCGCAACGATCGTTCTCCTCGTCGCTCGTCCGTGGAAACTAACGAATCAATTTCTCGCCGGCCATCGCGTCCGCTACGTGCATCCGCTGCGCCTTTACCTTCTCGCAAGCATTCTCTTTTTCTTCGCAGTCAATTACTGGGCTAAAGCAATTCCTTCCGCCCCGAATCGCTTCTCGCTCGAAGAGCGCGCCGCGATTGAAGCCGAGCTAAAACATAAGGATGTGCCGCCTGAGGTGCACGCCAGACTTGAGGACGCATTGAGGCGCGCTGCTTCGGCGCGAGGTGAACAAGCGGAGCAATCTAGGCAAGCCACGCCAACACCCAAAGAACCCGGAACGCCATTTGTTGGCTTCAGTCGGGCCGGGAATCCATCAACGCCCTTCGAGAAATGGATAGAAACGCGCGCGAAAGAAAAAATCGGCGAACATGGGACTCAGCTACAGCTGTTTGTCAAAACGCTGATCAGCAATCTTCCTTACATGATGCTTTGCTGCATCCCCCTCTTTGCGCTTGTGCTCAAGATTCTCTATGTCCGGCGCAAGATCTTTTACATCGATCATCTCATCTACGCGCTCCATATCCATAGCTTCGCCTATCTCGCGACTATCTTAATAATTCTCGTCACGATTGGTTTGAACGATGTCGACGCTGGAGCATTTGCGGGATGGATCATCGCCCTTCTCTGGATCGGTTTCTCGGCGCAAGTTTTTGTTTCTATCCGCCGCGTTTATCACCAAGGTTGGTTCGTTAGCATTTTCAAATTCCTATTTGGCGGATTGGCTTATCTCATCGTCCTCTCAGTCGCGCTCGCCGCGACCTTTTTTGTTACACTGGCCCTGCCATGAAAAAAATAATTCTTCTTGCTTTCGTCCTCGCCGGCTTTTCCGTCACAGCATTTTGTGGCGATCGGCACATCGCTTTCGAACGCAACCAGGCTGTCTGGATCGCAAATCTCGACGGCACCGGCGAGAAAAAGATCGCCGATGGAATTTTCCCGGCGATCTCGCCCGATGGAACTCGTGTCGCGTTTAACACCGTCGAAAAAACGAGCGACACGACTTACGTCCGTCACATGGCCGTGGTAGAGGTCGCGACCGGAAAGGTGAACGTCTTCAAAGACGTGCCGAGCGACAATTCCTATTACCCGAGTTGGACGGCTGACGGGAAACAAATCCTTTTCACCACGCGCCCGCACGAAGTCTGGGATCTCGTCACGATCAATTCAGACGGCGCGAATTTTCATGTGCTGAAGCCCGGCGTTCAAAATGAAGTGACCCGCTACTCGCCGATCTGGGCGCGCGACGGCCAATCGGTTTTTTGCCAGGACATGGCGAACGTTTATCAGCTCGGCCTGGACGGCGCGGTTCGCGTGCAATGGAAGATCGACAAGATAGTGCCAAAAGGCGATATGAGCGGCGACGGTCGGATCGACGTTTCGCCGAATGGCAAGCGATTGCTTTTGAGCATCGATATGGGCGAGGAATCCGGCCGCAAAGATTGGGACGGGCCGTTGCCAGCGCTGTGGGCGTTCGATCTCCAATCGCAAAAAGCGACTAGGCTCACTCCGAAAAAACTTTTCGGCTGGGATGGCATTTGGATCGACAACGACAATATTCTTTTTCTCAGCCGCGCCGCCGGCGAAAAGGACGACTCGATTTATCGAATGTCTGCTGATGGGAAAAACTTGAAACGCCTAATCAAGAATGGGCGTTTCCCATCTGTCAGCGGGCCGTAAAGTTGCACCAATGAAACCGCTCACCCTCTTCATGTTCCTTTGCGTCGCGTTTTCCGCGCTCAGCAATGCGGCGCAACGCAAGATCGCGTACGAACACGGCGATAACGTTTTCGTCGCGGATCCTGACGGCAGTCACGCCAAGAAAATCGCGGCCGGGGCGTTGCCTGAAATTTCGCCAGACGGCACACGCATCGCCTTTAACACGGAAGGCGACGCCAAGAATCGCCCTGGTCCCGAGCGTCACATTGCAATCGCCGACGTCGCCAGCGGCAAAGTGACGGTTCTGCCAAATATTCCGAGCGACAATTGTTTCGGTCCTGTCTGGTCGCCGGATGGATCGAAGCTCGCGTTCTCAATCATGGCAGACAAGGCATGGCAACTCGGTCTGGTGAACGCCGATGGCTCCGCGTTCCGGTTTGTGAAGAATGCAGAGCTAAGGCCCGAAGCGTTTGGCGCGTCGGAATGGGCGCGCGATGGCAAATCGATTTTTTGTCACGATCTCGACAATATTTACCAGATAGATCTGGACGGAAACGTTCTGAACAAATGGGAGCTCTCGAAGATTCTGACTGACGCGAGCATGAACGGCGGTGATCGACTGAGTGTTTCGCCGGACGGCAAGGCGCTGCTGATGGATGTCGATTGCGGCTCCGAGCACGAACGCAAAAACTGGGACGGTCCACAACCGGCGATTTACAAATTCGATCTCACGAGCGAAAAAGCGGTTCGCGTCACGGGCAAAGATGATTTTGTCTGGGAACCATTTTGGCTGAGCGCCAACGAATTCCTCTGCATCATTCAAAAGGAAAACGAAAACCGGCCGTCGATTTATCGAATGTCGCTGGACGGCAAAAATCCGAAGCTGCTTGTGAAACACGCGCGAACCCCCAGCGCGAGCGCGCAGTGAATCTTTGGCTTAGCTTAAGAGCTCACGCGCTTTCGACAGGGCCTCATCGATTTCTGCTGCGTCGGTCCCCCCGCCCTGCGCGTTTTCCGGTCGTCCGCCGCCTTTGCCGCCTACGATCGGCGCAATCTGCTGAATAATTTTGTTCGCCTGGAATTTCGAGGTCATTTCTTTTGGGATGGACGCGACTAATGCGACGGATTCGTCTTTCGCGCCCACAAGAAAAATCGGGCCGCTGAATTTCGGCTTTAACGCGTCCGCCACCGCTTGCAGTAACTTTCCATCAGCATCAGCCAGCTTGGCCACGCAGAAATTTTTCCCGGCATGCGACCGCGCCAGTTCATTGGCGATTTGAGCAGCCCTACTTTTCAGTTCTGAGTCCGCAGCTTTCGCCGTCTTCTTTTCCCACTCGCGGTCTTCAGTTTCGAGTTTTTCAAGATGCGCCGCGCGCGCATCGATCTGTTTCAGCATTTCATACGTATCCGCTTCGCCTTCAAAAGCAGGTAGCGCGGGAATTTGAGGCTTCTTGCGTGTGAGTGCTTCGAACTTCTCTTGCTGACGCGTCGCTTCCTGCTTCGCCCAATTTCGCGCCGCGTCACCGGCGACCGCTTCAATCCGCCGCGTTCCGGCCGCGATCGCCTCTTCTCTCACGATCCGGAATGGACCGATTTCGCCTGTAGACCTCACATGTGTGCCGCCACACAGCTCCATCGAAAAACCATTGAGCGCGCGAGGAGCCCCGCCAATTTGCAGAACCCGCACAGTATCCCCGTATTTTTCGCCGAAGAATTGGATGATGTCGTTTCGCTTCTTTGCTTCCGCATACGGAATTTCAGTCCACGAAACCGATGCGTTCGCTGCGATTTTTTCGTTCACTAATTTTTCAACATCACGCACCTGCTGCTTCGTCAATGCCGCACTGGAAAAATCGAACGTCAATTTATCCGGCCCGACGTAGCTTCCTTTTTGCGTTGCATCTGGAGAAACGATTTGGTGAAGCGCCCAGTGCAACAAATGCGTCACCGTATGATGTCCCTGAATCAGTTTGCGTCGATCAGCGTCCACTGAAATGCGCACTGCTTCGCCAGGTTCCGGCGCGCGACCTTTCACAAGCGCTGCGCGATGAAGAAAAACATCGCCGTGTTTTTGCGTGTCGATCACGCGCAACTGACCAACTTCGGTCCAATCATGCCCCGGGACGTGCAGCAATCCCCGATCCCCAACCTGTCCGCCCATCTCGGCATAACAAGGCGTTCGATCCAGAATGATATTGAGTTCGTCCGGTTTTTTGCCCGGCAACACCGTTTCGATAACTGATTCCGTCTCCAGAAAATCGTATCCGAGAAATGTTGTCGGCGCGACTTTCAACGCTCCTTCTTCAATGCTGATTGTTTCTTTCTTCTGCGCCTTGCGCGCCCGCTCGCGCTGCTCCTCCATCAATTTCTCAAATCCCGCAACATCGACAATGAGCCCGCGCTCGCGCGCCATGAGTTCGGTGAGATCGAGAGGAAAGCCATAAGTGTCGTAGAGCTTGAACGCAAACTCGCCAGAAACTTGTCGTCCGGAAGGAGTGTCCAGCAGCGGCAGCGGTATTCTTGTAAGAGCTCGTATCTGGTCATTAAAGAGTTCGATGCCGCGGTCGAGCGTTTTGTTAAACGCCTCTTCTTCGCGGCGAATGGTTTCCTTGATTGTTTTTTGTTTCGCGCGCACTTCCGGAAATACGTCGCCCATCGTCTCCACCACCACATCGGCAATTTTGAAGAAGAACGGCTCGTGGAATCCGAGCGCGCGGCCGTAACGCACCGCACGGCGAAGCACGCGG
>Ga0137385_10003940_pt1 | contig 12941 bp, 13 predicted proteins | sample SagtaG_FD_104921 | JGI IMG/M metagenome (GOLD analysis project Ga0137385, IMG submission 104921) | Vadose zone soil microbial communities from Sagehorn Ranch, Mendocino, California, USA - Sage2_R_80_16 metaG | ecosystem: Environmental > Terrestrial > Soil > Vadose zone | place: USA: California...
CGCCGCTCCCATCGAGCCGTCGCGCCAGCTCGTACGTGAACAGGACCTGGGCGAGCTTCGACTGGCCGTACGCGCGGAAGCCGCTATACCTGCCTTCGCCCTGGAGATCCTCGAAATGGATGCGGCTTCCTTCGTGCGCCGAGGACGAGACATTGACGACGCGCGACGGCGCGGAGGCCTTCAGGGGGTCCAGCAGGAGGTGCGTGAGGAGGAAGCCACCGAGGTAGTTGACGGCGAACGTTTCTTCGAGGCCATCCAGCGTGACATGGCGGTGACGTCGAAAGACGCCCGCGTTGTTCACGAGAGCGTCGAGGCGATCGTGCGTCCTTCGGAATTCTTCCGCGAACGAGCGAATCGCAGCATGGTTGGCCATGTCGACGATCATCACGGACATCCTGTCGTTGCCCGTCGCCCGCGTGATCTCCTCGCGCGCGGCCTCTCCTCGTTCCGCGTTGCGGCATGCGAGGACCAGCGTCCCGCCGAGGCGAGCGAGGCCGAGGGCGGTCGCCTTACCGATCCCCGAATTCGCCCCGGTGACGATCCATACGCGGTCGGCGAATGCAGGAGGCAAGGGGTGCGTCATGCGGTTCCCGTGGTCCCATCCGTCCGTCGGGTAAGTCGGTTGCCCCATACCATCGGCCTCAGCGGGGTCATCCTCAATTCCGAACGTTTCGGACCGGCGCGTCAGGCCGCATGCAAAGGAGGCCGCCGAGCCGCGCACGGGGACTCCCCCGAATGTTCCAAAACGAAACATTCATCCCGGAACAATTAAACCCCTTGTCGGCGCCATCCGGAGACGGTTGCCCTTGGCAGACCTGGTTGCTCAGGCGATCTCCGTCACATTGCAAGGCGTCATCCTCGCCACATTCGCCATCGTGGCGGTCACCTTCGTCACGTTCCGCCGCATGAACAAGGACGTACGCCGCGCGAGGATGTTCATCCTCGCGGAGAGGCTCGAGCGCTTCCTGGCGGCGTTCACGGTCGCGTTCCTGTTTCTCACGGCCGCGCTCATCGCCAACGCCGCGGGCCATCCGCTCCCTGCCGCCGCCTCCACGGTCATCGTGTTCGTCTGGCTGGGGGGATTCTTGTACGGCGCCGTCGAAATCTTCTTCGTCGTCCGGCCGCGGCCGCGCGGGGGATACCGACTCCTGAAGCGGACGGCCTCGATCCGGTCGAGGGTCCGCAATGCTCCAACGGAGGGGACCGGCGATGCTCCGAAGTAGTTCGCGCCGCGTGGACGTCCCGATCGTCGCCGACGAGGAGACGGACCTGCGGGGCGACCTCGAAGGCGTCCTGCGGGACCTGAGCCGCCGTGCGCCCGGAGTCCTCGGAGCCGTCATCGCGGACGAGAGCGGCCTCACGGTGGCGGGGAACGGGGGCCACCGCGAACAGGTCGACGTCCTTGCGGCGATGGCCACGCTGATCGCGCGATCCGCGGACAACGTCTTCGAGACACTGAACCTCCCGGGACCTCCGGTGGTGCTGCTCGAGGGTCCCGTGTCCGGCGTCGCGGTCATGCGTCTCGGCGCGAGCGAGATGAACCTCCTCTGCTTCTTCAGCAAGTCCGCGAACATCGGCCTCGTCAAGATCGAGATGCGACACGTCGGGGCGCGCCTCGCGGAGATGCTCGGGCTCGGCGTATCGCCGTCGTCGGGCATCGAGGAGCTGTTCGTCATGACGCGTGGCGGCGTCCTCCTTCGGCACTACTCCTCCACGCTGCGCACGGACATCGATCGGGACATCCTCAGCGGGATGCTCGTGGCGGTCCAGGAGTTCGTCAAGCAGACCCTCGCCATGAAACAAGGCGGCCTCGACGAGCTCCGGTACGGGGCGTACACGATCCTGTTCGTCCGCGGGACCGAGACGGTCGCGGCGGCGGTCGTCCGCGGCGCCGGAAGCGAGGACATGAAGTACCCGATCATGGACGCGCTGCTCGCCTTCGAATCGCGGTTCGCGCGCGAGCTGGCTTCCTGGAGCGGAGACACCTCCGCTTTCCCGGGGATCGACGACTATTTCTCGAAGGTCCTGCACACGTGAATCGCCGGTCAAGAGGGCCCGGGGATCCCCGTGATTTCCATGCGGACATCGATCCACGTCATTTCGGGCGGCTCGACATCCTGTTGCCAAAAGAGGGCGATGAGCTCGCCGAGATGGTGAGCCTGTTCGAGCGTGACCTGCATCAGCGCGTCCCGTAGCGGATGGGGGCGCTTCTTCCACCACGCCTGGATCGGCCGGTCGAGATCGTCGTCCTTCAACGACGCCAGGAACGCTTGTTCCTTCGCGATCACTTTCTCCATGTAGGCCCGCACGCTCGCCATCGTGGGCAGCGCGTCGAAGTCCCCGTCGTAGACCTTCGGGTCCGGAGAGTCGTCCTGGGCGGAGACGTTCAGCCAGCCGTCGTGCACCTTGACGATGTGGTGGAAGATGTTCTTCATCGACTGGTAGGTCGCTTCCCGATTCTTGAGGACGGCCTCCTCCGGCAGTTCGGAGAGCGCGTCGCAGTAGCCGCGGAGGACCCGCCAGTTGTACTCGTAGATGTCCCGGAAGTCTGCGGCGGTGACCACGATCGCGGATGGCGGGTCTATCCGATAAGGATGCGGATTAACGGTATTGTCCCGAACGAATCCGCAGCAACGTTAACGGACTCGGGAGCGATTTCGGTTTGTCGTGTCCAGCCCGAGAAGGCTCTGCCCGAGATGCGGCAGCGTCGTCGCCCTCCAGGAGACCTATTGTCGCCGGTGCGGAGCCGACGTCCATGGGGGTCAGGAAAGTGCGCCCTCCGACCGCTACGAGCTCACGTTCAGGCTTATCCACGTCGCGGCGGCCGTCTTCGCGTCTCTCATGTTCGTATTCGCTCGTGGCTCCGACCTGGAGTTTTGCGGCGGAGGGCTCTTCGCGATCGTCCTCATCAGCCTCGCGGTCCACTACCGTCGGAGGCCTCAATACCCCGTCATCAAATCGCGGCGTCGGGCGCGGCGACTCAAGAGGAAGCGCGTCATCGTGCTCGCGCCCGTGGACGGTCCCCCGTCGGGCCGGAGCGTCCGAATCACGGGCGTTGTGGCATGGGTCGCCGAGTCTCGACTGGATGAGATCATCGTACGGTCCGATTCCCCCGTGACGACTACGGCGGGCGATCGCTCCGACCTCCTGGCGCTCGCGCCCGTTGAATCAGGCGAAATGTTCACGACCCTGCTCGAGGTCGGCCGGATGAGCGTTGGGATTTGGTTCTTGGACCCTCGGTTCCTTTCCGTCCGACGGATCAACTTCCGCGCGCGCCGCCGGTTGCGTCCGTCCTTGTCTCTCGGTCGTGGCGTTGCGCTCCTGACGGACTCTCGTCCGAAGCGATGAGCGTCTCAGGCTGCGCCGGAGAAGGCGGCCATGGGGCTTCGTCCGGAAGGTGTGTCGGGGCCCTGAGGTACGACCGCACCAGGAGGAGGGCAAAGGCCGCGCCCACGACGCCCATGCCCCGCCAACCGGCGAGTTCGAGGAAGAAGGCGAGTGCAATCAGGAAGCCGATGACGCCACCGACGAAGGCGAAACGCTGCCTTGCCCATCGCGGATCTCCCGACGTGCGGCGGATCAGCAACATCGCCGCCAACAGGACGATCGCCCCCTCCCAGAGCGTGATGATCGGGTATACACCGAGCGCGGGACCGCCGCCGTAGATCAGGAAGGAACAGCCGATGAACACGAATCCCGCGATCGCGTAGACGCGCGGGGAGCGCGGCGTGCCGGATGGGAGGCGGTCCCAGAGCCGCGTGGCGTAGGTCTTCGCGGCCCAGGCGAGGAAGGCGACCGCGGCGAGCGCGCCCAGGAGGTGCCAGACGGACGGCCTGTACGGGGTCAGCGCGAGATCGATGAAGATGGTCGCGGAGGCGAGGAAGCCGATCGCGGCGATGTATCCGCGCCGGGACGTGAACGCGACGCCCCGCGTGCGCGGCCAGATCCAGTCGACGAGGAAGATCGGCACCGCGATGCTCACGACGGCGTGGTAGATCGTCAGCCAGACGGCCCAGACCCAGTTCACGTCGAGCCAGCGACCGTACCACCCGAGGTTCCCGAGGTCCATCCACGCCGGGTCGAAGAACGACTTGACCGCGAGGCCCTCCTCGATGATCCCGTACGCCGCGCCGAGCAGCAGGATCCCGGGCCACCCGACCTTCCAGCGGACCGCGGTCTCGCGCATCACGAGGACCCCGGACCCGTACAGCCAGATCAGGAGGAGCGGTACGGCGGGGTTGAGCCACTCGAGGGGCGCCGACGATCCGGAGAGCATCTCCGCGATGACGGGGGACAGGAGGACGAGGGCGAGGAGGGGCCGTCGGTTCGGGTGGGTGCCGTCCTCGGCCATGGGGACGGCGTTCGCGGGGGTTCGCATAAAGCCCGCGGGAACAAAGTTCCCGCTCGGGAGGAACCGCGCGCTGATCGTTGAAGAGACTCCGATGCGGAGTTTCCGGACGCTCTCACGCTGCGGGATCGTGAGGTCGCTCGCGGTCGTGGCGGATGCGGAGGGCCACGAACACCCCGATCAGGTTCAGCAGGACCATCGCGATGAACGCCTCTTGAAATCCGATTACGACCGGCGCCTGCGATGTCACGGCGCTCACGGCGACCCCTTGTGTCTGTGCCGCGCCGATGATCGTCAGGAAGAGCGCGAGGCCGACGGGGCCTCCGAGGCGCTGGGACGTGTTGATGAGTCCCGAGGCGAGCCCTTCCTCGCCCGGCCTCGTCCCGGCGAGGCCGGCGATGGTCACCGCAGGGAAGCCGATGCTCGCCCCGAACGACCAGACGAGGAAGCCGGGCATGATGCCCAGATAGCCGCCGGCGGGAGAGATCTGCGTGAGCAGCGCGACGCCCGCCGTCATGAGCCCCGAGGACAGGACCAGGACTCGGCGCACCCCGAATCGGTTGACGAGCCGCGACGCTCCGAATCCCCCGACCACGAAGAACACGAGGGTCGCGGGCAGGAATGCGAGGGCGGTGAACAGGGCCGAGTAGCCGAGGATCTCCTGCAGGAAGATCGTCAGGATGAACAGTATGCCCGGGGGCGAGGAGGCCAGGATGAGCCCGAGCACGTTGGCCCGCAGGATTGTCCCCCGGCGAAGGAATCCTAGAGGCATGAGCGGGGCTCTCGACCGGTACTCGATGACCACGAAGAGCGCCAAGACCATCGCCGCGACCGCGAGCGGAATCACGGTCAGGAGGGCCGCTAAGCCGAGCTCCGCCGCGTTGGTCATCGCGTACACCAGGAGAAGCAGTCCGCTCGTTACCGCGAGCGCGCCCGGCAGGTCCAGATGCCGGTCATCGGCCCGGCCGGCGTCCCGAGTCAGGAATCGCTGGGCGAGGATCGCTCCCGTGATGCCAACCGGCACGTTGACGAACAGGACGGACCTCCAGCCGAAGGCCGCGGTCAGGACGCCGCCCGCGAGAGACCCGGCGGCGAAGCCCGCGGACAAGGCCGCGACGAAGACCCCGAGCGCCCGATTCCTCGCCCGACCTTCGGGGAATGTGGCCGCGAGGATCGCGAGGGCGGTGGCCGATGTGATGGCGGCCCCGATGCCCTGCAATCCCCGGGCGATGACGAGCGGCAAGAAGGTCGGGGATAAGCCCGCGACGAAGGACGCCACCGTGAAGAGGCTGATTCCCGCGAGGAAGAGGCGCTTCTGACCGTAGACGTCTCCGGCCCGGCCGCTGAGCATCAGGAATCCGGCCAAGGTGAGGCCGTACGCGCCGACGATCCACTGGCTCTCCGCCAACGGGATCCGCAGGTCCGTCTGGATCGACGGCAGCGCCACGAAGACGATCGAGAAGTCGATCACATCGAGCAACCCGACGGCCAGGATGATGGCGAGGATGATCCGGGCGTGGGACGCGGCCGAGTTGCCCGAGGATTCGTGCGATCCCTCGTGACTCACGCGGCCCGCTTCGGCGCTTCCCTCTCGTGGTTCGGACGTGGCCCCGTCCTGTCGGCCGTTCTTCTTAAACCATGGCCCGCCGCCCGACGGAATCGCCGAATTCAAGGTCGGGCGCCCGACGCGACGGGGAGAGACCCATGGCCCAGGAACGCGCGGAGCGTCGACCAGGATCGGATTCCGTGGGCCCACGCGAACGCGACGAGGATCGCGAACCCGAGGATTTCCCCGACCTGGATGTACGGGTCGTGCAGGAGCGCCTCGAACCACACGTCCGTGCTGAAGGGGGAGGTGGGGAAGGTCCAGCCGTACGCGGGATACCAGAACACCTTCGGGAGGTCCCAGATCTCGTCGAGAAGCAGGTGGGTCGCGACGCCGAAGCCAACGAGGCGCCACGACCGCAACACGGGGACGAAGCTTAGGACGAGGATCGCAAACAGGAAGAGGAACGTGTGCGCCCACAGGCGCGTTTGGAGGCCGAGGAAGTATCCGAGGGGCTTGTCGATCAGATCGGGAAGGATCGCGCCGAAGAGGACGAGCCGGTAGTCGATGCGTGCGGGGGACCGCCACGACAGGAGCCACGCGAGGCCCAGTCCGATCCCGAGGTGGCCGAGGAGGAACGTTGCACTCACCTCGCGGGGACAGAGCGCGGTACTGTCGTTTCGGTATCGGCCTCGGGCAAGCGCCACTCAGTGACGACCGGGGCGTCTACGACCGCTGTCGCGGGTCGCGCCATCGGCGGATCTCCTTCGTGCTGTTGTAGTCACTCGGCCCAATGAGATTCCGGAACTCGTCCATTCGCCGCGCGGCCTCGCTCGCCCGTCTCCGGTCGATTGGGCTCCTCAGGCGCTCTTCGAGTTCGAGGCGCCGGCGGATCGCCTCGCGGAGGACCTCCGACCAGTTGATGTCCCGCAAATTGGCCATCCGCTTCTTGGTAGCGGAGTCGACCTTGACTCTCACGACCTCCATGGAACTCGCATGTTACTTGGGATACCTAAGGATTACCTGGCCAGTTCTACGTGTTGAGCGTACGCCGCGCGGGCTTTCACCGGAGGGAACGCGGCGATTCGCGCAAGAACGTTCATATGCGAATCGTCCCATCCGAACGGCGCCATGGAGGCCCGAGGTCACGTCTGGTCCGACTTCAGCTTCGTGGTGTCGAGTGGCTATCGCGAGAGGGTCTTGACATCCTTGGCGCCGAAGCCGAAGGTCCCCCGGCAGCTGGCGGGGGAGACGGACCTGCGGATCGGCCATGTGAGCCGCGCGTTGCGAGAGCTCTCCGGCCGAGGCTTGGTGGAATGTCTCACGCCGGAAGTCCGGGCCCGCGGGCGTCTCTACGGCCTGACCTCCGACGGAGCGGCCCTCCTCGCGGATCTGAACGGATCTCGAAGCTACGTCACGCCCACGGTTCGGGCGGGCCAGGCGGGAGGGTTCGTCCCGAAGATTCGGGGCTCAAGCGTCGTCCGGGTGTTGGAGTACATGCGGAAGACCCGCGGGCGTGCCGCCCTGGACGGGGCGATCGAGCCGTGGTCGGTCGATCCGGACCATGTGACCGAAGACACGTGGATTTCCGTCGACGCGTGCGCGCAGCTCCTCGACCTTCTCGAAACGAAGTTCGGGGACGGCAGCTACGGCTTCGTGCGGCGGCTCTTCTCCGAGGCGATGAGCACGTTCCCGACCGTGCGCGAGCAGCTCACGAAAGCGATCCCGCTCACGGCGCTCGTGGAGCGCGCGCCGATCGTGTACGCGAAGGAGTGGAACTACGGTCGGCTCGAGGTGAAGACGGAGCGCCGCAAGGCGACGATGAGCCATTACGACTGGCTGCCCACACCGGCCATGTGCGCCATGTTCCATGGGATTTACGAGGGCGGGCTCGTATTCCGCGGGGTCAAGGGGAAGGTCACGAAGACGCACTGCGTCCGCACCGGCTCGGACCGTTGCGAGTACGTCGTCGAGTGGTGACCGCCGGTCCTCCCGGAGGCACCCGTCGATTCGATCAGGAGCCGTGGACCTCGAGCCGGACTGCGGCCGCGAGCCCTCCAAGGAACTCCTCCGCCTCTGCCGGTGGCGTCCGGGACAGCGCGAAGATGACGGTCGGAATGATGAGCGCCATGAAGACGTAATCAACGGCGTCGTGCCCGGTGGCCGTTCCCTCCCGAATGGCACGCACGAGGCAGGTGGTGGCCTTTTCGAACAGCGATTTCCGCTCCGTTGCCGAGAAGCCGTGGAACGCGTTCCCATCCGGGCCCGCCTCGGGAGGGCGGATAAACAGGCGGGCGACGTTCACGATTCCTTCGTCGGAGTCCTTTTTCGCGCCTGCATAGTGTTCCAAGAACGTCACGGCCGCATCGAAGAACAGCCAAGCGCGTGCGTGTGCGGTGAGTTCGGGTTCGGAGACGGGCATCGTTGTGAACCCGGCGTCAAACAACGCAATGTTCGAAGGCCAGGAGGCGTAGATCGCGAGGCGATCGAGCCACGAGAGCGAAGGGTCCGGGGTAGGTAGCGTCCTGGCGATTTCCCGGATCATGGGAACGTCAAAGGCTTCCTGCCGAAGATAGATGGTCGCGGCCTGCGCCCGCGTCAAGGCATCGTGGCCATCCGCGACACGTCCGAGGACCTGCGCGTCGGCGTCCGCGAGGAGCCCACGGAGTTCGCTCGTCGCGGACGCGAGGACATGCGCCAGTCGGTCCTGCCCGGGCGCCATGAAGTCGGCCAAGTCGTCCTCGAGTCGGTCGCATGACACGGCGGGATGGGTCAAGGGGCGAAGGCAAAGCTCGTACAGCCGTCTCGCTTCGGCGAAGGTCAGGCCGCCGCCATCGAGCAGGTCGTCGAGGAGGTCCTGAACGATCTCGTAGAGGGAACTCGCGGCGATCGCCTGCGCAACGCCCCGATCGGACATCCTCGACCGAAAGTGCGCGTGAATCAAGGACACGCCCGCGATCCGCGCGAGCGTCTTGCGGTACGTCACCGGCGCGAGTTCGCGGAGGTCGTCGAGACATGCTTGGATCACCTCTCCGGCGGGGACGGCGGCGGATCCGGATCGGGGGATGGCTCTCAGGACGTCGAGAATCGATTCCGCTTGGCGACGCACGAAGGTTGGCGAGATGCCGAAGTCGAATCGAGTCGCCATGCATTCTGCCACTTCCTGAAACCCCACGAAGAGCTTCGCCACCGTGGTCCACGTGTCCTCCATCGTGAACTGGACGTCGGATCTGGATTGCCGCATCGTTTCGCCGGACGAGGCAGTGGGGTTCGGGGTCTTGGAGAAAGTGACCAGAAAGCGACCATTGTGTGACCACGCGTGGTCCATCTCCTGGTTCCGCTCGTCGCCGAACGTTTATCCCCGTCCGGCCCGTTCCGCGCCGCGGATGGCGCGACCGGTCCTGCGCCTCGCGACACGCTTCACGCGCCGGACGCGTGCGACGGCGTGGGCGATCGCCTTCGCCTGCATGGTCCTCGTCGGCGCGCTGAGCCTCGTCGACGGCCTCGCTGGCGGCGTCGGGTCCGTTGCCGACCGCATCGGATCCGGCCCCGCCGTCTACATCCGCGGGGCCGAGCTGCTCGCGAGCGCGATCGAGCCGGACGAGGTGGCGGGGATCCCGGGCGACTTCCTCGCGCTCCGAGCGCATCCCGCGCAGCTTGAGATCAACGGGCTGTCGCTGTCCACGACCGTGGTCGCCCTCGAGACCTACCGGAACGGCACGGGGACGACCGCCTACCCGACGGGCCGGAACGTTTCGTTGGATGTCGGACTCCGAGCGCGCGTCGTCGACCTCAGTGGCGCGCCGCCCGCCGCGACGGGGAACTTGACGGCCTTCGGCTTGCCTCTCACCGGCCTGCCGATTGTCGCCGCACCTCCGAGCCGGCCCGCGCTCTTCGCGGACGACTGGGCGTACGTCCACCCGGACTTGCTATTCTCGATGAACCGGACCCAAGGTGGCCCGATTCAGGCGCTGGTCATGGAAGCACCGCTCGACTCCGCGCTCGTCAGCTCCCTCGGCCTCACGCGGCTCGAGACGCTCGGCGCGATCGGCTTCGTGCGAGGGAGCATCGCGGAGGTGCAGCGGTCTCTCGTCGCCCTGGCGCTCGTTATCGCGGTCGTCATCGGCCTGCTCGTGTACGCCGCGATGAGCCTCGAGGTGCATCAGCGGGCGGGGGAGATCGCCACGCTCCGGCGGCTCGGGGCCTCGCCAGCCACGGTCGCCACCGTCTACGAGGCGCAGGCGATCCTCCTCGCGGCGGCGGGATCGGTCCTCGGGTCGGCCCTCGGCATCGTCGCAGCCCATGCGGTCGTCTCGGTCGCCCCGCTCCTCGGCCTCCCGAACCTCGTCATCTTGGACGCGCCGATCGGCGCGGTCCTCCTCGCCTTCGTCCTGTCGATCGTCGCCGCGGGGGTCGCGGGCCTCGTACCCTCGCGCCGCGCGGCCTTGCTCGCGTCCCGGCGGAAGGAGGCGGTCCCATCCTCGTGAGCCGCCGCGCGTTCGCGGGACTCCTCCTGTGCGCCGCGCTGCTCGGGGCGACCTGGCCGACCCTCGCCGCGCTCCCGACGCTCCCGGGCCGGATCCTCTCCGGGGACGTGTACGCGATCACGCAGGGCAGCGGGGCGCCGTCCGTCAACACGAGCCTCGTCGAGAACCTGACTGCGCAGGTATGTACGGGTTGCGTGAGCCCGGAGATCCTGGCGCCCGGCACGATCGGCGGCGAGCCGGTCTTGGTCCGTGGGGCCGATCCGCTGGCGTTCGTCGGCATGGAGGAGGGCACGTGGGTGCAGACGACGCCCGTCGCCGACCGCTGGGCGTTCGCGGGGGAGGGGCTCGCATCCCGGCTCGAGCTGCGTCCGGGCGGGTTCGTCACCCTGGTCGGTTCGGCGACGCCGCGGATCGCGTTCGCGCAGATCACGGGGATCTATCAGACGGACACGACGGCGAACGACGAGCTCATCGTGGACTTCCCGACGGCCCGCGCGCTGACGGGCCTCGGTCCGAAGGCGTATCACTCGATCCGCGTCGAGACGACGGACCTCGCCGGCTTGCTCTCGTTCCTGAACGGCACCGCGGCGAGCTTGCACGTGAGCGGCCCAGGATTCACCGGCGCCGACATCCACAGCGAGCCGACGACGGACGAACGCATCACGAACGTCATCCTGCGGACCGGCCGCGGGGGCGCGCCGCGGGACTACCTGTCGAGCGCGATTGGTGAGGCGGCGGCGTCCGTGCGCGTCGTGGCCTACGGGATCGCCGCCCTCATCGGACTCCTCGTGGCGTTCGGGATCCACGCGGTCCAGACGCGCGCCTTCGCGGATTGCCGTGGGGTGGTCGGCGTCCTCCGGGCGGTCGGCGCCGGGAACGGCTGGTTGCGGCGGCGCATGATGCGGGAGACCGTGCCGGCGGCGCTCCTCGCGGGGGCGCTCGGCACCGCCCTCGGCGTCGGAGTCGATTACCTAATTCGACCCCGCGGGATCCTGCTGGTCTTCGGCCACGCGATTCCGGTCTCGACGGACCTCTCGGTTTTTGCGAGCATCATCGCGGCGGTCGTCGTCGCGTCGATCGCGTCCTCGCTCGTCCTCCTGGGACGTGCGATGAAGGTCCGCCCGACCGAGTCGATTCGCGAACATGTCGCGGTCGAGCCGTCGCAATCCCTGGAGGTGGTCCTACGAGGCTGAAGGCGGACGGCGCCCTGCTCGTCGCGCTGTACGCGATCGCGCTTGCGGCGCGCCTCGTGCCGCTCACGTTCAGCCCGCTCCCGTTCAACATCGACGGGTTCCCGCTCGCGCGAATCTCGGAGAGGATTGCCGCGACGGGCACGTGGCGGATCGACCCCGGTGACGTGAACAGTTACAACGAGAAGATGCCCGCGTTCTCCCTCCTGTGGGCCGCGACTTCGATGCTCGGCGGGCTGTCGCCGCTCGCGCACGTCGAGCTCGTCGTCGTCCTGATCACCTCGCTGGTCGTCCTGCCCGCATACCTGTTCGGCGTGAAGGCGTCCGGTCGGCGGCTCGTCGGCTTTGCGGCGGGCCTGTTCGTCGCTCTGTTCGGGAGCTTCCTCATGCTCACGAGCGCGGTGACGAAAGAGGCGATCGGACTCCTCGTGTTCCCCGTAGCGGTCCTCCTCTTCCAGGAGCGAGCGGACCCGCGGAAGCGGGCGCTGGCGGTCGTGCTGCTCGTCTTCCTGCCGTTCCTCCATCATCTCACGACCCTCCTGACGCTCGGAACGGTCGCCTCGCTCGTCGTGCTGACGCACCGCCGCGCGCTCGCTCGGGGACGATTCTCCGGTCGTGCGCTGGCCCTCGACGTCGCCACGGGACCGGGCCTCGCGGTCCCCGCCTGGGCGTACTACGCCGCGGTGGATTTGCCATTGCTCTCGGACCTCGTGTCTCCGGAGGCGTTCGCGTTGTTCCTCGCCCTCGTGGTCCTGCTGACCGCGGCGATCGCGCCGATGTCGCGGCCCGCCCGGGTCCGAATCGGACGGCGTCTGGTGTCACCCGCTTCGCACGCGATCCTGCCCCCGGCGGTCGGTGTGGCGGTCATCGTGCTGAATGCCCAGACGAGCCTGTTCGCGGGCGCGCTGACGACGCAACCCGCGTTCCTCGCTCTCCTGCCTGCGGTCGCGGTCTTGGCGGCGTTCGTCCTGGTGGGCTATCAGCTCGTGCGCCGCACCTCGAACCGCGCGAACGACCTCGTGACGTCGATGCTCGTCGCCCCGGTGGCGATGGTGCTCTTCGGATTCTTGCGGGGCCTCGATGCGCAGAGCCTCGTGATCGTCTACCGCTCCCTCGACTTCCTCGACTATGCGCTCGCCCTCCTGGCCGCCGTCGCGTTTGTGGCGGCTTGGCGGGGATTGCGTTCGCATCGCGGCGTACGGGTCGCTTTGGTCGGCGGCTTCCTCGCGGCCCTGCTTGCCACGACACCGATGGCGTGGAACACTCCTGCGGTCTTCGGGGTCGAGAATGTCACGACCACAGCCGAGTTCCAGGCGCTCGCGCTCCTGCGTTCGCTCGGCGCAGCGAACGTGACGACGGATCAACGTCTC
>Ga0137385_10003943_pt1 | contig 12940 bp, 13 predicted proteins | sample SagtaG_FD_104921 | JGI IMG/M metagenome (GOLD analysis project Ga0137385, IMG submission 104921) | Vadose zone soil microbial communities from Sagehorn Ranch, Mendocino, California, USA - Sage2_R_80_16 metaG | ecosystem: Environmental > Terrestrial > Soil > Vadose zone | place: USA: California...
ACTTTCGAAAAAAAAAAGGTAAGGCTCAAGTAAGGCTCGGCATTTCTGCCGATGGGAGTTCCCGAAACCCCGCCTACCAAGCTATTTTCGGAAAGCGCTCCGTCGATTTGAAAACGGCTGTAAATACCCTCGATAGTTTACTCTGTACACCTCAGTCATCGCTCGTACACGCGCGCGATCCCTGAGGTGAGAATCCCCGTTACCTACCCCTTCCCGTACAGTTCACTTACGCCTAGATAGTATTCTGTCTATCTAGGTAAATATAGTCATCGCTCGTACACGCGCGCGATCCCTGAGTATTCTGTCTATCTAGCTAGTTCGCCTTCGCGCGTGTTCCGGAGCTCCCGACCGACTCTCCATAACCAACAGCTAGACCTTGTGAGACGGACGAGACTATAGACACGGAGTTGTGAGAGCAAACCTTGCCCTAGGATGATTTTCAAGTCTTTTGCTAGTGCCAGTAGTGAACACCTTTGTGTCTATGACATAAGGGCGATGATCACGATAACATGGCGATAATTCGGAGCCGAATCAAGCCAGTGGCTGCACCATCGACGCGCATTAGTAGTCTGGCCTCATTACGCGTACTCTGGATCGTTACAGAGTAAAACAGAACATTACTGTAATACACCGCTTGTAGAGATCACTGGAATGTTTTGAAGTGATGGCGGCCAAAGTTTTGATAAGTTAGACGTGACCGTGTTCGGGATGAGATTGGCACCGGTGAAATTCAATTGCTCGCCAGAACCGGAAATCGAAGGTGCGTCGACACTCACTGACAGTCACAATGGTGAGCCTCTACACTGTATGTTGTTCTGTTGTCATCTCCGATATCACAAGTCAATTTCAGGTCGTGTCCGCCAAGCCCGTAGGCTGTGCATGAGTTTGCCAGTCTAACTTAGCATAGCCAAGAGGGCAGCCTTTCCGTAAGCAATGGGCTGGACATGTGTGCCTCGTGCCGTGCGAATGCGCACGTTTACTGTAAGGCCTAGCCTGTGAGCCATTGCGGGGTTTTTCGTTTGCCCACCTACCTTTCTTCCTTCGCAATCCCAACCGTTCAATTCACTGTCAGGCGACCCACGATTTCCCATCTTCGCGCACTGGACCATGGCACCTAACCGTAAGCCCGAATCTCCACGTCCGAATCGTCCTGGTAATTGACACCACATCCCCAGTCTCGATCGCCGACATTGACGGCTACATCACATCTCTTCAGGATTCACTCTCGCTGTACCCTCGATCCCATTCTATACACATCATTTGTGTCCAAACTCTCGCGATGGTACGACTCATGCGTCATGACCTGTCACAACAGAAGGAAGACCTTGACAAGTGCATTTTATACTTCACTGAGGCGATCTTCCTTCCGCCCGTTTCCCGGGCAGGGCTTTCCCTCCATGTTGTCCGGCTCCTCTTTCACCTCGCATCCGCTCTTCTAGTTCGCTCAGAGAAGTTCGAACAGCCAGAAGATGTCAGATCTTCTATCGAGTACCTCCGGTCTCTCCGAGGACTGCCCCTTGATTCCTTCGACATCTCCAGAAACCTCGTTACGACATTACTTATCCGGGCATTGGGTATTCAAGTTCAGTCGGAAGCTGGGAATGGAACACGGAATATCAAGGAGATGGTGGTCCTCTGCCGCGAGCTTCTCACCACAGACATTTCGACAGACCTCTTTGCTGTCGCGTTTCCACCTTTAGATGACGCCGTCGATGCCGAAGTCGATCGAGGACGGTCCGTCCAGTCGTTAGACGAAGTCATTGAATGCCTACGGGACGCTGTGAAGATGTGCCCACCTGGTTCGCACCAAGTCTTGTTTGCGCTAGCCAACACACTCTGGAATCGCTTCATGGAAACTTATTCAATTGTCGATTATGAGGAAGCAACGGCGCTTTTGGAAAGGATCCTCGATCCCAATCAACCTGGAGAGTGTCCGGATTCAATTCGGGATCAGGCTTCAACACTTGCCATAGTGCTCGCATACGCGAGATCGGCCATCTTCCAGAACCCAGAATATTCCGAAGTGACAATTTCTCGTCTCCGTGCCTTACTCGGCACTCCTTCCGTTGATGAAGGGTTTAGTCTTCAAGTCACTCAGATGTTGGCGATCCACGCCAGAGAGCGTTTTAGCCAATACAGTCTCGCTGAGAGCCTTGAAGAAGCTAACTCTTATACTTCACAAGCTGTCGACATCTCATCCTCTCAAAGCATGGAAAATTCTGGGGAACTTTCACTTGAATTACGCGCTGTTCGGGAGTCATACTCGATGACGAGGATGGCGGGGAAAATTCAGTATCTTGAAGATCTGCTCTCAATTACTCCTCCAGGGACCGGACGTCACGAAGAGTGCCTCAGTAACCTTGCAAAGTGGTATAAATCAAAGTTCTACCGTACCAACGACATATCGGATATTGAAGAGTCCATCAAGTATAGCCGGCTGTCACTAAATGCGACTCATTCCAGTGGCTTGATGCGAGTCGGTTCCCTATGTTGCCTGCACCGCATCCTCCTCCTCGCGTTCGAGCGTACAAACAAGATCAACCACCTCGATGAGTCAATCACCGTTGGCTATGACATGCTCAAGTTGAAGAGTGCACAGTACATCCACTTTCACGTGGTTGAGAAGCTTGTGTCGTCTCTACTTACCCGGGAGCTGTTGCTTGGGGGAAGAGAGGACAGCCACGAAGCCATACGATTAATGTCAACGGTCATCGATAATCAATACACGCAGGAACCTCACCGATTCCAACTTTCATGTCAGTGGGCCCTTGTTGCGCGAAGTATCAGTCACCCCAACACCTTAACTGCCTACAAGAGCGCAATCTCATTAATGCAAAAGTCCTTGTCCTTCGCTCCGACAGTATCCATCCAGCACGCTCGTCTCGTCGCGAGGGGCGAGTATTGTCAGACCATGCCACTTGACTACGCATCCTTTCAGATCGGTTTAGGCCAATTCGAGGAGGCCATTGAGACACTGGAACAAGGGCGGGCGTTACTTTGGTCCGAGATGCGTGGCTTTCGTACCCCGGTGGCCCAACTTATTGAAGAAGACTCGCCATTGGCGAAGAGATTTGCTGAGATCAATCAAGAACTCGAGGCACTTACCATATCCGCCACACCGACTGGGAGGCCAGAAATGGAAGACGGCGTCGCTCAAGGTAGAGATGGGATGGACCCATTCGGTCGGCTTGTGGTAAAGCGGCGGAAACTGGTGGAGGAGCGGGATGCGCTGATTTCACAGATCCAGGGCCAACCAGGGTTGGAAGGATTCTTGAAGGCGCCGTCATTCACCACTCTTCGCTCCGCCGCCTCACGTGGCCCGGTCATACTGATCAACCACTGCAAATGGCGCTCTAATATCTTGATTATCTTCCACAATTATCTTCCTTGCTCCATTCCTACCGCCAATGGTTTCTACGATCGCGGAAACAAACTACGGGATGAACTAGTCGAAGCGCGGAAGCACGGTCTCGACTCAGGCGAATACCAGGATGCTCTATGTTCTGTACTGAAGGACCTCTATGAGCTTGTTGGTGAACCGGTCATCAAGAGGCTCCGGGTGTTAGGCGTACCAGAGCAATCTCGAATCTGGTGGTGCCCAACCTCAGTCTTCTGTTCTCTCCCCCTTCACGCTATGGGCCCAATCACATCGAGCGAAACTCGCGAGCGATACTTCTCGGATCTGTATATCCCCTCATATACACCATCTCTCTCTGCCCTCATCGAGTCTCGCAAGACAAGCCCACAGTTGCTGGAAAAGCCCTCGTTACTCCTTGTTGCCCAACCAGATGATTCTCTTCCAGGCGTGAAGGGAGAGATCAAGGTCATACGATCGTTCAAAACACGGGTCACGGTGACGGATCTTGTCTCGAGTGAGGCCACATCCTCTTCCGTGGTCGAGGGCCTCCGGGGCAGTCACTTTGCCCACTTCGCATGCCATGGAGTGCTGAAGACAGGAAAGCCGTTCGAGGCTTCGTTCAGACTTCACGGGGGCTCGCGTCTTACTCTGCTGGATATTGTACGGTCTCGACTTCCGGATGCGGAATTCGCATTCCTTTCTTGCTGCCACGCCGCTGAAATCACGGATGAAAGTGTTGCCGATGAGGCGCTTCACCTTACCGCTGCGATGCAGTATTGTGGATTCAGAAGTGTAGTTGGGACTATGTGGGAAATGGCAGATACGGATGGGCAAGACCTGGCCAAGAGCTTCTACAAGTCGCTATTCTCTGGCAAAGAGACAGGTGTGCCGTACTATGAGCGATCTGCGGGAGCGCTGCGAGATGCGACACAGAAGCTAAGGGGAAAGAGAGGGATTACCCTGGAACGATGGGTAAATTTCGTGCATTATGGCGCTTGAAGATGCGTCTTTTGTGACATTAGGGGTTTAGCGTTGCTAGACGGTGTTTAAGGAAGCTAATAGACGCAATCACGCGTCGTGCTCAGTCAGAAGAAAGGAGAATGAGATTCGAATAACGATCTACCTAATAGACACGACCACGCGTCGTGTGCTATGAGTCCGTTAGCGTCACAGTAACTAGTAACTAAAAGTAACTGCCTACCTCAGTCAGAAGAAAGGAGACTGAGGCGCATACATTGTAGTCTACGGTTTTAAAAGTAATTCTACAACCGTGCAGTTCTTAAGCCCCTTGGGCCCGAATCCGGTAACAACACTAAAAGTAGAGCGTAACAAACCAGAGAAATATTGTAACAGAGACGATCAGTCCATAACAGTTCCTTATTCGTACCACAGTCCGAGCTCCCGAGCGATTGATCCTTCCAACAGCGTCTTCGGTGAGTGGGCGAATTTTCGGGGCACACGCGACTTTTGCGCTTACTGGCCCTCAGAAAGACTCGGATATGTTGTGTCATCGGGGTCAGACCAATACTTGGCGTCAGTATTTATATTGGATCTTTGTTGTTCGTTTTATTGTTGTCTCGATATCACCCGTGTAGCGCCCCAATCCCCAATATAATCTGATTGTACCGACGCGTGAATTACCTTGAATGTTGTTTTATCTAATGCGTTGTGAGACGTCGGGACCAGCAGCACGCGAAATATCTTGAGAGTGGCAAGGTTCATCTGGTGCTGTAATACCAAATGAGATACCGTACTGATACAGGACGCGTGCGGGATATCACCGCACCAGTGGACAAGCTACCTCTCCGCAGTCGTCCCACACAAGGCACGCAAGACGAGCGCACGCTTTCCAGACCCAGTCAAGATGGCATTCGAACGCGACGGTCCAAGCCGTTGTTAACTCTTGCCAAGCTATCTCCGCATAAAGGACGTTACGTCTGTAGAATTTTTTGCTCCGAGGAGCCGCATCTAAGGTATTGTCTCGAGAAAATGGCGGTAGTGGCCTCGGCGTAGTGGGAAGAAACTGTGCCTTGTTCAACTGAAACCACATCTTGGCGGAGGTCACATCACATAGAAGGTGGAAGAGTGGGATATGCACACAGACGAACGATCTGCATGGATCCCTTATCGAGAGTGCCAGCCTTGACGCGCTCAAGATAGTAGCCCATAGACGGATGGGCCGCTAATTCAAGTTGAGCTTGGGTCTATCGTTTCGTTGTTGGCTGTATTTCAGTACTATTCGCCGGGGCTTCAGTTCCTCACAGTCAACCTCGGCACCACAGCAGAAGGCCAAGATATGCCCTCGGATATGCCAGTTAATACAGTACAACGTACGGGATGAGGACGACTAACCGACATCTACTAGTAGAACCAACATCTAGTACAACAGTACAGTAATCGTCGTAAATAATCAACGGCAGTTCCCGCCGGCAGCTGCCGCTGACCTCAGCCGCCCTGCTACAACTGAACGTTCAACTTGACAGTATTTCAATTTCAGTTAATGATCGCGCCGAACTGTGATGCCATGCGGGAGACGACCTCATGATCACAGTAGGGGTCTGCGATCTCAGGCTCATATCGTCGGAGTCACGGTCTCCTGTCAGTAACTGGCGGTGGTCGTCACTTGCAGGTCCTAGTGGCGCACATACTCAGGGGCTCATCCAGGTTTACAATTGCCTCGTATTGGGTCTACTAGAGTCTTAGTCGCTGCTACATTCTCTCCTGTGGTACAGTACTACAGCTGCTCGAATGCTATCACTGACAGTTCAATGACTCGTTGCTTCACGTTTCGGAGCACGGCACCACCAGTCTCGGAACAACGACGGCGTTGATGTTGGCGTTGAGACAAAGACAAGGAATTGTACGAGATGCCACGAGATGCACTTGGCAGGGACAACGACGACTGTAAGTTAAGTTAGAAGCCGCAGTGGCGTTGCACAAGGCCGAAAACGTTATCACCCGCTCCCGAGTCCCACGGACCACAGGTGCTCGTGCTCATTGTACCTTTTTGGGCTGTCTTGTCCACTCCTTCCTTCTGGATTTAATCTTGAGCTGAGTCGCGCCTAAAACTTGCTGCAACCTAGCCCTAGGCTATCTACTCCTATATTTTGTCCCTCATATTTCCTTGTGATATTAACTGCTCCGTTGGCGTTGTCATGGGACGTGTGAATCCGTCTAATACAACGTACAACATGTCGTCATTAGCCCCTGGGTCTTTTCACCCGTCAGAATCTCCTGGCACGCCATTACCAGCATCTCAGTATCACCCTGGCAGCCGGAGACTGCACCAACCACCGAGAATACTTTAGTAGTCGTCGCTGCGTCACACGGGCGCCTTTTGTCCACGTTTGGCGCTTCCTAGTTGATACAGCGCCCAGATGAATGCTGTGAGGAATCCTGCATCAGCTGCCCCGGCAACAGTTCACCTTACTGTAACCAGCATGTCCGGGAGTAATGAATGATCCTGCCAAGGATTGAAACTAGTCGCGAAGCAGGGCGCCACGTTGCGTGTGGGATAGCCCACCTGTTCACATACATTAGACCTGGTGGATACAGTCATGGCGCCCCTTGTGCTCTTTCCGCCCTTTTCTTCTCTTCCTTCCCTTCCCTTCCCTCCCTCTCCTTCCTTCCCTTCCCTTTTCTTTTTTCTTGTTTTTCAGCGCAGCGCGCTGCTGGGTTTTGTTTAGGCTCTGGCACGACGTTGCGGTTCGAGATTCCTCGCAATACATCGTGTGTGTTCGTTCTCACCAGTCCCTCTTCACAGATCTATTGGACCGGGACGACTTCGCTCCTTCTCGGCACTTTTCGGATTTATCGGATTATCCAGCAAGCCTCGCACCTATGTTCGGTGATGACGAATACACTAGCATCAGATTTGTCTCCGAGGGTGGGTCGACTGTCGTCTGTTGTCTTGATGCGGTCTTACACTACTGCGATCAGGGCGCGCAACGTACGTCTCTGGGTGTGGACGAACTCCACCCTCACCCGTGATAGTCCGTAGGTTGATTGGAACCTTAAGTAGGAGCTACGGTACACCCGCTGTGGCGAACCAAGATCAGGCCCCGTGCTTGAAGCGCGCGAAACCTGGTCAAAGTGACCCGCCAGACTTAGGATACATCGTAAGGTGGGCGGACTCATGTCCCGAGAGGATCTAGAGACGGACTATTGACAAATCAAGCGTGTCTAGCCCTAGTTGGCTGCATGCACAGCGATTCGGAGAAATCAACGCTGCCTCCATTTCCAAGAGATCAAAGTATGTCCTTCTCACTACATCTATCATAGTTCAACATAACCGTGGGCATTCTCACTAGCTCTACGGTGACGGGTATTGGCGTCATCGCGGGGGGAATTCTGGTCGCGTGTTTGGCTGTCCTATTATTGGGTTTACTTCCTTGCTACCTGAAGCGTCGCCGCGCCCGCCTTCAGAAGCCAGACGTCGTAGACACCGAGAATGGGAAAGTCACGCAAGTGCACCACGATTCAGACGACAGCGTGACCGTGCGTTCTCTCAGTTACTTGAATTGACTTTCATTTTGGTGATGATGGCGCTAAAAGTCGTTTGCAAAGCCTTTGAGCATTGTGAAGGAGGAGAGTATCAGATCCGTTCTTTCACTCTCGCAAGCCTCTTCCGAAACCGTCGTCCCTACAGTCGAGACGGAAGAACGGCGGAGCCCACCGCCGTTCACTCGGCCAATAGGAGGAGGAGCCAGTCTCCCCTCGTCGCCCTCGTCCTCACTCCCCCGCTTTGGAGACAGGACCGGAGTGACGCTCATGCCTGCACCACCTCCGCGCATTCTGCGGAGGCCTGACAGTGCCGACAATGATCGTGACCGAGGGCAACTTGAGGACAACGCTCCTGCCCCCATGAGATCGAGGTCGGTCAGATTCGCGGAGCGGAATGGCCGAGCGACGCCGCCCTCGGCACACAGCACCTCAGCACACAACATATTGCCAAACCCGTGGGACAGTGGCGAGAGTCCGCCGCCGCTACCGGGGTCGTCCTTCGAGCGGGTGCTGTTCCAGTTACCCGCCGTCCCCGAATCAGCGCCGCCCGTGCCGCTCTCGCGCCGCGCTCACTCTCTCAGGGTCGCCGGACTACCTCGCAGTCCGCGTGATTTTCCGGTGTCTCTGCGGCGGGCCGAAACCCGATCGCCAGGCATTCGCGAGACAGCGTCGGAACACAGGAAAAGTTTTGTAGACGCTCGACGTCCAATTAGGCCTATCTAATGGGGTTTGACGGGTTCTTTCAGTTTTTTACTGGGTAGAAGATTACGGGCAATGTTCCAAATGTTCCAATGTACAGTATTTATAATGAACAGTCGGCTTGGACCGGAACTTAGTGATGCCGACCATTCACGCAATACAGTATTAGTCATCCACCCGCCCCATCGTGATTTCCGTTCGACTCTTGACGACGACCAGCATCGTCAACTGTTCATTCCTGTCCCCTTTCAACTGCGCGTCCATTCCGGCTCAGGGGCCACACGAGTTCTACGTTTGCCTGTAACGACTGCTCCTCGGTGGGGTCCTTCATGACCGACACCATTTAGCACTTTGACCATTTTGACAAATAACAGGAGGCGTTGCTCTTCAAAAAAAAAACAGACCGGCCAAGTAGTTATGCCAAAATCTAAGCTCTTCATGTCGCTCTCCGACGAGGCCGCAGAGGAGTCGTCAGATGCCCCCGCTCCACGCCTCGTGTCAGCACCAGCCCCCTCCAAACACGGTTCCCCTCCCGACTACTACGCACCGAACGTCGTTGTCAAGAACAAGAATCACCAGCAAAATACGACCGCAGCAGCTGGACGGTTGCCAGAGGAGATCTACGCAAGCACACTGCCATCGTGGCGTGCGGCCCTCCGGCGTCAATGCCTCGCGGTGGTTGAGTGGGAAACCGAGGTCATTGCCCGGTGGCAGGTGCGTTCCCCTTTCCTTCCTTCGTACCTCGGATTAGAATAGGGGATTACAGGCCCAGGTACGGTCTCCGTGGCTAGACGCGTACTTTTTGCACACGTCGATGCTCGGCACACATACCTTCTTTCTCGTATTTCTCCCCATGTTTTGGTTCTTTGGACACGACGAGTTAGGGAGAGGGTGAGGATTTGGTCCCTATTCCGACTAAAGTCTTCACGGTGCTGATTCTCTTCGTCAGGCTTTGCTATGCCCTCGCCTTTGGCGTTTATCTTTCGTCGTTTTTGAAGGACCTAGTGTGCTCTCCGAGGCCCTACGGTCCACCGGTCGTGCGACTTAGTAAGTTCATGGAGTGGTTACTCTCTGTCTTACGACTGACTCCTTGTTCGTTAGCTGTTGGAAGCCATCACCTTGAGTACGGCTTGCCCTCAACCCACTCTACGAATAGTACCTCCATGGCGTTGTTCCTGGGTGCACATGCCTACGATCTCCATCGCCTCGGTTCCCTCTCGACCACCGCTTTTGCGACTTGGATCATGGTCTTGTTTGTATACGTGTTTTCAATCGTGGGCGGCCGGGTGTATACTGGAATGCACGGTTTCATGGATTGTTCCGCCGGCATCATACTCGGGATAATCAGCTGGGTGCTACAACGCCTCGTGATGCCTGAGGTAGAGAAATGGGTCCTGAGTAGCGGTTGGAGTGGTGCGTTGTCATTCCCGCGTCGTATACTCCCTCTCATCTCCTAACAGCGCCCTTGATCGTGACCGGAGTCTGCCTCCTCTTGGTCAACCAACACCCGTCACCCGTTGACGACTGCCCCTGCTTCGAGGACGCCATCGCCTTTGTCTCCGTCGTCTCAGGCATCATTGCCAGCTTTTGGTGCTCGAAGCGCGTCCCCGCGCTGAATACAGACCTGTTCACCTCTGTCACGCCCGGCGCAGCGCTCGACTCTCCCGCCGCAATCACGACCTGGGTGCTGTTCGCGCTGCTAAAGATAGTGACGGGGGTACTGACCATATTCTCGTGGCGTATTCTCGCCAAGCCGAGCGTGCAGACCCTGCTGCCGCCGCTGTTCCGCTGGCTTGCGTGGGCGAGCCCCGTGCGCCTGCCGCACCGGCGGCACTACACGCCTGCGACAGAATATGTGCACGGCCCGCCGCACACGCTGCGCGCCGTTCCTAGTATGATCGACCTCGACTTGGCTGTCGCAGAGGTCGTGACTGAGGATGCCGGCGTCGCGAGCGGGCGGTGCGGGCGAAGCGAGGGCGCGGTTAAGCGGCGCGGGTCCCCGTCGGAATTCGTGCAGGAGAAGGCCGTCGTGTTTCAAGAGGCGAGTGAGGGAGGCACAGGAGAGGACGATGAAGTGAAACATTATGATGCCGATGGTGCGTGTGCTCTTTCCGGCTCCGGCGTGCCGCCTGCTCTTTGTTGTGCTGATGCGTCCGGTGGCGTGTGCTAGTTCTGACAAAGGTAGTGGTATATGTCGGCATTGGTGCTATAGCAACTGTGATCGTGCCCGCGATGTTTGAGGCACTTAAGTGGGGTGTCTGAGTGTGCTTCTGCTTTGTATAACCATATACCCTTTAAAATATTAGGATGGCCGTGCCTGAGTTATTATCTATAGGATGTGCTAATTTGCGAACAATATATGGGCTGTCAGTCCACCTTTGGGACGCCACTAGCTTAGCAACAGAAATGAAGCTATGAAGATCTGAGGCCTGAGCACGTTCGAGTGCTTGGACAGCTCCTTCCTGCTGCAGCCTACAGTTATTCACCATTCTTTGAGACAACCAAATGAAGTTCCTCCCCACATTCCATTTATTTTAAGAGAACAAAAAATCTAAGTAGGCAGAAAGATGTATATACATTAGAAGAATATTTATATGTATTAAAAATGGCAGAAAGTTGATGTTTAACACTGTCCTGGGAACAATCAGTGTCAAGAGCTGTTACAGCCAAATCCATATTGATAGTCCCCTTCAACAAATACACATGGTTTGGACTTACAAAATTCACCAGTGGGGTTCATGAATAAGTGGGAGGAGAAATTCTTGGGAAATTGGTTATGCTGAAAAAATTGGGTTATGGAATAGTTATCCAGGTGTTATCCACTTCTCAGTGTTCAGCAGTGTTGCCATCTCAATATAACCTCCCCTTCCTTCCCCCCTCTCAGGCATTGCAGGCTTACCTGCCATTTCAGATCCAAGTTTCCATGGCATCACACCAGCATTACACACCATCAATTCTATTGCTTCCCCATTGTTACGTTATCGCCCACACGTGACCAGAAGCAGAGTGCGAAGTCATGCTGGCTAGCAACAAGAGCCGAAGACGCAGAAGTATGGACAAAGGACCCTGATGGTGTCATAGAACGGATGACCAGACTGAACAGAACTTATGTCAGATATGTGAGTGCTCCTGATATTGAGGATGAGCAAGATTATGCTGTAAGAGCAGGTGCTATGATCACGTGACCTGCTGTGTGGAAGTCTGGGCAAGACTAGGCCCTTATCTATGGAGAGATATGCCGGTGATGTATGAGCGCAATATGAGTGCTGATGGACTGATGGTTGTGATTGGACAATAACATGGGCACTGCCTTGCGGCATGCCGAGGCCCTTATTGAAGAGTCTGGACTCCTTATCTGTGAGTCGTGGTATGATACTTGGTTCCTGACTATATTGCACCGCCTTGTCATTGGTTGGCTATATTAGGGTTCATGATTGGAGAGGAGCTTCAAAGCTGCCTCATAGATGTATATAAGCAGGGCTATTATGACTTGTAGTCATTAGCCTTGATATCTTGTGCAACTCCCTTGTGCAATCCCCTAGTTGTTACAAAGATAGTCTAGAGCAGACCCCTTTTTGCCACTTCCCTTCCTTCATAGTGTGCAGTTGTCGCCCTTAGCTTGGGCTTATATCATTGTTGCTTTGTCATTGTTGCCTTGTGTGCCATAAGGAGCCTCAAGAGGTCGTGATTCAGAAGCATACACCAAGAAAGATCGCAAGTTGCAGTAGATGTCCAGTGGGAATGTAACACCCATCACCCATCCCTCTTGCTTGTACACACACACACACTCTCTCTGTTACATTTTAGCCCACATGTGACCAACAGCAGATAGCAAAGTTGCAAAGACTGGCAGCAAGAGCTGCTAATGCAGAAAGTGGTAAAGAAGGCATGTTCAATGAGTGCAGGGTGTATGCCAGAATGGGTGGAATAGTATGTGACCACCCATCTGATGAAGAAGTACAAGCACTGCTGGAGAATTAGGAGTTCTGTGGTCACATGACCTAGCACATGATCTGCCACATAGAAGTCTAGGTGTGGGCTAGTGTCATGATCTGGACGCTTTGGGTCATTGGACTTGTATCAGGCCATCAGCAAACCCTGGGGGCTCTACCAGGCTCTCTACAGTAGTACTCATAGATGGTATAGTGATCCATAGTACCTATAGTGTTTGTAGAAACATTTATGAACTATGTAGTGCTCCTGTAGTCCTACTGTAGCCTACATAAAGTCTACTTGTAGCACTCTCATAGTGCTTCTGTAGTCCTATTGTAGTGGTGTAGCCTACATAAAGTCTACTTGTAGCACTCTCATAGTGCTTCTGTAGTCCTATTGTAGTGGTGTAGCCTATATAAAGTCTACTTGTAAGACTATCATAAGCAT
>Ga0137385_10003947_pt1 | contig 12939 bp, 12 predicted proteins | sample SagtaG_FD_104921 | JGI IMG/M metagenome (GOLD analysis project Ga0137385, IMG submission 104921) | Vadose zone soil microbial communities from Sagehorn Ranch, Mendocino, California, USA - Sage2_R_80_16 metaG | ecosystem: Environmental > Terrestrial > Soil > Vadose zone | place: USA: California...
CAAATCGTATCTTTTTCATCGACCGGTTCCTTTCCGCTTTGTGGCTCTGCGTTGTTGGTTGCACCAACTTACAGCGTAACCCACGTGCAGCGCATCGGAATCGGTCACTCCATTCTGACTAGATCCGTCACTGAAGCAGTTATGGAAGGACGTGGCGGTTGGGGCGCAGCCTTTCGTAGATTCTTATGTACTCGCGGCCGGCGACGGTCCAGGAGAAATCTTTGGACATGCCGTTGAGCATGAGTTTGCGCCACTCGGAGGGCTTGGCGTAACAGGCGAGGGCGGCGCGGACCGTGGTCAGGAGAGCCTCGGGAGTGTATTCGTGGAACTTGAAGCCGGTGCCCTTGCCGGTGCGCATGTCATAGGGGTCGATGGTGTCGTCGAGACCTCCGGTGGCGCGGACGATGGGGACGGTGCCGTACTTGAGCGAGTAGATCTGGTTGAGGCCGCAGGGTTCGTAGCGCGAAGGCATGAGGAATATGTCGGAGCCGGCCTCGATCTTGTGGGCGAGGTCGTTGTCGTATCCGACCTTGACGGCGAAGTGTCCGGGGTACTGGCGGACAAGGCGGCGGAAGAGATCTTCGTAATCCTTGTCTCCGGCGCCGAGAGTGACAACGGTGACGTTCTCACGGGCGAGGCGGTCGGCGGCGAGGGAGATTAGGTCGAAGCCTTTTTGCGCGGCGAAGCGTGAGACGATGCCGATGATGGGCGTGGTGGACTCGGGGTCGAGCGAGAAGTTGCTCAGGAGATCGCGGCGACACTCTTTTTTCCCGTCGAGCGAGTCAGGGGAAAAGTGGGCAGCGATGTGGCAATCGGTCTCGGGATTCCACTCGTTGTAATCAACACCATTTAGAATTCCGGCGACGTTTGGATTGCGGCTGCGAAGGACGCCTTCAAGGCCGAATCCGTACTCGACGGTTTGAATCTCCTGAGCATACTTGCGACTGACGGTGGTGATGAAATCGGAGTAGGTCAGAGCGCCTTTTAGAAAATTTACCTTGCCGAAGAATTCGAGCTTGGTGATGGTGAACAGATCCCATGGAAGCATGAGGAGCGGGAGCGTGTCGGGGGAAAAAATTCCCTGATATCCCATGTTGTGGATGGTGAAGACGGTGGGGATTTCGCTGAACGAGGGATCTTCGTCGTAAAGAGTGCGCAAAAGTACGGGAATGAGAGCGGTTTGCCAGTCGTGGCAGTGGAAGACGTCGGGGACACCGAGAATCTTGGCGGCTTCAAGAACGGCGCGGCAATAGAGCGCAAAACGCTCGGGATTGTCATGGTAGTCGCCGAGCGGAGTGCCGTAGAGAGCATCGCGGTCGTAGAAGGGTGGATAATCGATGAAATAGAACTGAATGCCGTGCTGCTGGCCTCCATCGAGCACGGAACAGAAGCGATAGCGATCATCAAAGGGAACGGTGATGCTGGCGATGACGGTTTTTGGATTCTTGAGGCGGGTCTGCCGGTAGAGAGGAAGATAGACTGTAACCTGGTGGCCGAGTTCGGCGACGGCACGCGGTAGGGCTCCGACAACATCGGCAAGCCCTCCGGTTTTGGAATATGGAACACACTCGGATGCGGCAAACAGCACGTGCACAGGTGCCTCCCGAAAAACGCAAACAGGATTAGGATGCGCGGGAACAAAGAATGGAATACGCGCAATCGTGAAGTCTATCGGTCAATAGGAAAGGCGGTCAAACTTGGCGAAGGTGCTGAACCGAGTAGTGAGCACAAGGAAACCGAAACTGGGACAGAACTTCCTGGTGGACCTGGATGCGATGCAGCGCATTGTAGATGCGCTGGGCGACATTGGAGAAACAACAGTCATCGAGATCGGTCCCGGAGAAGCAGCGCTGACCGAGCTGCTGGCGAAGCGGGCGGGAAGGTTGATTGCCGTGGAACTGGATCGCGTACTGGCGGCGCAACTGCGCATGCGATTTACGCCCCTGACGAACGTGGAGATTTTGGAGGCAGACATTCTGCAGATGGATCTGGGGACGGTGCTGGGATCGACGCCGGGACCGCTGAGGGATCTGCGTCCTACCGGATTGTTTAAGACCCAGGTCGTCGGAAACCTGCCGTATTACATTACGACCGATATTCTGCTGAAGCTGTTTGCTGCAGGCGACCGGGTGGAGAGCCTGGTGCTGATGGTACAGAAGGAAGTTGCCGATCGCGTGGCGGCCGCTCCGGGAAGCCGCGACTATGGGTTGCTATCGGCTACGGCGCAGATGTATGGGACGGTGCAGAAGTTGTTTGAACTGGGGCCGGAATCGTTTGATCCTCCACCAAATGTGCGCTCGGCGGTCTTCCGGATGAAGATGCAGCCGCGGTTTGCGGAACTCAATGTGGACGAGGCGGGGTTCATTGCCTTCCTGAAAGTGATGTTTGCGCAGAAGCGGAAGACGGTGAGCAACAACCTGAAGCTCGCTTACGATAAGGCGGTTGTGAAAGCGGCGCTGCTGGGGGCTGAGATCGAAGGGACGACGCGGGCCGAGGCGATTTCGCTGGAGGATATGGCGCGGCTCTACAAGGCGTTGAAGAAGTAGGGGCAAAAGCAAAGGCAAAGACAAGAGAAAGAGCACGCGGTGGGGTGAACGGTTCGAAGTCCCCACATTTGCCAACAGAAGGCAAATATGGGCCACCCGTGCATTTGTTGATCCAAACAAGAGACCAGAGCAAAGGCAATTGCAGGGGCAGGCTAACCATGAGTCAGGTGCGGGAAGCGGCGGTGGCGGGGCAGTTTTATCCGGCGTCGAAGTCGGAACTGTTGAGCGCGGTAGAAGGGTTCCTGCGCGGCGCGGGGAAGAAAGTTCGGGCGCTGGGAATGATTGCGCCACATGCGGGGTACAGCTATTCGGGAGCGGTGGCGGGCGCGGTGTACGCGCATGTCGAGGTTCCGCGGAAGGTGATCGTGTTGTGCCCGAACCACACTGGGCTGGGCGAGCCGCTGTCGATTATCAGCGAGGGGAGCTTTCGCACGCCCTTGGGCGATGCGCAGATCGACAGTGCGCTGGCGGAGGCGCTGAAGAAGGGGTTTCCGCTGCTGCATGAGGATCGGGCGTCGCAGATTCGCGAGCACGCGGTAGAGGTTCAACTGCCGTTTCTGCAGGCGGTGCAGAAGAAATTGATGTTTGTGCCGATTACGGTGGGGACGGGACAACTCGAGGTGCTGACGGCGCTGGGCGTGGTGCTGGCGAAAGTGATTGGGGAGTGTAGCGAACCGGTACTGATGGTCGCCTCCAGCGATATGAATCACAATGAGGACGACGCGGAGACCCGAGTGAAAGACGCGCTGGCGATTGAGCAGATACTGGGGATGTCGCCGAAAGGACTGTTCCAGACGGTGCGGGGACAGAACATTTCGATGTGCGGATATGGGCCAGCGGTGGCGATGCTGACGGCGGCAGTGCGACTGGGGGCGAAGTCGGCGGAACTGGTGAAGTATGCGACTTCTGGAGATGTCTCGGGGGATCGGGAGCGAGTAGTGGGATATGCGGGGATCGCGGTGAGGTAGGGTTTCTCTGGGGTGAGAGAAAAACCTGAAGCACGGTGAGGGAGGGGATGCCTTGTCCCCACATTTTGCCAAAGGCAGGCAAATATGGCCACCCGGTCAACGTGGAATCAGCTTAGAGCAAACGGAAAACCTAAAACAAAGTCAAAACCTAAAACAAAGTCAAAATCTAAAGCGAAGTCAAAATCTAGAACAAAAGTCAAAAACCCCACTTCTGCGTGGGGATTTTGATTCTGTCTTTGATCGTGCCTCTGATCTTGGGTCATCCTGAGCAACGCGAAGGACCCCGCCCGCTCAAATCTCACGCGCCGTCCCAAGCTTCTCAACCCATAAACGATTTTTTCAGAACTACAGCGAAGCAATCCCCACCACCGCCAGCATCCTCCCCGTCACCTGTTCTTTCCGATAAGAAAAGAACAAATCCGTATGGCACGCCGTGCACTGGTCCATTGACTGAATGTTTTCCGCCGGAACCCCCGCATCGAGCAACTGGCACCAGTTTGCCTTCACCAAATCCAGATGCCGCGACATCGCAGGCTCCCCATGCCCCGGCGCGCGTTGATTCAAAAACAGCATCGGATACTTTGTCTTCAAGCTCCAGCTATCGAAGACGTCCTCAAACAGCTCCTTCGAGTAGGCGAACTGCGAATCGAATTCGTTCTCGACTTCTTCGCCAATCTCATAGCAGCACCCCCCAATGCCAGGCCCGATCACCGCAACCAGGTCCTCCGGATCGCTGCCGAGTTGCCGCCGCATTTCACCGACACCTTTCTCCACAATCCGCTGTACCGTGCCCCGCCACCCAGCGTGAAAAACACCCACAGCCTTGCGCCTCCTGTCGGCCACGATCACCGGGAAACAATCAGCCACCTTGATCCCCAGCAGCACGCCCGTCGTGTTGGTGATCAACCCATCCCCTGCGGTCTCCACTATCTTGTTTTTGCGCAACCGAGCCCACTCCGGCCCTCGCGCCCCATACACCCGATGAATGGCCGCCGAGTGTACCTGGTTCAGCAGCACCAGCGGCCACAGATTTCCCGCCGCATCCCGTGCCTTCACCTTGCGCAGGAACCGCTCCCGGTTCCGCTCCACGTTCTTAGCCGTGTCTTCCGCGGTGAATCCCAGGTTGAGCTGCTGCCCGCCATATTCCTTGCTTACCCCGCCCTGCCGGGTGCTAAACCCGTGCAGCAGCCAAGGTATCTCCGAGAGTTTTTCCGAGGTAAGTACCTTCACCGTGGGAGCCTTCACCGGACGCGGGCTCGAACGTTCGCGGTCGCGCTTAGCGCGTTGGGTTTTCAGCGCAGAGGCCGCCCGGCCCCCAGACAATGTTTTCTTCTGCATAGTGGATCATTCGATTGTAGCGGATGCCGGAAAAGCAGTGTCTCTGGACAGATTTGCGATGCCAAGTTTTCGGTTTTGCGATACCCTAGCCTACAAATTTCGCGAGGGGTCACTCAGACCATTGCGGGCCTTCGCCTTGGAAGATTAGAGTTCTAGTCATATGTACGAAGATTTCAGCACCGTCGAGCGTTGGACCGGCAGCACGGTCCGCTGTGTCTATCAGTGCATCATGGTGGCGATCGCAACCCGACACGCCGATGCCGTGGACGTGAAGTTTCTGGTCAACGACCGTCCCCTGTGGATTGCCCTTGCCCTGCCAGCCTGGGCTGAGCATCAAAGACAAACGGGACACGTCATCACCGACCCGCTCGCGGTGGAAATAGCGGGACACTACTTACGCACAATCCTGGAGGATGGCGAGGAGAGCGGACGCGATCTCTACACGCTTTCCACCGCCGAAACCCTTAAGCATCTGGAAGCTGTCCTCAAAGAGGCCAAGGTTCTCGCCAGCTAGGTTCAGCGGTACAGAGGTTCTGCGTGCATTGTTGTACAAACGAAATCCAGGCTGCTGTCATCTAAGCGCCAATCAGGTTTTCATGTTTGTCCATTTAATACAGCAATTCTAGGAGAGCTCTATTTATGTCAACAGCCACACAGTCAACCGGTAAACATGCCGCCCCTCTGAGCAAGAATAACCACCTGCTCCGATGGGTAGAGAAAATGGCGGCGTTGACGAAACCAGCCGCAATTCACTGGGTTGACGGGTCGCAAGAGGAATACGATCAACTCTGCGCCGAACTCGTCGCGCACGGAACTTTCACCAAGTTGAACGAGGAGCTCTGGCCCGGCTGTTACTACGCGCGCTCCGACGCCAGCGACGTTGCCCGCGTCGAAGACCGCACCTTCATCTGCTCCCAGGCCAAGGAAAACGCCGGCCCCACCAACAACTGGGAAGATCCGTTTTCCATGCGCAAAAAGCTCAAGGGTCTGTTTGACGGATGCATGCAGGGCCGCACCATGTACGTGCTGCCTTTCAGCATGGGCCCCATCGGTTCTCCCATGTCGCAGCTTGGCGTCGAACTCACCGACTCCCCCTACGTCGTCGTCAACATGCGCATCATGACCCGCATCGGCCTCCCCGTATTCAAGGAGATCGACAAAGATGAAAAGCGCGTAGTGCCCTGCATCCACAGCGTCGGCAAGCCTCTAGCTCCCGGCGAAAAAGATGTCTCCTGGCCCTGCAATAAAGAGAAGTACATCGTCCACTTCCCCGAAGCCCGCGAGATCTGGTCCTTCGGTTCCGGCTACGGCGGCAACGCTCTGCTCGGCAAAAAGTGCTTTGCCCTGCGCATCGCCTCCACCATGGCTCGCGATGAAGGCTGGATGGCCGAGCACATGCTCATCCTCGGCGCCGAGAGCCCCGAAGGCGAAAAGACCTACGTGGCTGCTGCTTTCCCCAGCGCCTGTGGCAAAACAAACTTCGCCATGCTCATTCCTCCCGATGGCTTCGACGGATGGAAGATTCGCACTGTCGGTGACGACATCGCCTGGATCAAGCCCGACGCCAACGGTCAGCTTCGCGCCATCAATCCCGAAGCCGGATTCTTCGGCGTAGCCCCCGGCACGTCGATCAAGACCAATCCGAACGCGATGGCTGCGCTCGCCAAAAACACCATATTCACCAACGTCGCGCTCACTCCCGAAGGCGGCGTCTGGTGGGAAGGCATGTCCGACGCTCCCGCCGAGTGCATCGACTGGCAGGGCGATCGCTGGACGCCGCAGATCGGCAAGGAAACCGGCAAGCCCGCAGCCCACGCCAATGCCCGCTTCACCGCTCCGGCATCGCAGTGCCCCACCATCGATCCCGATTGGGAAAATCCCAACGGAGTACCCATCTCTGCCTTCATCTTCGGCGGACGCCGTCCCACGACCATGCCCCTCGTCTATCAGGCATTCAACTGGAGCGCGGGCGTTTACACCGGCGCCACCATGGGCTCTGAAATGACCGCTGCCGCTGCCGGAACCATCGGCAAGGTTCGCCGCGATCCCATGGCCATGCTGCCCTTCTGCGGATATCACATGGGAGACTATTTCCGTCACTGGATTCAGATGGGCCGCAATCTCAGCATCACCCCGCGCATCTTCCACGTGAATTGGTTCCGCAAAGGCGAAGACGGCCGATTCCTCTGGCCCGGCTACAGCGAAAACATGCGCGTCCTCAAGTGGATCATCGACCGCGTACACGGCAAGTCGCTCGGCAAGGAGACTCCTATCGGCTGGGTTCCCCGCTACGAGGACATTGAGTGGAAGGGCTTCGAGTTCCCCAAGGAAACCTTCGAGCAGTTGCAAACTGTCGATCCCGAAGCCTGGAAGCGCGAAGTCATCGGCCACGAAGAACTGTTCATCCAACTCCACGACCATCTCCCATCCGAAATGGTCTATGAGCGTGAACTCCTAATCTGCCGCCTGTAATTACTCACGCACCAAAAAGCCGCTGCCCCGCGCAGCGGCTTTTTCAGCTCCCGCCCTCGCTGTTCTGTTCCATGTGTTTCTTTTCCTGTTTTCGCGTATTTGTTTCTTTGTGTTTCTTTGTATTTGGTGTTTCTTTGTATTTGTTTCTTGGTGTCATCCTGAGCGCAGCGAAGGACCTCGGGGTTGCCATTGCCGTTGCCACTTTCCGAGCGCAGCGAGGAATCACAGATGAATCCACCCCCACCGAATGAACTCCAGCGACCGCAAGGCAATCACGATCCACAATCCAATTCCCTGCAGAAACGGCCTCGCTCCCAGCCTCTCCAATATCAATCCAATTACGATCACCGCCGTAATGCTGATCACCGTGTACAGAATTCCGAGCGCCCCGCCTGCAACACCTGGTGCAGGTTCATCCCAAATCCCAGCCCCACCACCGACGCTTGCAGCAAAAACTTCGACAGCTTCCGTGCATCGTCGTGATACGGAAAACCCCGTGAAGTTCCAGGTCACTTTCCCGCCCTCCGAACATGCGCTTCCTCCCCCTGCCGAAAACTACCTTCGCCACACAACTCTCTCTCCTTTATGATGTTGATCAGGTCTCGCTTATAACTTGTATTGGACGCAGGGCACATGCTACCTTGCGCAATTCCTGTAACTTATGTATTCAAAGGCGATTGAGGATTCTGAATGAGCTCACAAACCGTCCGCCCGCAAGCCCCTGCATTCCGGCCATACGTACCCGCTGATCGCCAGATGCGAGAATTCACACTGCGCGCCGTACTCCTAGGATTGATCATGACGGTGGTTCTTGGCGCGGCCAACATGTACCTCGGCCTGCGCGCCGGCATGACCATCGCCGCCACCTATCCCGCCGCCGTCATCGGCATGGCCCTGCTCAAGCTCGTTAAGGGCAGCCTGCTCGAAGAGAACATGGCGCGAACCATCGGTTCCATCGGTGAATCCGTTGCCGCCGGAGCCACCTTCACCATCCCCGCATTTGTCATCAGCGGCATGTGGCCCGCTCTCGGCGCCGCCAACTACTGGCAGGGCGTCGCTCTCATGATGGTCGGCGGAACCCTCGGCATTCTCTTCGTCACCCTTCTTCGCCGCGTCATGGTCGAAGATCCCGAGCTCCCTTTCCCCGAATCCGTCGCCGCCTCTGAAATCCACAAAGCCGGACAGCAGGGCTCGCGCGCCGCCAAGATCCTTTTTGCCAACATGGGCGTCGGTGCCGCCATCTTCCTCGCCGGAGCCGTCAGCATCTTCAACGCCAGCAAGGAAGTCCTCGTCAACATCCCCGCGCTCTCCTTCGGACTCAAGCTCGGACGCGCCAAGGCCGCCCCTATCGTCGCCACCGGAGGCGCCACCACCTTCAGCGCGCCCGCCGTCAGCCCCGCCTATCTCGGCGTCGGATACATCATCGGACCGCGCCTCGCCGCCCTCAACTTCGCCGGTGGCCTGCTCGCCTGGGGACTCATGGTTCCCCTCCTCACCTACTTCCTCGGACCGCAGATCGCAGCCAACGCCGCTGCCGCCGGAACGCCCGTCGATTGGGCCGCTGTTTCCAACGGAGTCTGGTTCTCCATCGTTCGCCCCATCGCCGTTGGCGGCATGCTCGTCGGCGCGGCCTTCACTCTCTTCCGCATGCGCAAGTCGCTCGGCATCGGAATCCAGCGTGCCATCAGCGATCTCAAGAAGACCGGCCACGCCAAGCAGTCCTCACTCCGCTATGAAAAGGACTTGAGCAGCAAGGTAGTCTTCCTCGGCCTCGGCATCGTCTTCTGCGCCATGCTGGCTCTCTACTTCTTCTTCACCAAGGTCATCATCGGAGCCGCCGTAGCTGCGGTTGTCATGATCATCCTCGGCTTCTTCTTCGCCGCCGTCTCCGGAAACCTGGTAGGCATGATCGGCTCCTCCAACAACCCGGTCAGCGGACTCACTCTCTGCACCCTGGTCATCGCCGCCCTGCTCATGATCGCCATCGGCGTCAAAGGCACAGCCGGTGTCATCGCCGTCCTCGGCGTAGCAGCCGTCATCTGCGTCTCCTCCGCCGTAGCCGGTGAAATGCTTCAGGATTTAAAGGTCGGACACATTCTCGGCGGCACCCCCTCCCGCATGCAGGTCGGCGATCTCATGGGCGTAGTCGTCAGCTCCCTCGCCCTCTTCCCTGTGCTCATGATCCTCGACCAGGCCTACCACTTCGGCAGCAAGGACCTGCCTGCCCCGCAAGCCGGACTCATGGCATCGCTCGCCCAAGGCATCGTCGGCGGCAACATGGCATGGCCTCTCGTCATCGTCGGCATCCTCATGGGCTTTGCATTAATCATGGTCGAAGTCAAAAGCCCCATGCTCTTCTCCGTCGGCATGTACCTTCCCCTCGAAACGACCTTCGCCATCTTCATTGGCGGCGTCATCCGCTGGGTCACCGACATCATGCGCGACAAGGGCTTATTCAACGAAGCGCAGAAAGCGCGCATCGATAACGCCGGCGTCCTCACCGCCAGCGGCCTCATCGCCGGAGAAGCGCTCTGCGGTCTTGGCGTAGCGGCCATCAAGGGCCTCAAAGCAAGCGGTAAGATCAACTGGGACCTCCCCACGGTCTTCGCCCACCCGCACATCCTAAGCGGCCTTATTGCTCTAGCGTTCCTCGCGGTCCTCATGGTCCAGGTCCCTCTGCGCAACGCCGGTCACCCGGACGAACCCGCCCCTCCAACGGCCATCATGTAATTTGCCGCAACCAACTTGCCCCATCAACAGAAGGCCCGCCGATCCCCTCGGCGGGCCTCTTTCTTAGAATGTTTTGTTGCCATCATGAGCTTGTAAGTTTTTGGTGTCATCCTGAGCAAAGCGAAGGACCCCGGGGTCGCACTCGGGGTTGCACTCGCTCTTGCCTTTGCTCTTTCTGTCAAAACTAACCGATCCCGAGTGGCCCACATATGCTTGGCATATGTGGGATAAGCCGCGAACTCCCCCCGCGAGTCCCCCGGATTTAGCGGGGATGAGCAGCGAACTCCACCCGAGCTCTTGCATTACCTCACTCGCGCATTGTACTTCTTCGCCGCGATGTTCCGGCTCGCCCGATTCTGTTCGCGATTCAGCTTCGCCTGCTCCGCCTTCGTCAAATGGCCGCCATGCTTCGCCATATCGCGCTTTTCTTCCCGCGCGATATGCTGCTGCTGTTTTTCCAGCCTCACCGCCTCGTGAGGCGTCAACTCACCGCTCTTCACCCCATTCGCAATACGATTCTGCTGATTCTGTTCGCGCGCATTCACTTCATTCACTCGCGGATGATTCGGATCATAAACACCAGGGCCTGCGCCTTGGGTATTTGGGTTCTGGGCATAGCCCGGAGCGGCGAGCAATCCGCTCAAAGCCAGGGTAGCGATCGAGAAAACCAGTGTTCGTTTCATGAAGCTATAAACGTGAGTACATCTCCGAAGTTGCGGAAATTTATTTAAAATTCCCAAGAAACTCCGCCGCGCAAATTGGGTTTTTAAACTGCTGCCGCACCGGAACACCCCCAGCCTCCACGCGTGCTACTCCCTGCGCGGTACAATACTTCTCTATGGATCTGAAAGCGATTCAGCAAGCTCTGCGCGAACAGGATTTCGACGCCTGGTTGTTCTACGATCACCATCATCGCGACGAAATCGCCTACTCCATCCTCGGACTCCCCACGCTCCACGTCACCCGGCGCTGGTTCTACCTCATCCCCGCCCAGGGCGAACCCATCAAGCTCAATCATCGTGTCGAGCCCAAGCACCTCACCTCGCTCCCCGGCCAGCAGCAGCATTACGGAGCATGGCGCGAACTTCACGAAAAGCTTGCCGCGATCCTCAAGCCCTACAAGCGCGTCGCCATGCAGTACTCGCCCAACAACGACATCATGTACGTCTCGCTCGTTGACGGAGGCATGCTCGAACTCATCCGCAGCTTCGGCGTCGAAGTCGGCTCCTCCGCCGATCTGGTTTCCCGCTTCGAAGCCACCCTCACCGATGAGCAGATCGTCACTCACTTCACCGCCCGCGACGCCATGGACCAAATCATGACCGCCACCTTCAAGGAGATCGGACACCGCGTCCGCAACGGTGGCTGGGACGAGTGGGGCGTGCGCCAGTGGATCGGCGAAGCCTTCCAGCGCGAGCACCTCATCACCGACGATCTGCCCATCGTCGGAGCCAATGAAAACGCCGGTAATCCGCACTACGAGCCCACCGCCGAAATCCACAAACCCATCCACGAAGGCGACCTCGTTCTGCTCGACATGTGGGCGAAGAAGGACACCCCCGGCGCCGTCTATTACGACATCACCTGGACTGGCGTTCTCGGCCAGCCTTCCGACAAGCATCAGGAAGTCTTCCGCATCGTCCGCGATGCCCGCAAAGCCGGAGCCCAAAAGGTGATCGACGCCTTCGCTTCCCAACGCCGCATCGAGGGCTGGGAAGTCGATGAAGCCACCCGCGCCGTCATCGATCACGCCGGATACGGCGAGTGGTTTGTCCATCGCACCGGACACTCCATCGGCACCAGCGTCCACGGCAACGGCGCCAACATGGATAACCTCGAAACCAAAGATACCCGACAGATTCTGACGAATACGTTATTCTCAGTAGAGCCGGGAATTTATCTGCCGGAGTTTGGTGTGCGCAGCGAGGTCGATGTCCTCGTGCACAACGGTGTCGCCCAAGTGACTGGACGGCAGCAGGAAGAATTAGTAATCATTTAAATGGCAAACGAAAAAACAATCGCAAACGCGGCCGTGCCGCAAACAAACATGATGCGGGTCATTGCACCGCTGGCGGGCTGGCTCATCCCCGGTGCCGGACACCTCATCCAGAAGCGCTGGATTCGCGGCATTCTGATCTTCCTCAGCGTCACCATCATGTTCTTCAGCGGACTCGGCATGCAGGGCAAGGTGTACGGCTTCAACCTCGGAGACCTGCTCGACATGCTCGGCTTCATCGGCGACTTCGGCAACGGCCTGTTCTACTTCATTGCCCGCTCCATGGATTGGGGCCAGGGAGCCATTTTCCGCGCCACCGCTGATTACGGAACAAAATTCGTGGTCTGTGCCGGCCTGCTCAACTTCATCGCCGCCATCGACGCTCACCACATCGCGATTGGGAAGAAACAATGACGCTCAACTTCTCTCACTTCACAGCTGCGCTCATCTTTTCCATCTGCGCCTCCACGGTCTTCGGAATCACTCAGCGCGACAACACGCGTGCCATGATCCGCTATGGTCTCTACTGCCTCGCCTGGTTCATCGGCGGAGTCCTCGTAGCCGGATGGTTCATGTGGTTCCTCAAGCGCTAACCCTAGATTCGTTCGCTAAACAACAATGTTTCTGATGCCCCACTTCTGCCCTCTTTGGGCAGAAGTGGATCTTTGACTTTCGTCTTTGACCCTTGCCTCTGCCCTTGCTCTTGCCCTTACTCTTGCTCTTGCCCTTGCTCTTGCTCTTGCCCTTGCCCTTGCCCTTGCCCTTGCCCTTGCCCTTGCCCTTGCCCTTGCCCTTGCCCTTGCCCTTGCTCTTGCCCTCGCCCTTGCTTTTGCCTTTGCTCTTGCCCTTGCTCTTGCCCTTGCTCTTGCCCTTGCTCTTGCCCTTGCTC
>Ga0137385_10003962_pt1 | contig 12925 bp, 11 predicted proteins | sample SagtaG_FD_104921 | JGI IMG/M metagenome (GOLD analysis project Ga0137385, IMG submission 104921) | Vadose zone soil microbial communities from Sagehorn Ranch, Mendocino, California, USA - Sage2_R_80_16 metaG | ecosystem: Environmental > Terrestrial > Soil > Vadose zone | place: USA: California...
CGAACGTGAGATCGGGTCCCACATCCGATTTCGCCTTCACGCCCAGTGCCCACACGCCATGACACTGGCTGCAGCCCCGCGCGACGAAGATCGTAGCGCGGGGGTCGCGCTGCTGCGCGCCAGCTCGGGCGGCGGTTGCCACGCCCAGCATGGCGGCCACAACCAGCACGGCATTCGTGACGCGCTTCCATCTCATGGCGCAGCTCCTCTCGATTCGCGGGCCCACGCAAGGAAACCCCGGCGCCGTGAACCCCGCGTGAACCACGGGTGAAGGTTTGCTGTGATGCGTGGGAGCCAGCGGCTTGGGGGCCGGGGTGGGCGCCTTGATCGGATCGAGTCTTCAACTCGATCACGGTCGATCCGGTCCCCCCGCCAGCCGATCTCAAGGCGCGCGTCAAAACCGCGCTGGAGCGGAACCCGGCACTACACCGCGACCACATCAAGGTCGCGGCGCACGACGGCGCCGTGGTGTTGCGCGGCCGCGTCCGTTCACTGGCGGAGCGCGACCAGGCCGAGCAGGCCGTGCGGGACGTATCCGGTGCCGCCGTCGTTCGGGATGAGCTGCGGGTAGATCGCTAGCCATCAACAAGCCATCCCCCCGCGGAGCGTTGGCGCCGCGGGGGGACGGGTCACCTCACCGCTGATTACTTCAGGGCCTTTTGCGGCGGGGTGACTTCCACCTTGATCAGGTGGGGCTTTGCGGTCTCCACCTTCGGCAGCAGGACCGTCAACACGCCATGCTCGTAGGTCGCCTTGATCTTCTCGGGGGCGACCGTGGCCGGCAGCGTGAACGTCCGCTCGAACATGCCATAGGTCCGCTCATAGCGATGGACCTTCTCCGCCTTCTCCTCGGCGACCTGCTCCTTGTTGCCCTTGATAGTGAGCAGGTTGCCCTCGACCGCGATCTGCACGTTCTCAGGCTTCACGCCGGGCACCTCCGCCACCAGACGGATGAAGTCGGTCTCCTCGAAGATGTCCACCAGCGGCATCCAGGCGGCGGTCGTGGTCTCACCGACGTTCCAATCGACCAGACCGAAGGGCTCGTTGAAGATACGGCCCATGCGACGCTCCAACCGATACAACAGATCCAGCATCGGGTCTCTCTGCGGCTTCGTAATGCCGAACATTTGTCTCACCTCCCCCTTGTGCGCGTGCAAGGTACCGCTCCGGGGCTCAAGGAGCCGTGAAATCTTCGTGAGACTTTCGAACGAGACCTTGCACGGATGCCCGCGGGGGGGCGAAGTTTTTCCTTCCGGCGACGCTCTGGAGGAGCTATGAACGCGCGGTTAGGGAAATGGCAGGGGTGCGTCTTCGCGGCGATCCTGGCGGTCACCTGGGGAGCCGCCGCGGCGGCGGCCCAAGTGCCCGACGGAGCGGCCCTCTATCAACAGCATTGCCGCGCCTGTCACGGCGCCAAGGGCGTTCCGTCGCAGCGTATGCTCTCGCTCTACCCGAAGCTCAAGACGCTGGCAGACTCCGCGTTTCTCGCCAAGGTGTCGACGGACTCGATCGTCGCCGTGCTGAGACACGGCGAGGGCCGCGACATGAAGCCGTTCGCCGACAAGCTATCGGCCGAGCAGATGGCGGCCGTGGCGAAATTCGTGAAGACCTTGGCGCCAAGCTCCACGCACGCTCCGTAGGTCAGGGCCGTGGCGGCGCCGGGAACGTGTCGTAGAAGTGCGGCTCCGCCTCACCCCGTCCCCGCAGCGCGGAAAGGTACTGGGCCAACTCCTCGATCTCCTGGTGCGACAGCGCCGGCGGTCCGAACGCGGGCATGCGCGATTCCGCGTGGAACCGGCTCGGCGCCTCGAGGAAGCTGTGCAGCCACCCGCCGGAGTGGCGGAGGCCCACCGTCGTCAGGTCCGGACCCTCCTCGCCGCCCTGACCTGCGATGCGATGGCACCCTCCGCACTGCTTCGATTGGTACAGCGCGCGGCCGGCTCGCTCCATCGAGCTGAGCGGACGGCCGGTCTCGGGCGCGCCCCGCGGACCGCGGCCCGCCGCCCCGATCAGGAGCCCCGATCCCCCGAGCACGCCCGCCAGGCACACCAGGGCCAACGGCCGATGCAGCAGATTGCGCCTGCTGCCCCGGTCGAAGAACGGCAATCCCAACAGCACGAGCACGAGCACCGTGGGAACCCCCACCGCGATGAGACTCTCGAGCGACCCCGGAACCAGCTTGAGCAGTTGGTAGATCGGGAGGAAGTACCACTCGGGTCGCGGCACGTACGAGGTGTCAGTCGGGTCGGCGGGGGCCTCGAGCGGAGCGCCAAACGTGAACGCGAGGAGCACGATGAGCAGGACGACTCCTGCCGAGACGATGGCGTCCTTCCCGAGGATGTCCGGCCAGAATCGCACGCCGCCCAGTTTGGTGGCCGCATACGCCTCGCGGTAGTATGCCGGATAGCCGGGGTCCTTCGTCGTGCTCGGCGCCCCGACTTCCAGGTCTTTGGGACGTGCGGCGATGCCCTGGCGCACGACGACCACCAGATGCAGCGCCACGAGGAAGGTCAGCACCAGCGGCAACCACAGCGCGTGGAAGGCGTAAAAGCGCGCCAGCGTCGCCGCCCCGAGCTCCGCGCCCCCGCGGAGCAGGGCAACCAGGGCCGCGCCGAGCAGCGGCGTGGTCCCCGCGATGTTGGTGCCCACGGCCGTGGCCCAGTAGGCCTTCTGATCCCACGGCAGCAGGTATCCGGTGAAGCTGAACGCCATGACGATCAGGAACAGCCCGACTCCCACGAGCCAGTTGATCTCACGGGGGTACTTGTACGCTCCCACCGCGAACACGCGGATCATGTGGGCCACGATGAGGACCACCATCGCGCTCGCGCCCCAGTGATGGATCCCGCGCAGCAGGGTGCCGCTCGCGACCTGAGCATTGATGAATTGAATGCTGTCGTAGGCGTGATCCGGGGACGCCGAGTAGTACGTCGCCAGCGTCACGCCCGTGATGAGCTGCACCAGGAAGACCGTCAGCGTCGCGCTGCCCAGCGTGTGCCACCAGGTGAGGCGGTCCGGGACTTCGCGATCCAGCAGGTCGCGCTTCGCGCGCCGCAGGTCTATGCGCTCGTCGAGCCAGCGAAACAGGGTGGCCATGGCGTCACACCGCCGTCTTGACGGGGACGCCGAGCCGGAAGTCCTCGTAATCGGCGTAGAGGACGCCGGCCTCGACCTTCACCGGCAGCGTGTCCAGCGGCCGCGGCGGGGGACCGCCCAGGACCGCGCCCGTCTTGATGTCGAAATACCCCGTGTGGCAGGGACAGCGAAAGACCTTCGCGTCCTTGTCGAGGAAGTAGTTGCAGCTCAGATGGGTGCAGCGCCCGTTGTAGACGGTGAAGTGCTCGCCGTCCGCCGTATAGATCCATACGTTGCGGAGGCGGCGCGTCTCGACCCAGGCGTCGTTGGCGCTATCGACGAAATCGACCTTCGTTGGAACGTCGGGATCGAACTGGTCGACCTCGCCGAGGCGAACCCACTTCTCAGACCGCTTGTGCCGGAACGCGGGCGAGAGAAAGGCGCGTGCCGCCGGAACGCCGGCGAGCAACGCGGACAGGAACCCGCCCACCACGGTCGCCCATTTCAGGAACGCGCGGCGCCCCACGCTCATGACATCCGCGGATTTCACTTCCATGAGACGAGACCTCCTTATGGCGTCGGGATCGCAGCACCGTGACACACCGTGCACATCTGAGGATTCTTGCGCCGCAGTCGCTCGGCGTCGAAGCCCGGTCCGTGGGGGTCGAAGCGCCGTCCTCCCAGGGCGGAGTGGCACGTCAGGCAGTCGCGCTCGGCGTGGCAGGCGGTGCAACTCTCCAGGCTCTGGCGCGCCGCCTGGCCGTGGCCCGTTGCAAAGAGGGCGTTCGAGTCGTGGTAGCCGGGCCGCAGCGGCCTCGTGCTCACCAGGCCGGCGGCGGCGTGGCACGTCGAGCAGAAGCCGCCGCTGTTGTGGCAGTCGCTGCACGACGTCTCGCGCGCGTATGCCGCCGCCGGGTGCCGCGCCAGGAATCCAGCAGGATGATAGCCACGCGCGGTGCCCGCGTCCGCACGGTGGCAGGCGAGACAGTCGCCCTGGACGTGGCAGCCGGCGCAGGTGGCCGGGGTCCGGGCAGCCATCGCCCCGTGAGCGCGGGCGAAGTTCGCGCCGTGGAACGCGGGACGCCGGCGTTTCACGATGGCGCCGACGCCCCGTTCGGCGCTGCGCGGCGGCAGCGCGGCGGCGACGCGGGGCGTACCCGCGTGACAGGTCAAGCAGCTCTCGCGCGTATGACAAGTCGCGCAGCTCGTGGGCGTGCGGCGCGCCGCCACGCCATGTCGGCTCAGGAAGGTCGGCTCGTCGTGCGTGCCGGGGGGCGCCAGATGGACCACGATCGCTGTCGAGCGCGGGTCTTTGGCCAGCGCCTGGATGGCGGCCCGGTCGGGGGCGTCCACGTGGCAGGTGAGGCAGAACTCGCGCGCGTGACAGGTGGCACAACTCGCCGCCACTGCGGCGCCTCCGCCCCCGCTCACCGCCGCCCGCCCGTGACCGCCTCCAGTTGCCCACGTCGCATCCCGGTGCGAAGGCGGTGTCGGTAAGGCCGCGATGTCCTCGCGGGTGAGCTCCCTTGCTTGCGCGAGCGACAAATGGCAGACCGCGCACGCGGTGTCCGGCGCGGCCAGATGCGCCGTGCGCACGCCGTGGCAGCCGAGGCAATTGCCGAAGTTCACCCGCTCGACCGCCATCCACAGCCCGCCCTCCTTTCCGTGACACACCGTGCAACCCGGCGGCTCCGCTTGCCCCGCCCGCGTCATGACCGGCACCAGGGCGTGGTCGAACCGCAGATTGGTGCGCCGCGGTTCGGGCGCGCGCCAGCTCACCCGCAGCTGGATCGTGCCGTCGTGACAGGTCGCGCACGCGGCGGGATCCGGATACAACGGCCCCTCGCCCGCCGCCGCCTGCTGGTGGCACGCGGTGCAGGTCGGGAACAGGCGCTGATGCTTGGCATGATCGAAGCGCTGCGGCGGTGCCTGCGGCGCGGACAGGGCGATTGCGATCAGTAGCGCGGACAGCCCCGTCATTGCTCCGGCCTCGGCCCGCGCGGCATCCCTTGCACCGCGGGCGGCAGCCCGGCGAGGTCCGCGCCGCCCGCAAACGCGAGCACGACCCGGGCGCTCACGCGCAGCTGATTCCAGTCGAACGCGGTGGCGTCGGGGCGCGTGCGTTCTTCTACGTAACGGCTCGCGTCCAGCTCGACTCCGACTCGCGGCGCGGGCCGGTAGTGGGCGTACACGCCGTAGGTGGCGAGCGACGATTCGTCGAAGCGGTATTCCAGCGGCCGATCGAGCGTCCCGCCATGGAGGCCGAGCGCGAGGACCTCGCCCGCCGTGTAGGAGATGTTTCCCTCAAAGCCCCGGGAGGCCGCCCCGGGTCCGAATTCGGCGTGGTAGCCGCCTTCCACGGCCACATCCCGCACGACGGTGTACCCGGCGCTCCAGGAGAACCTCCACCCCGAGCTTTCGACGCTCACGAGCGGCGTCGCGACGTTTGCGTTCTCGAACGCGTAGTGCTCACCACTCGCGTGTAGCCGCAGGCGGGAGATCGGGGTCAGGCTGAGCGACGCATCGATTCCGGTATAGGGCACTGGGGCGAAGGCTCCCCAAATGGTCCACAAGTCGAAGTGCGGCCGGTAGCGCCGCACCCTGGCGGTGGCGTTGATGCGGCCGTTCGGAGCCAGGTAGCCGAGCGTCGCCTCGGCGTTGCCCCACCATCCTTGGGCGAGATCGTAGTCGGCTCCTCCCGAGAGGCTGAGGCCGCGATATGGCCGCACCACCGCATCCACGCCCGCCCGCTCCGACACGAAGTAATCCACGCTCGGGTCCACCTCGCGTTCGTAGCTGAGCCTGGCGTCGAAGAGAGCCGCGCTCCACCCCACCCCCGCACCGGCGACAATGGTCCGTTCGGGCGGGCGAAATTCGCCGAGCGGGTTCAGGGCCGAGCTCGTAACCGGCAGCGTCGAGCCTCGCCACAGCCCAAAGCCTCCATAGCCCGTGAGCTCCAGGCCGCGGCGTCCGTCTCGCACGGTTACCCGGCCGCCGTCGAAGCCGGTGACGCCCAGGCGCGTCGCCACCGTCTGGCGACCGAGCTGCAGCGTCATGCGTTCCACGGCGTACTGGGCGTAGCCCTCTAGCAGTTGCAGCGCTGGTTCTGTCCCGGGCCAGACGTCGCTGGCTCCGAGGGACGCGCCCAGGCGCGCGCGCACGCGAATCGAGAGACCGGCAACGCCGAGCCCCCACGCCGTCAGGTCCGCTGTGCTGGTCAGCGGGCTGGCGTGCTGCTCCAGTCCCGGCCGGAAGACGCTGCAGTAAGAGAAGCCGGGAAAACAGCTGACGGCGAAGCCGTCCCGGCTCGTCGGCCCGCCCGTCGGACCCGTCACCGTGTCGCTGACGGGGACACTGTCCAGCAGCACGCCGCGGTAGCTGACTGCCTGCGCGCGCGTGTCGAGCCCCAGCCGATAGCCCTGGGCCGGACCGGCCCGCGGGAGAGCGAGCACCCAGAGCAGGAGCGAGACAACGGCCCGCAGCCGAGTCACGAGCCGGCGGCCTTTCGCAGGTGATCCTGGAATGCCTCGGGAGTGGCACCGAAATGACACTGGGTGCATTCCCGCTCGGCGTGATGGGCCTGCTGTGCCGTGTGACAGGTGAGGCACAGGGCGCGGTCGGGAACAAGACGCGCGACGATCGCGGGGAGGTGGCAGGCGTCGCAGGCGATGTGGGCTTCGATGGGCGGCGCATGGGCGGCCTGCACTGCCGGGGTCAAATCCGCCGTATGACAAGCCGCGCAGGGCCGGCCGCGCGCGTGGTGGTCGTCGTGGCACGCGGCGCAGCTGGCCACGGCAGGCTCGGGGTCGAGGGTCGCTGGTGTCGTGTGGCAGGCGACGCACTTCAAGGCCCGGTGCCGCTCGTGCTCGAATCGCGCGCCGTGGAGCCGGGCCTCGGCACCGGCGACCGCGACGCGTACCTCCACGGCCAGCGGGCGTGCCAGCTCGCTCGCGCCATGGCACCTGCCGCAGTCGCTCGCCTGCGGCGCCTGGTGGTGACAGATCTGGCAGCCGCGGGGGGCCGCGAATGTGAGCCGCCCGTGCTCCCGCTGCGACGCGTGGCACGTGATGCACGACAGTCGCTTGTGCCGGCCGTGCGGGAAGCTGTCCGCCACGGCGATCTCACCGCCGCGCCGGTCGCCCACCGGCGGCGGGTCACCCACAAAAGGGCCGTGCCCCGCGCTCATCCAGGGGTCCTCACCCCCGTTCCCCCTCTCCGCATTGCGGAGAGGGGGCCAGGGGGAGAGGTCAGACCGCAACGCCCGAGTCGTGTCGAACGGCAGCGGCGGGTTCAAGCGTTTCCCGGCACGGCGCGTTTTCACCGCCGCATGGCACCCGGCGCAATCGCTCGGGTCCACCTTGGCGTGGTGCGGCTCATGACACAGCGTGCAGTCCTTGCTCATCGCTCGGTGATTGGCGCCGATGTGAAACGGCTCCGAGCGCCAGTCAGCGTGGCACTTGGCGGAAGTGCAGGTCAGCGCGGCTTCCTGGGGGCGCGCCTGGGTGTGCGGGTTGTGGCAGTCGCCGCAGGTGCCGCGGTGGGGGTCGTGCGCAGGGTCGAACTCACCGAGCACCGCCTGCATCTCGTGGCATGAAACGCACTGCTTCATACCGGGCACGAGCGTGCCGCGGGCCGAGTCGTACGTGGCGAGGGCGGGTACCTCCGCGGTGAAGCGATGGCACAGCACGCAGTGCAGCTCCGTCTGGTCGCGCATCTTGTCGAGCGTGATCCGCAGCGTCACGTGGCACCCCGCCTGCGCGCAGGTCGCGTTCACCGGGACGAAGCGGTGCACCTCGACGCCGTGACAGGTGACGCACTGGACGTTCTTCAGGGCGCTCGAGTCGGACTGGAGGTGCGTGCGATGCCCTGCCGTGGAGGCGATGCGCTGCCACGTCTCCTTCGCGTCCCCGCGTACGTGGCAGTTGGCGCACACGCGCGTGGGCACCTTGGCGTGGTCGCCGATTCGTTCGGGCCGGTCGGCCACCCAGAGATACAGCTGCCGCATGCTGGCGACCATCGACTGCTGGTGGCAGGCGTGACACTCGAGGGAGTCGTGCTTCGAGCCCGCGAACCGCCGGAACGGCTCGGCCATCACGTGACAGCCGGTGCAGAACCCGTTGTTGTGGTCGATGTAGTGGAAGCCAGCCGCGCCGGTGCCCGCGAACGCCACCACCAGGACGCCCGCGGCCGCGGTGAGCCCGAGCTTCATGCTCCGCGGCCGCGAGAGCAGCCACGAGACTGCGGCCCTGCGGCGGCGCCACAGCAGCCACAGGGCGACGAGCGCGAGCAGCACGCCGGCGATGAAGCCCGTGATCTGGAACCACTGGGGCAGGTTGAAGAAGAAGCGCAGCACCGCCGCCACCCCCCCGGGGAGCGGTGGCGGGCCGACCGTCACTTGCTGGAGCATCATGCTGCCTCTACGGCGCGACGACCCTCAGCCCGGGCGGTGGCGTCGCATGGACCGTGAGGTCGGCCAACGGCGGAGCCGCCACGCCGTACGTGGACTTGAGGGCGTCGATCGACGAGGTGAGCAGCGCCTCGAGCAGGAACGGGTTGTGCACCCCGTTTCCGGACGACATGTGCGCCGCCCAACCCTTGCCGAAAACCTTGCCGCTCAGGAACTGCGGCCGATCATCCGTCGCCGCGAGGGCGGCGTTCCAGAGCGTGCCCTTGGCCACCGTCGTAGTCGTGCTGCCGAAGTTGAGGGCGGCCGAATCGGCGGCGGTGCCCCGCGCGACCATCTGGGGCAGCAGGCCGGCATCCGTGGGCGTCGGGTCGATCACGCCGTTGCCGTTGACGTCGGTCCAGATCTGGTCGAGGAGGTTGTCGAGCCGTCCTCGGAACGTCACGTATGCGGACCGCGCGACCGACGGGCCGCCGATGTGGCAGGCGCCGTTCGCGCAGGCGCTGAAGTCGCGCACCGTATCCGGCGGCGTGCACGTCGCGTTCGGAATGCCGGTCGTCGCGTTGGTGCAGGGAATGGCGGCGAACAGGTGGCCGACGCTCTGGAACTGGAAGGCGCCCGTCGTCCTGTCGGTAATGGTCGTCCGCGCCACGTGGCAGGTCGCGCACAGCTGCGGGTTCGCCGCTGTGCCGTGGCTCGAGACGATTTGGTTCGTGTCGTAGGTGAAATTGGGCGGGATCCACCCGATGTTCTCATCGATCACGAGGAGGCCCTGCGCGCCGTGCGGTCCGCGGGCTGCCGACGTCCCCGTGGCCACGCCCCAGGGGGGCGTGCCGGTGCGGGAGTGGCACTTGATGCATAAGTTGTCGGTGGTTGGCACGGAGATCGGGGCCCGCAGCTGGTGCTCGTAGGGCGAGCCGTGCGGGTTGTGGCACACCGCGCACACGATACGCTGGTGCGTCGTGTCGGTCTTCTCGAGATAGTTGGTCGTCACGCCGAACTTGATAGCCAGCGCGGTCTTACCCTCGTGGCATGGGGCGCAGGACGCGTTCGCGGCGGCTACCGCGTACCCCGGGCCCGAGCCGTGCGCCGACTGGATCCATTGATCGACGAAGGGCGCGTGGACCCCCGTGTGGCATCCGCCGCACCCGTTCGCGAGCGAGGTGTCGACGTGGATCGAGGCGAGGGGTCGATTCGCGATCAGGTCGGGGTTCTGCGCGTGCGTGAGGCCGGGCCCGTGGCAGCTCTCGCACTGCACGTCGTGGTATGCCGAATCGGGCACCAGGCTGTAGGCCGCGGGCTTGCCGACGCTGTTGCCCAGTTGCGAGACGGCATGGCAAGAGTTGCACGACGACCCCGCCTGCCCAGAGCTTTGCATGTCCGCCCAGGCGCCGGCGTGCTTGGTGCCGATCCACGTCGCTTGCACCCCCACGTGGCAGTTGCCGCACGTCGTCTGCTTGCTGCTCACGGTGAAGTAGCCGAGAAACCCGGTGCTCGCATCGGGCGGTGGATTAAAGGGCGGGCGCGTCACGTACGTGATTTTCTCGGTCGTACACGCACCGAGCGCCAGGGCCGCCAGGACCAGCATTCGATTGAACGTCATAACCGCCCCCGCTGTGAGTATCTAGTCGCCTCGCGCCTTCGGCGGCCGCCTGCCGCCACCGACGCTCTTCAGGTACGTCAGGATCTCCTCCGGCTGCGACCCTGTCGGCGGCGCCACCTTCATTCGCTCCATGTTGCGCTCCATGCGCGCGAACACGATCGGCCAGTCCTCCGGTGAGTGCACCCGCGGATCGGGCAACGCGTGGCAGCGGCTGCAGACCAGCGCGAACGTCTCACGTCCACGCCCGGCCGGCAGGACGGAGCCGCTCACCTTGAGAGCGTTCGCCGTCAGATACTGCAGGATCTCGTAGCGCTCCGCGGCGGCCGGCACCTGGACGCCGAGGGATTCGGGCAGCCACTCCATGCGGAGCCACATGCGGCGGGCGACGCCGGGCCAATCGGTGGCGCTGTGCGCCGTGGGCGCGGGCAGCGAGTGGCATTGCGCGCAGAACTTGGCCTCGAGCTGGGCTCTACGGGACGTTGGATCCGGCAAGTCCCCCGGCTGCACGCCGGCCGGCGGCAGCGCGATTTCCGCGGCGGCGAGGAGCAGCCGCTCGCTGCGGCTCGGTGTCACGGCTGCGCCTTGCGTCGCAGGCGCGGACGCCTGGGCCCGCGGCTCCTTCTCGCACGCCGGGACCGTGAGGACGATGAGGCCTGTGAGCACGACTCCAGCCAGAATGCGGGGCATGAGCTCCTCCGCTGTGCCTTGGGTTGAAACTTCGCTGCGGCGTTTGAGGGATTCGTGAAGCTGTCGTGATAGTCCCTGCCCGGCAAGTCGGCCGGGCCGTTCGGCGCACCACGTTGACTCGCGGCGGCGTCGGGTGTGGTGGCGAACATATCGAGGGAGGCCGCTCCGCACCAGCGCGGCCCGAGGCGGAGGGCCTTCATGCTTTCTTGCACCTGGCTTCATGCGACGGTTGCTAGGTTGGCCGCCATGACCGCTTCCGAGCCGCGCCGCTATCAGTTCGATCGCGCGCCGCTGCGCGTGTACTGGGAGGTGACGCGTGCCTGCGACCTCGCCTGCCGGCATTGCCGCGCGGAGGCGGTGGCGCGCCGCCATCGAGCCGAGCTCACCACCCACGAAGGGCTGCAGCTGCTCAAGGACCTCGCGTCCTGCGACGAGCCGTTGCCGCATCTCGTGCTCACGGGAGGCGACCCTTTCAAGCGCGCCGATCTGTTCGACCTGATCGAGGCCGCCCGCTACTTCGGGCTTCCCGTCTCCGTGTCCCCGAGCGCGACGCCGCTCGCCACACCCGAGGCCTTGTCGCGCCTCAAGGCCGCCGGCGTAGAGGCGATCTCCCTGTCCCTCGACGGCTCGACGGCGGAGCGGCACGACGCGCTGCGCGGCGTCGCCGGGACGTTCGCGCGCACGGTCGCCGTCGCGCGCCATGCGGCCGCTGTGCAGCTCCCGCTGCAGATCAACACCCTCGTCGCCGTGCGGACGCTCGAGGACCTGCCGGGCATCTACGCCCTGGCGCGCGACCTGGGCGCCGCGCGCTGGAGCTTGTTCTTTCTCGTGCCGGTGGGACGGGGGACCGTGCTGGAATCGATCTCGCCGCAAGCGTGCGAGCAGCTCATGACCTGGCTCGCGGGCCTACCGCGCGGCCAGCCGCTCGTCACGACGACCGAGGCGCCGCACTACCGGCGCGTGGTGTACGAGCGCACCGGGCGCCGTGGCGGGCACGGTGCCGGGATCCGGGACGGCAACGGCATCATGTTCGTCTCGCACACCGGCGACGTGTTTCCGTCGGGCTTCCTGCCGCTCGCCGCGGGCAATGTGCGGAAGGAGCACGCGCTCGCCATCTATCGCCACTCCGAGCTGTTCCGCCGCTTGCGGCAAGCGGATCACTTCGCGGGCCGCTGCGGCACCTGCGCGTTCAGCTGGGAGTGCGGTGGCTCGCGCGCGCGCGCTTTCGCGGCGAGCGGCGACCCGTGCGGCGAGGATCCGCTCTGTCTGGAGACGGACGCTAGCCGGCGCGCTGCAACTAGTCGGACTCCCACCGTCAGCCACTGAGCGCCTTTCTTGAGTGTCTCCGCGGGATGGTCGTCGTGGGCCAGCACCTCGACCGGAAGGTCCGGAGCCCAGCTGGGATATCCGCGGGGCTCAACCTCGGGAACTCGGGCTTTGGCGATGAAGGCGACGTCGGGGGCCCTCACTGTGTCGGGCGCGGACTCGATCTTGACCGACCGGTATCCGGAGGCTGCCACCCGCTTCGGGGTGCGCGGCATCCCGACGCTCATCGTCTTCTCGGGCGGCCGCGAAGTCGCGCGCCAGTTGGGCGCGGTGCCGCGCGCCGGCCTCGAGGCGCTGCTCAAGCCGCTGGAAGCGGCTCGGTGAAGCGCCGCACGTACATCTCGCGGTGCTACCGAGTTGCGGCGACTACTCCCGGTCGCCCGCGGACCCCTGTGTCCATCGCGGAGTTCGCCGCATTCTGCAAACCGTAGCCACTCTCGATCAATTGCTTCAATCGCTCGGTGAATCGTGCCGCCGGAGCGCCATCGATCATGTTGTGATCGAAGCTGACGGTGAGGCTCAGATACTCGCGGACGCGCATCTGCCCATTCACATCCAAACGCTTCTGGCCAATGCCGCCGAGCGTGATCCAGCAGAGCGATGGGGTAGAGGGTGGAACGCCCCAACCTGCGCCCTTGCCGAACATGCCCACCGCCGAGACGGTCACGGTTCCCCAGTTCTTCTTCCACTGCCTCGGATATCTTCGGCCGATCCGGGTGGAGAGCCAGAAGTACGCCGGATAGAGCCAGGCCGGGAGGAGCTGGAGCACTTTGGCTCCTCCATCGACTGCCTTCGACAGGTCCTGCACCTGCGCGGTTCTGATCTCGCGA
>Ga0137385_10003964_pt1 | contig 12925 bp, 9 predicted proteins | sample SagtaG_FD_104921 | JGI IMG/M metagenome (GOLD analysis project Ga0137385, IMG submission 104921) | Vadose zone soil microbial communities from Sagehorn Ranch, Mendocino, California, USA - Sage2_R_80_16 metaG | ecosystem: Environmental > Terrestrial > Soil > Vadose zone | place: USA: California...
AAGCAGGACAAGCACAAGGCCCAATACATCTCACATACGCCTGATAAGCTCATCAGTATCGTCTCGGGAAGAGGCCGATTTGACCTCAAAAAACTCGAACAATTGTTGTGTTTAAAGAGCGTAAGTGAATGTATTGAGCACCAGGCCCCCGCATCCACCCTACACCGCCCCTTGTCCCTACGGAGCCAGAACACAATCTTATAATGCGCGGGGTAGGGGGCGTATTGATGAGGCGCCGCGCTCGTCGAGCAATTCTTGATAGTAGTCCATGATGCGTTGGGCCACGCGGGGCCAGGCGTATTCGCGGGCTTTGAGGAGGCCTGCGCGAATGAAGCGCTGGCGCAGGGATTCGTGTTCGAGCAGGCGGCAGATGGCCCAGGCGAGTTCTTCACTCTGGCGCGGTGGAGTAAGCAGACCATCTATTTCCTGGTTGATAACCGTGGCGTAGCCCTGAATGTCGGAGGCGACGATGGGTTTGCCAGAGGCCATGGCTTCTAAGAGTACGATGCCCAGGCTTTCGCCGCCTGTGGCGGGGGCGCAGAAGACGTGTGCGCTAGCGAAGTAGCGGGGCAGATCTTCATCTGAGACGTAGCCGGTGAAGATTACGTCTTGCCAGCCCTGGCGCTCGACGTAGCGCTGAAAGCCGGGTCGCAGGCGTCCTTCGCCGACGAGAATAAAACGGGTATGAGGGTAGCGCTGGCGAATGTGGGGGATGGCACGCAGCAGGAACTTCGCGCCTTTGCGTTTTTCGAAGCGACCGACAAAGAGGATATTCTGCTTTCCATCTATGAACTGCGGCAATGGCGGCACATCCGGGCGGAAACGCTCAAGGCTGACGCCGTTGGGTATGATACGGTAATCGGCGGGAAAGTAGCGCGAGATGAACTGGCGCGCGGCTGTAGAAACGGCGATGCACCCGGCGAGTTTGCGAAAAATTGGGCGCAGCAAGGGATAGGTTGATGCATAGGCAAGTTGCGATGTAGAGTAGATGTTGGAGTACGAGGCGGCGTGAAATGTTCCTACCGTCAGCGCGCGGGAATAACGCAGCACCTGTTGAGACAGGCCAGGCACCAGTGGTTCATGCACGTGGATGACATCAAAGCGTTCGCGCTGCAATACACGGCGCACGCGCCGCGCAAGCGAGGGATCGAGCAGGATACGGGCGATAGACCCATTGATGGGAATAGGGGTGGTCGAGCCCATTTTGAGGATATATTTTTCAGGCACTTTTCCTTTGGTACCCGATGCGGGGGCAAGAATGCGCACCTCATGCCCCATCGAGATAAATTGTTCTGCAAGATGCGAGACGTGATCCCGCACACCGCCGGGATAACTCCAATCATACGGTGATACAAGGCCTATTTTCATGCATGGCTCCATGAGGTTATTTTAAGAGGCATACTGCATCCTATGTTGCTTGTTTAGCGAACTCGATGAAGTACTGCATCACCTGCGGGTTGCTCATCGAGTCCACACTGATCGCCTTTTCCAGAGGAGCGCCCATGAAGAGCTTCTTGACAGGAACCTCTAATTTCTTCCCATTGAGGGTACGCGGCACTTCTGGAATAGCGATGATTTCATCGGGTACGTGATGTGGTGAGAGATTGGCACGAATCTTATTACGAATGGTGGTCTTGAGCGCATCATCGAGTTCAACACCTGGCTGAAGAACGACGAACAAGGGCATGTAGTAGGCTCCTCCCGCGCGCTCTACGCCGATGATCAGGCTATCGAGCACCTCCGGAATGTCTTCCACGACGCGGTAAATCTCGCTGCTGCCCATACGGATGCCTTTACGGTTGATGGTTGAATCGGAACGGCCATAGATGACAGCGCTGCCCCTGGGCGTGATCTTCACCCAGTCGCCATGCCTCCATATGCCGGGGTACATCTCAAAGTAGCTCTCGCGATAGCGTTTGCCCTCGGGGTCGTTCCAGAAGTAGAGGGGCATCGAGGGCATGGGTTCGGTGATGACTAACTCACCCATCTCGTCGATGAGTGGCCTGCCATTGTCATCGAAGGCTTCTACCTTAGCGCCCAATAAGCGGCACTGGAGTTCGCCCGCGTGTACGGGCAGCAGGACAGAGCCGCCCAGGAAGGCCGAACACACGTCGGTACCGCCGCTAATGGAGGCCAGCCACAGGTCCTGCTTGATCTGCTCGTAGATCCATTGGAAACCTTCGGGCGGCAGGGGAGAGCCTGTCGAGCCAAGCCCGCGTAACCTGCTCAGGTCGAAGGTTTTGCCGGGGGTGATTCCGGCTTTCATGCACGCTAGTATGAAGCCGGCGCTGGTGCCGAAGAAGATCATGCCGGACTGCTCGGCGAAACGCCAGAGGACGTTCATGTCGGGATAGCCGGGGCTGCCGTCGTAGAGCAGAACCGGGATGCCTAGCAGCAGTCCACCGATCAACAGGTTCCACATCATCCAGCCGGTGGTTGTGTACCAGAAAAAGCGGTCATCCTGTTTGAGGTCCATGCCGAGGTGCAGGTTTTTCAGATGTTCGAGCAGGATGCCGCCCTGCCCCTGGACGATGGCTTTGGGCAGGCCGGTGGTACCGGAGGAGTAGAGTACCCACAAAGGATGGTCGAACGGCACCAGCTCGTAGATCAGGTCAGCAGTGGCGGGCGGCATCTCTTTCCATAACATGGCGTTTGCATAGCTCTCAGCGCTCACATCTTTGAAGACATTGGGAACGACGATGGTTTTTTGCAGCGTTGGCAGGGCCTGCTGTAGTTCAGAGATCGTGGCGCGCCGGTCGATGGTTTTGCCACCGTATTGATAGCCATCGACGGCGAAGAGCACTTTCGGTTCGATCTGCCGGAAGCGGTCGACGACGCTGCTCGTGCCAAAATCCGGGGAACAGCTCGACCAGATCGCGCCTATGCTGGCGGTTGCCAGGAACGCGATGACGGACTGGGGGATGTTGGGCATGTAGGAGACGACTCTATCTCCCTGCTTCACGCCGAGGTTGCGCAGGGTGGCTGCGACGGTGCAGACCTGCTGGTGCAGTTCGTCCCAGGAGATCTCGGTCAGCGGCTGCTGCTCGGATTGAAAGAGCAGGGCGGGGCGCTCGGTGGTTGCGTTGCGAAAGACGTGTTGTACATAGTTGAGTTGCGCGCCTGGGAACCACTGCGCTCCCGGCATTTTTCTTTCCACCAGCACCGTTTTGTAGGGTCTGGACGCCTGTATTTCAAAATAGTCCCACAGCGATGCCCAGAAGTCTTCGAGTTTGTCCACGGACCATGCCCATAGCTCTTCGGGGCCGGTAAAATGCAGTCCTCTCTTCTGTTCGAGCCACTGCATGTATTTTCTTAGATTGGATTCTTGCTTTGTCTTCTCTGATGGTTCCCAGAGAAGCATGCCTTCAGTTACTTGCGTTGCCATACGTTAGTTACCCTTCCTCGTACATACTCTGATCTGTACACAAGCTACTATAGTATGGCATATTCTACATATTCACGTAAACTATCGCCTAAAACTCTTCTAAAGGCTTTTCAAATGAAACCGCTATAGAAGCCAAAAGAGAGCAGAATAGACGATGGGGTAAAATGCCCCTCAACGGCCTTTTTGCCCTCTTGCTTGCGTCCCCTTGCACCTTGCAGGGTACCTGGAAACTCTAATGTGTAGCTTAACGTATTACAAGTGTCCTTCAAGAAAGGTGTAACCAGCAGGAGCAATTCTATGTCACAAAGGCCAATAAAAGAGCAGACAGAAAAGCAGGTGGAGGGGGTAGTCAGGGTTTGTGAATTATTGCCAGGAATATGATTTGACTGCCAGGGCGACTATTCAATAGCCCTGCTGCGTCGATAGTACAAAAGTTCCACTTCCTGGATATATGCTATACTGATGACGAGCATGGGTACAGAGCGTATATGAAGAGTTTTAAGGAAGTGAACTATGTCAGAAGATCCTAACCGGAGGCAGCAGCCCTCCGATGAACAACAATATTATGGCCAACCACCACCGCAGTACGGGCAGCAGCCACAATATGGCCAACCACCGCAGTACGGACAGCCACAGCTCGACTACGTGGGTGTAGGTCCACGTTTTCTTGCCGCCCTCATCGATAGTTTGATTATCGGAGCGGTGACTGGCCTTCTCTCTTTGCCCTTTCGAGATTCACCAGGCACCTGGGGCGGTTCTATTGGCCTGCTCGCGATACTCTACTTTATTGTGATGGAGGCGACACAAGGAGCTACTTTGGGGAAAATGGCACTTGGCTTGCGTGTGGTTAAGACCGATGGCTCTCCTATCAGTTGGCGGGAGTCGATTATCCGCAACCTTCTGCGGATCGTTGATGGTCTGTTCTTTTACTTAGTTGGAGCTATTCTGATCTGGAATTCACCGCTTCGCCAGCGACTGGGTGATCGGGCCGCGGATACAGTCGTGGTGCGACGCCGGAACTAGCAAGCCAGGGCGATCGCGAGGGTGCGCCCAATAAGCGTCAAGCTAAGAAACTTCAACATGGCATCGATGGGTACGCCCCGTACCGCTGCCAGGGCGGGGCAAGCCCGGCCCGTACCCTATACAAATACCATCACGACTCGCACACTCTCTCCCGATACTTATCAGGTGAGCGTTAGAGTGAGAACTATGAGGGCGACCGCGAGGGTCAAGAGTCCTGCAACCCCACTCATCCGCTGCCCCCGCCCTTACGGTGAGCGAGCCTGGGAGGGCGATTCCGATAGAGGAAGGCGATAAAAGGGAGAGAAGTAACGATGAGTGGGGAAATGCTCTCATAGGTATGATAGAATAGCGGCAACTGAGCTATTCTTCGCAGGGAGAAACAAGATCATGGATACGCAGGACAGACAGATGCCTGAGAACCACCAGGTGGTGATGAACCGCTTTGTAGAAGCTTGCCAGGCAGATGAGCGGGTGGTGGCCGCTTTTCTGGGCGGCTCCTATGCCAGGGGCGCGGCTGATGCCTACTCCGACCTTGATTTCGGCCTGATTACTACCGATGAGGCGTACGAGGACTTCCTGGCCGAGCGCGAGGCTTTTATACGACGGTTGGGTGAGCCGGTGTTTCTGGAAGACTATAATGGTGACGGCGGTGACTTTGTTTTCTTCATTTTTTCCGATGGGACGGAAGGTGAACTTGGCCTTGGCCGCGAGAGCCACTTCACGCACATTCACGTTGGGCCGTACAGGGTGCTGCTCGATAAAAAGGGTATCCTGGGGGGAGTTGTTTTTTCCTGGCACAAACCGGCTTCGGCTGAGCAGGTCGAGACGTTACGCCGCCTGATCAACTGGTTCTGGCATGACCTGCGCCACCACTTTATCATCCCTATGGGGCGCGGGCAGATATGGTCGGCGTACGGCGCTTTAGAGGATCTGCGTCTCACCTGTGTGAACCTGGCCCGCCTGCGAGAGAACTTCTCGGCGGAGGCGGAGGGCTATGAAAAGGTGGAGCAAGCGATAGCAGTAGAGCAGTTAGCGCCTTTACAGGAGACTTTTTGTCCGATGGAGCGAGGCGCGATGCTCTCGTCTGCGCTCGTGATCGTTCAGTTCTACCAGGAACTGGCTCCTCCCCTGGCGCGGGCGCACGGGATAACGTACCCGGCTGATCTCGATCGAGTGATGTATGAGCGGCTGGAGGAGTTGTGCAATGCAAGGCATGAAGCAGTAGACTTTCAAGCTTGATTTGAGAAGGGGAAAGAAGCGGTCCGCGCTTGCGTTATGTGACGTACGTCACAACGTATTTGTGAAATAGTCCATCCTCTATACAGCACAAAAGCTGATATACTGACCCGGTACAGAAGGCATACTTTTCCCTTTGTCCCTTTTTATGCAATGGCACCTTCTGTGTAGTCGATCCCAAACCATTTGTTCAAGGAGAAAATCCTATGAAAGGTCCGCAGGCTAACCATCCATCTTCGACTGCCCCTTCTCATCACTCTCGCTTCATGTTCCTTATTGCGTTTAGTATAGGTATTGTGTTCGCTTTCGTCTTGAGCGCCTGTAGTGCAAATGCGCTTTCCAGCGTCAGTAGTGCTTCGGTTGCCCACACATCCACCTCCTCGACCGCAGCAGGCTATCCCGTGAAAGTCTTCTTCTCCAAGTTTCCAGAGTCAGTCAACACGGATTTCACCGCCGTCTATCCGGTTGATCGCACTTCACCAACGATCGCTGTTGGAACGTTCGCCCTCCAACTCTTAATTGCTGGACCCAGCCTCTCCGAACAACAAGCGGGCTACTTCACGGAACTCAACACTATGCTCAGTGGCCCATCAAACTGTTCAGCACCCCGACCCGTTGGCGGCCCGGACTTCACACTGACCCTCGACAAGAAAGGCACTATCACGGAAAAAGGCACTGCGACCGTCAAGTTCTGTCGTAGCCTTACCTCGCCAGGGATTGGGGCCGATGGGCGTGTGACGGCAGAAATCAATGCTACACTTAAACAGTTCCCAAACATCAAAAAAGTGGTGATCCTCACCAAGGACGGGCACTGCTTTGGTGATTTGAGTGGGAAAGACTTCTGCTTGAAGTAGCGCAAAGGATTGCTTTTCTAGAGCATGCCCTAATAGCGGGTGGAGAACGACGCAAGCGTCCCTACCCCAAATCCACATCCGCCCCTACGGGAGGGGCGGAATTCATTTTTGATAGATCAGCTTTGCGGTCTTAGATGGCCGATGCCTCGGTTGAGATGGTTTCCGAGGCGGGAACGCCCTGGGCCTGGAGGCGCTGGGCGATGATATCTGTGATCAGGCGGTAGAGGAAGATGCACATCAAGAGCCAGAGAGCGCCTGAGAGGTAGCCTGCCAGCACATCGGTCAGCCAGTGTTCGCCTTCCAGGATACGCGAGTAGCCGATGGTGAGGATATCTATCGCGGCGAATATCTGGAAAGGGATGAGTATCCAGCGATAACGCCAGGAGCGCACGGGTGGAGTGAGGCTGAGGTAGAGTATGAAGCCGTAGTAGGATACGTCGTGTTCGGTGTGGCCGGATGGGAAGCTATTGACGGGAATATGGCTGAGCACGCGAATCTTTTCGCCGAAGGTGCCGGGACGGGGACGCGCGACCAACCAGTTGATGATAAAGTTGAGGCCGCCCGCGGTGCCAACGGTTATGATCAGACCGGCGGCAGATTGAAACCATTTGACGGGTGATCTTCCCCTGGCGCGGGCGACCAATCCGATGACGATGAGGCCGACCAGCCAGACGGCAAGGGCGATGATTGAGGGGATTGGATCGTTCAGTGAACTGAAGAAATCAATGGTAGGAGTGACGAAAGCGGGGGTCTGAAGCGCCTGGAGTGTTTGCGTGGTCTGCAAATCAAAGGGATAGGGTTGCGGATGAGCATGCACGAGGACTGAGGCTACCGCCAGGATGATAATGCCGATAACGAAGAATACGATTTCGAGGGGGGCAGGTCTCACGGCGGTGCGCTGCGTAGAAGTCGCTGGCGGCGTGGCGCTTGCCGGGAGCGGTGTTCCTTCAGGATTGGCTGTGCTATCCATACGATCCTACTAATATGTGAGAAATATTTGAGAAAAGAATCGATAAGAACTCACCGGGTATTCTAACATAAAGACGATGAGGTTGGCAAAATTGGGATGAGTACCTCATGGTGTTACGCCTGCATTGACCTGGTGCGCCAGGCGTTCAATGACTTCGTAGAGCAATTGCGGCAGGACTTCAAAGGAGTAGGACATCAGTGCGCGCTCGCCTGCCTGGTGCGCGCCTTTGCCGTAGGGACCGAGATCCACGACGGGCACGTCTAATGCTCGCATGGCGTCCAGTGGAAGACTGTATGCACCGGGACGATTGGGAGCGCCAGGTTGTTGCCAGGTGGGGACGTTGGCGGTCAATGCAGCCGTATCTATTGCAGAATCGAGTTGGAGATAGCTCATGTCGGAGATGAATGGGAAGTATTCATGCACCTCGAGTTGCAGTTCACTATGGGTCTCAGCCATGGTACGCACCACCTCGTGTAGCAGGCAGGGAGTTGCGGCGACGTGGGGAATAAACGGCGGCGAATAATAGATGAGGATGGCTGGGCCGGTTTTGCGGCTCAGCGTCCAGAGGTGGCGCGCGAGGTGGAGACAGCGACCACGCGAATCTAGATTGCCAGGCATGTTCTCCCAGGCAGCGGCAAATTCGGCGGCCAGGCGCTGCTCTCCGATGGACTGCTTCACTTCTTCGTAGAGATCAGCATAGGTCAGCACCAGGCCGGTGCGCTGCTTATGCGATGTTGTTTGTGGAATGTTTGCCTGTTGACTCAGCCAGCGATGTTGTAGCTCGTCGATGCGGCGCAGGACTCGCTGCAGCGCGGCTTGCGCATAGCGGCGCAGGCGTTCGAGAAGCTGCGCGGGTGTGGTGGAGAATGTGAGCACGTTCAGGTAGAAATAGGCCGCGAAGGGGAGTTGTACATCGTAGTTGGTTTTCAGGTCGCTGGCTTTCAGGGTAACGGGAGGTGGGGTACGCTGTCCGCGCGCGGTATCGCAGAGTTCGTCGTTCATGCTCAGGTCGCGAATGAGTTCTGCCGCGAGCAGGTTCGCATCGATGCCGTCAAAGGGTTCGCCGACGTGCGAGGCATGGCCGATTATCAGGAAGGTCGGCAACAGCTTGCCAACGGAACCGGTGTAGATATAGCGACGCGGGTCGCCGGGATAGAGCGCGGTGGTGTAATCGGTGTTGATGGCACCGAGAAAGCTGAGGCCGTACTGCTCCCGCAGTTGCACGAGGAAATTGACGGCTTGTAAGATACCGGCTGACTCGTTTTCCTCGTCGGGCGTGGCGAGAAAAACGACCGATAGCTCGAGGTTTCCGGTGCGCGCCAGCCCTGCCATGCGCCGCATGACGGCAATGTTGGCGGCTACACCGCTCTTCATGTCGATTGAGCCGCGCCCAAACATCCAATCGCCTGGATACGCCTTCAGGTCTTCAGCTAATCCTGGGGCGATGGCTGCTAACTCATTTTGATGGGCGTTCAAGGCGTCGGGATCGAGCGCGATGGGTTCCAGGGGGCCGAAGTCTTGCGTATCGACGGTGTCGATGTGACCAAACAAGATGATGGTTTGGTGGCTCCGACCACGCAGGAAGGCATAGGCGTTTTGACGACCGGCCGGGTCACCTGGCAAGAGATCGAGGCCAATTGTGGTATAGGCTTGCTCCATTCCGTCTTGCTGTAGCAGGTGTAAAACTTCCTGCGCCATCAGAATCTCACCCTGGCCTGGGCTAACGCTGCGGATATGGACGAGTTGGGTTGTATAACGCTTGACTTGATCGTACCAGAGATTGGTTGTACGAGTTCCCATATGGATGCTCCTTCAGTTGTGTTCTTTATGAGAGATTAATCGTTGTGTTGTTTGGTTGTCAAGGACAGGAATTGGACACACACGAAGAGGAAACGTATAATTAGCTCATGCTTCCACTGTTCAATGAAGAAGAGAGGTAAGATTGTGAAAATTCATTTTATTGGGGTGCCTTTAGACCTGGGCGCCGGTACGCATGGGGTAGACCTGGGGCCGAGCGCTATTCGTTATGCTGGTCTGGGCCTTCATCCTCCCATTGATGAACAACTCGGCAAACTTGGGCATTCCCTCATCGACGAGGGGAACCTGGTCGTTCCCCAACCCAGGATTATGCCAGAACACCAGGCCCATCCGCGCCTGCGGAATTTTGAAACGATTGTCGGCGTGTGCGAGGACCTGGCGGCGATAGTCGAGCGGAACTGCGAACCCGATGATTTTCCCCTGGTGATCGGCGGCGATCATAGCCTGACGCTGGGATCAATTACGGGGGTGGTGAAGGCGCGCGGCCCGATGGGTATTCTCTGGATTGATGCGCACGCCGATTTCAACACGGATGAAACGACTCCAAGCGGCAATATTCACGGGATGCCACTGGCGGCGCTGGCCGGATTTGGTAATAAGCAGCTGGTGGAACTGGGAGGCTTTGGCCCCAAAATCGATCCCAGGAATGTGGCTATTATTGGCTCACGCGACCTTGATCCAGGCGAGAAGGCCTTTCTGCGCGAGATCGGGGTACACGTCTTCACGATGAAAGAGATTGACCGCCTGGGTATGGCCACGGTTATGGAGCAGGCCATTGAATTTGCCACCGATGGTAATAGCGGTCTGCATGTCAGCTTCGATATAGACTCGGTTGATCCCATGTACGCGCCGGGTACTGGCACAAAGGTTGCGGGCGGCCTGACCTACCGCGAGGCGCATCTTTCGCTGGAATTGATCGCTGACTCTGGCAAAATGACTTCGCTGGATATTGTCGAGGTCAATCCCACGCTGGATCATGAGAATCGTACAGCGATCCTGGCAGCCGAGTTGATTTTGAGCGCGTTTGGGAAGCGCATTTTTTAGCAAAAAACAATGCTTAAATCCGCTCCAGTGGCACGAAGCCCATCAGTCTCAGGGCATTGTCCAGCGTTTGCACAGTGGCGCGCACCAGGCGAGCGCGGAAGGCTTTCACCTGCTCCTGCGTTTCTTTTACGATGGGCGGCGTGTGTTCGTAGAAGTCGCTGAAGTGCGCGGCAAGGTCGTAGACGTAGGAGGCCAGCATATGCGGGGCGAGCTGGCGGGTTGCCTCGATGAGCGTGCGCGGGTAGGCGTCGATGTGGCGGAGCAGATCCCACTCGCTCTGCTCGAGCTGGTTGGGTAAGGCCTCGAGTTGCTCGGGGACCTCGTAGCCCGATTCCTCCAGTTTGCGCAGGATACTGTTGGCGCGCGCATAGGCATATTGCAGGTAGACGCCCGTATCGCCGTTGGCGCGCAGCACCTCGTCCATGTCCAGGGCAATGATCTGCTGGGGGCTAAAGCGGACCATGAAGTAGCGAATGGCAGAGGCTGCCAGAATTGCCGCCGTTTCAGGGGAGATCTCCGGCTTGGCCTCCTGCATTTTCGCCACCGCTTTATTGATGAGGTCATCGGCTTTTACCTCGATGCCCTTGCGGCCCGACATGGCGTAATACTCGCGCCCATCGGAGGTATCGACGCCCAGGCTGGCGGCTGTGGCGGCAGAGAGCGTCACCACTGCATAGGAGAGGTGCGTTGAATTCTCGGCCTGTTCGACATATCCAAGGCGGCGCAGGCTCTCATATACCACTTGCTGCGGGTACGACTGGCGCACATCGATGACGTTAATGGCCCATTTCGCATGACCAAAGCGTTTGGGGTCGGACTCCATCTCGGCTGGCAGGGTGTCTTGCGCCGGGCGCATGGACCAGAGCAGGCGCCCATCGTGTTGGCGGCCCCACGGAACAAAGTGCAACTGCACGTCGAGATCATCGGTCAGGCCAAATTTCCAGAGTTGATAGGCGATGTCCTTGCCTGTGTAGGTAGCGGTGCCGTCGCTTTTGACCACTATTTTGTCGCTGGTGTGATCGCCCTCGTCGGTCGGCGCTTCTCCATCACCGAAAGGCACCACCCAGCAGCCCGCCGCCGGGCCAGTCTCTGGATGTTCCAGCACGCCACGATCGCGCAGCATTTCGAAGGTGCGTTTCCACAGGCCCGCGCCGAGAATGGCCGACTCCCAGGTTAACAGGTCAAAGGAGATGTTGAGGCGCGCCACGGTCGCCAGGTGGGCCTTTACAATCTTGCGCGAAAGGTCGGCAGCCAGGTCGGCAATGGGCTGTTCTCCATGTTCGATGGCGTGCAGAACCATCTTGCGCCGTTCAAGCAATTCCGGCTGTTGATCGTAGGCTTTGCCAACAGCTACATAGAGGCGTGAACAGTAGTAGTCGAACGATTCGTCCGGTAGCTGGTCGGTGCCTTCGGGGAGTTCCAGGATACCCTCTGGCAGGAGCAAGAAGCCAACCACCACATCAGCAACCTGCACACCTGTATCATCGATATAGTTCTCGGCTTCGACACGATAGCCCTGCGAACGCAGCATGCGCACAACAGTGTCACCAAGACTAGCGTTGCGCAGGTGACCGGCATGAGCAGCTTTATTGCTATTGATATTGGTATGCTCAACGATTACTTTGGTAGCGGTACCCGCATCACTCTGCCCGAAATCGGCCCCGGCATCCAGGACGCGCTCGATAATCTCGTGTCCAATGACGGGGCGGTTCAGGCGGAAGTTGAGGTAGCCAGGTTTGGTGACGGTGATTTCCGCGATGGCAGGGGTTTCCATGTCGCGCAGTACCGCAGCCAGCCCTTCAGCAATTTCGAGTGGAGGGCGGCCCAGTTTATTTTTAGCTGACCAGGACATTAACGGGATCGAATAATCGCCAAAACTGGCCTGCGCCGAGAAACGCAGGTCTATAGTTAACTGCTCAATATCGCAGGTGATTTGTTCTTGCGCAATATAGGCCGCGGCTGCTTGTTTGATAAGCGAGACGAGATAATCGTGAAGATCACCGGGTGTCGCATCAGCGGCTTCCTGCGCCTGGCTGGTAATTGACATTGTTCCTCCACATCTACAAACAAGTACAAAAGCATAGCGTATCTTCGCTAGCAATCCGCAACCACTATAACCTATGTTGCCCAGGCGGTCAAGTTTTTGATGTTGTACTTTATGCTATAGTTCCAAAAAAAACATAACGGTCTAGTGACCGCTTGCGTTCTTTGGCTTTGTACGGGGAATGACAATCCGTACTGGATGGACTACCAGGGATGTTGTCATCCCCTTACCATCCTCTACACCCTCCGCCGCGAAAGCATCAGGTGCTACTTTTCGTATGATGTTGTACGCGCCGTTGAGATCAGCATTGATAGAGCGCCCGTTTGCTGCTCGGTAAAGCCCCCGCTCGACACGTTTCCCGCTAAAGGTGTGCTTGGTATCGTCGTTTGGCTGACGAACTGGAAGCGGGTCGCGGTCAAGAAATGAAGCTTTGCTCGTATAGGACTCTTCCGTGGTCTGAACGCGAATGCCGACTAACTCCGCCTTGTACGTGAGCATGGAAATGAAACGGGTGTGCGGGATTTGCACAAAGTTCTGATTGTTGCGCTTGC
>Ga0137385_10003968_pt1 | contig 12909 bp, 15 predicted proteins | sample SagtaG_FD_104921 | JGI IMG/M metagenome (GOLD analysis project Ga0137385, IMG submission 104921) | Vadose zone soil microbial communities from Sagehorn Ranch, Mendocino, California, USA - Sage2_R_80_16 metaG | ecosystem: Environmental > Terrestrial > Soil > Vadose zone | place: USA: California...
GGCGGGGGCTGGCGCTTCTCGTGGGAATTGTCATGCTGAGACTGATCGCTTCCGAGCGCCAATGCAGCACTCGCTCGATCTCGACTGTCAACGCCGGAAAATAATGCGAAGGTCGTGATGCTCTTCGAAGAGATCGCCAGCAAGGGCTTCATTGCTCGGACCGGGAGTCAGATGCTTCAAGATCCAGGAGGCGATGGATGGCGGTTCCGTCACTCTCATGTGGGTTCTCCCTTCAGCTCTGGAATTCTTCGCCACAGCGTGGATAGCACGCGGCGTGTTTCGTGCACCTGGCGGAGTCCAGCTTCTGTGATTCGAAAATAGCGCTTGGCCTTTCCGCCGCGTTCCGGAGTGGGGTCGCCAAGGTTTGAGGAGACAAAGCCCTTATTCTCAAGTCGCTCCAAAGCCGCATAGACGCTGCTTACGGAGACATCCCGGCCGCGGTGTTTCTCAAGTTCTCGAGAGATAGGCACCCCGTAGGCCTCCTCGCCCAGGTGAATCACTGCGAGGAGAATCATCAATTCAAACTCTCCCAGGTACCCGCGCTCAGTCATAAATTCCATAATAGCGAAGAAATCAGGCTTCCGCAATTTGTTTGAGACAAATAGATGGAAAAGCTCCGAGTGCTGTAAAGTGGACGGCAATGGATCCTGACTTATCTGGCAGTCTCGAAGAACAAGTTAGCGAGTTGCGTTCGCGAGTGCGCAGGCTTGAAGAAGTGCTCGAGCGCCGGGGCTTCGTTCCGGAACCAGCAAAGCTTGAGGCTGCTCCAATTCAGGGCGCGGATCTGGCGACGCCGATCACTCCGCCAGCGCCACAGGCGGAGAAAATCGCCACGCCGCCGGCGATGAGCCAGATACCGGTTGCGCCACCGCGTTTTGGCCTCACGGGATCTGAGGAGCAGCGGTCGCTGGAGAGCCGCATCGGTTCGCAGTGGTTTAACCGGGTGGGAATTCTGGCCGTGTTGATCGCGATGGCTTGGTTTTTGAAGTTTGCCATCGACAATCATTGGATTGGTCCGCTGGGCCGAGTGCTCATCGGGCTTGTTTCCGGCGCAGCGCTCATTGCATGGTCAGAAAGGTTCAGAGGCCGCGGCTATGCGGCATTTTCCTATTCGTTGAAGGCGGTAGGCAGCGGAATTCTGTATCTGTCTTTGTGGGCGGCGTTCTCCTACTTCCACCTGGTTCCCGGCGCGGCGGCTTTCACGGCCATGATTGTGGTGACGGCGTTCAACGGATTCATGGCGTGGGTGCAGGATGCGGAGCTGCTGGCGCTCTATGCGATCGTTGGTGGTTTCTCAACGCCGCTGTTGATCTCGACCGGCGAGAATCACGAGATCGCTTTGTTCAGTTATCTGCTGCTACTGGACATCGCGGTGCTGGTGCTAGTGGTGATGCGGCCGTGGTCCAGGCTGCTGTTTTCGGCCTACCTGGGGACGGTGCTGCTGTTTGCGGCATGGTGGTTCACATACTATTCCGACGCGCAGTGGATACGCACATCGTTCTTTCTGGCATACTTCTTCCTTATATTCGCGTTCGCTCCTCGCATGGTTAGCCTGAAACCGGCGGACATCGAGACTCCAACCGGGTGGAACACGCTGGCGCAGGTTGTGTTGCCGATCGTGAACGCGGCGCTTGGGTTCATTGGATATTACGGCATGGCCGAAAGTGCCAGGGCCGATTGGACTGAGCCATGGCTGGCCGTCGGCTTTGCTGGCTTTTATTTGCTGCTGCTGAGATTGCCGGCGCGGGGAAGGCTTCAGGCCGGTCCCGCAGTTTTGTCTGCTCTGCATCTGGCAACAGCGGTGGTCTTTCTGACCATCGCGATTCCCTTGAAGGCGCATGGGCGATGGCTGACGATCGGATGGCTTGTGGAGGGCGCGGCGCTGCTATGGGCAGCCGATCGGGTGCGGTCGCAGCTGCTGCGTGTATTGGCAGTGGTGTGCCTGGCTCTGGGGCTCATGGCATTGCTTGCCGTAAACCCGCATGCGCTCACAACACCGGTCTTCAACGAGCGATTCGGAACCTATTGCGTGGGCATTGCGGTGTTTGCCTTTGTGGCATGGCTGGCTGCGCGCGCAACGGTGGAAGCGGATACGGAACGGTCGATTCCGTGGCCGGGCCTGTCAGCGTACTCGGCGGTGATCGTCAATGGGTTGATCCTGCTGGCAGTGGCTCTTGAGATTCACAGCTACTGGTGGAACCTGCGGTGGCACGGCGGCACGAACCTGTACAGCGACTACCGCATGTATGCGCAGTTCACCTATTCGGCCTGGTTCATGCTCTTTGGCGCGATGCTGCTGGTCGCGGGATTCTGGCGCCGCTCGGCGTTCTTACGATGGCAGGCGCTGCTGTTGTTGGCCGTGTCGATCGGAAAGGTGTTCCTCGTGGATGTGAGCGAGTTGAGCCAGGGATATCGCATCCTCAGCTTCCTGGGACTCGGGGCCCTGCTGCTGGCGGTGAGCTTCGTTTATCAGCGCGACTGGCTAAACCTGCGCGGGCGGGAACGGCAGACGTCATGAAAGCAGCTGCCGGAATTCTTCTGCTCGCCGTGAGTGCGGTATCTCCCGAAGTCCAATACTTCCGCTACGAAAGGCCGGTGAGCGTGCCAGGAACCAGCGGGCAGGCGTGCGTGGTGATCGATCACGGAATATTTCCTCATGCCGCGCCGTTGCTTGCAGATCTTCGGCTGTTCAGAGATGGGGTGGAGATCCCTTACACGATTCAATTGGCATCGCCGATGAAGGCAGAGGAGAAATCCATTACCCCGTTGAATCTGGGTGTGCGTGGCGGACGGACGGTGTTCGACGCGGAGTTGCCCGACGCTCACTACAGTGACGTGCAGCTCGCTGTGGCCGCGCAGGACTTCATTGCAACCGTTACAGTGACGGGCAGTCGAACGCAGGGCGGAGGCGCTGAGACGAGGATTGGCTCGTACACGATCTTCGATCTGACACGGCAAAAACTGGGACGCAGCACAATTCTTCACCTTTCCGAATCGGACTTTCGCTATTTGCATTTCGACATCGCCGGTCCGCTGACCCCGCAAAGCATTACCGGAATCTCGGTTGAGCACCTGCCCGCGAGCCCGTCTAAATACGAAGTAGTTGCGGAGTCGTCGCGTGTCACGCAGAAAGGCCACTCTTCCTTGGTGGAGTTCACTTTGCCACCGCAAATCCCCGTGGAGCGGGTGGAATTCACGCCGGGTGCGTCCCCGGCCCTATTCAGCAGGGATGTGAGCATCAGCGTGGCTCAAGAAAAAGCGGCAAAATCAACCGAATCAGAACCTTCTCGGCCAGTCGTTTATTCCGGAAGTATCCTGCGTATCCACAACGTGCAGGGCGGCCACAGAATCGACCAGGAAAATCTGTCGATCGATGTGCCGGCATCGGCCACCCAAGCAACCGCAAAGTGGACCATCACCATCGACAACGGAGACGACGCGCCCTTGACGCTGGACTCGGTTCGGCTTGAAATGCTCGAAAGGCGCCTCTGTTTTGAGGCAGTCGCCAATCAGCGCTACACGCTCTTCTACGGCGACCCGTCGCTGACGGCCCCGCGCTACGACTATGCTGCATTGTTCGTTTCGGATCCCCATCCGTTGGCGGCGACAGCCGGGCAGGAACAGTTGAATCCCGGATATCAGCTCCGACCGGACCGCCGGCCCTTCACAGAGAAGCATCCGGCTCTGCTGTGGTTGGCACTTGTCGCTACGGTCATGTTGCTGGGAGCGATTGCGCTGCGATCTGCTACGCGAAGTCGCGATGCCGCATCGTCGCAATCTTGAACTGATGCAGTTAGCTGACAATGATCTGCTTTTTGTGGTTGTCGCCAGGCTTGTCCAATGGGCTGCAGGTGGAAGAAGTCTTGAAAGAACCGACCAGCATCAGCCGACCGGCGAGCGACAATCCATTGAATCGCGTCATTTCCCACTTAGCGGCACGATTTCCGCAGCCTGCTCCCGCGGCCGACGTCTAAGCATCTAAGCAGTGGACGCTTTCCCTTTCCCCGGAGGACTCCAGCAACTTTGACTCGCCTTCACATTCCGGAACACATGCATCTGCCCAAGAACTTGCATCTGCCGCACATGCATCTCCCGAAGCTCGAGCGCAAGCCAGAACTGGACGCGCTTCGCGGGCTTTTTCTTGTCTGGATGACCCTGGCGCATCTGCCCACACGGTTTAGCGACTTCGTTAACCAGCCATTGGGGTTCGTGTCATCGGCTGAAGGATTCGTCTTCGTCTCTGCCCTCCTGGTGGGCCGGCTCTATATCCGCGAGCTCGTGCAGAACCCCAAAAACGTGCGCGCACGGCTATGGAAGCGCTCACTCAAGATTTATGGCTATCACCTGCTGATGTTGGCGCTGGCGTTTACGGTCGTGGCTAGTTTCGCGGTTCATTCCCATAAGGTGGCGCTCACAAATTTGCTGAATTTTTACCTGGCCCACCCGGTGGTTGCCATTGCAGGTTCAGTCCTGCTGCTCTATTGCCCCCCTTTGCTCGACATTTTGCCCATGTATGTCACGTTTCTGTTTTTCACGCCCGCTTTGCTTTCCGCGGCGGTGCGTTTCGGGTGGAAATGGATTCTGGCGGCCAGCGGCCTGGTGTGGCTCCTGGCTCAGTTTGGCTTGCGCGACGTGGTGCATGGCTGGATCGTGCAAATTACCCACCTGCAGATTCCATTGCAGGAGTCGGGCGCATTCAACCTGTTTGCATGGCAGGGCGTATGGGTGGTGGGCCTTTGGCTCGGCGCCAGATCGGCCACGGTGTCCGCGCCCGCCCGCAGGGTGCCGGGATGGCTTGCCGCTTTATCGGCTGGGGTTTGCCTGTTTTTTATCGGAATTCGATTTGCCTGGCTCGGACCGCACCTTACGCAGCAAGTGCTCGCGTTGGAGTTGGATAAATGGCAGATCGGCCCGCTGCGCCTCATCAATCTCACCGCGTTCGCTATCGTGGCTTACTGGCTCGAGAAATCTCTCGTAAAACTGGTTTCAATTGAGCCCTTCGTGACCTTGGGCAAGGCCTCGCTCAAGGTCTTCTGCGCCCACATCTTCTTTGTGTTTGCGGGCCTGGCTTTGCTTTACGGCGATTTCAATGCAAACGGTTTGGATCAGCTCCACGGGCTTCCTGCGATTGCGTTGCTCACCATCACGTTTGCGTCACTCATTATTGTCGCCACCAACGAAGTGAAGAAGAAACATGCCGAGCGCGACAACCGAAAGAGGGAAGCGCCCGGTGCCGTGAAGGGAACCGCCCCTGCGCGACAGGGCAGCTTTCGTCATGACGCGCTGCAATCCGTCTCAGGTCAGGAACCGGATTCACCGGCAACTCATCAACTTGCGAAGAGCGAGCTTTAGGGCGACGAAATTCTATTTCAAGCCAGCAGCATCCGGAACAGTGAAGTACGCGAACGCATGCGAAGAAGCAAAGCATCAGGCCGCCCGAACTCTCCGCAGCCGCCGACTCATTCGCATTGCAAAATGCCAAGCGCCCGCAATTACTCCACCAATTCATACGGACTTGCCAGCACAACCATGTAGCCGTCGGGATCGCGCAACCAGAACTCCCAGTGGAAGGGCGGTCCGCCGCTTCCAACCGGCGGGTTGCGATGCCACGGCATGACGACCTCCACCTTCATCTCGTTGGCGCGCGCAATGGCCGCGTTCAGATCGTCGATTTCAAACCATAGAAGTATTCCGTTGCCGTAGGGCTTGTCGTTGCGGTCGCCGACCGGCACGTGGTCGTGATTCACATCGAAGCTGTGCAGTTGTAAAACCAGTTCGTCCTTCCACACAAGTTGCTCGTATTCACGGCCACCGTGCGCGCTCTTGCACTCGAGCAGACGTTGGTACCACCGGCTGCTCGCTTCTACATCCGTTACCGCGACCAGAGGTTGGGGACGCATTCTAGCCTCCTGTACTGGGGGAACAAAGCAATCATGACAGTGCAGTTCAGTTCACGCTGCCGGGCCGTTGAAATTCGTTGTCGAAATCCTCTCGCCCTTCGCCAGGGCGAAAGTACCTGCTCGCTTCTCTGCGAAAAAGGAAATAGGCCACCAGGAGCAAGAACAAGCCATGCGCCGCCACTTCCTGCCGCGAATGGAAGAAGCTGAGGACCAGGTGGTATGCGATCCACGCCAATGCCACCCACCGCGCCCAGTTGCTGCCTCGAAGCATGAAGATGCCGCAAACAATCGCCGTGAGCCGCAGAAGCAGAACCAATACAACCTCGTATTGAGATTGTTGCGGGGCCTTGAAGTCGCTCAGATGGTAAACGAGGCCCACCGCACCCGCCGCGATGAACACGCAACTCATGATCGTGACTGTAAGTGGGCGCTTGTTCATGATGTTCAAAGCACCAGGAAATCTCGCGAGATTGAAACAACTTGAGGACCGGCGTGAGTATCGAAGGAGCGGCGCCGGCGGCCGTAAACCTTAGCGGCAAGCTTAGCACGAACAGTCCGCTCCAGACATCATCATTCCCTGCGCCGCAGCGGCATATCTCTGCGGCAGGCAATAGGATGGATCGCACCCGAGAGTTCCCGCTGTTCGATTGGGTTTCTTCGAGAGTGGGCGGAATCCTCTCCCGATTGCCGCGCCTTCCCCCTTCCCAACTTCACCGCCTACAATGGTTCGAGAGTTTATTCCCGAGGGGACCCCGACATGCCGCTTTCTGGAGAAGCCATCCGCCTGATGAATTACATTGACGACGTTGCCGTAACCCTGCGCCGCGTGCTGGCATTTATCCCCACGCTCTCGCCTGAAGAGCGCGCCCGCGTCGCTGAGCACCTCAGCCGGTCCAAGCCCAACGCCGACGACGTGGCCAAGGCCCTTATCGCGGAGTAAGTACAGCTTGCTCACCATCGCTATTATCGGAGCCGGCCCGCTGGGCCGCTGGCTTGCGCTTGTTGCGGCGCGCGCCGGCTATCGTGTCCTGCTTGAAGACGTGATGCCTGCAAACCTGCATCATGCGCAGGAGTACATCCGGCGGCAGCTCAGCCCCCCGCATCTCGCCGAAGGTTTGCCGGCGCTAATCGGCGCATCCCATGGCGAGGTCACAATTCTGGCTGACGGAATTGAGTTCAAAGACCTGCCCGTCTTTCACGAGGACACCGGTTTTCTCGAAGGTTCAGGCGTAATCCCGGCCGTTCTCTCGCCCAGCGCAACTGGAGACCTGCCAGCCGTCGAAGATGCCGCTTCGATGTCCCCGACTCCATCGGTAACGGATGCAGGCTTCAGCCCACCCATCCCGGCAAATGCAGCCGTATCTCCAGCTTCTGAAGAAAGCTCGACTGCCCCAGCTATATCGTTGCCGGCTGAACTTCGCGCCATCACCTACGTCTCCACCATCGAAGACGCTGTGCGCGAAGCCGACCTGGCCATCGATTGCGTCCCCGACGAGCTCGAGTCGAAGCTTGAAATCCTCTGGCTTCTCGACCGCATGTCCCCGCCGCGGACGGTGCTTCTGACGCCCACCACGCGACTCTCGATCACCGATCTCGCTGCGTGCACCTACCGCCCTGAAAAGTGTGTCGCCATCGTTGCCGAAGCCCGCGGCCTCGCCGAGAGCCCTGCCTCCGAAATTCTTCTCCGGATCGCTCCGCGCACCACGCCTGAGACCATCGAGACGGTCGAGCATTTTTGGCAGCGGTTGGGATACTCGCCTCGCTTCGAGCAGGAACCCGCCCCCACCCGATAAGCCCCAGGACGTCCTACCGGCACTGCGCAACTTAGTCGCGCTACCGACCAAAGACTCAGCCCGGCTGCCCCAGCACCGACTCGTAATACTTCACATACTGCGGCAGCACGAGCGTTGAGCAGAATCGTTTCTGCGCCGTCTTCCGCGCCGCCTCCCGCATTGCCCCGAGCCGATCGCGGTCCTTCAACAGCCCAATCGCTCCCTGCGCCATGCCGTCCACGTCGCCCACCGCGTACAAAAGCCCATTCTCGCCATCGTCGATCAGCTCCGGCACTCCCCCCACCCGCGTCGCAATTGCCGGAACCTTGCAGGCCATGGCCTCGAGCGCCGCCAAGCCAAACGACTCCAACTCGCTTGGCATCAACATCAGGTCGGCCAGGGGCAGCAGTTCGTTCACCCTGTCCTGCTTGCCCAAAAAGTGAATTTTTCCCTGGATACCGAGATCGTGCGCCAGCCACTCGGCCGAGGAGCGGTCAGGGCCGTCGCCCACCAGCACTAGTCGAGCCGGCACGGCAGACGCCACTCGCGCAAAAACCTTCACGACATCCGCTACCCGCTTCACCGGTCTGAAGTTCGACAGATGCATGAGAATCGCCTCGTCCGGCGCCGCCAGCCGCTTTCGAGCCTCCCTCCGCGCAACATCGTCCTTATATGGGCGATACACATCGCAATTCACAAAGTTGGGCACCACCTCGATCTCTCTCGTCACCCCGAAGTCCTGTAAGGTTTTGTCTTTCAAATAGCTCGAAATGCTCGTGACCCCATCGCTCTCCTGGATCGAATAACGGGTAATGGGCAGATAGCTGCGGTCCAGTCCCACCAGGGTAATGTCGGTGCCGTGCAGGGTAGTCACAAACGGCAGCCGTCGCCCCCTTTCCGCAAGCATCTGGCGCGCCAGCAAAGCACTTACGGAGTGCGGAATCGCGTAGTGAACATGCAGCAGATCAAGGTCGTAAAACTCCGCCACCTCCGCCATCCGCGAAGCCAATGCCAAGTCGTACGGTGGGAACTCGAACAGCGGATAGCTCGACACCGGAACTTCATGGTAAAAAATGCCGCTGTCCCGGCCGCTCAACCGAAATGGCTGCGAGTAGGAGATGAAGTGGACCTGATGGCCAAGCCCCGCCAACTCGATGCCAAGTTCTGTCGCCACCACGCCCGAACCGCCGTAAGTGGGATAACACGTGATGCCGATCCGCATTGAGCTTTCTCGTTTCTTTCAGATTGCACTGAGCTTTTGACGTCGCTACCCGCAGCGAAGATGCAGAGCTTCCTGTCAACCTTCGGAGTGCCCCGCCGCCAGGTCTGCAAACGTAATCAGTTCGACTCCCGGAAAATCCTTCACAGTGCCCAGCGCCTCGCGCTCAACCTCGCGCGAACGCAGCAACCGCGTGCGTGCCTTTTCGAGATCGCTGTCGTTATAGCCGGGGTGCGTCACCAGTTCCCAGGTTCCCTCGGGCAGGTTGCGAAGCAGGGAAGTCATGGTCGCAGCGTCAAGCGTCCCGGTCGCCAACACGCCGATTGCGCCATCGGTGGTGATGAAGCCCTCTTCAGCGACAATGCGCCGAAACGCAGGCTCAAGCCGCCGCAGCAGGTTCACCTCCGTACGCCGAATCCAAGGCGCGCCAGCGGTCGCCTTCACACTCCATGCGGGCTCAAAAGGATTGCGCACCGCGCGAATACCCGCTGCCCGTGCCGCGCGCAGCACCGGCCTCAACACTGCGGGAAACATGTGCGTGTGCTTGTGTGTGTCAACGTGCGAGAGCCGCACGCCGCGCCTGTGCAGCGAGTCAATCTGTGCGGCCGCCTCCGCCTCGATCTCCGCTTCTCGAATGTGCCCGGTGACCAGTTGTCTCAGAAATCCGCCCAACTTCGGTTGCAGCTTGCCTGTCGTGGCATCGGCAAGCGTGCCGATCTGCTCAACCGGCAGCATCGGCTCGCCATCCACTAAAACGACATGACAGCCCACTCCCAGAGACGAGGTCGACCCGGCAATGGCCACCGCATCTTCGGTGGCTGCCGCGTTCGCCATCAGCGTAGCGCTGGTGAGCACGCCGTCCCGGTGCAGTTCAACAATTGCCCGATTGACGCCTGGTGTCAGGCCAAAATCATCGGCGTTCACAATAAGACGGGTCACGGGCTGAGTCTATCAACCCTGACCGGTCCAGGCTCTATGCCGCTCAGGCAGAACCGGCGGCCCAGATCCGCTTTTCGACTCAGGAGCGCCGGCTTCAACCACGGCTCGCTGGCGCATTTCGATCCGGGATCGCTGGTATGATTGATAAAAGGCTTCCCAAAGCCTTCCCGCCAAATGTGGGCGGTTAGCTCAGTTGGTTAGAGCGCCTGCCTTACAAGCAGGATGTCGGGGGTTCAAGTCCCTCACTGCCCACCAAGAAAACAAAGGACTTAATTAATAGACGATCCATCGTTGACCCTATTCTGTGGGGACTTTTGTGGGGAGTGATGCTCTGGAGTGAGCTGATCGAAGACCTTCACGGCCCTCCGCTTTGCCTCCGCCCGCACATGCGAGTAGCGCTCAATCATCTTAGGCGACATCCATCCGAGGAGTGCCTGGAGAGTTTGATCGGTCGCCCCTCCAGCAGCTAGCCGTTGCGCGGCAGAGTGACGAAGGTCGTGCCAGCGACACTCAATACCGGCGGCTTTCTTGGCCGTGCGCCATGCCGTGTTGAAGCTACGGATCGGCTGATCAGCAAATGTCTTGTAGGGGACCACTTGACCACCAAATGAACCTTTCTGGCCCTTGAGCCCATAGGCTTCCCGCGGGAACACCGCATGTCCTTGCCGAGCGCTAGTGAACTTTGCGTGCCAGTCTTGCAGGGTCTGGACAGCCATTGCACTTAGATAGACCAAACGGCCTTCGCCGCCCTGTGTCTTCGATTTCCCCACAGTGATAGTCGCTTCAAGCAGGTCCACTTGGCGCCAGCGCAGCAACCGCAACTCTTGAGATCGCAGGCCTGTATGGATGCTGGTGAGGACTGCAGGGTAAAGCCCGCGACTTGTGCTGGCTTTGCATGCTACCAGGAGGCGATGAACTTCGTCATCGCTCAATTCCCGCCCGATGTCCGTTCTTTCCTTTAGCATGCTCACGTCATCTGCGATTGCATTCCAGAGTTTCGCCTTGCGAAGGACTAGGCGTACCAAGTTGAGTTCGATATTGATCGTCCGATTTGATGCGCCTTCCTTCTGGCGATCTCGCTGGTATCGGGAGATATCCTCGGCGCGAATCTCGTTTAGTACAAGCTTCCCGAAATGGTGCTGCAGATGGCGGAGAGAATTGGCGTGCATTTCGCGCGTCTTCGGACTCCAGTGCGCCTCCCGCTCGAGCAGGTATGCCTTGGCGGCGCCGGCGGGAACGATGCTCTTTGGCCTCCCCTCGCCTCCAAACCTCTTATGTCTTTCCCTCTTGGCAAGACCTTGTCTTCCCTCATTGAGGGCTTCAAATTTCTTCCATTCCATTCGTTCCGCGACGTCCTGTTTCGTGCTATGGCTGCTCTCGCGAATCCTGCGGCCCTCAAAGACGAACTCATACCACCAGATATTTCCACGCTGATATACAGCCACGGCTTCCTCCTCGCCCCTGGGGGATGGGGCCCATCTATAAACCTAGTTCTTCCCCTTCTCGGGTATCATCACGAATCGATAGACCACTTCCAGCCCGCACTTCTTCAAAATCTTCTCGCTGGGCTGCAACTCCCCACTCATGAGCGCATAGACCGCAGCCCGCGAGATCCCGAGATGCGCGGCGAACTGCGCGACATTGAGCCCTAAAGCTCCCATCGTCGCCGCAAAATAAGCCGAGAAATCGCTGGGCTCGATAATGATTGGTCTGGGCTTTCCTGCCATAGTTCCAACACTCCTTTTATCCTGCGGAGAGAATACATCATCATTCTACCGAATGCCTGAATAATGCAACCCTCGCTCTCGGACCCTGACCTACGAACGCCTTCCGCCCCTTGGGCGGGTCCGGCGATTGCGTTCCAATATCCTTGGACATATTCCAGTAATTACTTGACACAAAATCCCATTTGCCTGAGTATGAAGCTCAGGGTAATGGAAGACAAGAGAAACAAGCGGAGGATAGTGAATGAACGCGGCGAAACAGAATCAACAGCCTGAGCAGATGTATACGATCACCGAGACCGCCAAGGTGCTTGGCGTATCCGAAAAATCGGTCTGGAACTTCGTCTATTCGCGGCGCCTCGGCTCCGTCCTTATCGGCCGCATGCGGAGAATCCCCATCTCTGCCATTCAAGAACTGGTAGAGCGCGGCACGGTTACGGCGGTGCAGTAGATGGGCGCCTCTTCTTTTCGTGATCAGCAGATTGCGTTGATTGTGGCTGCGTCCACGGCTGGAACCGGTTCAGATGATTTTCAAGCATTACTGGCGGCCTGTGATCTGTCCTCAGCATACGCGGACATCCTTGTTGCTGTTCTGGAGCGCGGTCGATGGCGAGCCGTCGATTACCCGGTCGAGTATGTACGGAAAAGCGCGTTACGCGCCGTTTTCCGACAAGAGGAGACCGGCAAGAAATCGCGAGAACAAAACTCAGGACATTCGGCCGAGGAGCTGGGCTGGCTTAATGAGATGGCGGATACCTCGGATGCAATGAAGGTCGAAGGTGTATGGCGGCCAGGCGGAGGCAGAATGTCCGCTTGGATTGATTCGATGTCTGGGCCCGGGTCTCCCATCAAGCGTGTACCTTCCGAACTCCGAATTACTGTCGAGCCGGCAATCGAGTCGTTAGTCGATTCATGGGAAACGGTCAACTGGCAAGAAGTATCAAAGCGCGCAGGCCTGGATGAGTGGGAATCAATCGCGCTTCGGCTTCGAGCCGAAGTAGGAACCCTGTACCGCGCGCTGTCTCAGTGTGAAAACGACATCGAACGGAAAGCTCTGGAGGCCGCATGGAAGCGCCTCGAGCGGAAAGGATTGAAGAAAGTTCGAAAGGTTTTGAGTTCTCGCGGAGATTTCCACAAGAATCTTCCGCCCAAGGTGTCCTGAAAGTCCATTTTTCTGTGGGTTAAGTAGAGAGGCAAACATGAACTTCAGCCTATTTCTCGTTTTCGAGGGTTCGTCCGAAACCGGGCCGGTTCCGCTCTGCCGGGTTGTAGATCCTGGATTGACGCACCAGGTAGCGGAGTTCGCTTTGGCAAAGGCATCCCGGTCCGCTGACGCTCTAGGGTTTGTTGACAGA